>SXGU01147197.1_pt1 | contig 17389 bp, 18 predicted proteins | sample 3174531 | NCBI WGS metagenome assembly SXGU01 (sample SAMN11356863, study PRJNA531348) | freshwater metagenome | isolation source: freshwater sample F1-140 | place: China: Fuxian Lake, Yuxi | collected 2017-12-25 | reverse complement strand
GCACTTTCGACATCAGCATCTTGCGTCTCGACGACGGCGTGTTCCAGGTGCTCGCGACGGCGGGCGACACGCACCTTGGCGGCGACGACTTCGACCGCGCCCTCGCGGAGCTGGCGTGGAAGCAGATCCAGGGGGACAAGGAGCACAAACCGGAAACGACGACGCTCGACGCCAGTCGTCACCGGGCGCTCTTGCATGCCGCGCGCCAAGCCAAGCACGAGCTCACCGACAAGGACGGCGCCTTTGTGGCCGTGGACTCCTTCGTCGTCACCAGCGTTTCCCGCAAGCAGTTCGAGAACGCGATCCGTCCCGTGGTGGAGCGAACCGGCGCCGCCTGCAAGCGGGCGCTGGCGGATGCGGGCCTCTCGCCCGGCGAGATCGACGCGGTCGTGCTCGTCGGCGGGTCGACCCGCGTGCCGCTGGTGCGGAAGTACGTGGCGGGATTGTTCGACCGCGAGCCCTACTGCGAGCTCGATCCCGACGCCGTGGTGGCGCTGGGCGCGGCCATGCAGGCAGACCTTTTGAGCGGCCAGTCGTCCCTCGGCGACGACATCCTCCTGCTCGACGTCATCCCGCTCTCGCTCGGGCTGGAAGTGATGGGCGGCGTGACCGAGAAGTTCATCCCCCGTTGTTCCACGATCCCGGTGAACGCCTCGCACACCTTCACCACCCACGTGGATGGCCAGACGGCGGTCGACCTGCACGTGGTCCAGGGCGACCGGGAGCTGGTGAAGGACAACCGCTCGCTGGGGCGTTTCGAGCTCCGTGGGCTGCCCCCGATGCCGGCCGGCGTGCCGCGCGTGAAGGTGGACTTCCTGGTCGACGCCGACGGTCTCCTCCGGGTGTCGGCCCGAGAAGAACACACGGGGATCGAGGCGCAGATCGAGGTGAAGCCGAGCTACGGCCTGTCGGAGGCGGACATCGAGCGCATGCTGGAAGACGCCATCGACCACGCGGAAACCGACGTGGACGAGCGCTTGCTCATCGAGGCCCGGGTGGAGGCGGAGGGCATCCTCGCCGCGCTCGACAAGGCGCTCGCGGCTGACCGCGCGCTCCTGGGTGACGATGAGTTCGCCGCCATCGGGACAGTGGCCAGCTCGCTCCGGGAGGCAATGGCGGGTCCGGATCGCGAGCGCATCTCGAGCCTGTCCAAAGACCTCGACGCGGTGAGCGCGCCCTTCGCCCAGCGACGCATCGAGCGCGACCTCACTCAGGCGCTATCGGGTCGCGACGCCGATGTGGTGGGCGCCGAGCTAGGCATGCGCTGATGGCGAAAAACCCCTTCATGAAGTCGGAAGCGCCGCCGCCGCCGACCCGCGCCTACACCATCACCGTGGTGGGTCTCCCGGAAACGATCCGCGTGGATCCCTCGCAGCTGCCCGACGAGCAGGGGCAGGAGGGTTCGCTCCTGTCGATCCTGATGGCGGCCGGCGTGGACATCGAGCACGTGTGTGGCGGGGTGTGCGCCTGCTCCACCTGCCACGTGTACGTGACGGCGGGCGGCGCCACGGCGAACGAGGCCACCGACGACGAGCTCGACATGCTCGACACGGCTCCGGCGCTCAAGCCCACCTCGCGACTGGCCTGCCAGTGCGTGCCGAGCGGTACCAGCGATGTGACCGTGGAGATCCCGAGCTGGAATCGGAACGCGGTGAAAGAGGGGCACTGACGGGCTGTGCGCCGTGGAGTCGTCAGGGCTTGTGCGGCGCTTGGCACAGGCCGCGGTAGTCCGCTACTCCGGCTTGGCCGCCTGTTCCCGGCCGAGTCGGCCGTGATCGGCCAGGGAGTAGTCCACGACCACCCGGAGCGCCTCATCAATCGGTCCCGCCATGCCGTCGAACCAGATTCGTTTCAGCACTGCCTCCCCGCCGGTCGCGAGCGACGCGTACAGCAGCGCATGGAGCGCGCTCTGTGTTGAAAAGCGGGCGCCGCCAAAGTCGACCAGGACGGTGCCGCCCGCGTCAAGCGTTTCCTGAAGCTCGAGACGATGCTGGATGTACCAGGATTTGTCCGACGCGAACCCCCCGGCATCCACCGGAGGACGAAGCGTCAGCCCTGGTGAGTCAACGCGCCCTTGCTGAATCCTCCCCCACTGCGTCGTGGAGGAGGATGGGGCGAAGGCGCCAAGTTGCGCCGGGTACAGCGTCACCATCACGGCGGTGCCGGGCCAGGCCTCGGGGGCCACGTCGGAGTGCACGACACGCTCCCCCTGCTCGATGTGCAGGCCCATACCACTCCAGATCACCAACTGCCCTCGACAAGACCGAACCCAGTCCCGGACCTGGGCGAGCCCCAGGCCGCCGTTGCGGAAGCCACGGTATGCGACCTCGCCCGCTGCTTTCGTCACCCCGCGTTCCATCGCCTTCTGAATTGACAAGTGCTCGGCCTCGTCGGCCGCCACGAGGCCGACATCGGCAAGTGACTTGCGAATGCCGATGCCGTTATCTGCGATGGCAATCGTCACGCGCCGCTGCGTTTCGAACCAGCCAGCCGCAAAGAAGGCGGCCGAATCTGGTCCAGCGTGTTCGTCTGCGTTGTTTGCGATTTCAGTTACGGCCCCGCCGACCACCATTTTCGCGCCGGGGGTGGTGAGGTGAAGCACCTTCGGCAGTTCGGCGTGCAGGCGAGAGGCATGCTGTTGCCGCATCCTGGACAGCGGAAACCAGTGGCTGGTCGCGCTCGCCTCGCCGGCCTCGACAACCGCCCCCCCGCCGAGAACACGCAGCAGGCCCGTGTTCCAGAGATACGGAGACTGCATTGACGGCAGGTCCAGCATCACCGCTCCGCCTCGTCGTCGCAACCGGTCGGCCCACGCGGCCAGCATGACCAAGGCGAGTGGCTCGACGTGCCGCGGGGGGCCGTCGGCCCCAGAAACCGTGACTTCGTCGAAGTCGGTCGACCATGGGACGACCGGCGGATGCGCCATCAGGGCCGACAGGTGGAGAGCCGAGGGCAGCCGCAGCGAGCCGGTCTTGGGCATCGATTCCTTGACGAAGGAGTCACGCGCACATATCATTCAACCACGGAGTCGGGTTGAACGCCCGCTCCGGGAGGCGCGCGCGGATAGCCACGTCTCACTTTTTTCTCAGCTGATTGTTTTTTGTGAGATTCAGATTTGATCACCACTGTTGTGATCGTTGAGAGGAGGACGGGGTACCAGTTGACGGTCCTTCGTCCTCCTGTGTTTTTCGGGCTTAGGACGCGGATATGACGAGTCTTGCCGACGTATTGCGCCAGATTCGCCAGGAACGAGGCGGAGCGGGTGCCGTGGTGCCGCTCACGACGTTGGGCTCGCTTGTCGCTGGCCGGTTGCGCGACTGGCCCCGACCGCTTTCGCAGTTTCTGGCGGGAATGCCCACGTTCTGCGAGGTGGAGGCAGGAAACGTCCGTTTCCGCGATGGCGAACCCGACGTGGAGGGCGCCCTTGCGGCGATGGCATCCGCGTCGTCACCGCAACCTCGCGTGCGGCAAGATCTATTCACGGCCATGATCGCCGCACGGGAAGACGAGGGCTGGTTTCTGGACCTTGAAACGCACTCTATTCTTCGCGTGGAGGCGCCCGGTGGTGTCCCCGGAGCACCGGTCGCCACCGAGCCGGTTCGCTATGTGCGGGTCCCGACCATCAGCACGAGCGAGCAGATCGCGTTCGCCGTGACTACGCTCGGCGCGGCCCTTCCGCCGGACCGGTGGGAGGCCGTCCGGGCGGCGGGCGCGGGTTGGGCGCGGGTGGTGGAGCGCACGGTGCCGCGCGACCTATGGATGGCATTCCTGGCCAAACGACAGGCGGAAATCGTCAAGCACGCGGCCGAGTGGGTCCAGAGGCACCAGTTGCGTCCCGAGAAGTTCCTCGCCGCCGACGGCCCCGGTCTACGGGCGGCCATTGGCGGTGATCGCGAACGACCGCAGGTCAGGTCTTCCACCTCACTGGGGCCCTCGCGGGACCGGGGCGATCCCTCCGCTGCGGACCCGACTGCGTTGCTTCGTCGTCGGCTGCACGGGTGCATCGAGCGGATGACGCTCGAGGAGTTGGCTGGTCTCCGGGTCCCTGCGCGCTTCCTCGTTGCGGATGACTGACATGGGCGCGGCGGATGGCGGCCGGTGCGGGCCAGCGCTGGCGCCATCCCCGCCACCGTGGACGAGCTCGACACCGCTCCGGCGCTCAAGCCCACCTCGCGACTGGCCTGCCAGTGCGTGCCGAGCGGTACCAGCGATGTGACCGTGGAGATCCCGAGCTGGAATCGGAACGCGGTGAAAGAGGGGCACTAGTGGCCGGGAGGGGGGCCGGATCCTAGACTCCACGGAGTGAAGGGCAGCCAGTCTGAAATTCGTCGCGAGTTGATCGGGCAGCACGCGCAGCTGGCGCGCTTCGACGCCTGGTGGAGCCCTCGCGGCGTGTCGGGCACGGGGGTGGTGCTCATCGAGGGGCCGGAGGGGGCCGGCAAGCGCACGCTCGCGCGGGCGCTGGCGGCGGGGATCGTCGCTGCCAGCGTCGCCGAGGTTCGTCCGCTCGCGGACTGGGGCCTCGCGGCGGGGGGTCGTGACCCCGGGATCCGAGCGATGGCCGGGGGTGTGGTGGCCGAGGTGGCGGCGACGGCCGTCGGCGTGCCTGGTGTCGCCTCGCTGGTCGTGGGCGTGGCCGCGGAGGCTGGGTTGGTCGCGCTCCGGCACCGTTCCACTCGCCCGGTGTTCCTCGCGCTCGCGTGGGATCGCGAGCCGGGTGGACTCGATCATCTCGATCGCGCCGTCCGCACCCGTCTCGCCGAGCGTGACGCGCTGCTCATCGCGACGGTGGATTCCGCCAACGTGCGCCTGCTCCGCGGGCTCGGGGTGACGGCCGGGGACGACGACGCGGGTCCCCTCCTCGTGCTGCACCTCTCGGGCGAGTGGACCCGGGCGCAGGTGCGCCTCTTCGCCGAGTGGCGCCTGTCGAGTCACCAAATTGATCGTCACCTGCACGACGAGCTCTGGGCCGCCTCGGGCACGGGAAACACCCGTCGACCAGCCCTTGTGGCCTCGGTGCTCGACAGGTGGGTGGCGGGCGGGGTCATCGACGACGAAAGGCCGGGGATGTGGACGCTGGTGGGGCGGATGTTCTCGCCGAGAGCGCCGCGCCCACCGGTGGACACCATTCTCGACGGGATGGTGGTGGACAAGGGCGAGCGCTCGGTGCTCGCCCTCGCGGCCTGGGCGGGGCCGCTACTGCCTCGGGCGGCCCTCGTGGACGCAGGGGGCGAGGTGGCCTCGCGGCTCGTCGAGCGCCTGGGGGGCGTGGTGCCTGCGGTCTGGGTTGTCGAGGGCGACAGTGTCCGCTGGCAGGACACCGCGCTCCGGGAGTGGGTGGACGCGCGGACCAACGTGGATGCTGCTCTTCGCAAGCAGGCTGCCTCTCTCGCTTGCGATGCATTGGCGTGGGTGTCCTCGCACTCGCGGGAGGAGCGAGTTCGATGGGCGAGTAGCGAGCGCGGATGGCGCGAGCGGTCTGGGATTGGGACGGCGGGGGGTAGCGTTCCTGATGAACGCGGGGAGTTGCTCGCGTACTTGTCTTGGCTCCGGTGGGGGCCGGTGGAGCCGGGGCGGGCGTTGGAGGTCGCAGATGTGGTCATGCCCCGCGCCACGAAGGGGCTGGCGTTCGAGGTGGTGGAGGCGGCGTGTTTGCTCGGGCTCGAATGCGGTCTCCTCCCGCCGCACCGACGTTGCAGGTGGGAGGCGCGCCACGCCGTGGCCGTCATCAATCAGGGCCGCCTGGCAGAGGGAGTACCGCGTCTCGAGCAGGCGATCGAGTCCGCGAAGTTGCTGGGCGTAGCGGCCTCGACCCGTGCTGAGCTAACCGTGGTCCTTGCGCAGGCTGTGCTCGGCTTGGACGAGATTGATCGTGCCGAGGGCCTTGCGACGGCGGCGCTCCAGATGTTTTCCGCCGAGAGGGACAGGGCGCCTGCTCAGCACGTCGCGTCGGGCGAGGTGATTCTCTGTCACGCCGAACTCGCCCGCGGCGATCGTGGGGCTGCGCTGGTGACCGCAATGCGGGCGCACGCGAGACTCAGTGGCGTACCCGCCACGCTTGACCTTGCGCCTGTCGCGCAACGTCTTGGCATGGCCTTCATCGATCTGGGTAGGCCCGCCGAGGGCGCGTCGCTGTTGCGCGGGGCGCTGGTCGGCATGGCCCGGCTCGGCCCCAACGTGAGCGCGCTTCAGAGTTGTCGCCACCAACTCGCGCGAGCACTCATGAGGCTTGGCCAGGAGGAGGAGGCACTCGGACTGGCTCTGCAAGTGATCGGTGCCACCCCAGCGGCGGGGGCGGGGCAACGTACATGCGCCAATGCGCACGCGCTGGCGGCAACGGCACAAGTGAATGCCGGACGCGTGCGCGAGGCTCGCCATCACGCGGAGTTGGCACTCGAACTAGCGCGATCAGCAGGGCTCGCCGATCCCGCCTGGCGCGTGCAGATGCAGTTGCTTCTGGCGCGCTTGGCTTCGGTCGAGGGATTCAATGAGCTGGCCCTGTCCACCCTGGACCAATTCGTGCTGGAGTCGTCAGCCGACGCGGCCCAGCGCGCAGAAGCCTCCCTGCTCAGGGGCGCCGCGCTGTTGTACCTGAACCGGGAGGTGGAGGCAGCCACGGAGCTGTCGTCACTGGCCACCCGCGAAGCCGTCGAGCTGCTCCATCCGGGTGATCGAGCGCAGGTATCTGCGCTCCTCGGTCGCGCGCGGTACCGCCTCGGCGAGACCGAGGTGGCGTACGAGCACCTTTCAAGCGCGCTATCGGGTCTGGCCGGCCAGAGACCGCTCGGACGGTGGGATCTCGCGGCGCGGTGTTGGCGTTCCGAGTGCCTCATCGCGCTGGGCCGGGCAGAGGAGGCCTTGGCGGCGTTGCGGGAGCTCCTCGTCGATGCGCCGCCTGTGTGGCGCGACGGCGAGAACGGGATGGCGGCGGAGTTCCAGCTCGCGCGTGCGCTCGTCGACGCGGAGCGTCCCGCTGAAGCTGCGGAGATTTTGGCCAAGCTCCAGCGCGTCCGCGGCGAGAAGTCCCATTCGACGCATCAGCCGGTCGGACACCTGCTGCTGGAAGGCAGGATCGCCGAGAAACTCGGCGATCTGTTGTCCGCGGAGGAGCGGTTTCGCGTGGTTCACGAGGACCACTCTTCGCCCGCCGTCGCAGTCCACGCTTCGGCGCGTTGTTTGGCGCGGGTACTGTTCCTGCAGGGCCACACAGCGGAGGCGACGGCAACGGTCGAGGGTGCGGAGCTCGCGGCCGTTGCCTCGGGGGCGAATGAACAGGAACTGCTAAGGTTCCACCTGGAACGCGCCGCGATCCTCATCGCGACACCTGGCCGCCACGACGAAGGCCGCGGATTGCTCGCGACCACCCTCGACCGCCTGCGCGAAACCAAGGGGCCGGTGAAGGCCATCCGCCGGGCCGAGCGTCTGCTCGAGGCTGCGGCGGCACCACCTGCTTCGGAGCAAGCGTAGTCCCAACGTCGCTCAGATCGTGGGGACTCTTCTGCGAACATGGCTTCTGACGGCACGACGGCTGTCTGCCGGGGGGTGGGCTGCTTTCCGTGCCTGGCCGTCGCCCTTGAGTGCATGCGCCCCGCCGAGATCGTCGTGGACGTCTACCGGGGGTACGGGCCCGGCGCGCTTCCCCGCCGCCTACCCGGCCAGCCGCCGCAGCATCGCCCCGACCCGCCGCAGCTCCGCCTGCCGGGCGGGCCCCTCGGGGAGTTCGGCCAGGTCGAGCACCGCGCAGAGCTCCCCGGCCGAGCCCATCGCGATGCGGAAGTGGTTCTTCCCGGCGGCGCCACCCCGGCACGCCTCCGCGATGTTCAGCGGGATTGACGTCGCCGCCCGGGTCGCCTGGTCGGCCAGCTCGCCGCACCGCGGCGGGAACCGCTGGGCGAGGGTCCATCGCGCGATGCCCACCGCGAGCCGGTAGCAGTCGAGTCGTTCGTGGGAAAAACCGTTGTCCATGGAGCCTCCGGAGGGCCGCTCGGAAGCGAGCACGGCGCCCTCGCTTGCGAGGGGGCGCCGTGCGCAGCTCCGAGCGGCCCGCAGGAGGCGACCACGAGTGCCAGTGAACTCGAGGTCGATGGCCCGGTCGACACGGGCACCGCTATCGACGTCGTCATCGAGAACGAGAACGAGAACGAGAACGAGAACGAGAACGAGAACGACCTCGACCTCGACCTCGCCCTCGACCTCGACCTCGACCTCGACCTCGACCTCGACCTCGACCTCGACCTCGACCTCGAGAACGAGAACGAGAACGAGAACGAGAACGAGAACGAGAACGAGAACGAGAACGAGATCGACCTCCACCTCGACCTCGTCATCGGACTGGCTGCCAACAGCGACCTCGCCGACGAGAGCGCTGGACCAATCCCCGTTGTGACTCTACCCGAGCAGGGCGCTACCCCCCCGCCGGTTCCCTTCCGCGCCCCCCCTGCCGCCCGCCCCGCCGCTCCTCGCGCATCGAGATCAACTGCTCCCACTGCTCGGCCTTGAGCACCTTGCGCAGGCCCAGGTGCAGCATCAGGCGGTTCTTGCGCAGGTCGTTCTCGGCGGCCACCTGCGCGTCGAAGGCCTTCATGATGGCCTTCTCGTCGGTGGCCGGGTCGCGCATCAGGCGTTCGAGCTCCAGCCGCGCCTTGTCCTCGCGGGCGCCGATGTCGATGCGGGCCGTCTTGTTGTCGAAGTAGAGCTTCTCCACGTCGTCACGCTGCTTGTCGTCCAGCGCGAGCTTGTCGGCGATCTCCGACCAGTGACGCATCATGCGGTCGTCCTCGGAAGCCGGGCCGGGGCCACCGTCGTCACTGGGAGGGGGAGGCGGCGGCTCGGCGAGGGCGGTGCCAAGAGCAAGAAGCAGGGCAATCATCAGAGTTCTCCTTCGGTCGTGAGGGGGTCGAGAAACAGGCCGGTGTCCCCGGCGTTCGCGTAGGGGTCGAGCATCGCCACCGCGAGCTCGCCGGGGAAGTCGTCGTCGTCAACCGGCTCGGCGAGCGCGTCGAGGTCGTCGATCACCTCGCCGAGCGCCTCGGCCACCGCCGCGTCGCGGACGGCGGGCGAGGGCCCATCCTCGGAGCGGGGCCAAGCCACGGCGAGCACCAGCGTGGCGGCCAGTCCGGCCAGGGTGGCCGTTCGAAGCTGTCGCGACCGCACCTCGCCGTCGAGCTCACGCATCGTGGGCACGCGCGGCGACGTTGTCTTGGCCTGCGAGGCACGCAGCGCCTCGGTGATCTGCTCATCCATGGGGGGCTCCAATCGCCTCGCGCACCCGCGTCACCGCGCGCTCGAGGTGAGTTTTCACGGTCTCGGGGCTCAGCTCGAGGGCCAGGGCGATCTCGGGGATGGTCCACCCTTCCTCGTGACGCAGGTTGAACGCCACACGTTGCTGCGTCGGCAAGCGGGCGGCGACGGCGCGGATGCGCGCGGCGTCGAGCTTGCCATCGGGACGGGCCTCGGTGGCGGTCGCGTCCTCGTCGAGTTCGAGGGGCACCCAGCGCCGCCAGGCCTTCCACCTGAGGCTGCGCAGGCACTCGCGCACCACGATGGCGCGCAGCCAGGCCCCCGGTGGGCCCTCGCCGCGGTAGGCTGACCGTCCCCGCCAGGCGCGCACCCAGGCCTCCTGGAGGGCGTCGGCGGCGTCGGCCTCGTTGCCCATCATGCGCGCGCATAGGCCCATCATCCGGGGCGCCTCCGACACGATCGCCGCGTGCAAGGCGGCGTCGAGCTCGGCGCGGGCGGGGAGGGCGGCGGCCATCGTCATGCACTCCCTATGACCCTGCACTCGGGCGAGTGGGGGACCGTCGGACGCGTCACCGCTTGTCAGCGCCGGGGGTGCCGCGCTAGCCGGGCGGAATGGGTGCCCAGTGGAAACACGCCGGCCGCGTGGCGCAAGGCGCGGCAAAGGGAGCTTTGTTCACGAAGCTCGCGAAAGAGATCATCGTGGCCGCCAAGAACGGCGACCCGTCTCCCGAGAACAACGCGCGGCTACGTGCGGCGGTGGAGGCGGCAAAGAAGAACTCGATGCCGCGCGACACCATCGAGCGCTGCATCAAGCGCGGCGCGGGCCTCCTCGAAGCGGTCACCTACGACACCGTGGTGTACGAGGGCTACGCCCCCCACCAGGTGCCGGTGATCGTGGAATGCCTCACCGACAACAAGAACCGCACCGCCAGCGATGTGCGCGTGCTGTTTCGCAAGGGCCAGCTCGGCACGAGCGTGCTCTGGATGTTCGACCGCGTGGGCATGATCGAGGGCAGCCACCCGAAGGGGATGGACCCTGAGGAGGCCGCCATCGAGGCCGGTGCGCAAGACCTCGAAGTGGGCGAGGAAAGCACCACGTTCTACACCAACCCCACCGACCTCGCGGCGGTCAACTCAGCGCTCGCCGGCATGGGCTGGGTGGTGAGCGCGATGGAACTGGCCTACCGCTGCAAGACGCCGGTGGAGATGGCCGACGGCGCCGAGAAGGACGAGGTGATCGCCTTCATCAACGCGATCGACGAGAATGACGACGTCCACCGCGTGCACGTTGGGTTGAAGTAGGGCGGATTGAGGTAGTTCGGCCTCGACTAAGCGCCTACTCCTTCCCGAAAAGCGAGGCGAACTCGATGGCCACGGCCTCGAAGGGGGGCGCGCGGAAGGCGCCGTCGATGACCTCGATCTCGTGCACCACGTAGCCCTCCAGCGTCCACCGCAGCACGGTCACCTCCTCGCGCTCCGCGTCGACGAGCCAGTAATGACCGACCTTGGCGGCGTGGTACACCCGCCGCTTGTGGCCGAGGTCGCGGTACGCGGTGCCGGGCGAGAGCACCTCGCACACCCAGTCGGGCGTGACGCGCACCGGGAAACCGCCGGGCCGCTCGGGGCAATGTTCGCGACGCCACGCGGCGAGGTCGGGCCGCAGCACCTCGCTGATGGTGAACTGGATGGTGCACTCCACGACGATCCACCAGCCGCCGGGGGCGCCGCTGCCGCCGGGCCGTCGATTGTAGCCGGTGAATACGGGTGCCAGTACGCCAGCCTGGGCGCCCGCGTGCTCGCCCGTGGTCTCCACTGCGCACAGCTCGCCCTCCACGAGCTCGAGTCGGGCGTCTTCTCCCGCCGCAAGTAGCTGGTCGAGCGGCGTGAACTTGGGTGCGGCCATCGCCATGAGTTGATTCTACCGCGGCCGCCGCCGTTCAGCCCGGGATCGCCGCCAGCCGCTGTTTCAGGAAGGCGACCGCCTCCGCGTCGCTACGTGCCGGTGCGCCCGGGAGCCTCACCATGCGCCTGGCCAGCCAGTCGTGCCGCCCGAGCATGAGGAAGAACCACACCTGGAAGAAGTCGATGCCCTGAAAGACAATGGCGTCCTGCTTGCCGTACTCGGCCTTGTTGGCCTCGAACTCCACCGGGTACTCGGTGTAGTGGGTGCGCGGCCGGAGGTGATGCAGGATGTGGTAGCCATCGTTGAAACAACGGTGGTTGTACCTCACGTTGATGCAGGTGATGCTGTTGCGGTAGGGGTTGGCGGGGTCGGCCGCGTCGACAAAAGCATGCTGTCCCCAGTTGCCCGCCATCATCAGGGCCCGCACGGCCACGACGGGGATCACGAACACGATGAGCGTCGCGTGCACGTTGACGTAGAGCAGCAAGGCGGCGCCGAGCCAGAAGCAGGATTCGCCCAGGATAAAGCGCCGGAGCATCTTCGTGTTGCCCTTGCGATAGTGGTAGAGCGCCACCGAGGGGATGCCGCCCACGATGAAGCTGCCGAAGTAGTGCAGCCAGTGCGAGAGCCGGTCGCGCTGGTAGGGCATCGTGGTGGAGAGGTCGGTGGGGAGGTTGTTTTCCGGGTGGTGCATCCCCATGTGGTGCGCGAAGTAGCTCTCCGGCGTTTGACCGTAGAAGGGGCCGACCAGCCAGGGGATGATGTTGTTGAACCGACGGTCTTTGAACAGCGCCCGGTGACTGGTGCAGTGCAGCATCAGGATGAAGCGGTCGAGGAAGCCGAAACCCCAGCCGGCCCAGTAGACGGGCGCGACCCACCACGCCGTGGGACCCAGGAAGAACAGGACAATGCCCACCAGTTGCCAAGCGAGGCACTGCGCGATGAGCGACACGAAGGGCACGTCGCGGGGGTCGTTGAGCCAGCTCGCCACGCGCACGGCGAGCGCCCCCTCGGGCACGTAGGCGGGGCGAACGTCGGTAGCGATCATCCCGCCGGCTTAGCACGTTGTCGCCGACGATTGTCAGCGAGCCTCAGCGGGGGAGCGACTCACTCCTCCCCGTCGTCGCCCTCGTCGCCCTCGTCGCCCAGGACCGGCGGCCCGTAGCGGCGGTACTCCTTGAGGAAGGCCAGGGAGCGGGGCTCGGCGCGGTCGACGTAGAGCACGCCGTCGAGGTGGTCGCACTCGTGCTGCACTACCCGGGCCGCCCAGCCGTGGGCCTCGAACTCGATCGGCGTGCCATCGCGGTGGAGCGCCTCCACCCGCACATGGAGCCAGCGACGCACCCGCCCGCGCAGCTCGGGTACCGAGAGACAGCCCTCGTAGCCGAAGCCGGTTTCCTCGCCGACGGGCGTGACCACCGGGTTCACGAGGAAGATGGGTCCGGACTCCTCGTCGAGCTCGAACACCACCACCCGGACCGACTCGTGCACCTGGGGTGCAGCGAGGCCGGCGCCGTCTTGCTCGTACATCGACTCGAGGAGGTCGTCGCAGAAGCGCTGGAACTCCTCGGTCTGGATCTGCCCGGGCGTTACCGCCTCGGCGATCTTCCGCAGTACGGGGTTTCCCATGCGTGCAACCTGTAAGATGGCCACCTAGGCTCCGGGGATGGGGCTTGCGAGCCCGGCCAGACGGGCTACACGCGCGGCCGTATCGCGGAGATCGTCGTGGCGGATTGGAACAACAAGTGGGAAGACAACATCGGCGGCACGGCCACCATTGGTGGCAAGAAGCACGGCTTCTACGTCGATAAGGAATGCATCCTCTGCTCGGTGTGCTCCGATGCGGCGCCGAACAACTTCCGCATGTCCGACGCGGAAGACCACGACATCTGCTTCAAGCAGCCGGAGAGCGAGGAAGAGGTTGCCCAGTGCAACGAGGCGATGGAGAACTGCCCCGTCGAGGCGATCGGATCTGACGGCCAGTAGACCGCGTCCATCGGCACCTCCCGTGACGAAACGGTGATAGTCGGGCACAGTCATGCCCGGCATCGCTGTCGTCAGTAATCCTCGTTCGCGGCAGAACCGTAGGAACCCTGCGCTCAGCGGCCAGATGTCCTACATGCTGGGAAAGAAGGGAAAGGTCGCCCAGCCGCACAGTCGCGACGAGCTCGTGCAGCAGGCGCGCCAGTTTCGCGACGACGGCGTCGACATCGTGGCGGTCAACGGCGGCGACGGCACGCTTCACGTGGTTCTCACGGCCTTCATCGAGGCCTACGAGGGCGAGCCCATCCCGCCGATCGCCATCCTGCGCGGTGGCACGATGAACACCATCGCCCGCGGCATCGGCATCTTTGGGTCGCCGCCAGAGATCCTCTCGGCGCTGCTCCTGCGCTACCACACCGACCAGCCCTTGCCGCTGGCGGAGCGCACGATCCTCAAGGTGGAAGGCGGTGAGAAGCCCGAGTACGGCTTCCTGTTCGGCAACGGCATCCTGTCGAACTTCCTGCAAGAACACTACGCGATGCCCGACCCATCGCCGTTCTACGCGGCGATCCTGCTCGGCCGCGCTGTGCTGAGCGCACTGGTGGGTGGGCAGCTCATCCAGCGCATCGCCCGCCCCGCCATCTGCGAGGTGGAGGTCGACGGCGAGAAGTGGCCTGGCAACAGCTACCTCACCGTGGCCGCCGGCTCGGTCGATGACATCGGCTTTGGCTTTCGCCCCTTCTACGAGAGCCTGCGTCACCCTGGGCGGATGCACGCGCTCGGCTTCGCCTGCGGGCCGGTTGCGCTGGTGAAGTCACTCCCCCGGATCCGCATGGCGTTGCCCATCGACGACCCTGAGATCTACAGCGCCGTGCCCACCACGATGGTGCTCCGCGCGGAGCAGCCGATCCCGATCATGATCGACGGCGACTTCCACCCCGCGGGGCAGGTGGTGACGGTGTCTTCGGGGCCGCGGATTCGTTTTGTCCTGCCGTGAGTGTGGCTAGCGCATGACGCAGGTCGCCGTGGAGCGGGGCCACCCCGCCGCTGGCCACTTCCACGTGCACGAAGGGACGGACGAGCCCTGCCTTCTCGGCGAAGAAGCGCTCGGTGCGGGGATCGCGACCCGCCACGGGGTGACCGGCGCGCTGCAGCGCCGCCAGCGCGCCTTCGAGCGGCCCGGCGAGGTCGATACGGATGTAAGAATGCGTGGCCACCGTCGCGAGGCGCTTGTAGCGCGACTGCCCGGCTGTCCCGTGATGGCCCGTGTCGCCGACGACCAGCGCCAGTACCCGCTCGGGTCGACCCAGCGCGCCGGAGGGTTCGCCCTGCCACGGTCCACGTGCCTGTCCCCGCTCGACGCGCCAGGTGCTGAGCGCGGGGCCGCGAGCGAGCGACACGACCGTCTCCACCTCGGGCGTCTGCGGGAAGAGGTCGATGGCGGCCATGTCCTGCACGCGGAGACCGAGGCTCGCGAGGATGTCGAGGTCGCGGGCCAAGGCCTCGGGACCGCAGGACACGTAGACCACGCGCTCCGCCACGCGTGCCACCGTCGCCAGCGCGCTCGGTGACGATCCGCGCCGCGCCGGGTTGAGGATCGCCACGTCGAAGCGCTCGCGCACCTGCCGCGCCCAGTCCTCCACGCGCGCCTCGACCACCTCCACGTTGCGCGGGGCCACCTCCCGCGCCGCCCGTGCCGCGGCGGGCACCTCCTCCACCGCCACCACCCGTTGCCGCCCCTCGGCGAGCGCCAGCGCGTAGGCCCCGACGCCCGCGTACAAATCCGCCACCGTCCTCGCCGCGCCCACGCGCTCGCGGACCAGTGCCTGCAGGCGCGTCGCCTGCCGCGGGTCGACCTGGAAGAAGGCCCCCGGATGGAGCCGGGAGCGGGCCGCGCCCACCTGCTCGTCGAGGTAGGCCGAGCCCGCCAGGAGCCGGGGCGCCGCGCCCATCACCCGCTTGCCCTCTGGGTCGGCCCGCGACACTGCCAGCGAGGAGAGGCCCGGCACCTCGCGCAACATCGCCGCGGCTGCCTTACCTCCGCCACGCAGCTCGCCGCCGCGGCAGGCGAGCACCAGCTGCAGCGCACCGGCACCGTTGACGCGCAGGTCGACGCTGTGCACCTCGCGGTGACCCGTGAGTGAACGCCGGAGGGTGACGAGAGCCGCCCGCAACCGCGGTTCGAGCACCGGGCAGCTCGGGGTATCGACCACGCGCTTGCCCTCGCGGTCGTAGAGGCCTACCTGCCCGCCTGGGCCCACCGGCAGTTTCACCCGGTGACGGTACCCCTCGGTGTGCACGCTTCCCGTCACGGCGGGCGCCTTGAGCGCGAGCTGCGGGTAGAGGGCGAGCGCCGCCGCCAGCCGCTGACGTTTGCGACCCAGCTGCGCGTCGTAGTCGACACCCAGCAGGGGGCAACCGGGGCAGTCGGGGTGATGCGGGCAGCGCACGGGCGGGGGCTATCCCGCGCCCTGGTACGCCTCGTGACAACCCGCGACGGCCACGCGCTTGACCCCCGGGCCGCTCGTGCTTTCATTTGGGTCGTGAACGGGACGACCCTACCCGCTACGGTAGGGCGCCCCAACTGTAACACTCATCGGAGGTCTACGTGTTCCTGTCCCCCTTTGTTCCCAGTGCTCGCCTGCGTTTCCCCTTCGAGGCCGCTCTTGCCAACCTCGATGCCGACGAGGCCGCTTCGATCCCGGCGCGCATCCCACGCGTGGACATCAGTCCCGGCGAAGACGCGCACACGGTGGTGGCCGAGGTGCCCGGTGTGCCGACCGATGGCGTGAAGCTCGCCGCCGAGAAGGGCGTGCTCTCCCTGGTGGCGACCGCCCCCAAGTGGACTTGGAAGCGTAGCTTCACCCTGCCCGACGACATCGACGTCGACAATATCAAGGCGGTCCTCAAGGACGGCCTCCTGACCATCACCCTGCCGCGCGTGCAAGCGGCGCGCCCCCGCCAGATCCGCGTAGAAGGCGCCTAGAGCCGCAAAGCACGCCCGCCGCGCCGCGACTGTAACCTGGGGAGGCCAGTCGAGACGCCGGTCGGGACCGGGGGCCCTTCGCCCCGGTCCCGGCCGTAGGGCGTTTTTGGCCCTAGAAGGCCTCGCCGAAGCCGACGACGGCGCCGACGGTGTTGTCGCTCGTGTAGGCAACATCGACGCGTATGACATTTTCGCGACCCGGGGGCACCGCGAGACGAGCGCCGCCCCCCACGGTCCAGAAAACATCTTTAGCTGTTGCAGAATCCACGAAGGTGGCGAGTGACAGTGGCCCCCAGACGGGGTGCCGATACTCCAGCTGCGCCAGGCCCAGGAGGGGCGCCCGCGCGCGCCCTTGGGGTAGCCCCCGCAAGGTGTCGGTGCCCCCGGCGGTCGGCCAGCGCCACCAGGGATCGGCGTCGAGTGGTGAGGCGCTCGCGCCCACGCGCAACGCGAGACTCCCGCGGCCGAACGGGCCGTCGCCGCGCAGGTCGAGGCCGAGGCCAAGATGTGTGTAGGCTCCGCCCTGGAGCTCGATCGCCGCCCCGATGCGAGCGCCCGCGGGGCTGGTGGATACCGTCGCCCGGGGGCCAGCCCCCGTGGAGACCGTCGGCACGCCGCCGAGCGAGGCGGCGTCCGCGCGGGCCGCGAGCCCGGCGGAGAGTGGGCCGAGGCCGAGCCCGAGGGCGGCGGTGCCCGTGGTGAAGGTGTAGGCAACCGGGTCGTCGCCTTCCCACCGGTAGACCGGGCCGTGCCCGAGTCCAAGTTGCCCCCACCCGCTCGGACGGCCCCGCAGCTGGCCGCGCAGGTCGATGCCAAAGTTGCCGCTCGCGTCGGCGCTGGCGCTGGCCTCGACGCGGTGTCCACGGAAGCCGAGGTCGGGGTGAACGAAGCGGAGCCCCACGCCTGTGCCGGCCAGCGGCGCGTAGCTCAGCGCGAGCGCCGTCGACCACGTGGGCGCCGTCGCCAGCGACCAGCCGGCCTCGGCCCGGGACAGGCGCGCCTCTGCCGCTGCGGCGAGTTCGCCGTCGTGGCGGAGGCGCTCGAGCGCGGGCGCGACACGGGTCGGGTCGGCCCCCGCAAACGTGGGGACGAGGAGCTCCCGGTCGGCGTGCGCCAGCGCGCACAGCGAATCGGACCGTGGGCAGTCACGGAGCGCGCGGGTCCACGCCCCCTCGTGCCAGAACGGGGCGAGGTTGCCCTCCACGTGCACCAGGCGGAGATGCACCATGGCGCGCGCGGCGAGGTCGCCCGGCGCGTCGCCCTGGGCGAGCGCGCCG
>SXGU01349560.1_pt1 | contig 17390 bp, 18 predicted proteins | sample 3174531 | NCBI WGS metagenome assembly SXGU01 (sample SAMN11356863, study PRJNA531348) | freshwater metagenome | isolation source: freshwater sample F1-140 | place: China: Fuxian Lake, Yuxi | collected 2017-12-25 | reverse complement strand
GGGCCATAATGAAAAACTCAATCAATACTCTTACCTTTATCGGCACACTGGCCTTGAGCTCGGCGGCGAGCGCGGTGGCGACCATCCCCATCACCCCCTTTGCGCCGAACACTGCGATCTCCGCGTCTGCGATGAACACCAACTTTAATAACATCACCACCTTCCTTGGTCCACTGCTCGCGTGCACGAGCTCCCAGATCCTTGGCTTCAGCGCGACCGGGGTTCCAGCGTGTGTCACGCCTGGGGTAGGTGGAACTGTGACTTCAGTCGTCGCCGGAACCGGTCTGACCGGAGGGACGATCACGACATCCGGAACGATCAACGTCGACGTCGGAACCTCAGCTAATAAAATCGTCCAGCTCGACGGTAGTGGCCATCTTCCAGCTGTGAACGCATCGAACCTCACGAACCTGAATCCCGCAAACCTCGCGAGCGCAATTCCCCTGAGTAAAGGGGGGACCGGACTCACTGGTGGCGGAGCTGCGTACAAGTATCTTGGAATGGATAGCGCAGGTTCGGGCCTTGAATATAAGTCCGTCACCGCGAGCTCACCTCTGGCCTACAACCACTCGGGAGGCACCTCCACCCTCTACCTTAACCTAACCGCAAATCGGCTCTATACCTCGGACGGCTCCGGGAACCTTGCGACCTTTTCCTGTGCCGTCGGCCAGACCCTATCCTTCAACGTGAGTAACGAACCTCTGTGCACGAACATCGTAGATTCCAGTAAGCTCCCCCTCTCTGGCGGTACCATGACCGGAGCCCTAAACCTCGGAGCATATAGGATCACGAACCTCGGCGCCCCAACTGCCTCCACGGACGCCGCGACGAAAGGTTACGTCGACGGAGTGGCGACACCATCTGTCTGGACCGTTACCGGATCGGACATCTACTTCAATACCGGCAAGGTCGGGATTGGAACCTCGACACCGCAGGCTGTGCTCGATCTCCAGGGAACCACTGGTATGCTCGTACCGAGAATGGCTACGAATCCGACCGGGGCAGAGGGGATGGTGTTCTTCGACAACAACTTAAAAAAGTTGAAATTCTACGACGGGTTCTCTTGGAGAAACGTGAAGTTCGACCCCGTTCGATTCTTGAGCACGAGCCTTTCGGCGAACCTGCCAATTACCTGTGGGTCCCAAGAAAGGGCACCCGCAGTGATAGCTTCCGAAAACCTCGGAGGAGCTTACAACACTTCTTCTAACATCTTCACCGCTCCGGACGCAGGGGTGTATGAGTTTGCTGTCGAAGTTTTTCCAACGTCAATCGTCAACGGTGCCCAGCCGGTGTTTCAAATCATCGTCAATAACGGAACCCCGAAGGGCTTGAAAAAGTTCCACAAGCTCGCCGCCGCGGACCAGGTGGAACTCGTTCTTGATTGCTCTGGTTCTCCAGGTGCAGGTTTTACCATCCAAAGCGGTGACTTCATCTACGGGATCAAGAAGTTCTAAGACCTGGGCCATCACAAATGGATCTGAACCCCAGCTGGCCCAGGTCGAACACAGGCCTCTTCGCCTGCGACACCACCCAGTCTAAAAAACTCGGCGCCGGCGCCCGCCAGGCCTCCCACTGGAACCGCTGGGCCACGTAGCTCATCACCAGTTCCAGGAAGTCCGTCTCCTCCCCATAGGGGAGATTCAGGAGCCCCAGCATGTCGTCATCCCGCACGTAGAGCTTCACGTTCCGTCCCTTCACGTGCACGGGCCTCACCGCGAAGCTTAGCCCCTGGGCCATCTCGTCCTCCGGATCGTGCCGGGGGGCCTCCGGGTGTGCGAAGTAGGGGTGGGGCTCGAAGTCCCGCTCGCACCAGTCGATGGAGAGTTCGTGCTTCTGGAGCCAGCGCAGGAAGGCTCGGCCCTCGCCGAGCTCGGCTTCCTCGTGCGCACCCGACGCCCGCCAGCCGCTGTAGGCGCGTTTGAACGAAACCTTCTTCGGCATGACCCGTTTGAACAGAAGGAGCGCGTGCCGGTCCCCGGGCCTTGGGAACCACTTCTTCCCTTGGGTCCAGACGGGTGCGAAGGTGACGATGGGGTTTGGCCTGTCCGTGGCTACTTGAAGAGACTCTTCAATCGACCAAGACTTCCGACCGTGGAGCATGGTGTGTTTCATGCCTGCTCCTTCGACCCTCCGGACGAAAAAATTTAATGCCGATTAACTAGCTAGTTTTTCTAGTCGAGCTCGACCCACTGGCACCCGCGGGTCATCTTACAGAACTCTCCGTTGGTCCCGATGTTCCCTTGGTTCCGGCAGAGGAGGGCCATGTGCTCGTTCCCCGGCGTGTTGGTACAGACCCCGACGCTGGTGATGGAGATCCATTCGCAGCCGAAGGTCATCTTACAGAGCTGCTTCCCGTTATGCCCCTCGCCCTGCATGCGGCAGACTGGCTCCATGTGGGAACTTCCGATCTTGGCCCGGCAGATTCCTGTGCTTTGAGAGAAGGTGAGGCCCGAGAGGGTGAGAGTGAAGATGAAAACGATGGATTTCATGGGAGGTCCTTGGTTGAGTGTTTCTGGTCCTTTACCCCGGACCAGGGCCCCGAGGTAGGGGGGAAGAAAAAATTACCCGTCCGATGAACTGGATGCCGTAGCGGTAGTAGGATGCCGAGGGCACCACCTACAAAGGATCATATGCGCCTCTTCCTCCTGGCCGTCATTCTTATTCAAATCCCAGGGGCGTGGGCCCAGAACATGGACGTCGACCTCAACACCCACTGCCGCAAGTGGCACGGTGAAAGGTCCTATGCGACCCGGAACCACTCCGTGGCCTTCGGCTGGCTCTGCACCGACGGACAGACCAACTGGGACATCGACATGAACGGCGCCTGCCGGGAGATCGGCGGCGGGGGAGCCGTCCGGGTCGGTTCCCTCTCGAACAACGGGTGGCAGTGCCTCCGGGGCCGCGTCCCGGCGAAGGTCCCCGGACATTTTCCCCTCGACCTCAACGACCACTGTCGGCGGTGGCACGGATACTACGCCCACGCGCTGAACTCTCCGGCGGCGGCCAACGGCTGGCTCTGCTCCGACGGACAGACCACCTGGGATGTTGATCTGAACGGGGCCTGCCGCGAACTCGGTGGGCGGGCCGCCGTCCGGGTCGGGAAGAAAACAGACTACGACTGGCAGTGCCTGGGGACGAGGTCGCGCGGACTCGAGCAACCCAGTAGGAACTTCGACGTCGACCTGAACTCCCACTGCCGACGGTGGCACGGAGAGTCCGCGGCGGCCAGGAAGGAACCAAAGGATAGGAGTGGCTGGAGGTGCGCCAGCGGCGGCGGGGAGTGGTTCCTGGACGTGGACGGCGCTTGCCGGGAGCTCGGCGGGAGGGCCGCCGTTCGGGACCCGAAGGCGAACAATGGTTGGAAGTGTCTCCCGGGGCAGAGGCTTCCAAATTGTAAAGTTCTAAGCGACCTCTGGGAGAAGACCTACTACGGGAAGCTGAGGCCCAACTGGGCCCCGGGCCCCTTGGCCTGCGGGTACGACGTCTCGGAGCTCACCGACCAGGAGCGAGTGGCCATGCTCACAGCTCGCGCTGCCTACGTCCTCGATCGCACCGAATTCTTCTACCAGAAGCTGGACCCGACTCCGATCATCCCCGGACAGAAGGTCACAAGGCCCCCGGCTTCCATGCTCGACTGGGTCGCCCGGAGGCTCAAGGGCCTTGTCTACGTCGCAGATCCGGGAACGCCGTACGCCGATCAGGTGCGGGGCCTGATCCACATCAGCCGTGCGGACTACGACTTCGAGGGGCCCCTGAATCTGGGAGTCGGGCTCGCGGGCCAGATCATCCATGAGACTCGGCACATCGGCATTCCGGTCTACGGACACGTCAAGTGCGCCACCTCCGCGGGCCATAACTGTGACCCGACCGTCACCGAGGACTTCGAGAGCGGAGGGTCTCACGCGGTTGCGGCCTTGTGGCTTTCCTGGATTGGGATGCACTCGAGCTGGCCCCTAGAAGAGAAGGAGATGGTCCTGAACACCGTGAGCTGGGTTCTCCGGGAGCGGATCAACGCCGCTCCCGAGGTTCGAGCTCAATTTTCTTGGAAGTACCTTGGTAAGCCTTTGTAAAAAGGTATCCTTTCATCCGACGATTATGGTTTTTTAATTAAGCCCAGGAACCCTCTGTGCCGATAAGGTGTTACTACCTTGGAGTCACCTATGAAATACCTCTTGGCCTTCCCGCTCTTCGTTCTCTCGTCCTGTGCCTACCACGATCTCACCAAAGACCAGACCGTCCGGAAGGTCGCCGCCGAATCCCGCAACTGCGCCGCCGTTGCTGAGTCGAAGGCCTCGCGAGGCTACAACCAGGGAGACCTGGCCTTGATCCAGAATCTGCGGCACCTTGAGGCCTATAAGAAGGTCTGCATCCAAGACGGGAAGAGGCTCAAGGGGATGAGATTCCTTCCGACCATCGAGAAGACCTACTACCTCGATGCCTTCGACTGCGACGCCCGTCTCGACGTCGTCCAGGATATGGCCGCGGAGATCTCCTTTAAGAAAGAGTTCGGGATGGGCCTCAACGCTTACTACGGTGTGATCCGGAACCGGATCCATCCGGACCCGAGTAAGTCCATGACCAAGGAAATCAGCCAGGCCATCAGCCGGGAAGGCCAGCAGGCGACCAACCGCTACAACCAGCTCCGGTCCGTCCGGCCCGCGCAGGCGGAGGAGATCGTGAGCGACTACGTTCAGGAATCCTGCTTCCACGAGACCGAGGAGGAAATTTCCTCAAGACTCACGTTGAAGGACTGCTCGCTTCCGACGGTGAGCGCGCCGCAGTTCGTACCCGCGCCGAAGGGACCGACGCAGACCCTGTCGAAGTCGAGCGTCGGCTTGGCCATGATGCTCAAGCTCGAGAAGATCATCCAGTCTCCGGAGAGCTGCGACTCCAAGGCCCAGCAGATGAAGACGCTCTTTGCCACCTCCAAGGTCACGAGCCTCGACGACCTCGCGTACATGAGCTACGTCGCAAAGAACTTCGAGACCGTGATCCACACCCCCGCCCTCCGGGCGATCTTCGCCTCGGCGATGAAAGGGACCACCGTATTCGAACCCTACTGTGACATCCAGGAGAACACCTGCCACAAGCTCGAAGGTTCCATGTACCTCATGCGAAACGCGGTGATCAGTTCGGAGAACAAGGCCCTCGCCGAGGAGGGGGCCCCCGGCTACGATTACTTCGAAACCCTCTCCGCCGCACAGAAAGCAAAGGTGGTGGAAGAGGTCCAGCAGACCATCGACACCGTCATCCGCAACCCGGCCCAGGGGCACAAGCTCTCCGAGGCCTTCCGCGATGAGTGCGACGGGATCCTCTCCGAGAGCTTCGGCGACGGAGCTGCGCTAGCAACCGGATCGGGGTATGGCCTCATCCCGGACCATGTCTGGGAGAGAGATGGAAAGGTCTGTAAGAAAGACGCCACCCATGGTTGCAGGAAGCGCGAGCTCAAGACCGCTTCCTACCTCCTCGCGGGCTACGACTCCTTCGCCCGCATGCACCTCTACGCCGATAAGAACCTCAGCGACGACCTCACCCGGCCAACCTTCGCTCCGGACAACTGGACCTCCACTGGCCCCGGGGGCCTGTGGGCCACCGCCGGCAGCTACCTCCTGAACTACAAGCGCTTCGGGAGATACCGCAACGTGATCTACAACCCGAACCACCTCGGGACTCCTTCCATGCTCGGCAAGCGATCGAACCCGCGGAACTCCAAGGGCTGGGTCCAGATCGGAACCATCGGCGGGATCGGCGGCGGAGCGCTCTCCGATCGGAAAGGGACCACGAGCAACGAGAGCCCCTACGTCCACTCGCACCTGCAGATCCTCCAGGCCGATGCCCGGAGCCTCTTGAACTTCCAGGACGCCTTCTGCAGAGGGAAGCCCGCTCCCTAGTGGTAGTAGTACTTCTGGTCGTCCTCGGTCATGAACTCGTGGTTCTGGCTGAGGAAGTCCAGGAGCTCGTCGTCCACGTCCGGCGGGTCGTCCACCCACACCTCGGCCGCGAGGAACTTCTCCTTCATCCTCCACTGGTAGCCGAGCGCGAAGAGCACTCCCAGCACGAACCCCACCGCGTGGGAGGCGTAGCTCACCCGCTCCTCGAGGATTCCTCCCTGGGGGAAGAGGAAGATCAGCGACATGGCGCAGATGTTGATGAGCCGTTTCCCGGCGGAGATCCGGCGTTCGATGAAGGCGTACATGGTGAGCCAGAACGCGGCCATGAAGTAGATCACTCCGGAGATCCCGACGAGGGTCACGCCCGGCGGGTAGAAGCTCAGGACGATGAGGTTGATCACCGCTCCCGAGAGGAGACTCGTGATCGGAAACAACAGTAAACCGAAGTACGTGTTGAGGAGGACCGCGAGGAGGGTGAAGGCGATGGAGTTGAGGGCGAGGTGGTCGAGGTCCGCGTGGACCAGGGTGGTGGTGAAGAGCCGCCAGTGCTCTCCTAGGCCAAAGACCTGCTCACCGCTCGCGGCGAAGAGGTCCCGGAAGCGAGTGAGGTGGTTCACGTCCGCGAAGTGGATGACCACGAGGACCAGCAGACCGAGAAGGCCCATGAGGACGTTCAACGGTTCCGGTTTCTTCGAGAGATAGATTTTATAAAGTCTCTTCTTCATTCCCCTAAGATGGAGACGATGAAATAGAAGTCAAGGGAAGTCCGATATCTCTCCCGGCTGTCGCCGCAACACGGCAGAATCATGCGAGTCTTAATTAAAAGCAATTTACCCTGGCACTATTTAGTTTTTAAAAAGGTTCGCGCTTCCTAGAATGCGGGAAGAAAGAATTTCTATTCACAGATTCACGTGGAGGTTCCATGAGGGAACGTTTTAGATACCTTACAGTCGCAGCTCTCTTCCTTTCAAATCTCTCCTTCGCTCAAACTGAGACCAAGCTCCGGACCATCCCCGGCAAGTACCTGGTGATCTTGAAGGAAGGTTCGACGACGGCCATCGGTGATCGGCTCCGGGGCCTTGTCCGAGGAAAGGTCCTGGACCTCCTGAGTTCCCACGGGATCGACGAGGCCCGGGTCAAGAGCATCTACTCTAACGTCTTCCGCGGCTTCTCGGCGTCTCTCAGTAAGGCCGAGCTCGCACTCTTAAAACTCGACCCCCGCGTGCTCCGGATCGAGGCCGACCAGGTCATCTCCGTCATGCAGACGACCAACTACTGTCCGGCCCCCGTTTCCCAACCAACGGAGCTCCTCGGCTGGGGACCCCAGCGCATCGGCTACGGCGGAGGAACAGGGAAGGTCGCCTGGGTGGTGGACACCGGTGTCGACCTCTGTCACCCGGACCTCAACGTGGACAAGGCCCGAAGCCGGTCCTTCGTCGGCACCGCTACGGCCAACGATGACCACGGCCACGGGACCCACGTGGCGGGAATCATCGGCGCGAAGAATAACTCCATCGGCATGCGGGGTGTGGCCTCCAACACGCTCATCGTCGGGATCAAGGTCCTCGCGGCCAATGGAGAATCCACCGCGACCTCCCTGCTCTCGGGCCTTGACTACGTCTACGCCAACGTCAAAGTCGGCGAGGTCGTGAACCTGAGCCTCGGGGGAGGTGCGAGCCAGGCCATGGACGACGCCGTGAAGAGGATCGCCGCCAAGGGCGCCTGGGTCGTGGTGGCCGCCGGAAACAACGGGGCCAACGCCAACAACTACTCCCCGGCCCGGGCCAACGCTACCAGGCTCTACACCATCTCGGCCTTCGGCCGCGGCGACTACCTGACCTCCTGGTCCAACTACGGGAACCCGCCCGTGGACTACTCCGCCCCCGGAGACAACATCTACTCCACCTCCAAGGGCGGGACCTACACGCGCATGAGCGGGACGTCCATGGCGGCCCCGCACTTCTCCGGACTCCTGCTCCTGACCGGCGGAGTGCCCAGATCAGGCGGCGTGGTCTCGAGTGATAAGGATAGCACCTCCGACGTGATCGCCGTTAGGTAAGTCCCTTCGCGAAGAGGGCCAGGCCCCCGACCACCGACTGGTAGATGTTGTGGTCGACGAGCTTCTCCTCCCCGAAGATGGCCTCGATCCGCGCTCGGATGAGGGGGAACTGCGAGGTCCCTCCGGTGAGGCACACCTGGTCCACGTCCTGCGGGGTGAGGCCCGATTGCCGGAAGACGTCCATGAGTTCGTTCATGATCTCGGCGACCGTCGGCGCCACACTCACCTCGAAGTCTTCCTTCGCGACCGGCTCTTCGATGGCGATCCCCGGGTAGGCCATGCGGAAGGTCTCCGCGGGCCTCCGGGTAAGGCCAATCTTGGTCTTCTCGATCTCGTGGAAGAGCGGGAACCCGAGCTGGTGATCCACCAGGGTCATGAGCTGGCCCAGCCGTCTCTGGTCTTCCGCGGAGAGGGCGAACTTCCGGATCCCCTGGAGGAACTCCCAGGTGTCCTTGTCCCGCAGGTGGGTGACGTGCGCCGGCGAGCAGATCTTGGTCAAGAGGTTCCGCGGGAAGCGCAGGACGTTTGAACTTCCCGGGAGCCGGTACTCGAACCTCGATCCGAAGTGGGGAGCGACGAAGTCCCGCATCAGCATCCCGTCGAGCGCATCCCCCGCGAGGAACACGCCGGAGAGCCCGAGGATGTCCTTGTCGGAGAACCCTCCCTGGTGGAACTTCAGCAGGGTGAAGTCCGAGGTCCCGCCGCCGAAGTCGGCGATGAGCACCACCGTTTCTTTCTTCGAGGCCAGGCTGTAGTCCAGGCCCGCAGCCACGGGCTCGGGACAGAAGTGGATCTCCTTGAACCCCGCGAGCTCTCCGCCTCTGCGCATCCGGTCCTCCGCGAGCCGGTCCTGCTCCTTATCCAGGGAATAGAGCGCGGGCCTTCCCAGGACTAGCCGGTCGACCTTCTTCCCCGTGAACGCATCGGCCCTCCGCCGCAGCTCCGAGAGGAACACGGCCACGAGGTCCGAGATCCCCATGGTCTTCCCGAAGACCGTGGTTCCGCCGTAGCTCGGCTCGGGGAGGAACTTCTTGATCGACCGGAAGAAGCGACCTTCGCCGCCGTGGAGTCCGTACTCGGTGATGGCCTCTGTCCCGAAGTACCACCGGTGCTGCTCCGGCGTGTAGAGGAGAGACCGCAGGACGGGCCCGCTCCCGTCCAGCGGGATCGGAACCGGCTCCCCGTGCTCGGGGACGAAGGTCAGAAGAGAGTTGGAGGTTCCGAAGTCGACGGCGTAGTACATCGATTGATTATCTGGCGAATCCGTGTTCAGGGCAAGGACTCTCGACGCCGACCCGGAAGGCCCTACTCGCTCCGGAGGTTCAGGGAGAGCTGGTAGCTGCAGTTCGCTCCGGTCTTCTCGTCGACGATGTTGTAGGTCCCGGTGAAGCGCCGGGAACCTCCGCGCTCTCCGAAGCTTCCCACGAGGTTCACCCGCTTGCAGTTATCCCCCGGGAAGGTCGTCCCCGCCAGCGGCCTGCACTCTCTGCTCATCACATCCACCCGCGGGCCCCGCGGATTCGTGCTCACCCGGCCGATGCGATGAACCGGTGCCGGTGCGAGCTCGGAGACCGCGCCGATGTGAAGGAGGACGTTCCCCTGCGGATCTAGCTGGAGCGACGGAGTGATCCCGTCGGTTAGGTTGCAGGTCTTCGAGGCGTCCGAGTTCTCCGAGACCATTCCTTCGTAGACTCCGCAGTAGCCGCGGAGGCTTCCGAAGCCCTCCTCGCAGTTCTCTTCCTGTCTCTGCACCGTCCCCAGGGCGACGAGGTTCGCCGTGACGATGTCGGAGGCGAGGGGGTACCCGCGCCGGTCTTGCGTGACGACACTCACCGGCACCTTCGACCCAACCGCGTTGGCCTCGGCTTCGGAGGTGATGAAGGTGACCGAGCCCACGCCCTGGGTGTTGTCTCCGAGGTCCACGCGGAAGATGCGGCTCTGGTCGCCGCGGGCGCCGATGAGCTCGACGGACCTGCGGGAGATGGAGTCGTCGTACTTCCCCTGGATCTTCCCCTTATCTTCCACCCAGCGCAGAGTGAACTGAGCGTCTTTCTTCAGCGACGGGTGAGGGTAGGCGCCCCGGAGTTCGTACTGGGTGGCCGCCGTGGCGGAGACGCTGAAGAGAACGAGGAGACTGGCAAGCTTCATGGAATTCCTCTCTGGTTAAAGCATTGGTAGCTTAGGTCTAGAGGAGAATGGGTTCAAATTAAATATGGCCCTAGGTGCGACAAGTCATCCGCAAGATGCGCATATTCCTAAATTTGATTTAAATAAAAACAAACACAACTCGTTTAAAAATAACTAGTCCAACAATTGCGGATTTTCGAAGTAGTGCTTGAGAATTTTCACCATCTGCGAACCTCGTGCGCCGTCGAGTAACCGGTGATCGAAGGTGCAACAAAGACTGATCTGCTTCTGTGCTTTCACATTCCCGGCATCGTCACAGTACGGTTGGAACTCCGCTTTCCCCATGGCGAGCACCGCCGGCGTGTACGTGTACGGCACCAGCGGAACGAACGCCGAGCTGAACCCGAGGCTTCCGATGTTGGTGATCATCATGCTGCCGAAGGCGTCCCGCGGGACCTCCAGGCCCTTGATGTTGAGGTTCAGGCCATAGCTTAAGAACCCGATCAGGTCCAGAACCAACCAGGCCAACCATCCGGGGATGAAGCTCCAGGTCTTCTTGATCTTCTTGAAGTTCAGATCCTCTCCGGAGCGCACGGAGGACGCGGTCTTCGTGAGCTCCGTTGAGATCTGCAGGAAGGACTTCTGGTCGATGTTCCGGATCACGTGGCCCGAGAGCTCGGTCTGGTCGTGGACGATCTGGAAGAAGATGTCCACGTTCTTCCGCGGGTAGATGTTCCCGAGCCGCACGATGGCGTTGAGGTCCGGAACCTCCCGGAGGACGATCCCCATGACCTTTCCCACGAAGTGCGTGAGCGTGATCTTCGTCGGCAGAGTCCGGTTGAGCTCCTCGATCCGCCGGAGGGCCGGTTCCGCGTTGACCTTGAGTTCGCAGTACACCTGGGAATCTCCGATCGGTTTCCAGGTTCCGAGGGAGATTTTCCTCCAGGGGCTCAGCCGTTTCGGCGGACAGAGTTCGACGTTTGTTTTGATCATGAGAGCTAGTTTAAATGAATCTGGCGGAATAATGAAATACCATTTTAGTCACCTATGCGTATGCGCATTTTTCCCATTAAAACTAGTTCAATTTTATTAGTTAAATTAGATCAATTCAAATACACTATTTTTATACCTCATAAGGGGAATTATGCGGTAGATGCCCTCACTATCGTTTTTTGGAGTCAAAAATGAATGAAACTGAGCAAAGCATAAGCGTCCTGAAAAAAATTTTAAAATCCGGGCTCTCGGACGCTACGCAGAAAGTAGCGCCGGAAGTTTTGATCGAAAAATTTTTAACGCCGCAGCCGGCCTTCAAAAAGCTCAAAAAATCTCCCGGTAGACCTCGGGTCGAAGATGATCTCAAGGCCAAAAATTTCACCCTCTGCCTCGCCAAGAAATACCTGGAGTTTTTAGACGGCCTTCGGGTCCCCGGGAAATCCGACCTGGGCCGTGGCCGGAAGATCCGCTTCATCATCGACCAGTTCATCGAGATGAAGCGCCGGCAGAAGGACCAGCTGCAGATCATGAAGGAAAGCCTGCAGAACGTGGAGAAGGTCCTCAAGTCCTACTCCGGGGACGTGAAGAAGGGGAAGAAGCTCGAGCTCGGGCCCCGGGAGCGCGCGGACATCACCAAGGCCGTGAACCACGTGCTGATCATCGTCCGGATCCAGGCGTACAATCCGAAGAACCTCTTCCGGATCCTGCCGAAGGACGAGTGGGCCGTGCTCTCCTTCTGCCTGGACTGGGCCCAGAAGAAAGGGGAGCGCGCATGAGCTCGGTGCAGAACTTCTCAGGCTTCGAGATCGGAAAGTTCGCCGAGTTCGACCGGAACAAGATCTACTACGGCTTCATCCACAACTTCTCCTCCCGGCACACCAGAGACGCCTACACCCGGGACCTGCGGAAGTTCCTCCTCTTCCTGAAGGAGCGGTTCCGGATGTTCAACGAGCTCAAGGTCGAGCACTCACACGCCGTGGCCTTCAAGGACCACCTCCTGAAGGAGAACTACTCCCAGCGGAGCGTGAACCGCACGCTCGCGACCCTCTGGTCGTTCTACGACTACCTCATGGACATGAACCTCCTGGAGAAGAATCCCATCGCCCGGGTCAAGCGCTTCCGCATCGCCAAGGAGGTGAAGACCCAGGACCTCACCGACGAACAGGTGGTCGACCTCCTGAACGCCATTGACACGCAGACCGGCCCGGGGAAGCTCCACAAGGCGATCCTCCACCTCTTCTTCACCACGGGCATGCGTCACCGGGAGGTCTCCGAACTGAAGTTCAAGAACCTCGGGGAAGAGAACGGCTTCACCGTCGTCCGCTACAAGGCCAAGGGCGCGCAGGAGATGGTGACGCCCATGAACCCGAAGGTCGAGGCGGCCCTCGGCGACTACCTCCGTTGGTGCGAGGCCCAAAACTACTCCATGCGGCCGGAGGACTACATCTTCCGTCCGACACGCAACGCGCTCGACGGGAATCTCAACAAGGCCCTGGATCCCAAGTCCCTCAACTACATCATCAAGCGCTACGCAAAGAAGATCGGCGTCACTGGAAACATCACCATCCACTCGGCGAGGGCCACCGTCATCGGCATGCTCTTAGACAAGGGGCATCCGCTCGAGAGAGTGGCAGATTTTGTCGGACACAAAGATATTTCCATGACAAAAGCTTATAACAAGCGGCGGCTAAAAATTCACCAATCTCTCAGCTTGGACCTTTGACGCCCAACACATTGGTGCCACAGTGACCTTTGCTACTCTGTGCTAGCAAAGCGCATCGTTCGTGTTTTTTAACTTCTTCAAACTATCTCAAGATTCCTAAAGTTTCATTCGAGGATTGCGAAAAAATATTTTTTTAATCTCTTGTATTGGTTCATCGAGCCATGATAGCTATTGCGCCGTCAGTAAGAACGAAATGCTTTGCACTAATATAAAAACTAATGACCTCCACGGTCATTAATTAAACGAAAAGGATCAGGAATATGAAAACATGTCTCAACCTCGCTCTCGCATCATCACTCTTATTCGCAGTTGCCTGCGGCAAAGACAGCAGCAGCAGCTCTAAGAAGAAGGCCATCCAGCCTGTCACCAAGCAGCTGATGGACTGGAGAATTTCTATGGTCGGGAAGAACTACCCAGCTAAGGCATCCGTCGACATCAACGGAACAACCGTTGCCAACGAGTGCCTCGACAAGAGCCCGGTGAAAGTTGACCGTTCGGTTGAGCCGCAGGTCCTCACCGTTAAGTTCGACGCTCCGACTGCCGGTAAGGTTCAGATCGTCGTTTCTGACTGCGACGCCAACGTCGAAGTCGTCAACGACAAGAACGTCCAGTTCTCCATCGTTAAGACCGGCGAGACTAAGACCGTCGTCGTTAACCTCTAATTTTTTAAGTCGATCCCGTTTAAGGGCCGGAATCAAAAATGATTCCGGCCTTTTTTTTTGCGCTCAGCCCGGAAGCCCGGGGAGCTGTACTACCTTCTCCAGCTCCCGGTCCCAGCCCGCGCGGCTCGCGCAGAACAGATGGGCCGTGGGTGCCAGAGAAATTTCGCCCTCGAGGCTCCCGGCGGGGACGACGAGGAGTGTGCCGCCGAGCTGGAGGGAAGGGAGGGCGGAGCTACAGACGCCGCAGAAGCTCTTCGCGTGCCGGGTCCCGGGGAGGGTGTAGGTGCGAAGGCCCTCGCTGCCCGTGAGCCAGCGGAGCTTCCCGCTCGCGGAGAAGAGGTTCGCCGAGTGGGCGGACCCCGTGTCCTTCTGGCAGTGCCGGCAGTGGCACAGGTAGAAGCTCTCGAAGCTTCCTTCGACCTCGTACCTCAGCTGTCCGCAGAGGCAGGAGCCCGTGTACTGGTTTGCCATGATGTCATCCTTAGAAGAGTGAGGAACGGGTAGAGAGGAAAGCCCCCGGGACACGCTGCCCGGGGGCCAGAAACGGGCTTACTTATCGTTTGTGAGTTCGGACAGGCGGGACATCATCCCTTCGAACTTCTGCACCTTCGGGACGGTCCAGAGGAAGTCAGGCCGCTCGGCGGAGATCCACTCGCCGCCGATGATCTCTTCCTTGGCGTTGATGTCCAGGTAGTACTCGTAGAGCTTCACCTTGTTGATCTGATCCGCGGTCCCCAGGAGCGGGAGCCAGGTGTTCTTCTCGGACTCGTCGACGTAGGTCATCTCCGTCCGCACCCGGACCACCTTGACCGTTCCGTACGCCGAGTACCGGGTCGGGGAGTTGAAGGTGCTGACCACGGAAGTGGAGTAGGCGCTGATCGGATGGTTCCAGACCTCCGCGGTGCGGTCGATGTCACCCAGGAAGCCGACCTTCTCGATCCCGACCTTGTTGGCGAGGACGATGTGGAAGGCACCGGCGTTGAGGTCCTCGTAGCAGCGGCGACCGTAGCAGCGCTCGCCCATCTGGTAGGTGCTCTCCACCTCGTACTTGTAGGCGTAGTAGTAGCTCAGGAGGGCCTTGATGTCCGAGGACCCGAAGGGAATCTTGATCCCTTCAGGGTTGGTCAGGGTCTTGGGTTTCGGTTCCTTGTGGTTCATGGTCGCCGGAGCCCAGCCGTGGCAGATCCCTTCCCACTCCGCGGCCCGCGGATAAGAGTGGTCGTAGACGTCGTTCCGAAGCGGGTAGTCGTAGCGGCCCGTGAGGAGGTCGTACTTCTCCGACGGAGCGAGCTCTGCGAGCTCCGCTTGGGACATGCTCATCGCCCGCTGCCGGTTCGGCGATCGGAGGTTGTAGCCGGTCTTATAGGGAGCGTTCCAGCGGTAGTTGATGTTCCCGAGGTAGAGGGCCCAGTAGTCACCGGACCAGAACTTCTCCGGGTCGCCGACCTTTCCGACCAATGGCATCTTCGCAAAATTTCTCTCGAAGGTGCTGCTCATGATGAGCGGATCGGAGACGCCATCCCATTCGTGATCAATCCCAAGGGGAGCAGAGAACGCCCCACTCATAAGAACAAAGTTCAGGACAATGAAACTCATCCATTGCATATTTTCCTCCAGTTTTTTTCGCTGGAGGTTAGATGAGACTCACCGCATTTGGAAAGATGGGCCAGTGCCTTTAGTTAAAATTTTGCTTCGCTATTAATAGCCAGCGTCAGTAAGAACTAAACTTGTGATTTCTCTAGCATCGAACTCGCCACGCATAGGATCAGGGTCAAGTTGAATGATTCCTTCGATGATAGAGAGCTCAGTGTCATACTTTTTAACATAGCGCTTCGTCACTTTTTGCTCGAGGACATTGAAATAGGGTACGCCTTCAGAGGTTGCAACCTCCGCAGCTTTTTTCATCCAGATAATGTCGGCGATCGATTCTTCCTTGGAGGATGGAACGCGGTAGACGATGCGGAAGGTGTGTTCTTCTTCCAGAAGCTCGGAGGGACTCGCCTCCTGCGCTTGTCTTTCGAGGGCCCGTGATTCTTTATTGAACGTCGGTGTGATGAACACCAACAAGAAACCTGCTACGACGATGACCAGTAGTTCCCTCAGACGCATAAGACCTCCATCCTGCTTAAGTCCTGGCTCTAGTATGACTCAGGTTGAGAATTTTGAAACAAGCGCAAGATGAAATTATGCTAATCTTGAGCCGGCGTCGGGCCGAAAGGAAAAGTCAGGTTTTTTGGATGAGGTACATTCCGTCTCGAATCGGCAGGAGCGTCTTCGTGTATCCCGAGAGGGAATTCACTCTCTCGTTGTGTTCTCTGATCGAATCGGTCTGCCGGTCTAGGCCCGGCGTGAGCACCTTCCCCGACCACAGAGTGTTGTCGACGACGATGATCCCCGTGGGACTCAAGTGTTCGAGGGACCACTGCAGGTAGTTCGAGTAGTTGTTCTTGTCGGCGTCGATGAAGACGAGGTCGAACTTCGCGGTGAGCTCCTCCATCGCCGCGAGGCCCGGCTTCAGGATCTGCGTGATCTTCTTCCCGTGCGGAGACTCGTCCCAGAAGCGGCGGGCGATCTTGCAGGTCTCGACGTTCACGTCGATGGTGGTCACGGTTCCGTCGTCGGGGAGCTGCTCGGCCATGACTAGAGCGGAGTAGCCCGTGTAGGTTCCGAACTCCAGTACGCTTCTTACCCGCCCTAACTTTATGAGAAATGTTAGGACGCTCGCTTCCATTTCTCCGATGAGCATGTTGCTGCCGTGGACAGATTGCACGGTGAAGTCCTGCAACTTCTTTGCGATCTCCGAGGGACGGGTGGAGTGGTTAACGCAATAGCTTTGTATCTCTTCCGGTATCCATGACATGGTCGGCTCCATTGAAATTTGACGAGGCCCGCGGTTCTCTGTTTAAATATCACAAAGGGGACTTCATGAAAAAAACATTTCTAGCTATCGCTTTGATGATCTGTTCTATGTCTGTGTTCGCTCAGAGACTCGTCGAGCCTCGGGTCTACCAGTGGGGCAACAACGTCCAGGTTGAGATCCGGAACGATACCCAGTTCCACGTCAGCTGCAGCGGCTGGATCAACTTCTCCTACTGGTCCGGCCGGTTCCGGACCGAGTACTTCTCGGACTTCGTCGCGGCCGGGTTCACCTCGTACCGGACGATCTACAACAGAGACTTCAACGACCGCGTCTCGTACGTCCACCACTCCATCAGCTGCTACTAAGGTTCTTTGAAGACGCTCCCGTACCTCGACATCCACACTCACCGGCGACAGGAGACTGCCGACGCCGTGAGTGTGGAGTGCCTCTCCCTGGAGGAACTCTGCCTGGAGAAGCCTCCCCGGGCCTACGCCTCGGCGGGGGTCCATCCCTGGTGGCTCGAGGACTACACGGAGGAGGAGATCACCAAGGTCCAAGGCCACATCCGGCACCTGGTGGAAACCGGGAAGGTCTGGGCGATCGGCGAGACGGGCCTGGACCGGATGTCCCCGGAGTTCCTCGAGAAGCAGAACGAGCTCTTCGACTGGCACCTGGACCTTGCGGAGAAGCACCAGCTGCCGCTCGTGATCCACAGCGTGCGCTCGGGGTCCGACTTCCTCCAGAAGATCAAGGAGAAGAAACCCACCACGCCGTGGATCTTCCACGACTTCAGAGGGAACGAGCAGCTCCTGCGAGACCTCCTGCGGCTCCATCCGAAGTGCTTCTTCTCCTTCGGCCTCTCCATCGACAACTCTCCGCAGATCCGGGAGCTCCTTCCGCTCGTCCCCCTGGAGAGCCTCTTCCTCGAGACGGACGACCAGAAGCACCTGGACATCCACGACATCTACCTCCGGGCCTCGGAGAACCTCAAGCTCGACCTCGAGTTCCTGAAGGCCCAGGTCTGGCTCAACTTCAAAAAAATTTCTCGAATCCTCGAATGACCGACGAAGAACTC
>SXGU01226699.1_pt1 | contig 17400 bp, 16 predicted proteins | sample 3174531 | NCBI WGS metagenome assembly SXGU01 (sample SAMN11356863, study PRJNA531348) | freshwater metagenome | isolation source: freshwater sample F1-140 | place: China: Fuxian Lake, Yuxi | collected 2017-12-25 | reverse complement strand
CGAGAATCGATCCGGCCATCCGCCGAACCTACCGCGCTCCTGCGTGGCGATGTCACGACGGAACTGTTGTCAGTGTGACTGTCAACTGTTAGGTTCCGTCCATGCGGACAGAACGTTTCCAGGGGAAGATCGGTCGCACGCTCGCGGAGTCCGAGCCGTGGTTCGAGGAACTCCCCCACCCCGGCGAGCAAGCGCCCAACGTCGTGGTCGTGCTGCTGGACGACACCGGCTTCGCGCAGATGGGTTGCTTCGGTTCGGAGATCGACACACCGAACATCGACGCGCTCGCTGCCGGCGGACTGCAGTTCACCAACTTCCATGTCACGCCGCTGTGCTCGCCCACGCGAGCCGCGCTGCTCACCGGCCGTTCGCAGCACAAGGCGGGCATGCGTTCGGTCAGCAACTTCCGCACCGGCTTCCCGCACATGCTCGGCCACGTCAGCACCCGCACCGCCACCATGGCCGAGGTGCTGCGCGACCAGGGCTACGCCACGTTCGCCGTCGGCAAGTGGCACCTCGCCCCGATGGAGGAGTGCTCGGCCGCCGGCCCGTTCGACCAGTGGCCGCTCGGCCGCGGGTTCGACCGGTTCTACGGGTTCCTCGACGGCGAGACCGATCAGTTCCACCCCGAGCTGGTGTGCGACAACCACCCCATCGAACCGCCCGCCGGCCCCGACGAGGGCTACCACGTGTCCGAGGACCTGGTCGACCAAGCGTTGAAGATGATCGCCGACAGCAAGGGCGTTCGCCCCGATCGCCCGTTCTTCACCTACCTCGCGTTCGGCGCCACGCACGCACCGCACCAGGCACCGCCCGAGTACATGGCGAAGTACAAGGGCCGATTCGACGAGGGATGGGACGTCATCCGCGAGCGCGTGTTCCAGCGGCAACTCGAGCGCGGCATCGTCCCCGAGGGCACGCAGCTCGCACCGCGCAACCCGGGCGTCGACGCGTGGGACTCGCTCCCCGACAACCAGCGCCGCCTGGCCGCTCGTCTGCAGGAGGCGTTCGCCGCGTTCCTCGACCACACCGACGTGCAGATCGGGCGGCTGGTCGACGGCCTGCGCGAGATGGGTCAGCTGGACAACACGATTCTCATCGTGCTCGCCGACAACGGGGCGTCGCAGGAGGGCGGTCCCTTCGGCGTCATGCACGAGATGAAGTTCTTCAACGCCATCTTCGAGACGCCCGACGAGGCCATCGCGCGCATCGACGACATCGGCGGCCCGCACAGCCACACCAACTATCCGTGGGGATGGGCGCAGTGCGGCAACACGCCGTTCAAGTGGTACAAGCAGAACACCCACGAAGGCGGCGTGCACGTGCCGATGATCCTCCACTGGCCGCAAGGCGTGACCGCCGAGCAGCGTGGCCTACGCGACCAGTTCGTGTTCGTGTCCGACATCGCGCCCACGCTGTACGAACTCATCGGGGTGCAGGCGCCGGAGGTGTACCGCGGTGTGCCGCAGGAGCCCGTGTCCGGCCATTCGTTCGCCCACGTGCTCGGTGATGCCGACGCCCCTGCCGCCAACACCCTGCAGTACTTCGAGAACGGCGGGAGCCGGGCGCTGGTGCACGACGGCTGGAAGGCAGTGTGCCGACACGAGAAGGGTGCCGACTTCCTCACCGAGCCGTGGGAGCTGTACCGCATCGCCGACGACGCTTCGGAGTGCAACGACCTCGCCGCCGCCATGCCCGAGCAACTGGAGGCACTCAAGGAGCTGTGGTGGCAGGAGGCCGAACGCCACGGCGTGCTGCCGCTCGACGACCGCGGCGTCGAACTGTTCGGCGTGCGGTTCCGCGACCGTTCGCCGCACCCCGAGAACCGTCGGTACGTGTACCGGCCGCCGATGTCGCCCATGCCCGGACAGGCGTCGGCCGCGCTCGGCGGGCGCAGCTTCGACATGACCGCACACGTCACCCGCACTGCAGGGCAGGACGGCGTGCTGTATGCCTCGGGCACCGAGAACTCGGGCTTCTCGTTCTTCGTGCAGCACGACCGGTTGGTGTTCGACTACAACGCGTTCGACGCGCACACCGTGGTCGAGAGCGACATCGTGGTGCCGGAGGGCGCGTCGGCGCTCACCGTGAAGGTGCGCCGCCAGGGCGGCCGCGTCGGTGAGGCGATGCTCGAGATCGATGGCGTGGCATGCGGATCCGCACACCTGCCGTTGTTCATGCTGATGATGTCGTCGGTCGGACCGAGCGTCGGCTACGACCACGGCTCCCCGGTGTCCACCCGCTACCGGGCACCGTTCCCGTTCCAGGGCACGCTGCACGAGATCGTCATCCAGGCCAGCCCCGAGCGGTTCGCCGACGCCACCGCGGCCGAGCACGCTGCGGAGATGGGCCGCCAGTGAGGGCCGACGAGATCCCTGTCGCGTACACCCCCACCGGCGGGTACGGCGACCGCATGCCACCCCCGGTGCTCACCCAGTGCACCGAGCCCGTGCCACGCACGGCGCCGCGCATGCAGGGGCTGTGGCGAGTGGTGGAGGTCGAGTCGGGTGGCGCGGTGCAGCCGCAGCACCCGGCGCTCGGCCAACTGCAACGCATCGAGCAGTGCGGCGATCGCGTGGTCATCACCTCCGGCGGCATCGTGCACGACATGCGGTGCGACGGTACCGAGGAGCACGGCGTGCGCGACGTGGCCGCCATCGACAAGACCACGCCCATCGTGGTGGTGGCCTCGTACGAGGACAAGGTGCACGTGCTGCGACCCGTGGGCGTGCCCATCGAGGTCACCCGCCGGATCGACGGCGACGAGCTGGTGTGGCACTACGCCGGGTTCGTGGCCCGACTGCGGCGCGTGCAGGCCGACGAGGAGTTGCTCACTGCGGCCGCCACCGGCGATCTGGCGCGAGCCAGAGAGGCCCTCACCGCGCTGGCCGACGTGAACGCCCGCGATCACCGCGGCCGCACCCCGCTGTTGCTGGCCGCCACGGCCGACCACGTCGAGATGGCGCAGCTGCTGGTCGACGCCGGCGCCGACCCGAACGCAATGGACGACCGGCACGACACACCCTGGCTGGTCACCGGCGTCACGGGCAGCGTGGCGATGCTGGAGGTGCTGTTGCCCGCGGGCGCCGACCTCACCATCCGCAATCGGTACGGCGGCGTGTCGATCATCCCGGCCAGCGAGCGCGGCCACATCGACTACGTGCGCCGAGTGGTGCAGACCGGCATCGACGTGAACCATCGCAACGACATCGTCTGGACCGCACTGCTCGAGGCCGTCATCCTCGGCGACGGGTCCGAGACCTATGCCGAGATCATCCGCATCCTGCTCGCCGCTGGCGCCGATCCGTCCATCGGCGACCGCGAGGGCGTCACGGCGCTCGAACACGCCGAACAACTCGGCCATCACCGCCTCGTCGAGGTCCTGAAAGGCAGCGCATGAAGATCACCCTGCTCGGTACCGGTAGCCCGATCCCCGATCCGCGTCGCGCCGGCCCGTCCACGCTGGTGCAGACCGATGGCGCCTGTCTGCTGGTCGATGCCGGACGCGGCGTGCTGATGCGCCTCGCCGCCGCGGGGGTGCTGCCGCCGATGCTGCACGGCGTGCTCGTCACCCACCTGCACAGCGACCACATCACCGATCTGAACGATGTCATCACCACGCACTGGGTGATGGCGCCGCAGGGGTTCGTGCTGCGCATCGTCGGACCGCCGCGCACGAAGGAGGTGGTCGACGCCATCCTGGCCTCGCTCGCACCCGACCTGCAGTACCGGCTCGACCACCACGCCGATCTCACCTGGACCCCGAACGTGGAGGTCTCCGAGGTCGCACCCGGTGACGTGTTCACCATGGGTTCGGCCACCATCACCGTCGGCGCCACCGACCATCGCCCCGTCGAGCCCACCGTGGCGTTCCGCGTCGACGACGGTGGCACGAGCGTCGTGCTCGGCGGTGACGGCGTGCCGTGCGCCGGCCTCGATGCGTTGTGCGCGAACGCGGATGCGTACGTGCAGACCGTCATCCGCGACGACCTGGTGAAGCTCATCCCGAACGCCCGCATCCAGGACATCCTCGACTACCACTCGTCGGTCGAGCAGGCCGGCCAGACCGCAGCACGCGCCGGTGTGCGCACGCTCGTGCTCACCCACTACGTCCCGTCGATGCAGCCCGGCCAGGAGGACGACTGGCGCAGCCGCGCCGCCGCCCACTTCACCGGCGAGATCGTCCTCGGCGACGACCTCACCGCCGTCACCCTCTGACCTCCCCACCGAAGTCGCGCGGATTCCACCATTCCGGTGGCCTCGCCGCGACCTCGAGGAGACCGCCGAGCCATCACCGAAGTCGCGCGAATTCCACCGTTCCGGTGGGGGCTTCGCGACCTCAGGCGACGGTGATGCGGGTGACGGTGGTGAACGAACAGACGTAGAGGTCGCGGGCGGGGCCGGCGGCGGCGAACAGCACCGACTGCACCGGGCTGCCGGTGTCGACGCGGGCGCGCTCCGCCCCGGTCTCGATGTCGAGCACCACGAGCTGCTCGGCGTTGCGCGCAGCGTCGTGGTCGAACACCACCAGCTCGCCCGTGTCGGGGAAGCGCAGCGGGTGCGCCGCCTGGTTCAGGTCGCGACGCCAGAGCGGTGTGGTGGCACCCTGCTCGTCGAACCGGAACGCAGCGACCACACCGTTGCCGCTGTCGTACCCCACGGCGATGTGCCGCACGGGGTCGATGGCGGGCGGGTTGGCGATCAGTCCGCCAGGCAGACCGCAGATCTCGGTGAGCGACACCTCGCCGTCGGCGAGACCGACGCGCACCAGGTGCAGGGGTGCGGTGTTGGTGCCGATGCCACGGAACGAACCGGCGTACCGCTCGCTGCCGGCGCCGTTGTCGAGGAACCAGGCAGCACCCGCATCGATGACGGCGTCCCAGCCGTACGACTGCCCGTCCATCGTGCGGTACTGCGGTCGGAAGTCGTGGTCGAGCACCAGCTCGGAGCCGGTCCAGCGCACCCGCACCAGCGAGGTGTCGCCCACCGCGTACACGTCGTTCCCGTCGGCGCTGAGACGGGCGATCGACGGCTCGGGCAATGTGCACCGCGCCACGATGTCGAGCGTGCCGGGCGACAGCACCAGCAGCTCGGAGTCGCCGAGATCGTCACCGTCGGGATGCCCGGGCCGAGCACCGGCGAAGTCCTTGGTCGCGAGGTGACCGTCGGGCAACACCACGAAGCTGTTGTACGGGCGACGCCGCGGCAGCACGGCGTGCGCGAGCACCTCGAGTTCGGCCGACAACCGGTGCGCGTGCATGCCGAACACCACGTACAACGAACCGTCGGCGTGGGCGGCCACACCACCGGGCCACGTCGGGCCACCCGGAAGGTCGGGCGAACGCCGCACGACGTCGAGCGTGACGGGGTCGATCTGCTCCACCCACGACACGGCGTCGTCGCCACCGGTGTGACACAGCAGGAACACCTCGCCCGGGTCGCGCAGCACCACCATCGTCGACGCGATGGACATCCGCGACACGGCCGTGAGCGTCTCGCCAGGGGCGAGTGCCAGTCCAGGGACACCGTGCGGGGCCTGTCGCCGCGCCGGCCCTCCGTCCTCCGCCGGCCAGGGGCTGTTCCAGAGGGCGGGGTGCGGCGCGGCAGTCGGGTCGGTCACCGGTGCAACCTACATCGCGCCTGCTCCAGGTAGGGTGGTCGACGCAGTGCACGGAATCCCCCACGCGCTGCGGTCGAGTGCAGCGCTTCCAGCGCACGGTTCTCCCCCTTTGCGGGAGTGTTCGCCTCCGAGGCGAGTGGCCATGCATCACACGGCCACCCTCACGAAGGAACACAACATGAACATGCCCTCCCCCTCCTCGTCCGGTCGCGCGCGTCCGAGTCGCCAGCGCCGTCGCCCGCAGCACGGCAACGCGCCGCGCCCTGCCGGCAACGGCGCTCCGCAGGGCGGCCACCGCGCCACCAAGCCCCACGGTCAGCCGCACCGTCACCCGACCAAGCCGACCGGTCAGGCGAACGATCGCGACCAGCGCAACGACGCCGGCCCGTCGCTCGACAGCCTCACCGCCGCACCGTCGGTGATCCCTGCCGACACCACGTTCGAGGCGCTCGGCGTGCCCACGCCCATCATCCGCTCGCTGGCCGACCGCGGCGTCACCGCCCCGTTCCCCATCCAGGCCGCCACGCTGCGCGACTCGCTCGCGGGTCGCGACGTGCTCGGCCGCGGTCGCACCGGCAGCGGCAAGACCATCGCGTTCGCCATCCCCACGGTGGCAGCGCTGGCCGCCTCGACCACGAAGCGCCGCCCCGGCGCACCGCGTGCGCTCATCCTCGTCCCCACCCGCGAGCTCGCCAACCAGGTGGGCGAGTCGCTGCTGCCCCTCGCCACCGCCATGGGCCTGCGCGTCACCACCGTGTTCGGTGGCGTGGGCCAGCACCCGCAGGTGAAGGCCATCAAGGCTGGCGTCGACATCGTGGTGGCCTGCCCCGGCCGCCTCGAGGACCTCATCCAGCAGCGGCACTGCTCGCTCGCATCGGTGGAGGTCACCGTGCTCGACGAGGCCGACCACATGGCCGACCTCGGCTTCTTGCCGGTGGTGCGCCGCCTGCTCGATGCCACGCCGGCCGGCGGTCAGCGTCTGCTGTTCTCCGCAACGCTCGACAACGGCATCGACGTGCTGGTGAAGCGATACCTGGTGGATCCGATCGTCCACTCCGTCGACCCGGCCGTCGCACCGGTGAGCACGATGACCCACCACGTGTTCGCGGTGAACCAGGCCGACAAGGCCATCGTGGTGAAGGAACTGGCCAGCGGCCGCGACCGTTCGCTGCTGTTCACCCGTACGAAGCACGGCGCCAAGAAGCTGGCCAAGCAGCTCACCATGGCGGGCATCCCTGCGGTGGAACTGCACGGCAACCTGTCGCAGAACGCCCGTGAGCGCAACCTCGAGTCGTTCGCCGAGGGCAGCACGAAGGTGCGCGGCGCCACCGACATCGCCGCCCGCGGCATCCACGTCGACGAGATCGCCCTCGTGGTGCACGTCGACCCGCCGGCCGAGCACAAGGCATACCTGCACCGCAGCGGCCGCACGGCCCGCGCCGGGTCGGAAGGCGTGGTGGTCACCATCATGACGCCCGATCAGGTCGGCGACGTGAAGTCGCTCGCCCGGGCAGCGAAGATCGAGCCCACCATCACGCGCATCGCCCCTGGCCATCGCATGATCGGTGAGCTCGTGGGCGAGCCCGCCCCGTTGCGCAAGGTGACGCCGCAGCCGGCATCGCAGCCGCAGCAGCGGCAGCGGGTCAGCCGAGCTGCAGCTCAGCCAGCAGGGCGCTCTTCGCGTCCTCGAAGTCGTCGAAGCTGATCTGCTCGTCGTCGAACCGCTGATGCAGCGCAGCGAGGTCGGCGAGCACCACGTCCTGCGGACGGCCCGGTGCCGCCGGCGTCTCGTCGGCGGCGTCGGTGTCGGGCCCGGCCAACTTCTTCTCCCGCTTCAGCGCCTGCTTCTCCTGGCGGGCCTTCTCACGATCACGCTTCGCACGTCCGGCGCTGCTGGCCATGGCGGTCTCCTTCGACGAGGATCCGCCGTCGAGGAGAACCCAGGCGGTTCACCCTAGTCACCCGATGCGAGAGCGCCACCCTGGCCGTGCTTATCGTTGGCATCAACAGCGGAACAAGGAGCGGACTCCATGGCGATCGACGTCGATCCGAACAGCCTCACCATCGAGCAGTGTGGGCAGGCATTCCTGAGTGGTGAGACCTTCACCGACGAGGACTTCTTCCACGGGGTCACCACCCGACTCCGCAACGAGGCACCGGTGCAGTGGGTGGAGCACCCCGACTTCAACCCGTTCTACGTGCTCACCAAGCACGCCGACGTGCTCGACGTGGAACTGCACCACAACGAGTTCCTGAACGCGCCGCGCGCCATCCTGGGCGACAAGCGCGCCGATGCCGAGCGCGAGATGCAGGGCCACCTGGTGAAGTCCCTCGTGCAGATGGACGACCCGGAGCACCGCGACCACCGCAACCTCACGAGCGAATGGTTCCTGCCGAAGAACCTCGCGAAGCTCGACGCGCGTCTGGCCGAACTGGCCGACCGTTCGGTGCAACAGATGATCGATGGCAACGGCGAGATCGACTTCGCGTCGCAGGTCGCGATGCAGTACCCGCTGTACGTCATCCTGGCCATCCTCGGCCTGCCCGAGAGCGACTACCCGCGCATGCTGAAGCTCACTCAGGAGTTGTTCGGTGCCGACGATCCCGACTTCCAGCGCGACGAGGACGCCTACGCCGGCCTTCTCCAGACGGTGGCCGACTTCGTGAACTACTTCGACGGCATCACCGCCGATCGCAAGGCGAACCCCACCGCCGACCTCTCCTCGGTCATCGCCAACGGCATCATCAATGGCGAGCCGATCGGCCACAAGGAGCAGCTCGGCTACTACATCATCGCCGCCACGGCCGGTCACGACACCACGTCGAACTCGATGTCGGGCGGCCTGCTGGCGCTCATCCAGCACCCCGAGCAGTTGGCCCGCCTGCAGGTCGATCCGTCGCTGATGGCCACCGCGGTCGACGAGATGATCCGCTGGACCTCCCCGGTGAAGCACTTCATGCGTACCGCGACGGTCGACTACGACATCCGCGGCACCACGGTGAAGGCCGGCCAGGACGTGCTGCTGTCGTACTGGGCGGCGAACCGCGACGAGGAGGTGTTCGCCGACCCGTTCACGTTCGACGTGGGCCGTACGCCGAACAAGCACCTCGCGTTCGGGTTCGGTGTGCACTACTGCCTCGGGGCGATGCTGGCCCGCATGGAGATGAAGGCGCTCTTCGGTGCACTGCTCCCCCGCCTCGAGCACGTGGAACTGGCCGGCGAGCCCACGCTGGTGCGCTCCACCTTCGTGAGTGGCCTGAAGACGCTGCCCATCCGTTACGAACTCGCGTGACACACCCCACCCTCGTCACCCTCACCGGCACGGGGGTGCCCCACGCTGCCCCCGGACGCGCAGGCGCCGGCACCCTGGTGCGATACAGCGACCTGCAGCTGCAGTTCGATGCCGGCCGCGGCACCACGATGCGGCTCGCCGAGGCGGGCGCGGGCGCCGTCAGTCTGTCGGCGTTGTTCCTCACCCACATCCACAGCGATCATCTGGTCGACGTGGTCGACGTGGCCATGACACGCTGGGTGGAGCAGCAGGTCCACCCCACCGGGCCACTCACCATCGTGTGCGCCGAAGGGAGATGCGAGCGCTTCGTGCAGCGCATGTTCGACGTGTGGGACGACGACATCCGCGTGCGCATGGAGCACGTCGGCGCCGACCGTCCTGGCGTCGATCTGCACACGTTCCCGGTGCCCGACGGGCCGACGGTGGTGTGGACCTCTCCCGACGGTGACGTGACGGTGGAGGCCATCGCCGTGCACCACGAGCCGGTGGAGGAAGCCGTCGCCTACCGCGTCACCACTCCCACCGGTGTGGTGGTCGTCTCCGGCGACACCCGGGTGTGCGACGAGGTCGGGGAGTTCGCCCGGAGTGCCGACGTGCTGGTGCACGAGGCGTGCCGCGCCGCGGCATTGGGGCCACGGCTGAAGGGCACCGTGTTCGAGACCATCTTCAGCTACCACGCCGACTCGGTGGATCTGGGTGCGATGGCCGAGCGCGTGGGTGTGCCGCACCTGGTGCTCACCCATCTCATCCCACAGCCCGCCGACGAGGCCCAGGAGGCCTCCTTCGAGCGCGACGTGCGTCGCGGTGGCTACACCGGCACGGTGACGGTGGGCCGCGACCTCGTGACGGTCACCTGTCGCCCGTAGCGGCGCCCTCCACCCACTCCCACAGCGCCGTGCGGCGCGCCGCGGTGTCGGAACGCGAGGTGGTGGGGAGCTTGTGGATCGACCGCGGCCGGCGGTCGTGCCAGAACGTGCCGGTGGTCGACACCGGGGCGCCCGGGTCGGCGGCCAACCACACCAAGGTGTCGGCACCCTGGATCGGTGAACGCAGCAACGGGCCCACCACCTTCCGGAAGGTGGGCAGCGAGTCGCGCACGCCGGGGGTGTCGGCCCATCCCGGATGCATCGCGTGGAACACCACCTCGTCGGCCGGCACCCGTTGTGCCCACATCTCGTTCAGTGTCACCTGCGCACGCTTGGCACGGGCGTACTGCTCGGTGCCGTTGTAGTCGTCACCCATCTGCAGGTCGTCGACGCGCAGCGGTGAGGCGTACATGCCACCGGACGACGTGGTGATCACGCGACCCGGGCCGGTGAGTGCGAGCCGCGGCAGGAGCAGCGTCGTCATCAGGAACGGACCCACCACCTGGCTGGCCACCGTCATCTCGAGGCCCTGCGGCGACACGCGCCGATCGGCGGTGAGCGCCCCGGCGTTGTGCACCAGCACGTCGAGCCGCTCGTGGTCGCGCAGGATCTGCGCCGACGCGGCCCGCACGGCGTCGAGGTCACCCATGTCGGCCACCACCACGTCGATGGTGTCGCTGCCGGTGCGCGCCGCGAGGTCGTCGCGCACGCCCTGTGTCTTCGCGGCGTCGCGACCCACCAGCACCACCGTGGCGCCGCAGCGCGCGAACTGTTCCGACGCGACCAGCCCGAGGCCCGAGGTGGCGCCGGTGACCACCACCACCTTTCCGTCGAGCCGGTAGCGGTCGAGCGGTGTCCAGTGATCGACCCTGCGGCGCACGTCGTAGCCGAGGCGCGTGAAGCTGGGGAACACGGGCAACTCGAGTGCGGCATCGACCAGCGACGCACCGTCCATCACTGCACCTCCGATCGCGTCGCCAACGGGTGTCGGCGAGCCGGTACGTGCATTGAACGCATCACATCGAAGAGCGCGCCAGTCGGACCGCCTCGAGGGTGGCGGCGAGGTGCGCCTGCAGCGCGTCGGCCGCATCGGTGGCGTGGCCGGCAATGGCCGCCTCGGCCATCACCCGGTGTTCGGCCGCTGCGTCACCGGCACGTGCGGCGCTGTCGACGCGGATGATCTGGAACCGTTGCGAGTGCTCGAGCAGTTGGGCGATCTGGCCGAGCATCCGCTGGTTCGGGCAACGCGACACCAGCGCGAGATGGAATCGGGTGTGTGCGTCGTGGAACGCGGTGACCGAGCGGTGGCGACGGTCGAGTGCCTCGAGCGCGTCGCGCACGTCGGCGGCGTACTCGGCGTCGTCGACCCCGGCGCGCACGGACTGCTCGAGCGCGACCGGGTCGAGCAGCAGGCGCATCTCGTAGATCTCGGCGGCCTGTTCGACACTGATGGGCGCCACTCGGGCCCCGCGCTGGGGTTCGATGACCACCAGCCCCTCACCGGCGAGGCGCTGGAACGTCTCGCGCAGCGGCGTGGCCGACACACCCCACTGCTCGGCCAGGCGCTCGGCGTAGAGCTTCTCGCCCGGGGCGAGCTCGCCGTGCACGATGGCTCGACGCAACAGCCCGTCGACCCATTCGGCGCGGGTGGGCGGAGCTTCGACGACCTTGGCCACGCCTCGAGAATACTCCCCTTGCGTCATCTCAACAATCTATAGATAATGGGAAGATGTTCCGACTCCTCCACCTCGACGGCCGCACTGCACTCCAGTCCGGCGACCACTGGCACGATCTCGCGGCGGTCGCGGGTGACGAGACGCTCGCCTCGCCGATGGCCGCGATCGCTCGGTTCGACGAACTGCACGCCTGGCAGGCAGCCACCGCCGGACGGGTCGCCGACGGCCTCGTCGCCGACGCCACCCTCCTCCCCGTGGTGCCCACACCGTCGAAGGTGTTCGCCATCGGCCTCAACTACCGGTCGCACGCAGCCGAGTCGGCGATGGAGCTGCCGCCCGCGCCGCTCACGTTCACCAAGTTCCCCAGCTGTCTGGTGGGCCCGCACGACGACATCGAGCTCAGCGGCCCGATGGTGGACTGGGAGGTCGAGCTGGTGGTGGTGATCGGGCGCGGCGGCCGCCACATCGCCGAGGCCGACGCCTGGTCGCACGTGGCCGGGTTGACGCTGGGGCAGGACATCAGCGACCGGGCGGTGCAGCTCACCGGCAAGCCGCCGCAGTTCTCGCTGGGCAAGAGCTTCGACACCTACGGCCCCATCGGTCCGGCCCTGGTGTCGGTGGACCAGTTCCCCGATCCTGACGACATCGAGCTGTGGTGCGACATCGACAGCGAGCGGGTGCAGCACGCCACCACCGCCGACCTCATCTTCCCGGTCGCGCACCTGGTGAGCTACCTCTCCTCGATCTGCACGATCGATCCGGGCGACATCATCTTCACCGGCCCCACCGACGGCGTGGGCATGGCCAGCGGCCGCTTCCTGCAGGAGGGCGAGGTGGTGCGGTCCGGCGCCGCGGTCATCGGCGAACTGGCGAACCGCTGCGTGAAGGTCGGCGGCTGATGGGCCTGCACCGCCTGTTGGGCATGCGCATCGGGGTGCCCGATGCGGCAGGCCTCGGGGCGTTCTACGACGAAGTCGGCCTCACCAACGACCAGCACGGCGGGTTCTCGGGCACCGAGGGCGGCGCGCAGGTGCAGGTCGAGGAGTACCGGTTCCGCCGCCTGCTGGAGATCACCGCCGGTGCCGCGTCGGAGGCCGACCTCGACGCGACGGCCGAGCGGCTCACCGCCCGCGGGCTCACGCCGCGCCTCGCCGAAGGCACGCTGTCGGTGGTCGATCCGGTCTCGCAGATCACGCTGCGGGTGCAGGTGGCCGAGCCGTTCACACAGGCAGCCATCGACACGCCGGTCGACAACCGACCCGGCGTCGCCGTGCGCCGCAACCGCCGCGCACCTGGCGTGTTCCCCGCACCTCGACCGCCGCGCCGCTTCGGTCACCTGGTGCTCGGCACGCCCGACCTCGCCGCGACCCGCGACCTGCTGGTGGAGGGGTTGGGCTTCAAGGTCAGCGACGACATGGCACCGATCATCTCGTTCCTGCGGTGCAGCACCGACCACCACAACATCGGCATCGTGGAGTCGCCCGTGCCGCTGCTGCAGCACTACTCGTGGGAGTGCGACGACGTCGACCACGTCGGCCACTCCGCCACCGCGCTGGTACGTGCGAACCCCGAGCGCCACTCGTGGGGCTTCGGACGCCACTTCGTCGGCTCGAACTTCTACTGGTACCTCCGCGACCCTGCCGGCTCGTTCCTCGAGCTGTACAGCGACATGGACGTCATCGACGACGACGAGGCGTGGGAGCAGGAGGGCCGCACCGTGGTGGGCTTCGAACACGTCGCCAACTCGTGGGGGCCCGACATCCCGCTCGAGTTCATCGTGCCGCCCGATCTCGAGACGTTGCAGGCCGCATGGGCGGCAAAGGACTGAGATGACCGAGTCAGTCTCCCCCGAGTTCGACGTGGTCGTGGTGGGCTTCGGCCCGGTCGGCACGGTGATGGCGGCGCTGCTCGCGCGTCGTGGCATCTCGGTGCTCGCCGTCGACCGCGACGTCGAGCTCTTCCCGCTCCCCCGCGCCGCACACTTCGACCAGGAGATGATGCGCGTGCTGCAGGAGCTCGACTGCGCGCACCTGGTCGGCCCGGCCACCATCGTCAACCCGGGGATGGACTTCCTGAACGCCGACGGCAAGGTGCTGCTGTCGATGCGGCCCGACGGTCCCACGCCGTCGGGTTGGCCCGCATCGGTGCTGTTCTTCCAGCCCGATCTCGAGCTCGTGCTGCGCGACGCCGCGCATCGAGCGGGCGCAACGGTACGCCTCGGCTGTGCGGTCGATGCGGTGCACGACCACGGCGATCACGTCGAGGTGCGGTTCGCCGACGACAGCAGCACCACGGCTGCGTACGTGGTGGCGTGCGACGGCGCACGGTCGACGGTGCGCAAGCAGCTCGGCATCACCATGCACGACCTGGAGTTCGAGGAGCCGTGGTTGGTGCTCGATCTCGTGCTCGACGACCCCGCCGCCCGACCCAGCCCGCTCACCCTGCAGGTGTGCGACCCGGCGCGACCCACCACGCTGGTGCCGATGCCCGAGCCGCGGTTCCGGTTCGAGTTCATGCAGCTGCCCGACGAGGACCCGGCCGAGTTGGCGCGCCCCGACCATGTGCGATCGATGCTCGCGAAGTGGATGGACCCGGACGCTGCGCGCGTCGAGCGCGCGGCGGTGTACACGTTCCACGGCCTCATCGCCGACGAGTGGCGGCGAGGACGCGTGCTCCTGGCCGGCGACGCTGCGCACCAGACCCCGCCGTTCCTGGGCCAGGGCATGTGCTCGGGGGTCCGTGACGCCGCGAACCTCGCATGGAAGCTGCGCCGGGTGCTCGACGGCTCGTCGCCCGACGAGTTGCTCGACACGTATCAGGTGGAGCGCGGCCCCCAGGTGCAGCAGATCATCCAGCTCGCGGTCGATTTCGGTCGCATCATCTGCACCACCGATCACGCGGTGGCGGCCGAGCGCGACGCCGGCATGTTGGCCGCCCGCGAGGCCGGCGGCGGTCGGGCGGGTGCCGCAGCGATGCCGCCCCTGCCCGGAGGACCTCTCATCGGCGACGGTGGCGGCGCGCAGTTGCGTCAGGTGGAGGTCGACGGCCGGCGCCTCGACGACCTGATCGGCGACCGCTTCGCCCTCCTGGCGCGCACGGCCGACCTGCTGCACGCCACGGCGGCACAGCGGTGGATCGCCGCCGGCGCGACGACGTTCGATGCCGTCAACACCCCGGCCGTGGCCGAGTCACTCGATGCCGCATCCGCCGATGTGGTGGTGGTGCGACCCGATCGCTACCTGCTGAGCGCCGGTGCCGAGGTGCCCTCGCCCGACGACACGACCACCGCGCTGCTGGGGCTCTGACCGGTACTCTCGGCGAGGTGAGCACCTCCAATCGCCGTGTCGCCATCGTGACCGGGGCCAACCGTGGCATCGGTCTCGCCATCGCCGAGGGCCTTTCGGCGCTCGGTCTGCACGTTGCCGTGGGCGCCCGCGACCTGGCTGCCGCGCACGAAGCCGCAGCGGCCATCGGAGGCGATGCGTTCCCGGTGCAGCTCGACGTCACCGACCCCGCCTCGGTCGCCGCGGCGGTCGCACATGTGGCGGCCACTGCGGGCCGGTTGGACGTGCTCGTGAACAACGCAGGCGGCCACTACGACTCGGGCACCTCGGCGGCCGACCTCACGGACGCCGACCTCCTCGACGCATTCGAGGTGAACACCGTCGGCCCGATGCGCCTCATCCATGCCGCGATGCCCCACCTGCGGTCTGGCGGCGGTGGGCGCATCGTCAACGTGTCGAGCCGGTCGGGCACGTTCAGCGACACCTGGGCCGACGCCCCCGCGTACGCGGTGTCGAAGGCGGCGTTGAACATGCTCACCCTGCACCTCGGTCGCCACCTCGAGGGCTCGGGCATCCTGGTGAACGCGTGCTGCCCTGGCTGGGTGCGCACGCGCATGGGCGGTGACAGCGCACCTCGCACCGTGCAGCAGGGTGCCGACACGCCGATCTGGTTGGCCACCCTGCCCGACGACGGGCCGTCAGGCCTGCTCTTCGCCGACCGCGTCGTCGTCGACTGGTGACTCGGCCGCGGTGTCGGCGGTGTCCTCGTCCGCGGTCTCCTCGACCGGCGGAGGCGGCGCCCACGTCGGCGGCGCACCGGTCTCGAGTTCGATGACCCGCGCCTTCGCGGCCTTCCACCGCGTGTCGGCATCCACCGTGCTCCGGCCGTCGCGCTTGGCATCCCGCACTGCCTGGATGGCGCGGTCGAGTTCACGTCGGGCTGCCGTGAGCGCGTCGGCGTGGGCACGCTGCTCGGCGGCCTTCCGGTCGGCGGCCTCCTTCGCCTGACGCTCCTTCTCGCGCTGCACCTTGTCGCGGGCCTCGGACTCCTTGAGCGCCGCTGCGAACAGTTCCGCGGGATCCTTCGACGACGTGCCGGTCGAGGACGGGGCGCCGGCGGGCCGCGGCGAAGCAGCGGGCGCAGCGGAGGTGGGCGACTTGGGGCGACGGCGACTGGGCATCACCCGCAGTCTGGCCGAGGCGACCCCACGTGTGTCAATGCCCATCACCCGGTGAGCGGTCGGGACGATGTCCAATACAGTGGCGACATGCCGTCCACCGCGCACGAAGGCCTCATCGAGCTCCGCAGCGACAACTGCGCCGGGGTCGCACCCCAGGTGCTGGCCGCCATCACCGCGGCCAACGAGGGCTCGGCGCTCGCCTACGGCGGCGACCGCTGGTCGGAGGAGTTGCGCGAGGTGGTGGCGGAGGCGTTCGGCTCACCCGACGCCCAGGTGTTCCCGGTGGCCAGCGGTACTGCGGCGAACTCGCTCGCGTTGTCGGCCATGGTGCCGCCGTGGGGCAGCGTGCTGTGCCACCAGACCTCGCACATCTACGTCAACGAGTGCGGCGCCACGTCACTGTTCGGCGGCGGTGCGGTGATGCGCGGGCTGCCGGGCGACGACTTCAAGCTCTCCCCCCAGAGCATCCGCGATGCATTCGCCACCACCAATTTCGGCGACCCGCACCACTCGCAACCGAGCGTGGTGTCGTTCACCTGCCCCACCGACTTCGGCACGGTGTACACCGCCGCCGAGTTGCAGGCCGTCATCGACGTGGCTGCCGAGCGCGGCCTGAAGGCACACCTCGACGGCGCCCGACTCGCCAACGCCATCGCGTCGCTGCACTGCTCGCCCACCGCCATCACCCGCGACGTCGGCCTGGCGGCGTTCTCGCTGGGCGCCATCAAGAACGGTGCGATGAGCACCGACGCCATCGTGAGCCTCGATCCCGACACCAGTGAGCAGTTGCTGTACCGCACCAAGCGCGCCGGGCACGTGGCCAGCAAGATGCGGTTCCAGTCGGCACAGCTCATCGCGTACCTCACCGACGGGTTGTGGGTGAAGCTCGCCAAGCAGGCCAACGCGGCCATGGCCGAACTCGCGCGGGGCGTCACGGCGCTCGGTCTGGAGCTCGTCGCCGAACCGCAGGCCAACATCGCGTTCGTGCGCATCGACGAGGTGGCCTGGCGCGCCTGGGCGGCCTCGGGCGTGCAGTTCTACGACATCGACGCCGGCACCATCCGGCTGGTCACCAGCTGGCAGACCACGCCCGACGACGTCACCGAGGCGCTCACGAGACTCGAGCGGGTGCTCACGGCTCGCTGAACTGCACCGCGCAGCGTTGGTCCACGAACGGGCCGACGTACTGCTGCACGAACGCCTGGTGCTCCGGGTGGTCGCGATAGGTGATGAAGTCGTCGGCCGAGTCGAACTGCGCCGTGACCGCGAAGTCGAAGTTCGTGTCGACCACGCGGACATCGGCACCGTAGGAGTACGAGCGGATCTGCGGGATCACACTCGGCAGCCGCGACAGCGCCGCCGCCGTGGCGGCGACGTGGGCGTCGTCGACGCCGTCCTTCCAGCGGAACATCACGACATGTCGGATCATGCGCCGAGCGTACGTCGCGCCACCCTCCGCCACCCTCGTCGACGGTGCGGG
>SXGU01005335.1_pt1 | contig 17402 bp, 18 predicted proteins | sample 3174531 | NCBI WGS metagenome assembly SXGU01 (sample SAMN11356863, study PRJNA531348) | freshwater metagenome | isolation source: freshwater sample F1-140 | place: China: Fuxian Lake, Yuxi | collected 2017-12-25 | reverse complement strand
GTGGCTAATCATGGGTTTTATTTGCGTTTATCGGCGTCAAAATGGGTTTTAGGTTTTCCCTGTGTTTATCCGTGTGCTGTGCCGCTAAAACGGAATGTCGTCCTCAAAATCGTCAAAGCCTGCGCCAGCCGGTTTGGCGGCAGCCGCGGGTTTGGCCGAGGCCGGATTGCTAGGCGCTTGATTGTAATCATCGTTGCCACTGCTTTGATCCATGCCGCCATCGTAGCTGGCATTGGAACCGGCGCCGTCACGGCTACCTAACATTTGCATTTGATCGGCAATGATTTCTGTGGTGTAGCGATCTTGGCCTTCTTTGGTTTGCCATTTGCGTGTTTGCAAGCGGCCTTCCACATAAACTGGCCGACCTTTTTTCAAATACTCACCGGCAATTTCCGCCAACTTGCGGTACATGACGATGTTATGCCATTCGGTACGCTCTTGTTTGGCGCCGGCTTTGTCTTTCCAACTGTCGGTGGTGGCAATGCTAAAATTGCATACCGCGTCGCCATTTGGCATAAATCGCACTTCAGGATCACGGCCTAAATTACCGACTAGAATTACTTTATTAACTGATGCCATTTTTTATCCCCTCAATAGTTGTTGCACATTAGTTTCTTGCCAAGCCTGCGTGTTGTGTATCTTTGCATCCACTTTTAAAATGACCGTGCGCTCTTGCGGCAACACCACCGCTTCTACTACGCCGGCCAATTTACTTAACTGATTTTTAAGCGTGCTCGCCTGTTCCGCAGTTAACTCAAGCGACGCTTCATCTAAGCCGTACATCTTGGTTTTAAGTGCCGGTGGCGCTTGCATGGAATAAGCGAATACTAGCCATAAAAGCATCATTACGCTACAAAAAATAAAGACGCTGGCAAAACCAAAACGGTGCGACAAATAACCGCCCATCGCGCCACCGACAAATATGCCCAAAGACTGCGCGGTATTGTATACGCCCATGGCCGTGCCTTTAGCCGCCGCCGGCGCCATTTTACTAATGATGGACGGCAAGGACGCTTCCAATAAATTAAACGCCACAAAATAGACCGTCAATGAAAATACTATGCCCCAGAAGTAGTCTATGGATACGGCAAAAAATAACTGGGCCAGCAACATGGTGGCCACGGCCGCCACAAACACTTGTTTCATTTTGGCTTGTTTTTCCGCATAAATAATGGCCGGCACCATTAAGGCAAAAGACAGCAACAACACCGGCAAATAGATAAACCAATGCTGATTCACGTGCATATCGCTGGCCTTGCTGATGGCAAACGGCACCACCACAAACATGGCCATTTGCGCCGCATGCAAGGCAAAAATGCCGTAATTTAAACGCAATAATTGGCTGTTTTTCAAGACATCTTTGAGCTTAGCCGGCGCGGCGCTGGCATCGGAATGGTAGTGGCTATGCACAGGATCGGGCACCACGTATTTCACCACAGCGATGGCGGCCAGGGTTAACAAAGCGGTCATGAAAAATATGCCGGGCACGCCTATCCATTGATTAAGCAAGGGGCCGCCGACTAAAGACACGGCAAACGCCACGCCTATGGTCGCGCCTATGCTGGCCATGGCTTTGGTGCGATTCTCATCACGGGTCAAATCGGCCAACAAGGCCGTCACCACCGCCGACACTGCCCCAGCGCCTTGCACGGCACGGCCTATGATCATGCCTTCTACATTCATGGCCAAAGCCGCCATCATGCTGCCTACGGCGAAGATGCCTAAGCCTAAATAAATCATGGGTTTGCGACCGAATTTATCCGAGGCCATGCCAAAAGGCAGTTGAAACAAAGCTTGCGTTAAGCCGTATGCACCCAGTGCCAAGCCTATCATGAACGGCGTAGGGTGCCCAGGAAAGGAGGCGGCGTAAACCGCAAAGATGGGCAATATGGAAAATAAACCGAACATGCGCAAACCATAAATGGAGGCCAAACTAACGGTAGCACGCAGTTCAATCGGCGTCATTTTATCTAAACTGCTTGCTTCAACCAGGGCGGCCATTTTTTGTGTGGCCACGTCTTTGACCAACTCACCCAACTGATTTTTTATGGCTGTCATGTAAATTACTTGAGCTAATTTTATAAAAGTAGGTATATTAGCAGGTTGCCAAAAATTAACCGAGTCTTTAGCCACAAGCATGATGGAATTCATAAAAATACGCGGCGCCCGCACGCACAATCTTAAAAATATTTCCTTGGACATTCCACGTAATCAATTGGTGGTGATTACCGGTTTATCTGGCTCAGGCAAATCGTCCTTGGCCTTTGATACCTTGTACGCCGAAGGCCAGCGTCGCTATGTGGAATCCTTATCGGCTTACGCTAGGCAATTTTTAGCGCGCATGGACAAACCGGATGTCGACTTGATAGAAGGCTTGTCGCCGGCCATCTCCATAGAACAAAAATCCACCTCGCATAACCCACGTTCAACGGTAGGCACAGTCACCGAAATTCACGACTACCTACGCCTGCTGTATGCCCGCGCCGGCGACCCTGAATGCCCAGAACACGGCATCAAACTGGAAGCGCAAACCGTCAGCCAAATGGTCGATCACGTCATGGCCTTGCCCGAAGACACCAAGCTCATGCTGTTAGCGCCGGTGGTCAGCAACCGCAAGGGCGAGCAACTGGATTTATTTGACGAGCTCAAGGCGCAGGGCTTTGTACGCTTACGCATAGACGGGCAAATTTATGAAATGGACGCCTTGCCGGCGCTCGCTAAAACCACCAAACACAGCGTGGAAGTGGTCATAGACCGGGTAAAAGTAAAACCCGACATGAAGCAACGCATCGCCGAATCGTTCGAAACCGCCTTGCGTTTAGCCGAGGGCAAAGCCATCGCTTTGGAGATGGATAGCGAACGCGAACATGTGTTTTCCGCCAAGTTTGCCTGCCCAATTTGTGAGTACTCACTAGCGGAATTAGAACCGCGCCTATTCTCTTTCAACAACCCCATGGGCGCTTGCCCAAGTTGCGATGGCTTAGGCAACATTAACTTTTTTGACCCGAAACGGGTGGTGGCCTTTCCGCATTTGTCCTTAGCCGCCGGCGCCATCAAAGGCTGGGACAGACGCAACCAATTTTACTTTCAGATGTTAGCCAGCTTAGCCGCGCATTACCAATTTGATTTGGATTGCCCGTTTGAAAAATTGCCGGAAGCCATACAACAAGTCTTACTGCACGGTAGCGATAAAGAAACCTTGCCGTTTAAATACCTCAACGAGCGCGGCACTTTCTTTGAAAAAACCCACTCGTTTGAAGGTATTTTAAACAATTTAAAACGCCGTTATCACGAAACCGATTCGCAAACCGTGCGCGAAGAATTGGCCAAATACCTCAATTCAAAAACCTGCCCGGATTGCAACGGCACGCGTTTACGCAAAGCCGCACGCTTTGTCAAAGTGGGCAATAAAAACATACACGAAGTCTGTGAAGTGCCGTTAAAGTTAGCGCTTACTTTCTTTGAAACACTGGAATTGACTGGGGCTAAATTAGCCATCGCGGATAAGATCGTGAAAGAGATCAGCAACCGTTTGAAGTTTTTAAGCAACGTCGGTTTGGAGTATTTATCCTTGTCGCGCTCGGCAGAAACCTTGTCCGGCGGCGAAGCACAACGCATACGCTTGGCCAGCCAAATTGGCAGCGGCCTAACCGGCGTCATGTACGTATTGGACGAACCATCGATAGGATTGCATCAACGCGATAACGACCGTTTATTAGAAACGCTCAAGCGTTTACGCGACATAGGCAATAGCGTGATCGTGGTCGAGCACGATCACGATGCCATTTTATCTGCCGATTACGTCATCGACATAGGCCCCGGTGCCGGCGAGCACGGCGGCAAAATCGTCGCAGAAGGCACACCGACGCAAGTATTGGCCAACCCCAATTCCCTCACCGGTGAATACTTAAGCGGCAAGAAACAAATTATTTACAACAAAAAACGCACCGCGCCTGACCCAGCCCGTTGGCTAAAATTAAGCCACGCCAGCGGCAACAACTTAAAAGACGTCAGTCTAAAATTACCGGTCGGTTTACTAAGCTGCATTACTGGCGTGTCCGGCAGCGGCAAATCCACCTTGATTAATGACACGCTGTACCGCGTGGTGTCGCAGCACTTATACGGCAGCAACACCGAGCCGGCCGCCTTTGGCGAGATAGACGGCTTGGCCTTTTTTGACAAAGTGGTGGACGTAGACCAAAGCCCGATAGGTCGCACGCCGCGCTCTAACCCAGCCACTTACACCGGCTTATTCACCCCTATCCGCGATTTATTCGCCGGCGTGCCTGAAAGTCGGGTGCGTGGTTACGGCCCAGGCCGCTATTCATTCAACGTTAAAGGTGGGCGCTGTGAAGCCTGCCAAGGCGACGGCGTACTGCGCGTGGAAATGCACTTTTTACCGGATGTTTACGTGCCTTGCGACGTTTGCAAAGGCCACCGCTACAACCGCGAAACCTTGGAAATTCAGTTCAAAGGCAAAAACATACGCGAAGTGTTAGAGATGACGGTAGAGCAAGCGCACGGCTTTTTTAGCGCCCAACCGGTCATTGCACGCAAGCTAAAAACCTTGCTGGATGTGGGCTTGGGCTACATCACCCTAGGCCAAAGTGCCACCACCTTATCCGGCGGCGAAGCGCAACGGGTAAAATTGGCACTGGAATTAAGCAAACGCGACACCGGTCGCACCTTGTATATCTTGGACGAACCGACCACCGGCTTACACTTTGCCGACATCCAATTATTGCTGGACGTGATCCATCGCTTAAGGGATGCCGGTAACACCATCGTTATTATTGAACACAATTTAGACGTGATTAAAACGGCTGATTGGATAGTGGACATGGGCCCAGAGGGTGGGGATGGGGGCGGCAGCATCATCGCCGAAGGCACACCTGAACAAGTGGCGCAAAACCCACACAGCTACACGGCTAAATACCTAAAGGCCATGCTCTAAGCATAATAATCGCATACGCTATTTTTTAAATTCAACAAGCGTATAATCAATTTCTAATTTCATTCATGGAAACAGTCATGAAAAATACTAAAGTAGCAGCAATCCTTGAAGACGAAAGCTATAACGATAGCCTCGTCCGAACAAGCCTAGAAGCCGAAGCAGATGCTGAAAAAAATGGTTGGATAAATAATGAAGAGGCTGAAGCATTAATGACCGCTCATAAGCATGCTTTCTTCAAAAAACAGAAAAAAGCAGCTTAGGTGGACTGCAACAGCCATTAAAAACCGTCTTGCCGTTTGGGATTACATTGCCATTTCAGAAAATAGTCCAATGAACGCGGCACTGGTCGACGCCAGAATCTTACAAGCAGCCAACAGACTTATAGCCTTTCCCGCAAGTGGCAAACCGTTCAAAAAAGGCTTGCGCGTTATCTTCATCTCAAAAACTAGCCTAGCATTAATTTACAGGGGCACCTTAAGCCACATTAACGTACTGCGTATCTCACATCAAAAAAAGAAAATTCTTTGAATAATCCTAATAGTCACCTAGGCACACTCACCTGGTACATACGTGCTTCTATGGTGGCGGTGCGACGGTTTAAATAATTGCTGTAACTGTGTTTATCGTAAAAACGTGGGTTGGGTATCATCGCGGCCAGCCTAGCCGCTTGGCCGCTGCCTAAATTGGCGGCACTGGTTCGGTAATAATGCCTAGCGGCGGCCTCTGCGCCAAACACGCCATTACCCCACTCAATGACGTTTAAATAGATTTCCAATATGCGTTTTTTACTTAAAATGTTTTCCAACATCACGGTAATCAAAGCTTCTTCTGCTTTCCGCCAAGGCGTGCGCTTGGTCGACAAAAATAAGTTTTTTGCCAATTGCTGACTGATGGTAGAACCGCCCGCAACGATCTTGCCTTTTCTAAGATTCTTCTTGTAAGCCTTTTCTATGCCTTCCCAATCGAAGCCTTCGTGATCCAAAAATTTAGCGTCCTCACTGGCAATCACGGCCCGTTTTAAATGGATGGAAATTTTGTTGTATTTCACCCATTTGTGTTTTAACGCTGCCTCCGGATTTTTTTCTTGAATTAAATCCAAGCGGTCTTGCATAAACGCACTGGAAGACGGATTGAACTGTATCCACCAACAAATATGCAGCAATATCCACAGCTGGTAGGCAAACAGCAGCATAAAAAATGCCACCAAGCCACGGGTAAGGTAACCATTGAATGTTAAGGGCTGGGCTTGTTCGTGCTGATTGAGTAACCAATTTTTCATGCCGTGTGCTTGTTATAGGGCGGTTCTAAGCGTGAGGAGCAAGGTCTGCGTATTTGGCCGCACACCGCGCCAAATGGCAAAAGCCTCGGCGGCTTGTTCCACCAGCATGCCCAAACCGTCTGCCACCGTTGCGCCGCAACGTTTAGCCTGTTGCATAAACGGCGTTTCGCGGCCGTACATCATGTCGTACGCCAGGCAATTACTTGCAAAAACGCTGTCTGGGATGGCTAACTGGCTGTCATTCAAGCCCGCAGAAGTGGCATTGATGACGACATCAAAAGCCTGTCCCACTAAATCGGCAAAAGCACAGGCGTGCAATTGGGTCTGCGTAGGCGTCACCTTGCTTAACATCGCTTGCGCTTTATCCAAGCTGCGGTTACTGATCACCAGCAAGCTGGGCTGAGCCGCCAATATCGGTTGCAACACCCCTTCGGCAGCACCGCCCGCGCCTATCAATAACACGCGTTTGCCGGCAAACGAACAATGTTGGTTGTCTTGTATGTCACGCACCAAGCCAGCGCCATCTGTGTTGTCTGCCAAAATGCCTAAGTCAGTAAAACTCAAAGTATTGGCGGCGCCAGCGGCAATCGCCCGCGCGCTGTGCTGACTAGCCAAAGCAAAGGCAGCGAATTTAAACGGCACCGTCACGTTGACGCCTTTGTAACCTTGTTGAATCAAGGCTTGCACGGTGGCCGCAAAATCGTCCAACGGCGCTAATATCGCTTGATAGTCCATGGCTTGCGCCGTTTGTTTGGCAAATTCGGTATGAATCAAGGGCGATTTGCTGTGCGCAATCGGGTTACCTATGACGGCGTAGTGGTCCGTCATGCCTTAGTTAGTCCACGGCAAATTAGCATGCTTCCAACCGTTGAGGGTGGTGCGCTGTTTTTGCGCATTGGCCTCACCCTCAAAGCCCTCTAGCATGTTGTAGGCTTGTGTATAGCCCAACTGCTCGGCGAGCACGGCGGCATTATGCGAACGACCACCGGTGCGGCACAGGAATATCACCGTTACGTTTTTAGCCACGGCAGACTGCAATTGCTCGGCAAACTGTTCATTCTTAAGCATACCGGGGTAAAACGCCCATTCGATGTGCAGTGCGTTAGGCACCCGACCGACCAGCTCCAATTCGGCTTGCGTGCGCACATCCACCAAGCGCGCCTGCGGGTTAGCCTGCAACACAGCATAGGCTTCCGATGGCGTCAGTGCGCCAAGATAAGGCAAATCATGGTCTAGGCCACGCTGCTGTGCAGCCTGCAAAATTTCATCTTGTTGAGTCATCACGCCACCTTTACCCTTGCTTTGTTGATGCGGTCATTGCCGATTGCCTGTCTGCCAAATGCCAACTTTTAACCTTGTGTTAAATTATAGCCGTAATGCAGAAAAAACCAGCCCCCTGAAACACGATAAATTAACGCACTATAAAAGTGCAATAATTGAGGGCGCTGCACTTTTATAGTGCTTAATCCCGAGCGGCATTTGGCCCATTAGTCAAAAAAGCCTGGTTTTGGTCTTTTCAGCATGGCACGTTTCCTGCTAATCTAGCACGTTGAATATTTTGTAATTTTATACATTGAAATAAATAATTTTATCTAATCCACCCCATAACTTAGGAGATTTTGATGTCAGTGGCTAATGTAATGAAAATGGTAAAAGAAAACGACATTAAATTTGTTGATTTTCGCTTTACCGATACGCGCGGTAAAGAGCAGCACGTAACCGTACCGGTTTCTGCCTTTAACGAAGAAAAATTCACCGAAGGCCATGCCTTTGACGGTTCTTCAATTGCTGACTGGAAAGGCATTCAAGCCTCAGACATGCAATTGATGCCAGACCCATCCACCGCCAACATCGATCCATTCATGGACGAGCCTACCTTGATCCTAACTTGCGATGTGGTAGACCCAACAGACGGCAAAGGCTACGACCGTTGCCCACGCAGCTTAGCTAAACGTGCTGAAGCGTATTTAAAAGCCAGCGGCATCGGTGATACCGCTTACTTTGGTCCTGAACCAGAATTCTTTATTTTTGACTCCATCCAATGGGATGTGAGCATGAACGGTAGCTCAGTGCGCATCAACTCTGAAGAAGCGGCTTGGTCTAGCAAAGACAAATTCGAAGGCGGCAATACCGGCCACCGTCCAGGTGTTAAAGGCGGCTACTTCCCAGTGCCCCCGGTCGATTCATTACAAGACGTGCGCTCTGCCATGTGCATCGCGCTTGAAGAAATGGGCGTGCCAGTTGAAGTGCACCACCACGAAGTGGCCACCGCTGGCCAATGTGAAATCGGTACGCAATTCAGCACCTTGACCCAACGTGCGGACTGGACACAAATCCTTAAATACGTGGTGTTAAACACCGCGCATGCTTACGGCAAAACCGCTACTTTCATGCCAAAACCATTCGCTGGCGATAACTGTTCCGGTATGCACGTGCACCAATCCATCTGGAAAGACGGTAAAAACTTGTTCGCCGGTAACGGCTACGCCGGTTTGAGCGATTTCGCACTTTACTACATAGGCGGCATCATCAAGCACGCTAAAGCATTGAACGCGATTACCAACCCAGGCACCAACTCCTACAAACGCTTGGTACCGCACTTTGAAGCGCCGGTTAAATTGGCTTATTCAGCTAAAAACCGTTCTGCTTCTATCCGTATCCCATTTGTGCACTCTGACAAAGCACGCCGCGTTGAAGCGCGCTTCCCAGACCCTATTGCTAACCCATACTTGGCATTCAGCGCCTTGATGATGGCCGGTCTAGATGGCGTACAAAACAAGATACACCCAGGCGAGCCAGCGACTAAAGACTTGTACCATCTTCCAGCAGAAGAAGATGCCATGATCCCAACCGTGTGCGCATCACTAGAAGAAGCCTTGGCTAACCTAGACACAGACCGCGAGTTCTTAACCCGCGGTGGCGTGTTCACCAACGATTGGATAGACAGCTACATTGCGCTAAAAATGGAAGAAGTGAACAAACTACGCATGACGCCGCACCCGGCTGAGTTTGGTTTGTACTACTCTTGCTAATTTAGCAGTCTAAAAGAATAAAAAAGGGCGATTCATCGCCCTTTTTTATTGCTCGCTACAAGGATAGATCGATGTCGGGCTAAAGCCCATGCAAATTGCCTAGCTCAGCCAACTGCACTACACTACAAGCATGAAAAAAATACCCTGCCTAGTTTGCATTAGCGCCAGCTTGTTCATGCTGTTTGCCAGCACGGCACTGGCCGATATTTACAAACACACGGATGCCAACGGCGTGGTCACGTACTCCAATATAAAAAGCAAAGACGCCATCAAATTAAACATCACCAACGACGGTGAGCACGTCGAAAAAGCAGAACCCAGTAGCCCAACCAACAACAAGCCACGCACCAGCCCCAACCACTTCCCGCGCGTGGATGCAGACCTGCAAAATCAACGCGATGCTAAACGTCAAACGATATTAGAGGCCGAACTCAAAGCCGAACAAGCCGCCTTAAATGTAGCCAAGACGGCCTACGCGGAAGCGGCCAGCAAACCCGAAATCGCCCAGCAAAAAAACCGCGATGGCACGGTATCCACTTACCGCAACATGGCAAAATTCAATGAAAAAATGAAACCCTTGCAAGCCGAGGTGGACAACCATCAAAACAACATCGAATTGCTGCAAAAAGAATTGAATGGCATGCGTTAAAGAATCTAAATTTCAGAATGGAAAGATCAAAAACGTTCACCACAGAGACACGGAGGCACAGAGAAAACCTAAAAGATATTTTGACGTAGAGGTAGATAGGGATTTTCCCGACAAGCGGTTCTCAACTTAAAAGCTGACCTACAAGAATTTGACCTTCTCTGTGCCTCCGTGTCTCTGTGGTGAATGGGTTTAATCTGTGGTGATTAATTTAAAATGAATGCTGACTTACTTTAAAGTTGGTCCGTCTTTTGCTTTATTCATAGTATGATTATTGAACACGGTTAATTCAGCGCCACTATGGTACAAGCGACACCCAATTATTTTTCTGGCTTAGAGCACCTCGCCACCGCGATTATCTTGCTCAATGAGGATAATCGCGTGGTTTACATTAATCCGGGCGCGGAAATCACCTTTGCCTTTAGTGCCACGCATGTCACCGGCATGCTGATCAATGAGGTTTTCCCTAATTGCGAAATTCTAATGTTGGCGGTAAAAAACGCCACGCAGCAACAAAGTCCGTTTCGCGAACATGAATTTGCCATCAGCACCCATAGGCAGCTATCGTTTGCCGTGACTTGCACAGTGACGCCGATTGACGCCCCCAATGCCAGTCTAATTTTAGAATTTCAGCAAATGGACGCGCAATTGCGCATCGCCCGTGAAGAACGCATGCTGATACAACAACAAGCCAACGCCGAATTGCTGCGCAACTTGGCCCATGAAATACGCAATCCATTGGGTGGCTTGCGTGGGGCAGCGCAATTGCTGGAGCATGAATTGCCCTCGCCCAGCTTGCGCGAATATACCCAAGTGATCATTAAAGAAGCCGACCGCTTGCAATCCTTAATGGACCGCTTGCTCATCCCGCACCGTGCGCCTAAATACCAAGCAACCAATATCCACGAAGTGTTGGAGCGGGTGCGTAGTTTGCTGATGGCAGAATCGTCTAAGGCCATTTTGATTAAACGCGATTACGACTTAAGCCTGCCTGAGCTGATAGGCGACCGTGAAAAACTCATACAAGCGGTGCTCAACATTGCCCGTAACGCCGTGCAAGCCATGCAAGGACAAAATAAGTCCGACCACCAGCTCACCTTTAGAACCCGTGCTGAACGGCAAGTAACCTTAGCCCGCAAGCGTTATCGGGTGGCGATTAAATTAGAAATCATTGATAACGGCCCTGGCATTCCTAACGACATCCGTGAACGTATTTTTTACCCCTTGGTGTCGGGCAACGAAGGCGGCACAGGCTTAGGCTTAACCTTAGCGCAAACCTTTATCACACAACACCACGGCATGATTGAGTGCGAGAGCAAGCCCGGCCATACCTGCTTCACCATTTTATTGCCCATAGAAACCTCGGCCATTAAACCGGCAGCATTAAAGAATTAAGTTAGCAGTCTTTAAACTGCGAATAAACTGCATTTTAAATAGCGAGAAACGCATGAAACCAATTTGGATTATTGACGACGACAAATCGATACGCTGGGTCTTTGAAAAAGCCCTGTCGCGCACTGACTTAGAATTTAAAACTTTTGCCTCGGTGGCTGAGGCGCTCAATGCACTGGAGCACGAGCAGCCGCAAGTGGTGGTCAGCGATATACGCATGCCCAACGGCTCCGGTTTGGATTTTTTGGGCGCAATCAAACAAAAATACCCAGACATTCCGGTCATCATCATGACCGCCTACTCGGATTTAGAAAGCGCGGTAGCGGCTTTTCAAGGCGGTGCATTTGAGTACCTAGCCAAACCGTTTGACGTAGACCAAGCCATGGACGTCATCAAACGTGCGGTAGAAGAAAGCACCCGCCAATACACCGAAGCGGTGGTGGAAGAAGACACCCCGGAAATCATAGGCCAAGCCCCAGCCATGCAAGAGGTGTTTAGGGCCATAGGCCGCTTAAGTCGCTCGCACGCCACCGTGCTCATCAACGGCGAATCCGGCAGCGGCAAAGAGCTGGTGGCGCGCGCCTTGCACCGGCACAGCCCACGCGGTGACAAGCCGTTTATAGCGATCAATACCGCCGCCATACCCAAAGACCTGCTCGAATCCGAACTGTTTGGTCACGAACGCGGGGCGTTTACCGGCGCGCAAGCGGCCAGACGCGGGCGCTTTGAACAAGCCGACACCGGCACACTATTTTTAGATGAAATCGGCGACATGCCGGCTGACTTACAAACACGCTTATTGCGCGTGCTAAGCGATGGCCAGTTTTACCGCATCGGTGGCCATCAGCCGATTAAAGTCAACGTGCGCATCATCGCCGCCACCCACCAAGACTTGGAAGAACGCGTCAAACAAGGCTTATTCCGTGAAGACCTATTTCACCGCCTAAACGTCATACGCTTGCGCTTGCCGGCCTTGCGTGAGCGCCGTGAAGACATTCCACTGTTGATCAAACATTTTTTGCAACACAGCGCCACCGAATTAGGCGTGGAAGCCAAGCAACCGTCCGCGGCCGCCTTGCAATACTTAAGCGCGGTCAATTGGAGTGGCAACGTTAGGCAACTGGAAAACGTTTGTCATTGGCTCACCGTGATGGCGCCGGGGCAAAATATAGACATCGCCGACCTGCCACCCGAGCTAAAAGAAGACAGCAGTAAATCCAGTGCCGCCCTCTCTTGGCAAGAAAGCCTGGCCAGCGAAGTGATGGATGCGCTTAACCGCGACGAACAAAACATACTGGAAACCCGCACGCAGATGTTTGAACGCATCTTGATCATGAAAGCGCTGGAACACACGCGCGGACGCCGCATAGAAGCGGCCAATCAACTGGGCATGGGGCGCAACACCCTGACCCGAAAAATTCAGGAACTGGGGATAGAAGAATAGCCGTTAAACTGAATGGCTATTCACCCATTCACGCAAGGCATTGTTCATGCGTGTTTGCCAGCCGCGTCCCTGCGCCTTAAAGGTGGCGACAATATCGGGATCTAAGCGCAGCTTAATGGGTGTTTTTGTAACGGCTTGCAGCGGTCTGCCACGACGCACTAATTTGTTTGCACTGTATTGATCGGCGTGATCAAAAAAGGCCTGATCAAGCTCGGGCATTTCGGCATACTCCTCTGCCGATATAGGCCTAGCCATTGCCTTAGCCAAATCGCTGCTGATAACGTGCTTGTTCTCGTTCATTGCATTTCCTCATAACCTGAACTGTATCCAAAAAATATAAAAACGGCAATTGCATTACCCTAAAAAATCCATTACATTGTATACAAAGTAATCATTGAGGAGGTCGCAATGGAAAGTGCCGTACTTACATTGAGAATAAATAGCGACACAAAAGAAAAATTAGATAAATTGGCTACAGCCACACGCCGAAGTAAATCGTTTTTAGCCGCTGAAGCAATTAGTCGCTATTTAGAAATGGAAGCTTGGCAAATCAGTGAAATTGAACTGGCTTTAGCCGAAGCAGATGCCGGCGATTTTGCCAGTGATGCACAAATCAACGCCATAGCAACAAAGTATGCAAGTTAGATGGCTTAAACGCGCGCTACAAAATTTGGCGGACGAAGCCGCATACATTACCCTTGATAACCCAAAAGCCGCCCATGAGTGCGTGTCACGCATTTTAAAATCAGCAGAACAATTAGGCCAGCAACCCAACATGGGACGTGCCGGCCGCGTGTTCGGCACCAGAGAGTTGGTGATTAGCCATTACCCCTACATCCTGCCTTATCGAATAAAAGGTGACGTGGTGCAAGTGTTGCGTGTATTTCACACATCACGAAAATGGCCCACTCAGTTCTCTCACAAAGACATCCCAGCCCATGACAGCCAAGCGAAGCTAAAATAAATACGGGCTGTTGCCTCCTAAAAACACAATAAAAAAACGGCAACCGAAGTTGCCGTTTTTAAATCACTCAAAGCTTGATTGCCTTGCTTCGATTAAGTGGAAATGAATTAGCCTTGTTCGCATCGATTTTATTCACAAAAAATACTTGAGCCAGGCGTGAATCTTCTAAGGTACTGCCAAAGAACTTATTGGCCGCATGGTAAATATCGCCTTCAAAAAGAATCAAGGTGTTGTAGACATTATTCACCCTCACCACTTCATCAAACATACCGTGAAAACCGGTGTCCATAATAATGTCACCGGCTTCAAAACGCGCGTCGTTTTGATCGCAGGCTTGTTGGTATCTTTCTTGGCTAAAGCTGGCATTTTTTCTGTATAAAGAGGTGCCCGCATCCAACGGTGCATTCGGCGTCAAATACAACACGCCGGCAAATATGGTGTTGTTGTCGATATGAATCACGCCTTGTTGATAGATTTCTGACACACTTTGAAAACTGGATGAAATCGCCCAACGCATGACATCGTGCTCGGCAATATGGAAAACAGAAATCAACTTTTTAAGCACCATCGCTTGTAACGCACTGTCTAAACTGTGCAAATCTTGCGTGCGACAACCCGGGTAAACATAGCCTAGACCCGTTTCTTCGTGCCTAAACTTATATTTTTGTGCCAAGGCAAACTTACGGATGGCATCGGGGTTTTCATAAAAGTTATCAATAACAGTGACTGGGTATACGTGCATTTTTCTGACTCTATAAATGAAATGGGCAACACAGCTTAATCAATAAACAAAAAAACGGCAACCGAAGTTGCCGTTTTTATTTATTACTCAAAGCTTAATTTTAAGCTTCTAAACTACAGCAGACAAAGTCTGCGGTAATCCTAGAAGAATAAGATCGCGCCTACAGCAATGGTTTTTGCTTTTGAAGATGAGCTAACATCAGAACCACCAGCAGCATCATTTACAATTGCTTTCATTTCTGTGTACTCAGCCACCAAGTTTAGGTGTTTGGTCAAAGGATGGTAAGCACCCACAGTGATCATCTCATTCACTTTGCTAGCGAACACATCATTAGCACCAGCACCGTCTAGAGTAGACTCACCGTATGACGCGCCCAATTTAGTGCCTACACCTGGAAGGGTGTAAGTCGCTTGCAAGTACCAGTCATCTGAATCACGTTTGTCGTTTTCATTGGTGTAGGCTTGTGAGAATTGAACCACTGTACCTGTACCTTTACCTTCACCGTAGTAACCAGTCACGCCAAAGCCTGCCATGTTTACGTTAGCACCGATATCCCATGCGGATGAAGTTTTCTCAACAGAGCTTGTTAATTGCATGTTTTGTGAAATACCAGATGCCCAAACTTTACCAGATACGTCGCCGGCAAAAGCGTAAGAAGCTTTAGCTTCGAATGCTGGCTCGCCACCGCCACGTAATGTAGTTGCAGCAGCGTTCACGCCACCAGCACCATCGTGGTTCCAAGCTTGTGTAACACCAGCAGTGAAGCTGAAGCCGTTGAAGTTTGGTGATGAGTAAGCCACTTGTGCTTTCCAGTCTGCATAGATGAAACCGCCACCGATACGACCTAGTGTAGTCGTGTTACCAGCTAAAGCGCCAGCACCGTTACCAACACCTAGCAATGTCATGTCATTAAGAATAGCGTCACCAGCATAGATACCTAAATCTTTACCTAGTTTGATAGAACCCCATGACGCATCACCGAATGTTAAGAATGCTTGACGGTTTTCTTGTTGAGGTGTTTGTCTACCAGAAGCGATAGTTGATGCACCTGGTTGTAAGCTGATAGTGAAGCCAACGTCTGTATCGTTTTGACGTGTTTTACCAGACACTGACAAATAGTTAGGCAACAAACCAGTAGTGATGTTGCTTACTGATTGTGTGCCGGCTGTTTTTGTTGATGTGTAGTAAGCGTTAACGATACCACCGATGTCTAGAGTCCAATCACCAGCTACTATACCACCAGCAGCTTGTGCGCCTGAAGCTGCAGCAATGAGTGCTGAAGCAGCTTTAATATATGCTTTAACTAATTGATATTATTTGAAATTTAATTACTAAAAATAAAAGTCGAATTTTACGCTGTATTTGCAGCATTAAATGGGCTTATTTTCTCTAAATAATCACCCCACCACTGCATCATGGCAATGCGTTCATCCATGTATTGAGCCCGGTTGTAGGCGCGTCTTACGGTGTTGGGTTCGGCGTGAGCCAGCTGCCGCTCGATGACGTCCACTCTAAATTCGTGTTCATTAAACGCCGTGCTGGCAATTGCCCTGAAGCCGTGCACTGTCATCTTGTGCTTATAACCCATTCCATACAAAGCCTGCATTAACGCATTGTCTGGTATAGGTTTATTGGGGTGGCCATTGTTAATCACGTAGTCGTCACTGGGGTAAGTTTGCTTGATAAAACGCAATAAGCCTATGGCTTGTTTGGATAAGGGCACCACGTGTTCTATGCGCATTTTCATGCGCTCGGCGGGGATTTTCCACAGGGCTTTTTCTAGGTCAAACTCGGCCCATTTGGCGTAAGTCAGCTCACTTTTACGCACAAAAGTGAGGGCAATTAATTGCAGGGCATACGCGCAAATCCTATCGCCAGCCTTGTCGTAGGCGTGAATCGCGTGCATTAATTCGGGCAGCTCTTTGGTTTTGACGGCCTTATGGTGGACGACGACATGGGTGTGTAAAACAGCGGTCATGCCGACGGTGATGTCTTGCTTGCAAATGCCCAGCATGATGGCAAATTGCCATATTTTCTTCAAGTCATTTAACAGTCTGCGCACCGCGTCATGGGCGCCGCGATCTTCCACTTTTTGCAATACATGCAGCAAGTCGGCACGGCTTATTTTCTGCATATTTTTATTGCCCAACTGCTTAAAGGCGTTGAGCTTTAACCTATTTTCCACCACCAGCGTATGGCCCGGCGTCCATTTGGCCGATTGGCGCGTAAGCCATTGAATAGCAATCTTTTTAAAGCCAATGTCGGTCTTTACTGGCAGCTCTTTAACGGGGTTGACTAGCCGTTTTTTGAGGTGCGTGGGGTGTTGGTATTTGCTTAAGATCAGCTGCTCATAAAAAACGATGGCTTTCTTTACCGCCTCTAATTTGTCGGATGTTTTACAGCTGTGCCTATAGGTGGTGCCGTGCTCAAAATAGCTGGCCTGCCAATACGGAGAGGCGTTGTTTAAATAAATTTTAAGTTTTTTCGGGTAATTTGGGACCGAAGCAACCGTGCCCGGGATGGCCGCCGTTTTATGGCGACGTGCGGTTAATTGAAAATCAAAGGGGCTATCTGTGTTCATAGTATTATACGTTGGTATAGTAAACGCGCATTATAGTTTGATTTTATTTCTTTTAAAAGTAGTAGAAAAGGCACTCGACTACTTGCTAGATAGTTAACTCACTTATTGGCTTAAAATTCCAGCGAAAACAATTTGTCAAAATGACGGTAGTTAGCGTTTCTCTAATCTTATTCTTAATCGCCGAATAAAGGCAATTAACTTAATCCCAGTGACGGCTGACTATTAGTGGGTTCTTGCCCAGCGTGACGCGGTCATGCTTGCCCAAATCTTGTCGTGTGGCGATGTCAATTAGGCCTGCTTGCGCCATCAAGTCAGCGACGGCGACCGCTTGGTCGTAGCCGTGTTCTAGCATGAGCCAGCCCTGTGGG
>SXGU01064412.1_pt1 | contig 17417 bp, 16 predicted proteins | sample 3174531 | NCBI WGS metagenome assembly SXGU01 (sample SAMN11356863, study PRJNA531348) | freshwater metagenome | isolation source: freshwater sample F1-140 | place: China: Fuxian Lake, Yuxi | collected 2017-12-25 | reverse complement strand
GTGGTCGAATGGCGAGTTTCCGAAGTGTCGATCAATCCGGTGTACGAGTGGGTTTTTATGAGTCGTCTAAACTGAATCCTGCAAGCTATACAAGCCATACGTTCAGACTAGACCTCATTGAGGTAGTAACACCGTTCCCCTTGCCGAGCTCCTTTTGGCACTGGGCCAACGCACGGTTCACCCGGATGTGCTCGTCCTCCAATGAGGCATAGGTGATCTCACGAATCATTATAGAATGCTCCGTGTCGTTGATCACCGCAACGCGAGTGATCTCGTAATGACGCGTAAACTCCACCGGATACCCCGGCAACATGTGCATCAAAATGAAATGCAAGCTTTCGGCCTGGTCGACTTGCTCGAAGAGCATGGCCGTCCTAGCTGGTAATGGGTCGCCCGTGGTCACTGAGTAGTCCTGATATCGGACAGTCACGCCCGTGAAGTGGGAGAAAAGCAGTGCCAGACACCGATCCAGCATCGGCTCGGGGAACCTGCTATTGAACAGCGTCAGGCGTGAGAAATTTTCTCCCAAGGGTTGTGTCATGTAGACTCTTTGTCCCACGAGCACACGTGTCTCATTGAGGAAACGTACCTGGTCGGCCTCCGCCAAAGCCTCACCTTCTCCAACCAGTGACAACTGACCGGTGATCCAAGCGGGCTCTCTGCTTCGGTCGACAACCAAGTCGAGTACCATCCCAACCGGCCGGGTCTCGAACGTGATCGGTCGAAGCTCCGAGTCTACCACGACTTCACAGTTCCCAAGAGGCCAGAGCAAATGCTCGTGCTGGTGCAGATAGATTCGCTCCGTTCCGCCATCCCAGCCAACCAACTCCCGCTGGCGACGGTGAATCAACCCTATGGACTTAAGCAGATCCCGCAGGGCACCATGCGTCGACCGATAGTCGACGTCTATGGGTCGTCCCTGCCGGTTTATAACGCTGAGGTAGGCGCCCGTCTCATCGAACTGAATCTGCACGAGTGCATCGACACCAGGGACTCCCACCGCGACTTCACGATCGTTCGGACGCTTTAAAGCAACAAAAAGCGGGGGTTCAAAATCTTCAAAGGTGTCCAAATCAACGGGCATGGCCGACAGGGTGGTCAACCACGGAGGGGGCTGCAATCTGGAACTTGAAGCTGAAGGCGGCTCGTGCGCATCTCCGAATTGTCGGAGATGGAGAGATCGGTCGTCCTTGACTTCGCTCCGACCTCATCTCCAGGTATTCGGATGCGTTGAAGCCAACGCACAATAAAACTGATGTCGCCACCATGATAATCAATTAACACTTACGTCGACATCTCGACTAGATTACTGCCCATGCGAGCCACTGACATTCGGAAGATTCGCGAAGCAGGCTTCATCAACGAGGTCCAGGAACGCGCCATCGTGGAACACTTCAAGCTCGACAGGGAAGGCAACCGGTTCCTGACCATTGTCGGCGTCCTCGGCGCCATCCTCGTCACTGCCGGAATCATCCTGCTGATCGCGTCGAACTGGAACGACATCCCGCGGCTGCTCAAGCTCGGTGTCGGGCTGTCCCTTCTGCTCGGCAGCCATGCCGCTGGCTGGATGCTGGACCGCTCCGGGCGCCACCCAGTGATAGCCGAGGTGCTGCACCTGATCGGTTCTGGCATGTTCCTCGCCAATATTGCGCTTGTTGGCCAGATCTACAACTTGTCCTCTCGCCCACCGAACGCCGTCTTGCTCTGGCTCGCGGGCGTAGCGCCGCTGGCTTGGATTCTTCGCTCCAAAACCCAGCACATCCTGGCGCTGACCGTCTTCGGCATTTGGCTCGGCCTCGAACTGAACCAGCGAGACAGTCTGCTATACTTCGCTGGAGAAGGCCGGCAATTTACGATCTATGCGCTACTGGGAATCCTATTCGCCGCGCTGGGCCCGCTTCTCGGACTTTCGAAGTTCCCCGAATTCGGTCCGCCCACGGAGAAGTTCGGCCTGCTCGCCACGCACATCGCATCGTTTCCGCTGACGCTGGGCCTCTTCTACGGCTCGGATCGGGTCGCGCCGGCCGCGTGGGCCATCGTCGGTTGTCTGACTGTGGTCACCATCGCGTTGTGGCTGCTGGCCGTCCGGCGCGTCGACCTCGTCCCTGACCGGCAGTGGCGTTGGGTCTGGGTCGGTGCCCAAATCGGACTGCTCGGCCTTGTCTGGCTGGGGTTGACGGTTAAAGGAAGCTACGGCGGTTGGGAAACCCATCATCTTGTCGGCCCGCACTGGATCGCAGTCCCTGCGCTCTTCCTCTTCTGCCTGCTCCAAATTCAGGTCGGCCTAGTTCGCCGCAGCAAATGGCTGGTCAACCTTGCGATCGTCTTCATAGGCCTGCATCTGATTGTTTCTTACTTCCAACTCTTCGGTTCCCAGCAAACGACGGGCATCATGTTCGTCGTCACTGGCCTCGTCCTTATCGGCCTCGCCGTCTATTTGGAACGTAAACGCCGTTCCCTGATGAAACGCATGGCCGAACCCTTAACGCACTTCTCTGCTGATTAACCCATGAAAACCAAACTTCTTTGCCTAATGGTCGGCCTACAGACCTTGTGGGTCATTGCGACGGTCGCCGTGCAGGAAGCCAAGCTCAGTCGAGGCACCGTCGTGCGCCTCGAAACCCGCCTGGTGGACCCGCGCGACCTATTGCGCGGAGACTTCCTTATCCTGAACTACGACATCAGCACCTTAAACGAGACTCTATTCAAGGGAGGTCTGACCAACACAGTGCCCCATGGCACACCGGTCTATGTGAAGCTGAAACGAGACGGTGAGTTCCACCGAGCTGTCGAAGCCTCGTTCAGCCCACTTGCCGCGGAAGCCGACCATCCCGTTCTGCGCGGGACCTCGACCAGTGCCCGGCCATTGCTCCAGGGAGACCCCGCCGGCCTGAACGTGGAGTACGGGCTCGAACGCTTCTACGTCCGCGAAGGCACCGGAAATCCCAGCGGCAAACTGACGGTGGACGTGGCGATCCCCTCCTCGGGTAAAGGAATCATCCGCGAGATGTTCCTCGACGGCGTGAATTACGCCGAAGCGATGAAGAAGCAGAATCCTTGACCCAGGGGACGCATCTTCAAGTTGCGGTGCCGCTTGGGATGCCGGGGGAAAAGCGGCAGAGGGCTGCCACACTCCAAAAAAGGACGGCGCCTTTGGATCGCGGTGGCCCTCCACAGCTTTTGGGGAATTTCCGGCACGACCTATCTCTAAATGTCGGCAACTCGGAGATACGCCCGAACTCGAGAACTCGAGGCCATTTGAAAATCACTCTCGCAAAGGTCCGCCGTATGCTGCTAGAAGCTGGGTCATTCCAATGATGAATCCGACCGCGAACTCTCGTTCAACGCTCACGCGGCGTGCCTTTTTACGCCAAGCCGCCACCACCGCCGTTGCCCTCCAAACGTTGCCAATTCTTGGCGCAACCCCAAAGCCACCGGTCCGTCACCGCATTTTGTGCTGTGATTACGAGGGCAACAAGATCGCCATCGTCGCTGACGACGGCAGGGTGGAATGGGAGCACGGAATTCAGACCCCGCAAGATTGTTGGATGCGACCCAATGGCAATGCACTCGTGTGTTACCGCCACGGGGCAATGGAAATCACTGCTCAGCACGAAATCGCTTGGGAATATCGAGCTCCCGCTCAAGCCCAGTGTCATTCGTGTCAGCCACTCAAAAACGGAAATGTTCTGGTGGCCGAATGTGGCATGAGCCGAATTGTTGAGGTCGGAAGAACGGGGCAGATCGCGAAGGAGATTCCGATAGCCTCCAAAGCAAAAAACATGGGACACCAGTTCCGCGGCACTCGCCAAACCGCCGATGGACATTACTGGGTGTGCTTGATGGATGAGCAAAAGATCCTCGAACTCTCGCCCGCGGGCATCCTGCTTCGTGAGATCCCCGTGGACGGCTACCCACATGCGGCCATCCGGCTTCCCAACCAACACCTCCTGGTCACACTCGGCCCCACCAAGAGGGTCGTCGAGCTCGACAAGAAACTAAAGGTGGTGTGGCAAATCGACGGAAATAACATCCCGGGGAATCCGTTGCGACTGCCGGCCGGATGCCAACGCCTTCGCAACGGGAACACCCTCATCAGCAATTATCTGCCGGGCCCATTCCTGGGCAAGCAACCCCAAGCCTTTGAAATCACGAGAGAAAAGCGTGTTGTCTGGGAATTTACGGATCACGCACGGTTCAAGACAGTGAATCAAATCTTTGTTCTGGACGGCTCCGGGGGACGCACCGGAAAGGAACTCCGCTGAACCAGTATCCAGGATTTGGCTGAACCCATTCTTATTGAGATGAAACCCAAGAGCACCAAAAAGCCGGCGACAAAGCCCAGTCGTCCCGAACCAATCCGTTGCGCCTTTACCCTGCGCTTACAACCCGGCGCGTTTGATGAATACAAACGTCATCACGACGCGGTCTGGCCCGAATTGGTCCGCGAGATTGAAGCGTGTGGGATTGCCCAAATCACCACCTTTGAAAGCGATCTCCAACTCTTTTTGTACTCCGAGATCTACAATAAGAAGGCTTGGGATAAACTTTGGAGTTCCAAAATCCACGACAAATGGTCCGCCCTGATGCAGCCGCTCATGCAGTTCAAGGCTGATGGGAAGCTGGATGCCGGTCCGCTGCGACAAATCTTCCATCTGAAAACCCGGGCCGGTCGTGTCAAACCAACGCCTAAAAAACGGAAGTCGTGAACCCTGACCTCCGAGGAAAAACGGCGGTGGTGACTGGCGCCGGTCGAGGCCTGGGGAGGGAGACCGCGCAGTTGTTGGCGGCCCGGGGTTGCACCGTGGTGCTGGTCTCCCGCCATGCGAATCAGTTGAATGAGACCCTCGAAAACATCCAACGCGAGGGAGGCCAAGCCTGGTCCTGCGCCGTGGACATCAGCGATCGCCTCGCTGTAGAACGACTTCGATTCAACGTGGAAGCTCGAGCCGGTTCCGTCGCCATCCTGGTGAATGCGGCGGGAACATTTGGGCCCATCCAACTCATTCGTGAAAGCGATCCAGAACGTTGGATTCAGACACTCGCTGTCAATACCATCGGGCCCTATCTGACCACCCGTGCGTTCTTGAACGGAATGATTCAGGCTGGTTGGGGACGCATTATCCAGTTCACTTCAGCCGCGGCCTTGCATCCGCCAGGTCCCCTCAATAGCGCCTACGCCACCAGCAAGGTCGCCCTCAATCAATTCACGCGGCATTTGGCCGCCGAAATCACCGGCACGGGGGTCACCGCGAATGTGATTCACCCCGGGGACGTCAAAACCGAGATGTGGGCCGCGATCGCAGCCGAGGCTGCTGCCATGGGACCCGAAGCTGAACCCTACAGACAATGGGTGCACTGGGTCGGTCAAACCGGCGGTGATCCTCCCAGAAAGGCCGCCGAACTCGTCCTTCGATTGGTCTCGGAAGAAGCATCGGCAGTCAATGGCCAATTCCTTTGGATTGAAGGTGGGCTCCAGGCGCCCATCCCAAGCTGGGGAGATTCCGCGTCAATGACGCCTTGGCGAGACACGCCTACCTGAATCACCTCATGCGACTATTCCCCGCCAAAACCTTCAACCACTTGCGATCAATCGACGAAATCGGTGCCATCGCCGGCCTTCTCAGCGTTTGTGGACTGCTCGTACTTCTGGTTGGCGAAAAATTCGCTCATTCGTCCAACCTCCTACAAGTTGCCCGCCAAGCGTCCAGTTACGGGATCATGTCGGTAGGCATGGTGCTGTTGCTTTCGATGGGGGAAATCGATCTGTCCGTAGGCGCGATTCTAACACTCGTCAATGTGAGTTCGGCGATTGCGCTCCGCTAAGGAATGCCATTCCCGCTAGTGATGGTTTTTGGCGTCTGTCTCGGTGCTGTGTGTGGCTTGAGCAACGGGTTGCTCGGCATCCTTCTTCACATTCCAACCATCATAGTCACCCTCGGGACCATGAGTGTCTTTCGCGGCGTGGCCCTGGTCATTTCCAAAGCCACCGCTGTCGCGAATTTTTCCAAGGATAACCTGTTCTTCGAACTGGGAAGCCGCAGCCTCCTCGGCATACCGACCGGCGTCTGGGTCATGCTACTTGTAGCCACCGCGGGCCATATCTTGCTAAAAAAAACTCCGTTTGGCTGGCGTGTGCTCGCCATTGGCAGTAATCCACTCGCAGCACGCTTCTCCGGAATCCCGATCGATCGCTATCGCATCGCCGTCATGACCCTGATGGGCGTCGCAGCAGCCATTGCCGGTCTCATGGAACTCGCATTCCTTCAGGCCGGCAGTCCAACTACTGGACAGGGATTCGAACTGTATGTCATCGCCTCAGTCATCATCGGCGGAACCGCACTGACCGGCGGCAGAGGCTCCATTGTAGGTGGGGTTCTGGGGGCACTTCTTATCGCCGTGATTCGCAATGGATTGGTCTTGCTCGAACTCTCCGCCTATTGGGGCACCGTAGTCACCGGAGCGGTCATCATAGCCGCCGTCGCCATTGGAAATCTTATCAAAAAATCATGAACCCCATTCCCTCTCACGAACATCCCTTCTGTAGTTCGTGCGAACGGCTTTCTTTAGCCGTTGTCTGGCCAACAGGTTTCCACGCCCCCAGCGCCACACATCGGATGAACCGCCAACGGAAGAGGCCGTCACCTGCTGGTGTGGATCGAATTTTTTGCACGCAACCAGCCATCCGATTTCCCCGGTGGCTAGGCTTCCTCTGGATGGCTGTGATGCTTCTCGGTTGCAAACCCTCAAAAAGCACGCCTGCTTCGGAGTCCCCTGCTCCTAACGCTCCGATCCGTATCGGCTATGTCCTCCACGGTCTCAATCAGTTTACCGAGACCATCGCGCAAGGAGCTAAAGACGCGGGATTGGCTGAGGACGTTTCAGTGGAGGTTGTGGGGCCTGCTGGCTTCTCAACAACCAGTGATGCCATTGCCTTATTTGAAGGATTGGTGTTAAAGAAAGTAGACGGTTTGGTTGTGATCCCCATGCCAGGCGAAGTCTGGGTCACGCCCATTCGTCAAGCAGTCGAGAGGGGAATCCCCGTTCTCACCGCCAATGTCACCAGTGCGGGATCCAAAGCACGCACCTGGTTCGGCCAGGATGAATTTGCCAGCGGCGTGATATTGGCGAACGAACTTCGAAAATTCCTGAACCAGCAAAACAAAACCGAGGGAACCATCGTGGTGGGCATGTGTGCCCCCGGAGTCAGCGTCTTGGTGGATCGTTATGAAGGGTTTAAAAAGGGCATGGCTGGATCCCGATTCCAAATCACCCAACCCTTCGACGTGAATACCGAGGATTCGGCAAATTATTCAGCTTGGGAAAATTTGGTTGGAGCCAATCCAAAGATGGTTGCGATCGTCGGGCTGTGCTCCATGGATCTTCCCAACCTGGCCAAATTAAAAAAACGGACGAACGGTGAGTGGTTAGTCGCCGGATATGATCTGAGCCGCGAGACGTTGGATGCCGTCAAAATTGGCACAGTCCAAATCGTACTCGGGCAACATCCCTATCTTCAAGGACACCTTCCCCTTCTGGCACTCACCCGGCATTTGAAAGACAAACAACCCCTGCCGGAAGGCTGGATCGATGTGGGCACCGAGATCATCACGAAACAGAACGTCGAGTCGATTTATCGACGCGAGGTCGACATCAAACAGCAGACGCAATGGTATGCCGAATTTATCAGCCGAAATTTCACCAATCTCCAAGCCATCGCCAAACCACTGCCCGGCAGTCGACGCTGAATGGCTGAGCATCACACGAACCCGGGGCACCCCACCCATCGATCCACAATTTGGACCACTCCATAACCATGGATGCGCCACCCAGGGTTTCTCTTCATGGGGTTTCAAAATGGTTTGGAGGCATCCCAGCACTCCAGGAGGTGAGCTTCGAAATCCTTCCTGGCGAAATCCACGCTATCGTTGGAGAAAATGGGGCAGGAAAATCGACCTTGATGAAATTGCTCGCCGGCGTGCACCAACCCGATGCAGGCGAACTCCGAATGGACGGTCAAGTTGTTCGCTTCAATTCACCGCGTGCCGCACAGCAGAGCGGCATCAGTATTGTATTCCAGGAGTTAAACTTATTTCCGCACAGAAGCGTTGCTGCAAACCTTTTCATCCAGCGCGAACTGCGCACACCTTGGGGAATATTGGATACCAACAACATGCGGTCGGTCGCGAGCAAGATCCTGACCGAACTCGAATCGGACATACATCCGGACGCGGTGGTAGGCACGCTGACATTGGCTCAACAGCAACAAGTGGAGATTGCAAGGGCACTGCATCAACGCTCACAGGTCCTCATTCTGGATGAGCCTAATTCCGCACTGTCGGACATTGAATCCCGGCGGCTATTTCAACAGATTCGCCGCCTTCGTTCCAATGGGGTCACTCAACTTTATGTTTCGCACCGGTTGGAAGAGGTGTTTGAACTTGCCGATCGCATCACGGTCCTTCGGGACGGCCGATATTGCGGCACTCATCACACCGCTCAAACCACGATTCCAGAGATCATTCAGGAAATGGTTGGCGCTCGATCGGTTGCGGTATCCATTCCCCCGTCGAGCAACCCCAAATCGACCGATCCCGTGCTGACGGTGGACAATCTCACTATCCATGACTCCTTGGGCCCGGTTTCGTTCACCGCCTGCCGCGGCGAAATTCTCGGCATAGCAGGAATGGACGGATCCGGTGTCGATGACTTGTTTCTCGGGCTGTTTGGCTTAAAGAAAGCAACCACTGGCGAAATCAGAGTGGAGGGCGAACTGGTCCGGTGGAACTCGGCCGCGGATGCCATCCGCCACGGTTTTGCTTTGATACCGAAGAGTCGCCGCGAGGAAGGGCTCATGCTCGACCGTCCGATTTCCTTCAATGCCACCCTCCTCATTCTGAACCAACTCCGCCATGCGATCGGGCTGATGAGCCGAGATCGAGTATCCCAGGCAACGCGCTCAACCCTGATGGATTTGGGGATGGATTCCAAATCACCCGATCAGCCAGTCTCCAAGCTCAGCGGTGGTAATCAGCAAAAAGTGCTGCTCTCCAAGTGGCTGGCGACACATCCAAAGTTCCTCTTGCTGAATGACCCAACTCGAGGTGTCGATATTGGCGCGAAGCGCGAAATTTATGCTCTGTGTCGAACGCTTGCCGCAGGTGGGATGACGCTCATTTTAGCGTCGAGCGAGACCGATGAGCTCCTGGACTTGTCCGACCGCATCTTGGTGCTTGCCCATGGTAAAATCCGAGCGGATTTTCCGCGTGGAAATGTTTCCAAGGCGGAGCTCATCGACGCCATGATTGGCTCAGCCGAAATGTTGCCTAACAGCCCACTCGAGGGATAGGCTCGAGCCGTGATCCCTAACAGCGACAGCCTTGCATCATGAACTCGCGCCCATTCAATGTGCTCCATACTGCGGATTTTTACGATTCCAAGGGGCAGCCCAAGTATCCAGACATTGGCCTGCCGCTATGGCACAACCATCCAAACATCGTGCCGGGCATTATCGCCGAGCATCGAAAACAAATCGGACCAGACCAATTGGTAGGGTCTCAGGGAGTCATCGTGCTCACACCTTCCGTCACGGCCAATACCGTTTCGAATGCCAAGGATTTATTGGTCATCGCCCGATTCGGTGTCGGCTATGACGCCGTCGATGTTGGGGCGTGCACGGCCGCAGACGTCCTTTTGACCATCACCACGGGCGCCGTCGACCGCCCGGTAGCCGAGGCAACCATCGGGTGGATGATCGCGCTCAGCCATCACTTCAAAACAAAGGATCGTCTCGTTCGAACCGGACAATGGGACGAACGGTCCGCCTACATGGGCAGTGAACTGCGAGACCGCACTTTGGGTGTCGTGGGTCTGGGCGGCATTGCACGTCAGACGATCCGATTGTTGGCGGCATTTGGCATGAAACAGACACTGGCATTCGATCCATACGTCCGACCCGAATTCGCCGCCGAAATCGGGGTGCGGTTGGTGGGCTTGGAGGAACTCTGTCGCGAATCTGATTTCCTCTCCGTTCATTGCCCCCTTACCAGCCAGACACGGGGATTGATCGGCGCACGGGAGATCGCATGGCTGAAACCGTCTGCCTACCTGTTGAACACAGCGCGAGGCGGCATCGTGGACGAAGACGCACTGTTCGATGCGCTTCAAAGTCGTCGGCTCGCCGGGGCTGCCCTGGATTGTTTTGTCACTGAACCCGTTTTAGAGCCCAGTCGGTTCGGCGAACTGGAAAATGTGTTACTGGCCCCCCATAGCATCGCCTGGACCCATGAAATGTTCCGGGACATTGGTCGCGCCACCTGTCAGGTCATGCTGGACCTGGCATGCGGGAAGACCCCATCCGGGATCGTGAATGCCGAAGTGTTGAATCATCCGGCATTTCAGACGAAGTGGGCGCGATTGATCGCTTCCACCTAACCCGACATGAAATCCTCAGGCAAACTCGCAGGGAAAGTGGCGTGGATCAGTGGCGCGACTTCGGGCATCGGCGAAGCAACCGCGCGACTCTTCGTTCAAGAAGGCGCGTCTGTCGTGTTGATCGGCCGCCGTCAGTCTTTGAGCCGCGCGCTTGCCAAGGAACTCAACACTTCAGAGAAACGAGCCTGTGCGGTGGCCTGCGATGTTTCCAAGGAAACAGACGTGTGCAACTCCATCCGCGCAACCATCCGAAACTTCGGTAGACTCGATGTTCTCATCAACAACGCGGGAATGGTTCATGTCAAAATGCTCCATGAATACACGGAGGCCGAGTGGGACCAGGTCATGAACGTCAATCTCAAATCGATGTTTTTCTCCCTGAAACATGGCTTGCGCCACTTACGCAAAGCCGGCGACGGAACCATCGTGAATGTCGGATCCATCAGCAGCTTCGTCGGGCAAGCCCAAACCCCAGTCTACACCACAACCAAACACGCCATCCTGGGTCTCACCAAGTCCATTGCCTTGGATTATGCCGCCGACAATATCCGCTGCAATTGCATCTGCCCAGGTATTACCGACACGCCCATGTTACGCGAACATCTCAACAGTCAACCCGACCCGGATGCTGCCCTCGCTCAACGATTAAGGCGAGTTCCGCTCGGCATCGCATTGACGCCACTCAATGTCGCCCAGAGCATTCTCTTCTTGGCCTGCCCAGACTCATCAGGCATCACGGGCACTAGTGTGGTCATTGACGCCGGTTACACCACGGCAGCCGAATGGGATTGTCAACCCACCTAGGGTCACTGAAACACCCCGGCTGCAAATGCCCGATTCGCTCAACACCAGAAACTCATCGAACGTTCCTCAGCGCATGAAACTTCGACTCGCCTGCGCCGATTTCACGTTTCCGCTCCTGCCCCACGATTCGGCACTCGACCTGATCTCGATGCTGGATTTTGATGGGGTCGATGTAGGGCTTTTCGAGCAACGATCCCATCTCTGGCCTTCGAAGGAGTTCAAGTCTCCGTCTAAACAGGGACAGCGCCTTGAGAAATGGCTCCTAAATCGCGGGTTGCGTTGTGCCGATGTTTTTCTGCAACTGGACCCAGATTTCATCCGATACGCCGTCAATCATCCCGACAAATCACGTCGGCAACATGCCCGTGATAGCTTTCTAAAATTGTTGGAGTATGCCCGTGCGAGTGGAGCCAGCCATGTCACGACACTCCCGGGGGTTGAATTCGAAGGCGAATCATCCAGAGACTCCTGGGGTCGCTGCTGCGACGAACTGGCTTGGCGCGTAGAGCAAGCCAGGAATCATCAGATCGTCTTTGGTGTCGAGGCACACGTTGGATCGATTGCGCCCACTCCCGCAAAGGCCTTGCGTCTGGTCAGTGAAGCACCGGGTTTGACGTTGACCTTGGACTATACTCATTTCACCCGTAATGGAGTGCCCGATTCGGCGGTAGAACCGCTGGTGGCCTTTGCCACACACTTCCACGCCAGGGGGGCTCGCAAGGGTCGACTTCAAGCGTCCTTCACCCAAAACACAATCAACTATGGTCGTGTACTGACAGCGCTCAAACTCGCCAAGTACAAAGGCTATGTCGGCGTCGAATACGTCTGGATCGACTGGCAACATTGCAATGAGGTCGACAATCTCTCGGAAACCATTCTGCTCCGGGATCATCTGCGTTCAACTTGGAATTCGTTAAAAACCGACTTCACCAGAATCCATCACGATGAAACGGCTGTCTCCTAGATCCTAACGATAAAACCCTGCCAGTCGAAGCACTTAGGATTGGGATTAGGATTAGGATTGGGAGACCACTGGGGAAGAAACTGAGCCGGTGCAAAAGATGGGGGGGGTGTAAGAAACCAATTGCCTCGGTTTTGGCGCTGGGTTTCACTCAACGACCATTTGCCACGGCCGTGAATATCCAAGAACTCAGATCCAGCGTTTCCAGCCTCAAGACTCACGCGCCGGGTAATGACCTCGAAATCAAGGACGCCCAACTCATCTTTAATTCCGTCTGGGCAGAGTTGCTTGAGGAACGAGGCAAAGAGAACCTTCGCTTTGCCAAGGAAATCATCCTGTTGGGGGGCGCTCCGGGCTCCGGCAAAGGCACGAACACTCGGTTTATTCTGAATGCACGAGGTCTCACATGCGAATCCATCGTGGTGAGTGACCTGCTCGACAGCATGGCGGCACGCAAGATCAAAGAAAGTGGTGGACTGGTGGGCGATAAGGAAGTGGTCGGATTGGTGCTGCGCAAACTGTTGGAACCCGATTACCGTGATGGCGCCGTTCTCGACGGTTTCCCGCGCACGAAGGTTCAGGTCGAGTGCCTGAAGTTACTCGTGCAGAAAATGCAGGAACTGCGGCATGAATACTACGATACGCCTTTGCATAGCCATTTTCGGCAGCCCATTATCCACATCATGGTCCTTTTCGTGGATGAGAAGGTCAGTATCGAACGACAGTTGAAGCGCGGCCGCGATATCCAAGCTTACAACCAGGAGGTCGAAACCACGGGTATCGGTGAATTGCTGGAGTTGCGCCCAACGGACCTCGACGTGGAGGCAGCGCGGCGCCGCTACCAAGTCTTCAAGGAACACACCTGGGAGGCGCTCCAATCGCTGAAACAGACGTTCTTCTACCACTTCATCAATGCCAACGGGTCTGTGGCCGAGGTCGAAGAGAACATCACCAAAGAGCTGCAGTATCAGAGCTCCCTCGAACTGGATCCAAGGACTTTCGATCGACTGCGGCGCCTACCGCTCGCCCGCGACATCATTATTCGTGCGCGTCAGGATCTTGTGCGGCGCCTCGATGAATACGAGTTTGAGCACCCCGATATTTTGGGGAAAGTCGTCGAATTCATCGAGCACAAGATCATGCCAATCGTGCTCAGGCACTCGATCTCGGGTGTGGCCACCGTTAATTCCGAGGATACATTGTTAGGCGACCCACACGCACTCGCGATGCTAATCGATGTGTTCTCCGAACGCGGCTACCACGCACTTATCGACCTGCACCGGATAGAGGTTCCCGAAAGGGTTGACCTTCATACCGGCATTATCTCCTGCCGAGAGAAAAAGGTCTATCGTATCACGGTCCGATTCAAGGGTTCCGAAATTCGTCGGGGCTGAGACAACGCTAACCAGCTCCGCCTCGAGCAGCCTCTCGCCATCCCTCAAACTACTCCCCTCCCATTCGATGAGTTTCAGAGCATCCTTATTTCGGAGCATTCTTACCGGGTTCTTGCTGAGCCCAACACTGTGGACAGCTCCATCACTCGTGGCAGCTGACAAACCGATGGTGCTAGACTTGGGCGGTAGCATATCGATCGAGTTGATGAACATCTCACCGGGAGAGTTCATGATGGGCAGCACTTCCGCTGAGCGCGCCTGGGCGACAGGCATCGAGGGCGGCGCCACACCGGGCACTGATCGCGAGTCCTACGAAGGAGACCAACCACGTCGAATGCGGGTGAAAGATCGATTTTGGATGAGTCGCACTGAGGTCAGCGTGGGACAGTTTCGGCGATTCGTCGAGGAGACCGGATACGTGAGCGACGCAGAAAAACCCGGCGGTCACGCTCAATGCTTCGATCCAGAATGGAACGGCTACCGATTGACGACCCAGGTGGTTCATCCTTGGAAACCAATGCCGGGCAAGAGTTGGCGAGATCCGAATTTTGGGTTTCCACTAAGGGACAGCTATCCGGTTGTCTGCGTGAGTTGGAACGACGGTCGTGCCTTTTGCGACTGGTTGACCAAAAGGGAACGACAAGCAGCCCGGATTCCGGAAGGATTGGAGTTCCGATTACCGACTGAAGCGGAGTGGGAATACGGTTGCCGGGGCGGCAGTAAGGAAAGCCTCTACTTCTGGTGGGGCAATGAACTCAGCGACGGCGAAGGTAGGCTCAATATATCCGCCGTGGATTATCTGCCTGGGCGGAACCGAATTTGGCCTCTGGCGAATGCTCCCTGGAGCGATGGCTTTGCCTTTGTGTCACCCGTGGACCACTACGGAGAACGAGGCCGGAATGGCTTTGGTCTAGCGGACATGTGCGGGGGCGTGTGGGAGATTGTCCTGGATCACTTCGATCCGAAAGGAGGGCATGAAGAAGCCCACTTTGTCGCAACCAATCCGCGCCCAGTATGCCGCGGTGGCAACTATTTTGATGTGCCCGGAAATGCGCGTTGTGCCGTCCGTCTCGGACTTCAAGGTCCCACCTATTCCGATTCTCGGGACGGCTTCCGGATCTGCTTGGGAACGCCTCGCCCTGTGAAACCTTAAACCAGAACCATTACGCAATCTCCCTGGCATGCAAACCCGTCCGAGTAACTTAGCTAATTGGTGGCTTTCTATTCTCAGAGCGGCAGTACTGCCCTGGACAGTGGGTTGCCTGGTCCATGCCGCGGACGTCAAATCACCCGCTAAGGAACGCCCACTGCGTGAGTATCAGGACCACACCATGCGCCATGAAGGGGTTCCGGATCGTGGACGCGTATTGTTCAGCGACCCGCGGACCCTATGCATGCAGTGTCATTCGACCGATGGTAAAGGCGGCAGGACAGGGCCTGATCTCTATGCCGCCGGCGACAAGTATTCCCGTGAAGATCTGATTCGCTCGGTATTGGATCCTTCGGCAACAATCATGATGGGCTACAGCACCACCATCGTGGAAACCCGTGCGGGAGAACGGATCGAGGGCGTACTCAAATCAATCTCCGATACAGAATTGGTCCTGGCAGGAGTCGGAAACACCACAAATCGTGTGCCGCGTTCAGCAATTCAAGAACAACGCACGAGTCCTATCTCCATCATGCCTTCGGGACTTCAGTCCGCGTTATCGCTTGAGGAGTTCACCGACCTCATTGCTTACCTGGAAAGCCTCAAACAGCCAGAAATGCGGCTCGCGAACGAAATGGGAACGCCAGCCACGATTCAACGACTGTCACGACCGGTGACTCTCCGTCCCTTCCACGATCCAGCGCTTCGTTTTGATCACCCGGTTTGGTTCGGTGAGCACCCGGTGCTCGACGGACATTTCGTGGTGGCCGAACAAACCAATGCGGTTCTGTGGATGCTGGAAAAACGGGCCGAGGGAGATCGCAAGACCCCTTTTGCAGACGTGAGGAAGGATGTCTTCGTGACCGAGACGGAGGGCTTGCTGGGTGTCGCCTTTCACCCGAGATTTCGTGAGAACCGCAAGTACTACCTCATGCACGAATTCATGGAGGGAAACCAACGCTCCATGATCATTGCGGAACGTCTAGTTCGCGTAGACTTCCGCTCGGATTCCGGCAATTCGTCTCGCCGAGTGCTTAAGATTGACGTTACCACCGAAGTTCATCATGGCGGCGGAATCCTGTTCGGACCCGACGGCTATCTCTACATCGGGATGGGCGATGCGGGGCCGCAAGGGGACCCACTCGGGCACGGCCAGGATCTCCACTCACTCGCAGGCAAGTTGCTCCGGATAGACGTAGACCAAACCGAACCAGGGCTCACTTATGCGATTCCCGCCGACAACCCTTTCGCACGCCATTCAGATCCAGCGGTACGCCGCGAAATATTTGCGTACGGACTACGGCAGCCATGGCGCTTTAGTTTCGACCCAACTACCCGGGACCTGTGGGTCGCAGATGTCGGGCAGGATCGGTTCGAAGAAGTTGGCATTGTCCGCGCTGGTGAAAACCACGGCTGGAATGTTTACGAAGGATTCGAACTCCATTCGACGCGCCATCGGAAAGATCGCATGGCTTATGTGCCGCCAATTGTATCATTCCGCCGTCGACATGGAACGTCCGTGACCGGCGGTTTTGTTTTCAGGACCGATCCGCGGTCCACCTTCAATGGGGTTTACATTTGCGGTGATTTCGAGTCGAAACGCTTGTGGGGAATCACCCAACGGAACCGCATGTTGCAGGACATCCGGGAGATCGGAACAAGTCCTGCCAAGCTAGTGGCGTTCGGACAGGATCGGCACGGTGGTCTCTACGCGATCGGGTATGATCTCGGTATGATCTACAAGATGGATCTGTCGGACGCCAAGTTTGAGCCGTGATGAAGTCCTGGTCGACCTCGTCCTGTCCGAAAATTCGAACGAGATTGGTTTCAGGCGGTTTCGCGATAGAAAGCATGAGAAGGTTGAGGCGTGAACTTGTGCTTAACCTGGCTGGCTTGAGTTCGGTGAGAGCCAGGGCGGGAGCTGCACCCGCGTCCTGGCCCGAGTTTTCCTCATAATTCCTCACACCTTTTCTTCGGGACGTTTCGCAATGGTTCGCAACGCCCGTTTTTGGACGAGCACAATGTTACGCTGTATTTGCAACGGTTTACCCCGTCGTTACGTCGTTATCCCGAAGCGGTTCGAAGGGTTTCAACTCCCGCCGCCTCCACCAGTTTTCTGGGAGGGTAACAGGGTGATACTCGGGGGGTACACCCCGAGTAGCTCTGTCATGGCATCATTCGTGCTGATGGTCACCGATTAGGTCTGCATTTGGCCTTGGGCCCCTCAGATTCGGAAGTATTCTGGGCGGTTGGATTAGAGGCCAAGTAGCCAGCTTCAAAAAGAATGCGAGTTCGGTTCGAACTGATTTGGTTGTCAGATTTAGGACGACAAGTTGGTCACTTGGATAGCCAGTAGCTGGCGAACTTCATTGGGACCTGGGCACTAGTCCAACGCCTCTCGCAATGCCGCTTGTAATTGCTCGATCCCTTCGGTGCCTGCCACAAAATGTCCCACCACACTTCGAAATGCCGCGGCTCGCAATGCATTGCGAACTGTGAGACGCTCCAGTACGGGCCTGATAATCCCGCGCGCAATTGCGACGAACGTGTTTCCGTTGAAGAAGCAAAACGGCGCCAAACGGTGGCACTGAAGACAAACGACGATCGCCTCCTCCAGGCTAACACTACAGCGACGTTTTGAGGGATTTCCATTTTTTGAGTTCTTTGAGGCGGC
>SXGU01314652.1_pt1 | contig 17421 bp, 17 predicted proteins | sample 3174531 | NCBI WGS metagenome assembly SXGU01 (sample SAMN11356863, study PRJNA531348) | freshwater metagenome | isolation source: freshwater sample F1-140 | place: China: Fuxian Lake, Yuxi | collected 2017-12-25 | reverse complement strand
CTTGCGTCATACCGCTGTTTTGCCAGTTGTTCAGGTGCTGTATCCAATGGGCCGTTAAGGTCATGCATTATCCTCTTCAAAAATTTTGAGAATAACGGTTCTGGACTCGTTAGCACAGGTGGCTTGGTTGAGCGCTTACGCCTAAAAAAGAGGAAACGTCGATCAAAGCGACGTCGTTAATCGAACATTTCAACGGCAAGGCCTCGGTATCCTATGGGCACTAAAAAAGTCGAACGCGGCTCCACCTTTTGAAAGCCCTTGGTTCATGGCTCATACCTTGTTTCTCAAGTCGCCAAAGCGCATTATGGCGCTGATGATCATGATTTCTCTGTCTTTTTTGGCCTACGGTCCGTCGTTTTTAAACTTAACCTGATTGCGTCCATGGGCTTTAGCATAATATAAAGCCTCATCAGCATATTTTATGAGATCGGTACTGGATTCCGAGTGTGTTAATGAAGACACGCCGATTGAAACGGTAATCTTTAAGGTTTTATCAGGTTCATATTCAATATTTTTATCTTCTATAGACTGTCTGGCGCGTTCGGCAATCCGGAGTGCGTCATTAATGTCAGTATTAGGTAAAAGCATAGCTATCTCTTCACCGCCGTAGCGAACCACAGCATCTCCGGTTCTGGATAGGGTGTCTAAGGTGTTTGCCGTCAGCTGTAAAACAAAATCGCCTACCTGATGCCCATAGGTGTCGTTAATTTTTTTGAAATGATCAATATCGATCATAAAATAGCAAAAAGGCTGTCGGTCTTTTTTGCAACTATCTAATAGCGTTGTAAAATTTTCGTTCAACCAAGCTCGGTTGTACAGTTGGGTCAAATCATCAACAAGGGCTTTATGCTCAAATAACCGTTGTTTTTTTAATGAAGAAACAACTTGCGAATTTACGCCTCGAAAACGGCCGGCCATAAGACGAAGTAGATTGATGGCAAATAAATGACTTTGCTCGACGAGACTCCAAACTAACGGCTCGTTGATCATAATCACTTTGCACTCGACCAGAGAAATAGCTGAAGCGGTTGCCGACTGCTGATCTATTAGCGATATTTCACCGATAACATCTCCAGCCCAAATAATCCTTAAAGGTTTGTCTTCTTCTAAATAAATTTGAACTTCGCCTTCAAGAAGTAGATAAAGCGCCGAATTTTTAACATCCTTTCTTATTAAATGCTGTCCTGCGGGAATGGTATAAACAGAGCAGTTGGCTAGAACGCTGTTTATCAATTCCAGTGGCACGTTGTTAAATAATTCAAAAGACGTTAAGTCGGTGGCTTTCATGGATACCTTTTATAAGATGGATAAGTTTAATTCCGGCACGCAGTTTAGCAGGAGATTATCTGGCCTCGCTGGGATAAGTCCACTCGGAAAAACCTGCGGCAATGGCTTGTTCCAAATCGCTAGCGGCGATGTCGTAAACGTTAAATATACCGGTATCCGCACCACACAAAGCAATCCTTGTTAGATCATCGTGTTCTTTACTCGCCGCATAAACCTTAATATCACCTAATTGCTGTTGCATATCGGCCAAGCTAACGCCATTGTTTTCGCATTGCTTGCTCTCATCAGATTTAGCAACGCGCACTGTATCGGAAGCAGCTAGCAACGGCGGGCAAGTCAGCAAACGATTAACGCTATAAAACGAGGTGCTGGGATCGGGCTTAATGCCGTTTAATTGTTTGACAAGCTTTTCAAAGGCTTTGCTGGGTGGCTGAACGCTGGGTCTGTCCTCGACACAGGCGGAAAAGCCGCCTTCGCGTCCATAGCCGTAAATCACAAACTTATCGATGACACTCGCGGCAATGGCATTGCCCAGCAGTTGCCGCAATTTTTTATAAGCGACGGGATCAACGCCGGGGCCGATCCCGCCAATCGATATTTCTATCGCATGCCTTGTTTCGGCTATTGGCGCCGGTTTGGCGAAAAGCATCGAACTAGCAAGCAATCCGGTGATCCATAACAATAAAAAGGCTGATTTTTTCATGTGGGTAACTCCAAAGTGAATGATGATCGGCTTTCATTATAGTAGGGGGAAGACTACTTACCTAGCAGCGCTTTGCCGCTAACCAAGCCTTTTTCAGGATAAAGTTCATCCAATTACGCTTCAGTTATTATTCCTTGCCTGGAATTAAGCGGAATAAATTTATTAATCGCTCATATAGGCGAATTCTATTGACGACTAAGTTGAGCAGTATAAAATCTCAGTGAACGCTGAGCGGCTTGTGCCGTAGGCTATCGATAATCTTATGTTCTACTGACTTCAAGAGGTTTTTATGAAAGGCGACAACACTATTTTGGACATTCTCAACGGCTTATTGGCCGGAGAGCTGAGCGCATCCGATCAGTATCTCATTCATGGCGAGATGTACGCCGATTTCGGTCTGAACCATCTCGCCGAAAAAAGCCTGCATGAGTCGGAGCATGAACGGCTTCATGCCCGAGCCTTAATTCAGCGTATTCTGTTTTTGGAAGGCACACCTAATTTATCCAAACGTGAAGCCTTAACTATCGGTAGCGCGGCACCGGACATGCTAAAAGCCGATTTGGACGTTGAATATCATGTGGTGGGTGAATTAAAAAAAGCCATTGCCGCTTGTGAACAAGCTCAGGATTATGTGACACGCGATATGTTGACTGTACAACTGGAGGACACGGAAATGGACCATGCTTATTGGCTGGAACAGCAGTTGCGGCTGATTAATCTTGTAGGTTTGGAAAATTATCAGCAAAGTCAAATGAAACCGGGCATTTAAGCTAACAAGCGAGGGTAACGATATGAAAGGCGATAAAAAAATCACTGATGTGCTCAATAAGATACTCAAAAACGAACTAACCTCAATTAACCAGTATTTTCTGCATGCCCGAATGTTTCGTCATTGGGGGCTGGAAAAGCTCAACGACTACCAGTACAAGCAATCGATCCGCGTCATGAAAGAAGCCGATGAGCTTATTGAGCGTATTTTGTTTCTGGAAGGTCTACCGAATCTGCAAAATCTCGGAAAACTGTTAATTGGCGAAAATGTCGTTGAGTGCCTGAACGGTGATCTCGAATACGAAAAAAATGTTCAACGGCCGATGTTGATAGAGGCCGTGGCTTTGTGCGAGGAAGTGCAAGACTACGTCAGCCGCGATCTGCTTGAAGAGTTGCTGGAACATTGTGAACAAGCCATTGATTGGTTAGAGACTCAGCAAAGCCTGATGGAGAACGTCAGCTTACCTAATTATTTGCAATCACATATATAGCAAAGCCTTGATTCATACGGTCAAGCAAACTATGTCGTATATTTAGAGTTTAATAGGGGCTTGACAGACACTAAAAACTAAATGAGAATGTTTCTTATTGATTATGTGCTATTGCATTATAGAGGAGCTGTTTCATGTATGTATGTGTTTGTCAGGCAGTGACGGATCGCGAGATTCACCAAGCCGCCAGAAACGGAGCAAAAACACTTAGAGACTTACGCCGTGATTTACGTGTAGGTGTAGATTGCGGCCGTTGTGTCAGTTGTGCTCGCCAGTGCTTAAAATCAGTCAGTGAGGACTCCCAAGACAGTTTGGAATTACTCGTCCTCGCCTGATAATGGATAGAAAGGATTTCATTCAGAGAAACCGCTCTACTCGACCGCAAAATCCAGCCGCTCTTTCATAAACACGGAGTGGCCCATGAGAACCTCCACATGATCTGCGTTCTATTTTTGCCGGATTTGCGCTGCACTTTCTTGATTTCGAATTACCTTAGCGACCGATCAAGTTATGAACTTTATCGGCCAGCGCTTTAACCCCTCGTTGCGTTACTTTTTCATGATTGCCCTTAAGTTCAATATCGTATCTAGCCGTCTCCGTTGGTTTTTTTATATTAATCACATGCGCGATCAGATAAGAAAATAAAAAGCTGGGTTTGCTGTGTTGACCGACGATAATCCAATCCGCGCTAAACTGATTACCCAGTTTGGCGGCAAGATCGTTAAAGCGGAATAAATAACCGAAACTCGAATTGGCGGCAGCTTGAGCGGCGGCATCGATATGAATGATTTCGTAGTCGCCGGTCCGGTTTATCGCCTGCTCCAGCAAGGGGCGAATGGATGCGGTACGCAGTTGTTCTTCGGGAGTGTTGGGCAGGGACGTTATATCGTTCAGTTCAAAATCCAACACGGCTATGCGCTGTGCGGCGTCGGCGTCGGTTAACAGCAGCAAGCCAATAGCCAGTGCTGTTAGCGTTGATTTCATTCTGTTCATGGTCTGTCTCCTCAATTCGTTAACTATCAAGCTGCGGCTGTTGCATGTCCCGCTCCAGACCCAGGATGCCTTCCGTCAGCGCATTGCGCAATAATTCAACCAAGGCGTCGCGTTGAGCTTCCTGTACATCGATTTCCAGCGTCCATGATAATTCGGTATCGGCCTCGTTTATCCGGCGGATTTCTACCGTGCCGACATAGCTTTGTACCGGAAACGGCGATTCGGTTCGGGTGTAGCGTAAACACTGGCCTTGATCGTCGATAAGGTCTATGCGATCTTTGATTTTAGCGCCATCGGTTAACGTCATGACGCGCGTTGCGCCTTCTCCTGCGCCGAAGACTGTGCAGTCGTCGATTATCGGAAACCAACGCTCCAGTCCGCCGATGCCCCTAATCGCGGCCCAAGCCCGGTCGGCATTGACAGCAATGATCTTGGTTACGTTTAATTGTTCAATCATAAGAGCTACTCCTTAAGTAGTGTCGTGGGTGGCGGTAGTTTATTAAACCGAGCGATAGCGGTAAGCCGATTTTTGCCCGCCAAGCACGGGCAATTTGCCCGAGCTTAAGCGAGCGGCTGTTCCGGGTAGTTGACGGCCCTTATAATACAAGCCTTGCAGCATTACTCGATCCGGAAGGTTTAGCATGAATTTACAGTTGCATTTACTGTCCCGTATCACGGCGGTCGCGTTGATGTGCCTGTTTACAACCGCCGCTTATGTGCTTTATCACAGCGACAGGCAAGCCGGACAGGTTACGCAGGCCACCGCCGAGTCGCTAAGCAAGCAGCTGGAGTTTCAGCTGTTAAGCATCAATGCCGGCTTCGGTCGAGCCCATCAATTCCCGGATTTTGAGTTATGGAAGCAGACCGGCAACATGGCAGGCATTTGCATCCGCTTTGTCTCGACAGACAGCGCCGTTCAGCACAGTCTTTGCAACGGCGCAAAACCGGCGAGTCGGCCTCCGCCGAAAGCTTTCGAGTTTTTTTATCGCCGCTTTTTAAATCCCGGTTTTGAGATCACTCGGCCGATTGCATTCAACGGCCGGGTATACGCTTCGCTGACGGTGACAGCCAATGCCGAGATGGAAATAGCTCAAGCTTGGGACAATATCCGCAGTTTGCTGAGTTTGTCCGCGATCACCGTGTTGGCTGTGTGTTTGCTGGTTTATCTGAGCATCAGCCGGGCTTTGCGCCCGGCCCGGATCATCGTCGCCGGACTGGAGACTATGGAAAAAGGCGATTTGGCTTGCCGCTTGCCGACGTTTGAGCTGATCGAATGGCAACGCACCGCGACGGCAATCAATCGACTGGCGGCAACGCAGCAACACTTGCTGGCCGAACGCCAAAAGCTAACTATGAAGCTGATGAATGTTCAGGAAGAAGAACGCCGCTATTTGGCCCGGGAGCTGCACGACGAGTTCGGCCAATGTCTGGCCGCGATCAATGCCGTTGCCGCATCCATGGCGCAAACGGCGGAACAACAGTGCCCGGCGTTGGTTAATGAAGCCGCCCATATCAGCCGGATTAGCCAACATATGATGGAGAATGTGCGCGATTTGTTGAGGCGTTTACGGCCTGCGGAGCTTGATGAACTGGGGCTTGCCGCCGGCCTGAATAGCTTGGTATCGGGCTGGAATGCGGCCGGAAAAATCCGTTATCAACTCAGCATTGTCGGCGATTGCGCCTTGCTGCCGGAGCCGCTGGGCGTCTCGCTATTTCGCATTACCCAGGAATGCCTGACCAATATTGCCAAGCATTCGGCGGCGGCGAACGCGAAAGTGACGTTGGTTATTGCTAACAATGCGCTTACTTTAACGGTCGAAGATAACGGCTTGACTACAGCATTGCCCTTTGCCGAAGGCCCCGGTATCGGCCTGCCCGGCATCCGCGAGCGCGTCACGGCGCTGAATGGGCAACTGGCATTGGCCATTGCCGAGCCGCACGGCTTGATTGTTGAAGCACGGCTACCGATACGGAGCGACAACCATGATTAAAATTTTACTGGTCGACGATCACGCTATCGTCCGCGAAGGTTATCTTTCGCTATTGGCAAAGCAGCCGGGTTTGCAGGTGGTCGCTGAAGCGGCGGATGCTGCCCAGGCTTATCAGCGCTTTAAGGAATGCAGCCCCGGCGTGGTGGTTACCGATATTTCTTTGCCCGGAAGCAGCGGTCTGGAACTTATTGCCCGCATCAAACAACGCGATGCGGAAGCGAAAATTCTGGTGTTCAGCATGCATCAAAATCCCGGTTTTGCCGTGCAGGCAAGCCGTGCCGGGGCTTTGGGTTATGTGACCAAAAGCAGTTCGCCGGAAGTATTGCTGCGCGCTATCCATGAGGTCTACGCCGGTCGTCACTTTTTAAGCGCCGACATTGCGCAAGCGTTGGCCCTGGAAAAATTGGGCGGTGAACGCATGGCTTTGGAAACCTTGACTGTGCGTGAATTCGAAATTTTGCGCCTGCTGGTCGAAGGACGGAGCACAGAGGATATTGCGCAAACGTTGAACATCAGCGCAAAGACCGTATGCAATTGCCATTACTTGATCAAGCGCAAACTCGGCGTTGCCGGAGATATAGAACTGACTCGATTGGCAATCAGGCTAAAGGTGATTAACCTTTTGGAGCTATCGGCTCCAGTCATTACCGGAGGCGAGGATGAGCGGGTTGATCTTTAGGATTTCTCACTGATATGTTCAGCTGTAGGGCGTACCGAGCGCGGCACGCCCAATTTATTCAATACATCATGCCGACATCGTTTGATGTCTTTTGCGTTTTTCGTGGATACATCGTTTTTAACTCAGGAACGTGCATGAAATAGCTTGAGCATTTGATTCTCCTCACCTTAACCCTCTGCGGCAGGAGAGGGTTAAGGTTGCCGAAGTTATTTCATGCGCATTCCTTAATCGCATCGATCGAATCTTTTTCGGTCCATGGGTTTACTCCACAATTCCCAAAGACCGCTCGAATTCCGCCAACGGCATTGCCGGACCGATCAGGTTGCCTTGATAACTCACACAACCGTTAAACTCCAGAAAGGCGAGTTGCTGTTCCGTTTCTACGCCCTCGGCAATAATGTCGATGCCCAGATTACGCGCCATGCCGATGATGGCTCGCACGACTGCGGTATCGTCGGGCTTGATGCCGATGTTGCGCACGAAAGATTGATCTATTTTCAGTTGGTCGAACGGCAGCAGCTTTAAGTAGACCAGCGATGAATAACCGGTGCCGAAATTATCCATAGAAAAACTCACACCGATGCTTTTGAGTTTCTGCATTTTGGACAAGGTGTCGTTGATGTCTTCGAACACTAGGCTTTCGGTGAGTTCGAGTTTGAGCCGCCCCGGTTTGATGTCGAATTTTTTCAGTAGCACAGATACTTGCTCAACGAAATCGGGTTGATGAAGTTGACGTGCGCTGATATTGACCGCAAGCTGCAAATGCCGAGTCTGTGTGGAACTTTCCCATAACTTAAGTTGGACGCAGGCCGTTTCCAGTACCCATAATCCGATGGGTGTTATCAGTCCGACTTCTTCAGCCAACGGAATGAATTCAAGCGGCGAGACAAAACCGCGCTTAGGGTGTTTCCAGCGTAGCAGCGCTTCGGCGCCAATAGTTTGACCATCCGTATGCGCTTGTCGTTGAAAATAGAGCTGAAATTGATGTTTCGTCAGCGCAAAGCGCAAGTCCGCTTCCAGCGCGGTGCGCTCGCTAACAACCTCTTGCATATCTTGGTCGAAAAAGCGCAAGGTATTGCGGCCGGCGGCCTTGGCGCTATACATTGCAAGATCGGCCCGTTTCAGCAGAGCATTGACACTGATCTTATGATCGATAAACAGGGTAATGCCGATGCTTGGCGTATTTTGATATTCGTGTTTGCTCAGTTGATAACTTTGGTTGAGTGAAGCAAGAATTTTTTCGCCGATGCTTTTAGCTTTGGCCGCGGCTTCTTCGGCATTCTTGCTCAGTTCTTCCAGCATCACGACAAACTCGTCGCCGCCTTGGCGAGACACGGTGTCGCCTTCCCGTACGCATTCTATAAGGCGGTGCGCGACTTGTTGCAACAAGATGTCGCCCATATCATGGCCTAAATTGTCATTCAGCGATTTAAAGTTATCCAGGTCGATGAACAGTAGCGCACCGTGCTTTCTGCTGCGCGCACTGGACGCCAGCGCTTGTTGCAGCCTATCCAACAGCAATCTCCGGTTCGGTAATGCGGTCAGCGGATCGTAATAAGCCAGTTGTTTGATTTCCTCTTCCGAGGCTTTGCGTACCGATATATCGGTATGCAAGCCGACATAGTGAGTGATGACGCCATTGCTGTCTTTCACCGCGGAGATGGTCAGCCATTTGGGAAAGATTTCGCCGTTTTTGCGCTGGTCCCAGATTTCGCCCTGCCAGGAACCGGTGCGATAAATGCATTCCCACATCTCCGCGTAAAAGGCTTCGTTGTGGCGCCCCGATTTGAACATATGCGGGGTCCGGCCCACGAGTTCTTCGGCGCTGTAGCCGGTGATGTCGGTAAAGGCCCGGTTGACCCGCAAAATCACTTTATCGGCATTGGTGATCATGATGCCTTCCTGAGCGTCAAAAGCGACCGCGGCGATGCGCAATTCTTCTTCGGCCTGCTTGCTTGCGGTGATATCGGTCAGGGTAATACGCAGTATCTGAGTTTGATCGTCGAGCGGAACCGGCAAGCAATCCAGCCGGGCGTAAAAGTCGCTGTCTTTGCGTTTGAGCTTTAATTCCAGGTTTTTTTGTTCTCTTTCCTTATGTTTCAGCATATTTTTGACCAGAAGATACCAGCGATCGCTGTCTTCGGGCGCAACCCAAGCGTAGAAACGGCAATTCAGCAAAGTCTGACGCTCTGTTCCCAGCAAGTCGGCGGCGGTCAGGTTGGCCTCGGTAATTTCACCCTCGGCGTTCAGAGTAAGATAACCCACCGGAGCGAAATCATAAAGACTGAGGTAGCGCTGGTGAGACGCTTCCAGCGCGGCGCGAGCGCGTTGCAATTCCTCGTTTTGCAGTTCCAGCTCGACCTGGTGTACCCGGAGTTCGTGCAGCAGTTCCTCAACGGAGCCGGACGGCGGTTCTTTTAAGGCGCGGAGGCGCCTGTCCATAACGCCGGGACGCGGCTTTGCCCGCCGATCCACAGCTCCGCTACGCGGCCTTAGTTGATGATTCAGTTGGCTGGGGTTGCTGTTCATGTACACTCTTTATCGACATTCCGCTCGTTCTCAAGCTACAGCTTCACTGCTTTTAAGTTAACCGGAATAGAGGGGCGCGGGCTGTACCCGCGGTATGCGATCAACGAAAGCTTTAGCCTCTGTTTCGCGGGCATGGCCCGTTCCTATAACGCTTAACTTAACAGCGGTGAACAGTCAGTCCGGTCTCGCGACGTTGGAGCTTCGCCCGCCGCTTTGCCAAACTGTAGCCGGGGAGTGCGCGGGTATCCCATTTTAAATGAGCGGCTCTTTTTGGTGATCTTCTTATCTTCGTGATGAACAAGGACAAAAAAAATTCATGTTGTTATAGATGCCATCGTTGATTAAGCGACATTAATCCAGGTATTCGGAGTGCAGGCTTTGCCTGCCGGCAGGCAAAGCCTGCACTCCAATTTGCCTCGGCTTGAATGGGTAGCTGTCATGCTGCTCAATCAATTCAGTGCTCTATAACAGACTTTTTGCTTGGCTGTTTCGTTTAGGAGCTGGGCTTTCTTGACAAAAGACTCCTAAGAAATCGGTTGGTGTCGCGTTATACAAGTATGGCTAGGATAGGGAGTTCAACTGCTTCTATCAATAAGTGCGGCTACCTACCTAGCGCTCCGACCGCAACTTCTAGTGAGGTTTGGCGATGTTGGCCGATTTCGTTCAGAGGCTGCCATAACGAGGCTGTATTTCGCCGTCGAATTTCTGTACTGTAGACCTCTTGCTTTTGCTCGAAAAATGACGCATACGACCGATTCAATATCAACCCATAGGCTGCAACCCCATGAACCAAACCTGCTCTGCCATCGATGGCGATAATCGCTTCATCATTGATCGCTATAACGATCTTGCCCCTTTCGCCGGCTTTTTGCCCGGCATCGCCGGTACCTTGGGGCGCCCGGCCTGGGCTTTTTATGTCAATCGGGGGCAGGGCATAGCCTGCTGTGGCGTGCGCAATAAAGACGGCGCTTTTTTGGAGTTTTTTCCGGCCGACAAAGCTTATCAATTGACGCCGTCGCGGGGGTTCCGAACTTTCTTAAAAATCACCGAGGGCGATCACACTTCAACTCACGAGCCTTTCCAGCGCGGGGTGGGAGCGGAAGTCAAACAACGCCTTTACGTCTCGCCTCATGAGCTCGGCGTGGAAGAGATCAATCCGCAGTTGGGTTTTAGTATTCGAGCGGATATGTTTACCTTGCCCGAAGCGCCGGTGGCCGGTTTGCTGCGGCGGGTCGAGATCATCAATACCTCCGGAACAGCCAAAAAGGTAGAGATCGTCGACGGTTTACCGCAAGTGCTGCCTTTTGGCATGAACCAATGGCTTCTCAAATTCATGAGTCGAACCTCCGAAGCCTTCATGCGCGTCGAAGGCGTGGCCGAAAATCTGCCGTTTTACCGGCTGAAAGTATGGCCTACCGACAATCCGCAAGTGGAGCCGGTGATAGCTTGCAATTTTTTCGCCGGTTTTTTGAACGGCGGGCGCACCCGCGTGGTCGTAGACGCCGAGAGGATTTTCGGCTTGGCCGGGGATTTTTCCAGGCCGGAACGGTTTTACGCCGATACCGGGTTGGATCTTGATAATCAAGTAGTGGCTAATCAAACGCCTTCGGCTTTTCAAACCTTCACGGTCGAACTTCAGCCCGGACAAAGCCAAGTTTTTTACGGCTTTTACGGCCATGCCCAATCGCAATCGGTGCTTGAGCAATTCATCGTGGAAGCGGATCAAAAAGATTATTTCGAGACCAAGCGAGAGATAAACCGAGGCCTGATCGAAGGCATCACGCAACGGATTTTCACCGCGACAGCCAAGCCGCTGTTCGATGCCCATGCCCGGCAATGTTATCTGGACAACGGTTTACGCGGCGGTTTTCCGACCCAAGTGCCGGGCGGGGCGCGCCTGTATTTGTTCGGCCGCAAGCACGGCGATCTGGAACGGGATTACAACGACTTCCTGTTGCAGGATACGCCGTTTTCCGAAGGCAACGGCGATTTCCGCGATGTGCTGCAAAACCGCCGGATGGATTTGTTTTTCGAGCCGGCGCTGGATGCCAAAAACATCCGCTATTTCTTTAACCTGATTCAGGCGGACGGCTACAATCCCTGCTCGTTGCGGAACTCGCGTTTTGTCGTCGACGCGGTCCAAACCTTAGCGCATTATTTCGCGCAGTTTAAAGGCCTCGAACAACTGCTATCCCGCGAGTTTAAATACGCGGAACTCTGGCTGGCGCTTGAAGGCGCTACGGCAAACCCGGAGCCGGTTATCACGGATATTTTGGCGCAAGCGCAGGAAGTGGAGGATGCCGAATTCGACCGCGGCTATTGGTCGGACCATTGGACTTATTTAGTGGATTTGCTGATTAGCTACGCGGCGATTTTTCCGGATAGGCGCTCCGCTTTATTCCGGGAAAAGACTTACACCTTCTTTGATTCGACCCATTTTGTCGTCCCGCGCGCCCAAAAATACGTAGTCACGCCTAACGGCGTTCGTCAATTCGGCTCGGTGCAGGGTAGTCCTGAGAAAGAATCCCTGATTAATTCCCGTAGCCGAAGCCGCCATCAAGCCCGTGCGCAAGGCGGTCACGGCGACATCGTTTACACCACGCTGCTCGGAAAAATCCTGACCCTGGTCGCCAACAAGCTGGCTACGCTGGACCCGTTCGGCGTCGGCATAGAAATGGAGGCGGACCGCCCCGGCTGGTGCGATGCGTTGAACGGCTTGCCCGGCATTTTCGGGTCTTCGGTCAATGAAACCATTGAACTTAAGCGTCTGCTGGAGTTTACCTTAAAAGCACTGGCCGATGATGTCGACGGCGCATGTTCCTTACCGGCGGAGTTGGCGGATTTTATAGCCGGATTGGAAGCGCTGTTAAATCGCGCGGACTTGAGCCCCGAGCTATTCTGGCGGGACAGCGGAGCCCACAAGGAAGCCTATCGGGCCAAGGTGTTCATGGGCTTTGACGGTGCCGAACGCGTTCTGTCTGTTGCTGCGGTGCAAAACTTCCTGACCACGGTTTCGAGCTATCTGGATGCGGCAATCGACAAAGCCCGGACGCCGGAAGGCATCGTCACTTACTTTTCTTACGAGGCCGAGCAGTATCGGGAAGACGGCGAGGGCAGGGCGGTTGTGACCCGCTTCCGGCAAAAACCGATACCGTTGTTTTTGGAGGGTTTCGTCCATGCCCTGCGCATCGCCGAACCGGAGGAAGTCAGGCGGCTTTACGACGCCGCGCGTAACTCCGAACTGTTCGACCGTAAATTGGGCATGTACCGCGTCAATGAACCGCTCGGGGAAAATGCGCTGGACCTGGGGCGGATCGGGGTTTTCAATTACGGCTGGCTGGAGAACGGCTCGATCTTCCTGCACATGCATTACAAGTTTGTTTTAGAAATGGTTAGGGCCGGGTTAATCGAAGAGTTTTACGAACAAATCGAACGGCTGCTGGTGGCTTTTCGTGATCCAATGGAATACGGACGCAACCCGGTAGAAAACTCCAGCTTCCTGGTCAGCAGCGGTTTCACTATCGACCCACGGCAGCACGGACGGGGCTGCGTAGCCCGTCTTTCCGGTTCCACGGTGGAATTTTTGCATCTGTGGACGCATCTTTTCTTGGGAGCTGCTCCGTTTATGTTCGAGGAAGGAAAGTTGCTGTTCAGGCCCGCGCCGGTTTTGTCGAAAACATTTTTCTCGGCGAGCGAGCACTGCGTTAATCCGTTCGGTTTTGAAGAAATAGTGCCGGCGGACAGCGTAGCCTGCGCTTTATTGGGGGCAACCTTGCTGGTCTATATCAACCCTTCGCGTCAAGATACTTTTGGCGATACGGGGGTAATGCCCTGCCGCTATCGGTTACATGGGCGGGACGGTGTTATGCAGACTGTGGAAGGATTGTATTTGGAGGGGCATGTCGCCAAAGCGTTACGCTTGGGGCAATTCAGGCGGGTGGATGTGCTGCTTGCGTGATCTAGGTTTGTAAGTTGGCCTTTTTCGATGGGAAAATACGACAAATTAATCGATAAAATTCTTCGCGGGAGTGCGGATGCGAACATTCCATTCGATGATCTTCGCGGCTTATTGATTCGTTTAGGCTTCGATGAGCGGATACGTGGAAGCCATCATGTTTATCGAAAAGAAGGCATCGAAGAGAAATTAAATCTTCAGCAAGATGACAGTAAAGCGAAACCCTATCAGGTTCGGTAAGTCCGATTCATAATCATCAAATACCATTTAGCGGATGAAATATGGCATACAAATATGAAACCATCTTATATTGGAGCAAGGAAGACAGCGCTTTTATCGCCGAAATACCGGAACTTCCCGGTTGCATGGCGCATGGCAACTCCCAAGAAGAAGCGCTGGCGAATGTAAATGAGGCTATTGGGCTTTGGCTGGATACCGCAAAAGAGTTCGGTGACCCGATTCCTGAACCAAAAGGTCGTCGCCTTATGTATGCTTAGAATAATTGGGGGCACAGCTTAAATGTTGGGCAACGAAAGCTGGGGACGCATCGCGCCCTTTTCGATGTCTAATGACGTTTATAAAATGGGCGCGATGCGCCCTACATGGCTTAGCGGAAATCGGGGTTAAGAATGTCAAACGTAAGGCCTGACCCTGAGGTGTGCTGAGGTGCGATACAAGACCGGTCCTGAATCTTTGTAGGAGATATGACGATGTTGAAAAGTTATGAGGCGATTTACGACCATGGACGCATTAAATGGCTGGGTGAAGCGCCCAAACTTAAACGCATGAGGGTGGTATTAGTGGCTGATGACGCCAATGAGTTGGATGAGTCTCTTGCGGCGGAAAAACCCAATGGTGCGCAGTTAGTCAATATTATTCGTGCAACGCCGCCGGAATTACTGGAAAGCATTGCCGAGAAATTTGGCGATCCGGTCGAATGGCAACGGGAGCAACGCAAAGACCGAATATTACCGGGACGAGAGAATGATTTATGATTCTTGACAGTAATATCGTGATTTACGCATTTGAGCCAAAATACCGAGAATCAAGTTTGGAGGATTTTTTATTGCAAGGCGAGTTTTCGGTGTCGAATGTAACCCGTCTGGAAGTGATGGGCTATTGGCGAAACTCCGATGCCGAGTTTAGGCGTTTCGAATTGTTTTTTGACGCGACTCATGTCCTTGACGTTTCATTTGAAATTATTGATCGTGCCATTCAATTGCGTCGCCAACGAAGCATGGGACTGGCCGATGCAATGATTGCGGCTACCGCGTTGATTCACCAATTACCACTGGTAACCCATAACACCCGAGATTTTCAATGGATTTCGGAGTTGGAGTTGATTGATCCGTTGATGGGGTTCTGCCCATGATTTTAGAATCCTGGCTTGAAATTGCAGGGAATCATAAGGGCGTGTTGAATATTGATTAGATGGGTTGACTATAAACGATACAAGACTTGACCCGGTTGTTCTGGGTTTCGTTCCGGTATCTGAATTGAAAATGTCGGGCAGAAAAGCGTTGCCCGACCCGACTACTTAACTTAAATGTTGAGCAACGAAAGCTGGGATCGAGTCGGGGTGACGGACGCAATCCCGTCACCCCGCCCCGATCATGACTGTCTGAAATTAGTTAGCCTTCTTCGTCACTATGGCGTAGCCAGCATGGAACCAATACCATATAATGAAAACCTATGAATTATACCGAAACCACTACTATTGGAGCGACCGTAATTGACACGTCTCCAACACAATGCCATCCTAGAATTTCTGGCGAAATCATCAGCGAAAATTTTCGTCAAGCCTTTGTTACTTACCAAAGCAATCCCACAAAAACTCCTTTATTACTAGAAGGTGATGCAGTGGAGGTACTGCGAGACCTGCCTGACAATTGCATTGATTTTGCGATGACATCTCCACCCTATTGGGGCAAACGCGAATACGAAAACGGCGGCATCGGCTTAGAAGATGATTATCGGGATTTCGTTAAGCATTTGGCTGCTGTTTTCGCTGAATTGAAGCGAGTACTAAAACCTGAAGGTTCTTTTTGGTTGAATCTTGGGGATAGTTACAATGGTAAGGGGTTAGTCGGCGTACCTTGGCGCGTCGCCTTTGAATTGGTAGACAACCAAGGCTGGATTCTGCGTAACAGCGTTATATGGAACAAGCTAAAAGGGGGGATGGACAACAGCAAAGACCGCCTCGGTAATGTTCATGAAAACGTCTTTCACTTCGTAAAACAGGCAAAGGGCTACTACTACGATGCAGATGCAATCCGTTCAAAGCCACGCGAGTCAAAAGTTGTTAATGGCGTAATCGTATCTGCTACTGGCGTGTCCGGCGTTCGGTACAAGCGCCAGATTGAGTTATCGACAACACTATCGGATGCCGAAAAATCAGCAGCTTTCACCGCTCTTGAGCGAATGCTCTCCGATATAGGCTCAGGTCGTGCATCTGATTTCAGAATGATTATTCGCGGTCAGCAACGCGCCACACATTCAGATAGCGAAAAGGTATCAGGACGAGCAAAAGAGCTTCGGGATAAGGGATTCTATTTCCTTAAGTATCATCCAAAAGGCAGCAAGCCCAGCGATGTGTGGGATATTCTTCCTGAAGATACTCAACGTAGGGAAATTCACTTCGCTCCTTACCCTGTAGATCTTTGTTACCTCCCGTTACTGGCAACTTGCCCAAAAGGTGGCACGGTACTTGACCCATTCAGCGGAACTGGAACAACACTTGTTGCCGCACGAAATCTTGGCCGGAAGTCAGTAGGAATCGATATTTCACGCCGTTACTTAGAACTAACTCAAGAAAGATGTGGGTCCTTATTATGAGCAAAGTAGTGGAGTTATTCGGTCAGTCAACAGCAAAACCCGACGTAGACTGGAAATCAGTTGTTACCGGACAGCAATGCGTTTATGCAAATAAGAAATGCTACAAAATTCGCAAGAGCGCCCCGGATACCGCCATTGGTTCATGCACTGTCCTTTACGGGCGGGAACCAGAACCCGTCATTATCTGCCCGACCCGATTGATTGAGCGGCGGCAGATATTCACAGATTGTTTTCACCTATTGACTACGCATGAACCCGGAAATGAACTGCATATTGTTTCCGAGGTATCGATTCCCGGTGGCAGCGTCGATTACTTCCTCGTGTCAGCGAAAGAGGGCAAGATAAAGGACTTTGTGGGTATTGAACTTCAGACACTCGATACCACTGGTACTGTATGGCCTGAGCGTCAGAGGCTGCTGAAAGAGCTGGGCGTTCCTCGTGATGGCGAAGGCGAAGATTCTGACAAATCCTTTGGCATGAACTGGAAGATGACGGCAAAAACAATTCTGGTCCAGATGCACCACAAGATTCACACTTTTGAGCATGTGAATAAAAAACTGGTATTAGTGGTTCAGGACAAGTTATTGAATTACATGAGCCGCGAATTTACATTCGACCAGCTTCACAATCCTGCAAGCATCGGCGACTCAATGCACATACATGCATACCGAATGGATGCGCAAGTCGACAAATCGTACAAGCTCACGATGCAGTCACGCTTGAGTACCGATGCAGATGGAATTGGTCTGTGCCTTGGGCTTCAGGCGGAAGCTCGGATTGAGTTGGAACAGATAATTCAAACTCTTCAATTGAAAATATCTGTATCTACCCTTTTTATTCCTGTGTAGGGCTATATAGGGTATGCTGTGCCTATCTTCGTTGTAAGGCGGATTCGCGCCGACAATCCGCCATGATCGGGATGATCTAAGCCCGTAGCGTGCGGTGAGGCACGAACCGCACGGGGACGACGCCCGATAGGTGTGCTATGGTGCGGCTCGCTGGACCCACTACACCTACACCTTTTTTATTTTTTGTCAGTAGGAGTTACATCGTAAGCGCCCAGCCGCCCCACATCGTCAGACGTTGCAGGTTATGATTTAATCGAGGTCGCCGAAAGGCAGCAGTTCGTCGATGCGGCTATTGGGCCAGGTGGGGAGTTTTTCCAGGGTGTCTTTTAGCCAGGCCGAGGG
>SXGU01360517.1_pt1 | contig 17434 bp, 21 predicted proteins | sample 3174531 | NCBI WGS metagenome assembly SXGU01 (sample SAMN11356863, study PRJNA531348) | freshwater metagenome | isolation source: freshwater sample F1-140 | place: China: Fuxian Lake, Yuxi | collected 2017-12-25 | reverse complement strand
TGCCTAAGGCAATGTCTAGGCCCAAGGAGCCAGTCGACACCGCTTGCACGTCTTCGCCTATGCTGCCATCACCCATACGCATGATGGACCCTTTGCCGAATTGCTTTTCTATCTGCGCTAATGCGGCGGCAAGTGCTTTGCTTTTGTTGTCGTCCATGATGATTTGCCTCTGAGTTTTATGTGGGTTTGATTGCGTTTAACAGCCTGTAATTATTTCATAAATCAAGGCTTAAAGTAAGTGCAATCAGCCCTTCAATGAGGGTTTTTGCCGATTGCTGGCGAATTTCTTGGCGGCTACCGTTAAACTGCACCGTTGTGCTGCGTGGCGCTTGATTTTTCGCCGCCCAAGCAAAGCAAACCGTGCCCACCGGTTTGGCGTCCGAACCACCGCTGGGCCCCGCAATACCGGTGACCGCTGCGCTTAATTGGCTGCCACTTATTGCCATCACGCCGCTTACCATTTCCACGGCGGTTTGTTCGCTGACTGCGCCAAATCTATCTAAGCTGTCGCTGGACACTTTTAGCAGGCTGACTTTGCTGGCGTTGCTGTAGCTGACGACGGCGCATTCAAACCAAGCCGAGCTGCCGGCCACGCGTGTGATGATTTCCGCGCACAGGCCGCCGGTGCACGATTCAGCCAGGCTTAATGTCAGTCCACGGGCTAGCAGTAAGCCACCGAGTTGCTCGGCTAGGTTATTTAATGCTTTTTCCATGCTTAACTATCCTAGATAACGGAATTCCACTTTAAAATCTTCACCACAGAGACGCTTTTCGATCAAACAAAGTGCATCAACACCAATAAAACCAGCATGGCGTAGCCGGCGGCCAGTAAATCATCCAGCATCACGCCTAAGCCGTTTTTGAATTGCTGGTCCAATTGGCGTATCGGGTAAGGTTTCCATATATCGAATAAGCGGAACAGCAAAAATGCTAAAACCGTCCACTGCCATTGATTGGGTGTGATGGTTAGCACCAACATCATGGCGACAATTTCATCCCAAACGATGCTGCCGTGATCAGGCACGCCCAGCGCGTCACTGGTAACGCTACAGAAATAAATACCAAGAATAAATAGGGCGGCGATGATGGTCAATTGCGTGCTCAAGGCGTAAGTGGCAATCAGCCAAAAAAACGGCAGGCCGACCAAGCTACCAAACGTGCCTGGGGCTTTTTTTGCTAAGCCACTGCCTAGGCCTAAGGCAAAGAAGTGCGCCGGGTGTTGCAACAGGAATGGCACACTGGGTTTATTTGAAGTGGTCAAAGCCGAGCTCCTTGATGTCTAAGATAGCATTGTCTAATCCATGCACGACCAAGTTTGGGTCCTCGGTGATCATCCCTAGGCAGCATAAATCCAGGCCTAGGTTTTTGCCTAATTGCAGCAGTTTGTCGTGCACGGCTTTAGGTGCGGTAAAACACAGTTCGTAGTCGTCGCCGCCACTTAATAGTAATTTGGCTTGGCTAGCCGAGTCTAGCCCAGCGGCTTCTGGCCAATGGCAGGCCTGCGGCCATTGCGACAAATGCAGTTCGGCACCCAATTGGCTGGCCTGCAAAATGTGGCTCAAATCGGCTAACAAACCGTCGGAGATGTCGATTGCGCTGTTGGCCAGTGAGCGCAAGGCCAAGCCCAATGCCACGCGCGGTTGCGGGCTGTGCAAGGCGCTACTGCAGCGTTTGAAGTCGGCTGCATTCAAGCTGGCTTGGCCTTGTAGTTGCGCCAGCGCCAAAGCCGCTAGGCCTAGTGGGCCAGACACCCAAATGTCATCAAGCGGTTTGGCTCCGCTGCGTTTTAAGGCATGGCCGGTTGGCACTTCGCCCATGATTTGCACGCTGATGGTGAGTGGTCCACGGGTGGTGTCGCCGCCGACTAAATCGACGCCAAATTTATCCGCACAGGCAAACAGGCCGTGCGAGAATTCGGCAAGCCAAGCGTGATCAATGTTGGGTAAGGCGATGGCCAAAGTGGCCCATTTAGGCTGGGCGCCCATGGCCGCCATGTCCGACAAATTGACCGCTAAGGCTTTCCAGCCTAATTGGTAGGGATCGGCGTCGGCAAAAAAATGCGTGCCGGCCACCAGCATGTCGGCGGATACGGCCAATTCCATGTTAGCGCCAACGCGGATTAGTGCGGCATCGTCACCCACACCCAGCTCGCTGTGCTGCGGCGCACGGGTGAAATACTGGCGTATGACATCAAATTCGGACATGTTGTTAGGCCGTAGACTTGCTGGCTGATTTGGGTCTAAACGCCGCCACAACAGCCTCGTTGGTGCTCATGTAAGGCGCACCGATCAGGTCTAAGCAATAAGGCACGGCGGCAAATATGCCGTGCACGGTCTGTTGGCCGTGCTGGTCTTTTAGGCCGGCCAAGGTTTGTGCAATGGCTTTGGGTTGGCCGGGTAAATTAATGATTAAGGATTGCTTGCGTATCACCGCCACTTGCCGGGATAGAATAGCGGTGGGCACAAAGTGCAGGCTGATTTGGCGCATTTGTTCGCCAAAACCTGGCATGACCTTGTTTGCCACGGCTAAGGTGGCTTCTGGAGTGACGTCGCGCAAGGCTGGGCCGGTGCCGCCGGTGGTTAAAATGAGGTGGCAGTGTTCCACATCTACCAACTCAATCAAGGTGGCTTCAATGTCGGCTTGCTCGTCGGCGATTAAGCGTTGCACGAAGGTGATTGGGTTAATGACCGCCGATTCTAACCAGCTTTGCAAGGCCGGCAGGCCTAAATCGGGGTATACGCCTTGGCTGGCGCGGTCGCTAATGGAAACCAAACCAATTTTAATGAATTCTTTTGTCATATGTCTGTCAGTAAGCAAGCTTTAAGGCTTAATCATACCATCACCCACATTAAAGGATTTCCCCATGCGCACCCATGCCATTAATTTATTGATCCCGTCGGCGCTTAAATTCACTTTTTTTACCAAGCAAAAATGCATGTTGCTGGTGTTGTTAAGTGTAGGCACGCTTTTGCTTAGCCGGCCCTTGATGGCAGCTGAGGCCAATCCCTACGCCAAGCATTACCAAGCGCAAAATACCAGTCAGCTTAAATCCTTAAGTGCTCAGCCAGACACCAAAATGTATTTGAGTCGTCACAAAGACGAAGACAATATCAGCATGTTGGAAGATGGTTATGATCTGATGGGCTCAAGCGGCTTTTCTGGCACGGATGCCCCGGTAGACGGTGCCTTGCAGTTGGGTAAAAGCATTAAAGCCGACACGGTGTTGGTTTATCGTAAATACGGCTCGGCTAAAACCGGCAGCGCTAAATTTGATTTAATCAAAGAGGCAGCTAAAACCGGTGCTGAGATAGACGAAAAAGACTTGCTGGAAGAGCCCACTGTGTACAATTATTACGCCAGTTATTGGGCTAAATTACCGACGCCAGTATTGGGCGTGCACGTGATTAAATTGGTGAAAGTGGCTGGCGGTGAAGATGACAAGCCGCAAGCGGAACCAGGCTTAAAAATTCTTGCGGTGATCAAAGGTTCGCCTGCTGCACAAGCCCATATTATTAAAGGCGACAGCTTGTTGAAAATAGGCGAGCTAACGCTCAACAAGCCTGACGATTTGTTTGCGGCAGTAAAACGCTATGCCGGTCAAACGGTGGCGATAGAATTACAACGCAACGGTGAGCTGATAAAAGTCAACGTGGCCCTGAACGCGCGTCACTAAGGAACTGGCGATTTAATCTTCAAGCAGATCGAGTTTTTGAGCCAGCCATCGGGTGCTGGGGGCTTGCAATAATATCGTCAGCAAAATAGCCATGAACGTGACCGATGCGATGACGTCGCTGTAAGGCACTTGCATGCCGACCAGCATGCCGGCTAAGGCGCCAGGAATGACGCCGGTTTCACGCGTCCAGCACATAAACAACAGCTCTTTAAAGGTCCACTTGGCCTGGCGGTTAGGCAGGGTGCAAGCGAATACCACCAAAGGTCTGGACAGAAATATAAAGGCGACGACCACGGCCAGTGCACCCCAAAAATACTGTTGCAATAGCGCAAAATTGACTTGTGAGCCGAGCAAGATAAAAATGAAAATACGCATAATGAGCGAGGTGGTGAGCACGAAGTCGTCTAATTTACGAGCTTCTGCTACCGGCATGTTAAAGCCCAGCAAGTCTTTATTGCCCAATACCATGCCAAATACAAACACCGCCATAAAGCCACTGGCATGCAGCATGTCCACGCCCAGGTAAGCGGCGGCGACAGCCATGAGGGTTACCAGTGGGGCGTATTCGGCTAAGAAGCTGAGTTTTTCATGGGCAATTAACAAGGCGGCTAAATAGCCCAATAGGGCGCCACCCATGATGCCCAGTAGTGATTGTTGCAACAATGAGATTAATCCGTCACCAATAGCGTAGTCACCACCTGATAAGGCGATGCCCAATACCGCAAAGGTTAAAATCGCCCCCATGGCATCGTTAAAAGCCGATTCGCTCATGACGGTTTGCGCGACTTTGGCTCGTACTTTGACTTGTTTGAACACCGGCACCAAGGTGGCTGGGTCGGTGGAAGCAATCACTGCGCCCAATAATAAGGCGAAAATGAAAGGCAGGTGCAGAAAATACTGGGCGGCAACGGCGGTGACCGCGGCACTGATTAATACGCCCAAAGTAGCCAAAGACAGCAAGCTAGGCCACACGCTTTTTAATACATTCAAACGCACGCTGGCGCCACCGTCAAACAAGATGTAGCAAGAACCAAAAATCAATAATAATTGATTTAAAGTGGAATCCACTTTCACCTCTATCAGTCCTAAGCCTGCGCTGCCAAGCAACATGCCAGCGATTAAAAATAGCACGACGTCGGGTATTTTTAACAGGCGAGCAAGAAAGCCACTGGCGGTGCCCACGCCTAAAATAAGGCCCAGTAACAGGAGTAATTCTTTGGCTTGCAAGATGCTGGCGGTGTTTTCCATGATGCGTTTCTTATCAGGCTTAGCTTAGGTTGTTAGGCTCACGCTGGTCATCGTCGGCGTCGCTGTTTTCTTGAGTGGCTTGGGTTACGTCACGTAACAGCTTAAAGAGTTCTCGGCTGCTTTTTGGCGGTTTTCCGGCAGCCGATTCTTTTTGTGCATTGCGTGCCAAGGTGCGCAATTGTTGGATGTCGGTTTGTGGGTAGAGCGCGATGAATTCCGATAGGGCATTGGCCTCTTTAATGATGCGGTCGCGCCAACGTTCTAAGCCATGAAAATAGGCATTTTCCGCACTGTTTTTGCCATCCCAGCGCGCCAATTGCTCCAGTATGGGGGCATTGTCTAGGTCGCGCATGAGGCGCCCTAGGTATTGTTTATGCCGGCGTATGGCACCGTTAGCAGTAATCTTTTTGCTGTCCAAAACGGCCGTGAGTACGGCTTCTGGCAGGTCTAATTTAAGTAGCTTGTCTTTAGGCAGCTCGGTTAGGCGCACGCCCAGCGCTTGCTGATCATCCGCCTCGGCTTTGAGCTGGGTTTTGCTGATGGGTTCTTCGGTGTTTAATTTTGAGGCTAGATTGGCGTCGTAACTAAAATCAATACCGGTGTTTGTCTTTTTGGCTTTCATGTTGCGGTATTATATCAGCCTTACTGGTTTGGTGCTGTCGGCCTAAAGGCCGACCTTGCTATCCTACGTAGGTCGGCCTTTAGACCGACAGGGTATAAACACGCACAGCAACATTCACAATGGACAGCGCATGGTTAACACAGGCTTTAGTTACAGTTTAGATGAAATCAAACAGATGTCGCAGGACGTGCTTAAGCTTGCCAAAAAGCAGGGTGCGAGCGCGGCTGAGGCGGAAGTCAGTTTAAGCATGGGGCAGAATGTGTCGGTGCGCTTGCATGAAGTTGAGAATATCGAATACAACCGTGATAAAGGCCTGTCGGTCACGGTCTTTTTCGGTCAACAAAAAGGCCATGCCAGCACTTCCGATTTAAGCCTGACCGCCTTGCAAGACACAGTGGTAGCAGCTTGCGATATTGCTAAGTACACGGCAAAAGATGCGTATTGCGGTTTGGCCGATGCCGAGTTGATGGCCACCGATGTGCCGGATTTGCAGCTGCATCATGCTTGGCCCATTTCTGTTGATGAAGCCATTGTGATGGCTAGAGACTGTGAAGCGGCGGCTTTTGCCGTGGATAAACGCATTACGAATTCGGAAGGGGCTAACGTTTCTACCGGCGAAGGCTACTTTGCTTACAGCAATAGCCATGGCTTTACCGGCGGTTACCCGAGTTCGCGGCATGGCATTAGTTGCTCGGTGATAGCCGAAGCGGGCGACAGCATGCAACGGGATTATTGGTACAGCACCGCCCGTGCCGCCAGTGATTTGCAGTCGGCGGACGACATAGGGCGCATCGCCGGTGAGCGCACGCTGCGTCGCCTGCACTCAAGAAAAATCCGCACTTGCCAAGTGCCAGTGCTATTTGAGGCGCCCTTGGCGAGCGGCTTAATAGGCACGCTCATTAACGCTATTTCCGGCGGTAGCTTGTACCGTAAATCGTCTTTTTTATTGGATAGCTTAGGCACGAAAATTGCCAGCCCATTACTCAATATAGTCGAGGACCCGCACCTAGCAAAAGGCCTAGCCAGCAGCCCGTTTGACAGCGAGGGTGTGGCCACCAAGGCTAGGCAATTGGTCAAAGACGGCGTCTTGCAAGGCTACGTCTTGGGCAGTTATTCGGCACGTAAACTGGGCATGCAAAGCACAGGCAATGCCGGAGGTAACCACAATTTGCTGGTGCAATCTGGCCCTAACGATTTTGCTGGCCTGCTCAAGCAAATGGGCACGGGTTTGTTGGTCACCGAGTTATTGGGCAGTGGTGTGAATGCCGTTACCGGCGATTACTCCAGAGGGGCCGCGGGTTTTTGGGTGGAGAACGGGGTGATTGTGCACGCCGTGGAGGAAATCACCATTGCCGGCAATATGCGCGATATGTTGCAAGCCATAGTTGGCATCGGTTCGGATGTGTTGGTGCAGGGGTCGAAACAAGTGGGCTCAATTTTAATTGAGCGCATGACCGTGGCCTGCGAGTAAGCCACTGGTGCGGCCTACTCGCAAGCTTATTCGTAGTCGTCTTTAATGAATTCTTCTGGGACCAAGCCGTCTTGTACCAAGCTTGCGCGACGTTGCAAGTAGGCGTCACGTGTGAAGGCGTAAGGGTCTAAAGACGCTTCATCTATCAAGTCGGTCGCGGTGAGTAGTTCCGTACGTTTGTCTATGAGTTGGCCTGCGCGCAGTTGATTGTGCAAGCGCACGTCGCCTTTTCTATGTGCGTACGCTATCGGGTCGGTGGTGGCTAAATCGAATACCAAGCCCGTGGTGTCACGTAAGCTGGATGGGCCTAGGATAGGCAGCACCAAGTAAGCGCCGTCGCTCATCCCCCAATGGCCTAAGGTTTGGCCAAAATCTTCTTTGTGTTTAGGCACATTGTCCATGCTCGCCACGTCGAAAAAGCCGGCGATACCCACCGTGCTATTAATGACAAAGCGGCCCGCATCATTCAAGGCATGGGCAAATTTAAATTGCAATAAATCATTAAAAATCGTGGTGATGGAGCTTAAGTTATCAAAGAAGTTATTGATGCCTTTGCGTATTGGTGCGGGGGTGACTTTTTGGTAGACGGTGGCGACCGGTTTAATGAGCGCCTTGTCGGCGACATCATTGAATTTATAGATACCGCGGTTCATGCCTTCCAGCGGGTCTTTATTGGTTGCTGTGGCGCAAGCCGATAGCATAACTAGGCTCGCCATGATGACGAAATTCTTGGTGTAATGGCTAATCTTATTTTGCATCTTTCCTACCCTTAATCGAGGCTACTCTTTAGTGCAATAAGCGTACGTTTTAAATGAGAAAGCCCCCGCTTTTAACTGTCACTACTTTAACCGAGCGGGTCTGGGTTGTCTAGCCTTTTGGGCTTTTTGCCACAGGATTGTTGTTTTATTGCCAATAAATTGGGCTGACTTGGCACACCCCTGCACTTTGCGCGGATGTGAGGGTTAGCTGCCTTTGTAGAGCGCAAGTGCCAATGCACGTTGTGTGGCATGGTCAACCAACGGCGCTGGATAGTCTATGCCTATGCGTAAATTGAGTGCTTGCAGTCGGTGGCTGGCAATTAACCAAGGCGCATGGATTTCTCGGTCGTTGCACGTAGCCAACTCGGGTACGTAACGGCGTATGAATTTACCGTTAGGGTCAAAACGCTCGCTTTGCGTAATCGGGTTGAAAATTCTAAACCACGGTTGGGCATCGCAGCCTGTGCTGGCCGCCCATTGCCAGACACCGTTATTGGCGCTGAAGTCAAAATCAATTAATTGTTCAGCGAAATAACGCTCACCCCAACGCCAATCGATCAATAAATCTTTAACTAAAAAGCTGGCGACTATCATGCGTAAACGGTTGTGCATAAAACCGCTGCTGTTAAGTTGGCGCATGGCGGCATCTACCAATGGGTAGCCAGTACGGCCCTCACACCAAGCTTGAAACAATGCGCCATCATTGCTGAAAGCCAGGTTTTGAAATTCAGTTTTGTAAGCGTGGCCCGCCGCCAATTGCGGATGGTGGTGTAAGATTTGCGCATAAAAATCCCGCCATATCAGCTCGCTTAACCAAGTTTGCGCACCCGCATTGGCTTCATGCAGGGCACTGCGCGCTAAGTGGCGGATGGACACGGTGCCGAAGCGCAAATGCACCGACAAATAGGACACGCCTTTGACGGCCGGAAAATTGCGTGCTTCTTGGTAATTTGCCATACGATTTTTAAAGTCGTCAAACAAAGCCAAGCCACCTTGCATGCCGGTTTTAATGCCCAGCTCGCTAAGGTTGGTGGGTTTAAAGCCTAAGCTGGTTAAGCTGGGTAGGGGCTTAGGCGGGGTCGTTTTGGCTAAGTTTTTTAAATAGGCGTCGACCGGGTAAGGCTGCAGGTAAAAATCGTTGATTTTTTTTAGCCAAGCATTTTTATAAGGGGTGAACACGCCGTAAGGTTTGCCAGCCAGGGTGAGCACTTCGTCTTTTTCAAAGATCACCTGATCTTTGTAATGGTGAAAAGCGCGGTTTTCTTCCTGTAAGCGCGCGGCCACCTTTGCGTCACGGTGTATGGCGGCGGGTTCGTAGTCGTGGTTGCAGAACACCGCATCGACTTGCAATTGGCTGGCTAATTCGGGTATTTCATCGCTGGCACGGCCGTGTAAAACCATTAAGTCGCCACCCTGTTTTTGTAAGGCGGTTTTGAGTTCGCTCACCGCCAGCCAAATAAATTCGACGCGGCGGTCGGCCTTGTTCTTGAGCAGGTCCAGTATGTCGCTATCAAAGACAAATACACAGTAAACCTGGTTGGCGGATTTAAGGGCGTGATAGAGCGCAGCCTGGTCGTAGTCACGCAGGTCGCGTCTAAACCAAACTAAGGCTTTGTCGTATGGGACGGTGGCCATGCTTATTCGCGGTGGTAAGGATGATTGCTGATGACGGTATGGGCGCGGTAGAGTTGCTCGGCTAACAGCACGCGCACCATGGCGTGCGGTAGGGTGAGTTTGGATAAAGCCCATAGCCAATCGGCTTTTTGTTTAACGCTGGCGTGCAGACCATCGGCACCGCCTATGACCAAGGCGATATCGCGTCCATGGTTTTGCCAATCACGTAATTTATCGGCCAATTGCAAGGTGCTCACTTCCACGCCACGTTCGTCCAAGGCCACGCAATAGTCTTTGCCGATGGCTTCGATAATACGTTTGGCTTCTATGGCTTGGATGTTTTCGGTGTTGTTGCCGGCAGCGCGTTTTTCCGGCTTGATTTCGATGATGTCTAGGCCCAGTTCGCGTGGCATGCGCTTGGTGTATTCTAGGCAAGCTGTTTCAACCCACTGGGGCATTTTGTGGCCAACCGAGATAATGCGCAGTTTCAATGCTTACATCCTTAATCTGCTGGCTAAAACCCTGATGAGCAGTGGGCTTCTGGCTTAATTGTGGTCGGCTTTGATGTGACCGCGACGCGTTTCGGCCTCACCCCACAGTTGTTCTAGGTTGTAGTAAGCACGGGTAGCGGGCACCATGATGTGGGCGACGATGTCGTTTAAATCAACCAACACCCATTCACCTTCTTTTTCACCTTCGGTGCCGCGTATGGCGTAGCCTTTTTCTTTCAGTTTTTCACGGATATTGTCGGCGATGGCTTTGGCTTGACGGCTGGACGTGGCGCTGGCCACTATCATGTAGCTGGTCATGGAAGTCAATTTACGTACATCCATGACGTTGATATCAAAGCCTTTAATGTCTTCAATGGCGTCCACCACAGCCAGTTTCAGTCCTTCTAAATAATTGGCGTCGGATTTGTTTGGGTCTAATTCTGTTGTCATTAAGCGGCCTGTGCAGGTATGGCGTTACGTTGAGATGCGATGCGGTTTTGCTGGTCCACATAGACCAGTTTTGGAGCGTAATTTTCCAATTCTATGGCTTGGTAGTTGGCGTAACTTGCAATGATGATGAGGTCTTGCGGTGCGGCTTTATGCGCGGCCGCGCCGTTGACGGAAATGATGCCGGAATGGCGCTCAGCGCGAATGGCATAGGTGCTAAAGCGCTCACCATTGGTGATGTTGTATATGTGGATCTGTTCGTATTCTTTAATGTCAGCCGCATCCAGCAAGGTCTCGTCGATGGCACAGCTGCCTTCGTATTCGAGTTCGCTGTGCGTGACATGCACGCGGTGCAATTTAGATTTGAGCATGGTTCTTTGCATGCGAGTTAACCTATTTTCAAAAGGGAATGCATTATAGTCCTTATAAGCCTTTGTTCCAATGGTAAATTCATGCCAAGGATGCCGACATGGCAAAATATCCGGCTTAAAGTTTAAAGCTTATATTATCGATAAGTCGGGTCGCACCTAATTTGGCGGCGGCTAAGACCACCCATTCTTGCTCTTGGGCGCTGGCAGCCTTTAAGCTGGTGGCCGAGCGTATGGCCACGTAATCTACCTGCCAGCCTTGCGTTTGCAGGGTATGCGCGGCTTGTTTTTCCAGCGCGGAGAAATCCAGATCTTTAGGACCAAGTTTGATTTGTTCGACCAGCGTTTGCAGTGTGGCATGCAATTGGTTGGCTTGTACTTTTTCCGCGCTGCTTAAATAGCCATTGCGCGAACTCATGGCTAGGCCGCTGGCTTCACGTGCAGTATCAGCCGCGATGATTTGGATGGGTAAATTAAATTGTTTGACCAATTCTTTGATGATCAACAGTTGCTGAAAATCTTTTTTGCCGAATACCGCCACCTGTGGCTGGACGATGTTAAACAATTTAAGCACCACGGTGGCCACGCCTGCAAAATGGCCGGGGCGACTGGCGCCACATAAGTCATTGGCCATGGCGGGTAATTGTACGGTCAGACTTTGATTGAGATTTTGCCCATCAAAGTCCGGGTACATTTCTGCCACCGTGGGGGCAAAGACGATGCTGGCGCCAGCGGCTGCAAGCTTTTCGCAATCGGCAGCCAAGGTGCGCGGGTAGCTGGCCAAGTCTTCGTTGGCGCCAAATTGCAAGGGATTGACAAAAATACTGACCACGACGCAGGCAGCTTGCTGTTTGGCTAGATTTACCAAGTCTAGGTGTCCGGCATGCAAATTGCCCATGGTAGGCACAAAAGCGATAGGGCTTTGGCCTTGCAAGGCAAGACGCAATTGCTTGACGGTGTGGATAATTTGCATCAGTAACTGTGTTCGGCGGCGGGGAAGGTTTTGTCTTTAACGGCGCTGACGTACTGAGCTACGGCGCTTTGTATGCTGTTGGTTTCGCTTAAGAAATTTTTTACAAAGCGCGGGGTTTTAAAATCGCTGGGATTTTTAGTGGCGACCCCGGTGTAGATGCCCAGCAGGTCTTGGATGACCAACACTTGACCGGCGCAATCCACGCCAGCGCCTATGCCTATGGTGGGGGTGTGTATGCCGGCGCTGATTTTTTTGGCCAGTGCGGCCGGCACCATTTCCAGTAGGATAAAACTCACCCCGGCTTCACTCATGGCCAGCGCGTCGGCCATAATGTGGGCGGCGCTCTCGTCGGTTTTACCTTGAATTTTATAGCCGCCTAATTGGTTGACCGATTGCGGGGTAAAGCCTAAATGCGCACAGACCGGTATGCCTCTATCGACTAAATAACGGGCGGTTTTGACTTTGCTGCCGCCGCCTTCAATTTTAACGATATGGGCACCCGAGCGGATCAACCATTCGGCATTCTTGTAAGCCGCTTCATCGTCGTGTTCGTAGCTGCCGAGCGGCATGTCGGCCATGATGACAGTGTTAGGCGCGCCAGCGGCCACGCTTTTGGTGTGGTAAGTCATGTGGTGCATGCTGACATTGAGGGTGTTTTCTGCGCCTTGCAAGACCATGCCCAGTGAGTCGCCGACCAACAACATGTCTACCTTGGCCAATTCCATCAGTTTGGCAAAGCTGGCGTCATAGCAGGTCAGCATGGCGATTTTTTCGCCACTTTGTGCTAATTTTTCGAGATCATTTAATGTCATGGTAAACGGCTTGGGACTTAATCGAAATTAGGATTAAAGAATTCGCGCTGACCTTTAATTTGCAAAATACGCGACAGCAATAAATCCAATGCGCCTGGATTTTTTAAGATATTAAGTTTTTTATTATTCACTATGAGCACCGGTGAGGTGGTGTAGTCATGAAAAAACTCGCTGTAGGCGTTGGCTAGGCCCTCAATGTAGTCGCGCCGAATTTCCAGTTCATAACTGACGTTGCGTTCCTCTATGCGATCCATTAGCGCGTCTACTGGCGTTTGCAGGTAGATGACCAAGTCAGGCTTGGGTGCTTTTAATTGCAAGTGCTGGTAGATTTGGTGGTACAGCGCGTATTCTTCATCGTTCAAATTGAGGCGGGCAAAGATGGGGTCTTTGTCCAAGAAAAAATCCGCAACGATGGGTTTGGCAAACATGTCGCGTTGATTTAAATCGGCAATTTGGTTGGCGCGTTGGAATAAAAAGAACAACTGGGTGGGCAGTGCATAGCGTTGCGGATCTTGATAGAAACGCGGTAAGAATGGATTGGCCTGGGCTTTTTCAGACAAATAATCGACCGGAAAAGTGTCCGCTAACATTTGCGCCAAGGTGGTTTTTCCGCAACCTATGGGCCCCTCAATGACGATGTAAGGAAATTTGTTAAAAATACTCATGTGAGCTTATGCCTGCCGTTGTATACCGGTAAATTGCTGTTGCTGAATCAATGTTGCTATTTTGCCATGATTTGCTATGGATAAATGCGCGGCGATTTCAAATAAAGGCAATAAAACAAAACCGCGATTGTGCATGCGTGGGTGGGGCAAGGTGAGCTTGCTGTCGTTTACGACCAAGTCATCGTACAGCAGTAAGTCGCAATCGAGCACACGCGGGGCATTAACATAGGGTCGCTTACGACCTGCGGCATGTTCGATGGCGTGTAGCGCCGCCAGTAGGGCGTGAGGGGGCATGGCCGTGCTCACTTCTAGCACGGCGTTGATGAAGTTGGGGACCGGTTCCATGTTCTGCTCTGGGCAGTCTACCGGCGTGGTTTCATACAGCGAGGATTGCTTGATTAATTGGCAATTGGGCAAGCTGGCGATGGCTTGGATGGCCGACTGTACTTGCCCAACGGGATGGTCTAGATTGCTGCCGAGCGCGATGTAAGCGGTTGCCATGGTGCTGGGGCTTGCTTACTCAGGAGTAATGGCCGTGGTTTTTTTACGGGGTCTTTTTCTACGCTTTTTAGGCGTGCTATCCGCTTGCAACATGGCCGTGCGCGCCTCACCGTCGGCATTGGCGAAAGTTGTCCACCACTCACCCAGTTCCATGGGTAGTTCGCCAGAGGCGCAGCGCAGTAATAAAAAGTCATAGCCGGCACGGTAGCGTGGGTGAGTGAGTAAGGCGAACGGGCGTTTGCCGGCACGTTGTTCGAAGCGTGGTTGCAAGCCCCAAATTTCTCGCATGGTGGCGGTGTAACGATTGTGTATCGCCAGCTTCTCGGCCTGGCTGGCAATCACTTCGGATGTGGCTAAGTGCAGGGCTGGGATAGCATGCTGGCCGTCTTTTTTATGGTTTTCCCAGGCGACCAACATTTCATGCCAGAGTAAGCTGGCAAAGAGAAAGCTGGGGTTGGCCGATTTGCCTGCCAAAATGCGCTCGTCGGTATTTTGTAAAGCCAGCATAACGAAACGCTCACCCATGGGTTGTTCGAGCACGACATCGAGCATAGGCAGTAAGCCGTGGTGCAAATGTTGGGCGCGAAGTGCCGCCACGCTTTCCATGGCGTGGCCAGATAAAAACAGCTTGAGCATTTCGTCAAACAAGCGACTAGGCGGTACGTCTTCTAATAAATTGGCCATTTTAGCTATGGGGGCTTGGCTACTGGCTTCAATGTTTAGCCCCAGTTTGGCTGACAGTCGCACAGCGCGCAACATGCGTACCGGGTCTTCGGCGTAGCGCGTTTCTGGCTTGCCTATGATGCGCAGTATGCCGGCCTTAATGTCGGCATAACCGTTATGAAAATCCAAGATCTCTTGACTGGCCGGATTGTAATACAAGGCGTTAGCGGTAAAGTCGCGGCGTAGTGCATCGTCAACGATGGAGCCAAACACATTGTCACGGATAATGCGCCCCGAGTCGCTGACTTTGGCATCGCCGGCGGCCTCGAGGTGGCTACCGCGAAATGTAGACACTTCTATGGTTTCGTCACCGAATAAAACGTGTACCAACCTAAAGCGTTTGCCTATCAGACGTGAGCGTCTAAAAATGCGATTGACTTGTTCGGGGGTGGCATCGGTGGCCACGTCGAAGTCTTTAGGGCGGCGATTAAGCAGCAAATCGCGCACCGCGCCGCCAACAATGTAGGCCTCAAAGCCGGCTTTATGTAAGCCTTCTGTGGTTTTTAGGGCGGCATTGCTGAGTAAATCGCGATCTATTTTGTGGGTTTTGTGGGCAATGCTTAATGCGCCATGATGTGGGCCGTCGACGTGTTTGTGGGCACTTTTCGCGCTTAATTTTGACCGTTGCTGGGCTTTGTGCGGTGGGTGGGTGGTCGAACTGGCGTGCGCGATGGATGGAGCGTGTTTGCTTTTAAAAATTCGATCTAGCAGTTTTTTAATCATGGCCGGATTATAACTTAAATTCGGCCACGTTCATTTTTCCACATGACGTCAGGCACGCCTGCCGCTTGATTAATTATGCGGCACATGACGAAGAGTAAATCCGACAATCGATTTAAATACTGCAAAGAGAGTGGGCTGAGGTTTTCCTTCCTATGCAGTTCCACCAGTTTGCGTTCAGCGCGCCGACAAACGGTACGGGCTAAGTGGCAGTAAGCAGCGGCTTTGCTGCCACCGGGCAGAATGAATTCTTTGAGGGGTGCTAGGTTTTCGTTGTATGCGTCTATCTGGGCTTCTAAATCTTGAATGCGTACTTGTTGCAAGATGCGGTGGCCAGGTATGCAGATTTCGCCGCCTAGATTAAATAAATCGTGCTGAATTTGTGTGAGCTGACTGAGCAGTTTGTCGGGCAGGTTCTCGGTTAGCATGATGCCTATGATGGAATTGAGCTCATCCACGTCGCCCATGGCGTCTACCCGTAAGCTGTCCTTATTAATTCGGCTGCCATCGCCTAAGCCAGTGCTGCCATCATCGCCGGTGCGGGTATAAATTTTACTCAGTCTGTTTGCCATGATGCGTGTCCTTGCCAGCAGGGGTTTGCTATCGTCTATAATGCAAACATTGTAACTGATGACGCCCATGCCATGACTGCACCGAATAACATTGCTAGCAAAAAAGCCCTTTCCAGTGGGCCTATAGGCGTGTTTGATTCAGGCGTGGGGGGGGTTTCTGTATTGAAACACATACGGACTTTGTTGCCGCATGAGCATTTGCTGTACGTGGCCGACAGTCGTTATGCGCCGTACGGCAATAAGAGCGTGGCGGAAATTCAAGCACGTTGCTTTGCTATCGCCGATTTTTTAATCGCCCAGGGGGCAAAGGTGCTGGTGGTGGCTTGCAATACCGCCACCGCTGCCGCCATTGATGCCCTGCGTGAAAAATACAGCCTGCCCATTATTGGCATGGAGCCAGCGGTCAAGCCGGCGGCGGAGGCCAGTAAAAATGGCATCATAGGCATATTGGCGACGGTAGGCACGCTGCAAAGCGCGCAATTTGCCGCCTTGCTGGAAAGCCATGGTCGCAATGTGGAGGTGGTTACGCAAGCTTGCCCAGGCTTAGTGGAGTGCATAGAGCGCGGGGAAGTGGCCAGCCAAACGACGCGTGAGTTGCTGGTGAAATTTTGTGCGCCTTTGTTGGCCGAGGGGGTCGACACCGTGGTCTTGGGTTGCACCCATTATCCTTTTGTGCGCGCGCTGATTAGCGAGGTGCTGGGTCCCAAGGTGGTTTTGGTCGATACTGGAGCGGCGGTGGCTAAGCAGTTAAAAACTCGCTTAGCGGAAGTGGGTTTATTGTCAGCAGTCAATCAGGCCGGGCAAGTTCGTTTTTGGACTAACAGTGCGGCGGCGGATGCGCCGGCGGTGATGGCTAGTTTGTGGGGGCAAGCCGCTGAGGTGAGTACTTTTTAGTTGCCATTGCCGGTTTTTTCGGCGGGGATTTCCGTGACGGTATAGCCGTCGGTGGTGGCGCTGCGCATTTCAAAAAGATACGGGTCGTCTTGTGCTAAGGCGCTGTTTTTTTCACTGAATAGGGCGTCATTTTGGGCAGGTACCGGGAAGCGCCAATAAATTTTGTCTACCTTTTCACCGGTAATGCGGGCAATGTGCGCGATTAAATTGCCCTCCAGCATATGGGAAAAGCGAAACCGTTTTAAAGGGGCCGACTCTATCTGCACCTGGAAGTTTTTTGTCAGTGGGTCTTGAAAGCAGCTTACCAGGACTTCTATGCCGGTGTTTAAAAAATATTCGCTGACAAAATCGATGATTTTCGTTTGCGCCAGCATTATTTTCTTACGGCGGGTGTACACCAGTAGGGCCACCAAAAGCAAGGTCAGCAGACTGGCGCTAACAGCGTATAGGGCGACAGAATCTAGGCTAAGCGTCAATGTAAACATGGCTATCCTTAAATTGGGCGCGGAATATTGCCAACCCCGTGCCTGTGCTTAATGATGGGCAAGCACCTCACCGGCCTTGAGTTGGTAGGCTGTGCCACAGTAAGGGCAAGTTGCCTGTCCGGTTTGAGCGACATCCAAAAAAACCCGTGGGTGCGACGACCACAGCGCCACCGCATCGCTAGGGCAATGCAAAGGCAAATCGTGGGCGGTCACTACTATGGGTGTTGGGCTCGTCATGGACTACACCAAGGTTAACCAATCGGCGTGTTTAGCCGATTTGCCGGTCACGGCATCAAAGTACATTTTTTGTAATTGTTTGGTAATCGGGCCAGCAGTGCCGTTGCCTATGCTGCGACGGTCTAATTCGCGGATAGGCGTGACTTCGGCGGCGGTGCCG
>SXGU01454576.1_pt1 | contig 17438 bp, 18 predicted proteins | sample 3174531 | NCBI WGS metagenome assembly SXGU01 (sample SAMN11356863, study PRJNA531348) | freshwater metagenome | isolation source: freshwater sample F1-140 | place: China: Fuxian Lake, Yuxi | collected 2017-12-25 | reverse complement strand
GGCACCATGGGCGTTGGCCTACCCTACGCCATGGGCGTGCAATTTGCTCACCCTAACGCACAAGTGGCTTGCGTAACCGGTGAAGGCAGCATACAAATGAACATACAAGAGCTTTCAACCTGCGCACAATACCATTTGCCAATTAAAGTCATCATGTTGAACAACCGTTATCTAGGCATGGTGCGACAATGGCAAGAGTTTTTCTACGATAACCGCTACTCCGAATCCTACATGGACAGCTTGCCTAACTTTGTTAAATTGGCCGAAGCATACGGCCATGTTGGCATGCAAATCACCCAACCCGGTGACGTGGAAGCAGCATTAAAAGAAGCGTTTGCCATGAAATCACGCTTTGTCTTTATGGATTTCATTACCGACCAAAGAGAGAACGTGTTCCCCATGATACAAAATGGCAAAGGCTTGTCTGAAATGATTCTAGCGGAGGACCTATAACATGGCGACGCAAGTGACACGTCATATCATTTCGCTACTCATGGAAAATGAGTCAGGCGCCTTATCTCGGGTGGCCGGTTTATTCTCTGCCCGTGGCTACAACATTGAATCGCTCACGGTAGCAGCCACCGAAGACCCCACCCTGTCACGCATGACCATCGTTACATCAGGCTCAGAGGCGGTAATAGAACAAATTATCAAACAATTAAATAAACTGGTGGACGTGGTAAAGGTACTGGATTTAAACGACGGAAAATTCATAGAACGTGAATTGATGTTGGTTAAAGTCAAAGCCACCAGCGCATTTAGAGATGAAATGAAGCGCATGTGCGACATATTCCGTGGCCGTATTATCGATGTGGCCGACGGCAGCTTTACCATTGAGCTTACCGGCTCAGGCAATAAGCTCGATGCTTTTATCGACAGTTTAGATAAGGCGGCGATACTAGAAACCGTGCGCACCGGCGCAACGGGCATAGGTCGAGGCGACAGAATTCTAAAAGTTTAAGTTTTAAAAACCCTCTTATATTTATTTAGCATTTGCATAGAAAGGCGAGACAAAAATGAAAGTTTATTACGACAAAGACGCGGACCTTGGTTTAATTAAAGGCAAAAAAGTAACCATCGTTGGCTATGGCTCACAGGGTCACGCCCATGCGGCCAACCTCAAAGACAGCGGCGTAAACGTGACCATAGGTTTGCGTAAAGGCGGCAGTTCATGGGCGAAAGCCGTGGCTGCCGGTCACCAAGTGTTAGAAATTGCCGAAGCCACCAAACAAGCGGATCTAGTCATGCTGTTATTGCCTGACGAAACCATGCCGCAAATTTTTGATGCCGACGTGGCTGCCAATTTGAAACAAGGCGCGACACTGGCCTTTGCTCATGGCTTTAACATCCATTACAACCAAATCACTCCAAGAGCCGACTTAGACGTCATCATGGTTGCCCCTAAAGGCCCTGGCCATACCGTACGTTCAGAATACTTAAAAGGCGGCGGCGTACCTTCATTAATCGCGGTATACCAAGATAAATCAGCTAAAGCAAAAGCCTTGGCCTTGTCTTATGCGGCGGCCAATGGCGGCACTAAAGGTGGCGTAATTGAAACCGATTTCCGTGAAGAAACCGAAACAGACTTATTCGGCGAACAAGCGGTCTTGTGTGGCGGCGCGGTTGAATTGGTAAAAGCCGGCTTCGAAACGCTAGTGGAAGCGGGCTACGCCCCTGAAATGGCTTACTTTGAATGCTTGCACGAACTTAAATTGATCGTCGATTTAATGTACGAAGGCGGCATTGCTAACATGAACTACTCCATTTCAAACAATGCCGAATACGGTGAATACGTGACCGGCCCAAAAGTCATCAATGACGAATCACGTTACGCCATGCAAGAATGTTTAGCCAACATTCAAAACGGCGAGTACGCTAAACGCTTCATCCTAGAAGGCCGCACCAACTACCCAGAAATGACGGCACGCCGTCGTTTGAATGCAGCCCACCCGATTGAGCAAGTAGGCGGTCAATTGCGTGCCATGATGCCATGGATTGCGAAAAACAAATTAGTCGACCAAGCTAAAAACTAAGGCTTAGCATGAGTCTGTAGACTTTTTACCCAGGCGGAAGGCTTAATCAGCCTCCCGCCTTTTTTATTAGGAATTGCCATGAACTTAGCCGTGCTATCTCAATACGTCATGCCTAAACAAGCCATCACGGTGCTAGCCGGCAAGTTAGCGCATCTAGAAGCGGGCAGGTTGACCAGTGCAGTAATACGCTGGTTTGTGCAACGCTATCAAGTCAACATGGCCGAAGCGCAACATGCCGATATCCACGCTTACAAAACCTTCAATGCTTTTTTTACTCGGCCACTCAAACCGGGCGCACGGCAGATCGCCACAGCCGATTTCGTCTCCCCAGTGGATGGCCGCATCAGTCAATTGGGCCGCATTGAAGTCGATCAATTATTTCAAGCAAAAGGCCATTGCTACTCGACAACCGCCTTATTAGGCGGCAATAAAAATTTAGCGAAAAAATTTACAGACGGTCAGTTTGCATGCTTGTACTTAAGCCCTAAAGACTACCACCGCATTCACATGCCCTGCGACGGCACACTAAGAAGCATGACCTACGTTCCTGGCGCCTTGTTTTCCGTCAACCCCAATACGGCCCAAGGAGTACCTGGGCTGTTTGCTCGCAACGAACGCGTGGTCTGCGAATTTAGCTCGGCGCAACACGGGCTTTTTATTATGGTATTGGTTGGCGCAACCGTGGTCGGCAGCATGGCTACGGTATGGCATGCAAGCAAAAATGGCATCATCAATCCACCACGCAGCCGCAAACCCCGCGCTTGGTTTTACGACAATAAAAACCTAGCCTTACAACAAGGCGAAGAAATGGGTCGATTTTTACTGGGATCAACGGTAGTGATGCTGTTTGAAAAAGACGCCGTGAAATTTAATGCTGACTGGCAAGCCGATCGTAGCATTCAAATGGGCGAGAGCATGGGAGCCAGCTCAAGCAACTAAGCCCAGACTATCACCTAGCGGGTTTGTGCAGATGGCTGGCCAATTCGTTGAGTGCAGACTCGTACACCCCACGCTTAAATTCAATCACGTCTTCCAATGGCACCCAATATTCAGCCCAACGCCACGCGTCAAACTCCGGGTGTTCACTCGCGCGCAAGGACACATCACTATCGCGCCCAACCATGCGTAACAAATACCAAATTTGTTTTTGCCCTTTGTAGCTGCCGCGGTATTCGCGCTTGATCCAAGTGCTCGGCACTTCGTACCTTAACCAGTCCTTAGTGCGGCCTAAAATTTGCACGTGTTGCGGCGCCAAGCCGACCTCTTCCATCAGCTCGCGGTACATGGCTTGCTCCGGGCTTTCACCGTGATTGATGCCACCTTGTGGAAACTGCCAAGCATGCTCACGAATTCGCTTGGCCCAAAAAACCTGATTGTGGGCATTGCACAAAATAATGCCAACATTCGGGCGAAATCCGTCTCGATCTAACATAACGTTATACTGCCTAAATTATTTAATGCAATTTTTTCATATTTTGCACATTATTGAAAGCAAGCATTTGCGTATAATGGCTAAGCCTATGAATATACTAGCAATTAAAATTCCGACTAAAACCAAGGCCTGGCTGACTAGCCTTGCGGCCATGCTGTGTTGCCTAGCGCAACTTGCCTTAGCGCATGAGTTAAGGGCGTACGCTTACATAACCAATCAAGGCGACGATACCGTCTCGGTCATCGACACCGCAAAAAACAGCGTAATCACCACCATACAAGTAGGCAAAGGACCGGTCGGCATTGCTGTTTCTGCAAGCTTACAGCGCGCTTACATAGCGAACGTGGAAAGCCAAGAAATCAGCATCATCAATACGCAAACCAACAGCGTCATACAGACCCTAAAAATCAACGGCGCACCGGTTGGCTTAGCCCTATCGGCAGACAACAGCACCCTGTATGTGGCCGATTGGTTTGCCAACAAAGTGCTAGCCATCCATACCCAACAACTGCAATCCATGCGCGAACTGAATGTGGGGGATGCCCCAGCTGGCTTGGTAGTGAGCCCAAATAACAAATGGCTGTATATTGCCAACCGAGACAGCGATGACATCGCGGTTGTTGATACCGCCAGTTTGAGCATAAAAAAACGCATCAAAGTAGGTGCCCACCCCTTTGGTTTAGCTTTAAGCGACAGCGGTAAACTGCTCATTAGCGCCAACGTAAGGGACGATAGCATCAGCCTAATCAACACCAAAACGTTTGCTCAGCAAACAATCAAGGTCGGTTACCATCCTTATTGTGCAGCGATCTCAGCAGATGAAAAACTGCTTTTCGTCAGCAACACCCAAGACGACAGCGTGTCGGTAATAGACTTGAGTCGCAATAAAATCATCAAGACCATAGCAGTTGGTAGCACCCCCGAGGGCATCAGCATAGAGCCCATGAGCCAACGCGTTTACGTGGCTAACTGGGGTAGCAATACGGTTAGTGTGATTGACAGCCTAAGCCTAGAAGTGATGGCCACCATCAAAACCGGTGAAAAAAGCCGCGCATTCGGTCAATTCATTTTGCCCAAACCTTGAGCTTATACGGCAAATAATAGCAAGCACCATGCCACTTGCTGTTTTTAAAAAGGCCTATTCTCATTTATAATGAAACACTGTTTTAATGATTCACTCTCAGCACGAGAGCCATGGAGAAAAGAAAAAAATGAAAAAGATTGTAGCCTTATTAACTTTAAGCATCAGCCTCGCTTTACTGCCTAGCCTAGCAAGCGCACACGGCCCTTCACCACAAAAAGTCGAAAAAACCGTAACAATCAAAGCCGACCCAGCCAAAGTTTGGGCCATCGTTAAAGATTTTGGCAGCGCCCATCAATGGCTGCCAGGGGTAGCCGGCACAAAGTTAGAAAAAGTTGGTGAAGACACATTTAGAACCTTGAGTTTCAAAAGCGGTGGCAATGTATACGAAAAATTACGCGGCATCGATAACGACAGCATGCGTCTTAAATACGAGATTGTTTCTGGCACATTGCCACTGACCGATTTCAATGGCAGCATGACCGTGACCAAAGGCCCTGGTGCAGACGAAAGCACCGTAACTTGGGTAGGCCGCTTCTACCGTTTATACAAATTAAACCCACCCATTCCAGAAGGTCAAGATGACGCGACCGCAGTTAAAGCCATCACTGATATCTTTGATGCCGGCTTAGCCAACCTGAAAAAAGTGGCCGAAACCAGCAAGTAAACTTTCAGAAAATGCATTTATTCCAGCACAACTAGCAAAAATAGGGCACTTATATTAAGCATTGGTATAAGCCTACTGGCTTTTATCAATGCGTGCATTAAATTAATTTGAAAGGAATAACAATGAAAAAACAACAAGGTTTTACTCTGATTGAATTGATGATAGTTGTGGCTATTATTGGCATTTTGGCGGCAGTCGCTATCCCACAATACGGCAACTACGTTTCCCGTACTCGTGCAGCAGCAGCCGCCGCTGAACTGGCTTCAACAAAAACAGCGATCGCACTGTGCGCACAAGAATTAGGCACACTAACCGGCTGCAACGCCGGAACAAATGGCATACCTACTGTGGCCGCCACGGCTAACATCACCGTCGTCACAAGCGTCACCAATGGCGTCATCACGGTCACCACTGGGGCCACTGCAGCAGACGGCACCGCTTTAACCATCATAGACACCCCAACCGTACCAACTGATGCAGCCAACATGCTATGGACCAATACAGGCACCACATGCAACGCGGTAAGAGGCTTTAAAGTTGGTCAAGGTGATTGCCAACCTGCACCTGCTTCTTAATTAAGGCCTAGCTGACGCCAACGCACTGGCGCCCTAGCTAGCAAATTAAAAATGCCCTCTTAACGAGGGCATTTTTTTCGTTCATCCTTACACTAGGCCAATTTATTTTTCGCTAAAATTAACCAATCCGTCCCAATTGGCACCAGGTGGATTGCTTGTAAAATAGGCAATGCGCTCTAGGTATAAAGTATAAAGTTGCCGCTGCGGCTCGGCTTGCTGTAATTCGCCAAATAAAGACTGGGCCTGCGGCCAATCTTGATTGCGGTAAGCGGCCAGCGCCAAGTGGTATTGCTGCAAAGCGGCCAATGCTAGGCTACCCACTTCTGCGTATTCGCCCATGAGTTCATAAATGGTAAGCGGCTTGTCGCGACCCTTAACCCGCACCCGGTCCAATTCCCTATAAACAAAATCCGGGGCCTGCCGTTTGGTGTCTTCACTGACGATGATGCCCACGCCGTAGTATTTGCTTAAGCCCTCTAAGCGCGAACCTAAATTCACCGCATCGCCTAACACGGTGTAGGCCATACGAAACGAAGACCCCATGTTCCCTACCACCATGTCACCGCTACTTAAGCCTATGCCTATGCGCATAAGTGGCCAGCCTTTAGCCGTAAAATCGGTTTGCAACCGGGCTAAAGCGGCGGTCATGGCCAAGGCGGCCTGCGCGGCATGCTTAGCATGCTGGCTGTCTGCCATAGGCGCACCCCAAAAAGCCATGATGGCATCGCCCAGGTACTTGTCTATGGTGCCCCTGTGTTGATGAATAGCTTGCGTCATGGGGCTTAAAAATTCGTGCATCAACTGACTCAACTGCGCCGGTTCCAACCCTTCGGCAATCGAGGTAAAGTCACGCACGTCACTAAACAACACCGTCATTTCCCGACTCTGGCTTTCCAAGCTATAACTGTGCGGATTTTTAGCCATTTCATCGACCAACAGCGGTGGAATATATTGGCCAAACAGCTTGCCAAGTTGGCGTTTAAGGCGTGATTCGAAAAAGAAACCGTAGGCCATGTTGAAAAAATACAGCGCAGTGACTAAAACCAATAAGGATGCCAGCGGCAAGACCAATTTGCCCACTTGCCAAGCAAACAGATTCAAGCCCAAAATTGCAGTCAGGCCAAGCACCGTCATTGCCGTTGCTTGGCTAGGGCTCAATCTTGGCAAACTCAAAGCCAAGCTTAAGCCTATTAGCAACAGCAGCATGAATTCCAATCCTTGCACATAGGCCGGGTTTTGTTTGACTTGACCAGCCAATATGCCGGCCACCATATTGGCATGCACTTCCACCCCAGGGTAAACATTCTGCATAGGGGTGGCGCGTAAATCCATCAAACCAGCCGCCGTGGTGCCTAGCAATACCACCTTACCTGCAAGCGCCGATTTAGCCAATTTGCCGGCCAATACCTCCGTGGCAGAAACGTAGCGAAAGCTGCCTTGTGCACCACGATAAGGTATCAATGCCGCCATTTCGCCATTTACTGGGATGCGATTGCTGCCTATCTGTAGCCAATCGGCATCGGTTAATGCAACGGTGGGGCTATTGCTTGGCGCTAAGTCAGCACCAGCTGCTCTGGCCACGGCACTGGAAAAACTTTCATACAGCTGATCACGGTATTGCACCAACATAGGCAGCCTACGGGAAACGCCATCTTGATCTGGGCTGGCATTAAAATGACCAACCGCGTAAGCCTGGGCCTGCAAGGCCGCTAAATTGCCAGTGTAGCCTTTAGCCTGCATGAAAGCCAAAGGTTGCTCTTTAAAGACTGAAGTGGACCCCACCGGCGCCGGCAAACTGCCGGTTTCGCCAGCCATGCCGTCCTGTAAAAAAACATACCCCAGCACCACCTTACGGCCTTTTAAACTGTTGGCGAACAGCCCATCGTAATCCAAGCTAGGGCTTAGTTTGTCTATGGCAGCACGCAGTGCTTGGTCTTGGCTAAAGTGCTGATTTTGTATGGCTTGCATGCCTTGCAGGCCGGAGCTCAAGTCAGGCTCAGCGAACACCGCGTCCACCCCCAACACCTTCACCTGGTAATCATCAAACAAGCGATCGACCAGATGCGCCAGTTTATTTCTAGGCCAAGGCCAATGCCCTTCTTGCTTGAGGCTCTTTTCATCTATGTCCACGATAACAATGCGCTCATCCAAGCTGTTGGGCATGGTCATTGTTAGGCGTGCATCGTAGGCAAAAAGCTCCAGTTTTGTCAGGATGGGCAAAACCACCAAGCCGCTTACATGCAGCAGCATCAGTAAAACCATGCTTAGGCTGACAAGGGTACGCAAAAAGTAGCGGTGCTTTAAAATTTTAAGGCTAGGCATAAACGATGTTAACTAAGTAGGAATGGTTGGTATTAGCCTCATGACTAATGCTATGATTAAACCGATTGGAACAGCATAATGCATATCCAAATTATTTAATAGCCAGGCCTTAATCGGCTTAACGGCAATGTAACGATAGCTGGAATTTATGCATTATCAAGCGCCTTTAGAATTGAGCACCAACAACAGCAAACCTAGCCTAGCCAGTGTCATCTGGCTACATGGCTTAGGCGCAGACGGTTACGACTTCGCGCCTATCGTAGAAAAACTGAACCTAGCCCAAGTCCGCTTTATTCTACCTCACGCACCGGCTATGGCCGTGACGCGTAACCATGGCTACATCATGCCCGCCTGGTACGATTTATATGCAGTCAGCGAAAACCAACAAGAAGACCTGGCCGGCATTTGCCAGAGTGAGCAATACCTAGCCGGCTTGATACAAAACGAGCTCGATCGCGGCATCGCCAGCGATAAAATCGTCCTAGCTGGCTTCTCACAAGGCGGGGCCATTGCCTTGCATACCGCCGCTCGCTACCCAAAAAAATTAGCAGGGGTGTTGGCGCTGTCTACCTATTTACCGGTGAAAGCGCGGCTGGCGACCGAAGCCCACCAGGCCAACCTAGCCACGCCTATTTTCATGGCACATGGCCGATACGATGACATCATTAGCTTAGAAAAAGCCCAACTGTCTCGACTAAGCTTAGAACAAGCCGGTTTTACCGTGCTGTGGCATGAATATGCCATGGCACACAATGTCTGCGCAGAAGAAATTCATGCCATACACTTATTTTTAAAAGGGCTTTTGCAGCAGGATTTGGTAGAATAAGCACTGTGTAAACTAGCTAAGCGCATCATGACCACAGCCCAATCGACTACCAAAACAGCCGCACCAAGCGAACAGGCCGGCACCATGCCGACTAATTTTGAGCAGGCTTATGCCGAATTAGAGCACATCGTGGCACAAATGGAATCCGCCCAACTGCCTTTGGATGCAAGCTTAGCCGCTTATCAACGCGGCAATGGTTTATTGCAATTTTGCCAACAGGCCTTGCTCGAGGCAGAGCAACAAGTGCAAATTTTAAATGATCGCAACCAACTGCTGCCCTACAAAAATTCTGACCAATAATGATGCCTAACGCAACCAGCCTTAATCTGGCTCAACAGGATTTCTCTGATTGGGTGGCCAGCAAACAGCAACGCGTTGAAGACGTGCTCGAGCGCTGCTTGCCCAATGCCAACACCCCGCCGACAACCCTGCATAGCGCCATGCGCTACAGCGCACTAGACGGGGGCAAACGCATACGTGCCTTGCTTTGCTACGCCGCAGCCGAATTGGCCCCCTGCGATGCTGCCATTACCGATGCGGCCGCTTGCGCAGTCGAACTCATTCACGCTAATTCGTTGGCGCACGACGACATGCCGTGCATGGACAACGACGACATGCGCCGCGGCAAACCCAGTTGCCACAAGCAATACGACGACGCCACGGCACTCTTGGTAGGGGATGCCTTACAAACCCTGGCGTTTGAAGTCATCACCGATGCCAAACTGTATAGCCACAGTCAACTCAGTGCCAGCCAACAAATGCGCTTGGTCCACACCTTAGCAAAAGCCACTGGCTCAACCGGCATGGCCGGTGGGCAAGGCATAGATTTGGCCTCAGTAGGCAAAACGCTGAGCCAAGCTGAATTGGAAACCATGCATCAAATGAAAACCGGCGCACTCATACAAGCGTCCATTTTGCTTGGCGCAATCGCCGCATCTGACACCGAGTTGTTGGCCATACGCAATTTTGCCCACGCTGTAGGTTTGGCTTTTCAAGTGGTGGACGACATCCTAGATGTGGAAGCCGACAGCCAGACCTTAGGAAAAACTGCTGGCAAAGACGCCGATAGCAACAAACCCACTTACGTCTCTATTTTAGGCCTAAGCGCCGCCAAGCAACACGCAAAAACGCTCTATGAGCAAGCCATTGCAGCCCTTGCGCCACTGGGCGACAAAGCGCAGCGCTTAAATGAGCTGGCAGGCTACATTACCCAGCGTAGTTTTTAATATTAACCGGCTTAGTTAAAATCCAGCAGCCGGCAATTTAGGAAGACTTTAAGTGACGCCATTACTCGACAACATTGATAGTCCATTGCAACTGAAAGCATTAAACCGCAAACAACTCAAATCCTTGGCTTTGGAATTGCGCGAATTTATTGTAAACAGCGTGGCTAAAACGGGCGGGCATTTGGCCTCCAACCTCGGTGTGGTAGAACTCACCATCGCCTTGCACTATGTATTTAACACACCAGACGACAGGTTGGTGTGGGACGTGGGACACCAAACTTACCCACATAAAATATTAACCGGCCGCCGCGATGCAATGGCCAGTCTACGCAAAACCAATGGCATCGCTGGCTTTCCTAGGCGCAGCGAAAGCGCATACGACGCGTTTGGCACCGGCCACTCCAGCACCTCCATTTCTGCTGCTTTAGGCATGGCCATCGCCGCACAAAAAGCCGGCCTAGACCGCCGCGCCGTTGCCATTATCGGTGATGGCGCCATGACCGCAGGCATGGCCTTCGAAGGCTTAAATAATGCGGGCAATATGAACGCCAACTTGTTGGTCATACTCAATGACAACGACATGAGCATTTCTAACAACGTCGGGGCATTAAACAATTACCTGTCTAAACTGTTGTCCAGCCGCTTTTATGGCAGCATCAAAAAATCCAGTAAAAAAATTCTATCGGCCATGCCACCCATGATGGAATTTGCCAAACGCGCCGAAGAGCACGTAAAAGGCATGGTCTTGCCCAGCACCTTATTTGAAGAATTTGGCTTCAACTACATAGGGCCGATAGACGGCCACGACCTGGACACCTTAATCGCCACCTTGCAAAACATCAAGCAATTAAAAGGGCCGCAATTTTTGCACATCGTTACGCAAAAAGGCAAAGGCTTTGAACCTGCAGAACAAGATCCCAATAAATTCCATGGCATAGGCAAATTTGATCCTTGTAATGGTGACTTACCGGCCCATGCCGGCAAAAAAACCTATACCCAAGTATTCGGTGAGTGGCTAGTGGACATGGCCGCCAAAGACGACCGTTTAATTGGCATCACGCCAGCCATGTGCGATGGCTCCAGCCTTAATGCCTTTGCCGCCAAGTACCCCAACCGTTACTTTGATGTCGGCATAGCCGAACAACATGCCTTAACTTTTGCCGCTGGCATGGCCTGCGATGGCTTAAAACCAGTGGTGGCAATATACAGCACGTTCTTACAACGCGCCTATGACCAACTGGTGCACGACATCGCCTTGCAAAATTTACCCGTGCTGTTGGCCATAGACCGAGCCGGCTTGGTTGGAGCAGACGGCCCCACCCATGCGGGCAGTTTTGACTTGAGTTACTTAAGGTGCATTCCCAATGTGCTGATTATGACGCCCAGTGATGAAAATGAATGCCGGCAAATGCTCTATACCGGCTTCCAATATGATGGCGTAGCGGCGGTGCGTTACCCGCGTGGCAGTGGCACCGGCGCGGCCATTGAATCAACCATGCAAGCTATCCCGCTAGGCAAAGCCGAAATTAAACGCTTAAGTGGCGCTAAAAAACCCAAACAAAAAATCGCTATTTTAAGTTTTGGTAGCCTGCTAGGCGCTTGCCTGCAAGCCGGCGAAACGCTGGACGCCACCGTGGTCAATATGCGTTTTGTTAAACCCCTAGACCAGGCACTGCTAGCCAAACTGGCCGAAGACCACAGTGTGTTTGTCACCGTTGAGGAAAACGCCATCATGGGTGGCGCAGGCACAGCCGTGCTTGAGGCTTTGCAAGCCCTACAGAATAACCATAGCCCCGCTCTTACAACCTTGTGCCTAGGGTTGCCTGATGCATTCATTGAACACGGGGTGCACGAAACCATGTTGGCAGAATGCGGTCTTGATGCGGAAGGCATTAGTCGCGCCATTGCACGGCTAATAACCTAGTGTTATACTCAACTATTAACCGCATACTAGGAAATAAGCATGAACGCAGTCAACCCAAAAGGCGCCATTGAAGACGTACAAAACACCGTAGACACGCGCCACATTGCCATAGACAAAGTTGGCATTAAAGCCATGCGCCATCCTATCGTGGTCAAAGACAAAACCGCTGGTGAACAGCACACCATCGCCATGTTTAACATGTACGTGCACTTGCCGCAGCAGTTCAAAGGCACACACATGTCGCGCTTTGTGGAAATACTCAACATCAACGAGCATGCTATTTCCGTTGAATCGTTCGAAACCATACTGCGCGAAATGGTGAGGCGCTTAGAAGCCGAATCCGGCCACGTGGAAATGACCTTCCCTTATTTCGTCAATAAAGCCGCGCCGGTTTCCGGGGTAAAAAGCCTGCTCGATTATGAAGTCACTTTTATAGGCGAAATCAATCAGGGTAAATTTGACATCACCGTAAAAGTATTGGTACCGGTAACCAGCCTCTGCCCGTGCAGTAAAAAAATAGCCGACTACGGCGCACACAATCAACGCAGTCATGTCACGGTCACCGCACTGATCAATGACTTCATTTGGATAGAAGACATCATTAACCTGGTTGAAAAACAAGCGTCTTGCGAACTGTATGGCTTGCTAAAACGACCCGATGAAAAATTCGTCACCGAGCGCGCCTACGACAACCCAAAATTTGTTGAAGACATGGTCAGGGATGTGGCAGCGCAATTGTCTGCGGAAAAACGCATCGTGGCTTACACGGTTGAAAGTGAAAACTTCGAAAGCATACACAACCACTCGGCTTACGCGCTAATTAGCCACGACAAACGCAAGCCCAGCTTAAGCAAATAAGTTGTGCTTGTGTTGCTGGGCCGTTAATTTCAGCCCCAAGGCTATCACCAATAAGCCCAGCAAAGGAAAAAGCGCAGCCAGCATGAAGGTGTATTGGCCACCCAAATATTGCAATGCGTAGCCGCCGGCTACCCCACCCAGGGTACCCCCTATGCCGTAGGCCACACTGTTGTATATCGCTTGCCCTTTGGCTTGATGCCGCCCATTGAAAAAACCGGCTATCACTTCCACCGAGGCGGCATGGAAACTACCAAAAGTCGCCGCATGCAAGGTTTGGGCGAACAGCAAGGTAGGCCACGAATCAATCGCCCAACCGATTAAACTAAAGCGAAGCACCGCCAAAGCCAAACTAAACAGCAAAATGGCTTTTAAACTAAAGCGCGCCATTATTTTTGGCATGGCCATAAACACAGCTATCTCACACACCACCCCGACTGCCCATAACAAGCCTATGACACTTTTGCTGTAGCCGTGCTCACTCAAGTAGATGGAATAAAAATTGTAGAGCACGCCATGCGCCGTCACCATCAAGGCACAGCCTAATAGCAAAGCCATCACATTTGGTTGCCGTATTAATTGCCAAATAGAGTATTCATCATGCTCATGGCTAGCTACGCGGGCATCGGGCAAGCCAAAAGACAAAACAAACAAAGTCATTTGCACAATCAATAAAAACCACAACAAACTACGAATACCAGAAAAATCAATCAGGAAACCTAACACCACTGCCGCCACAATAAAGCCCAACGATCCCCACATGCGTATGCGGCTGTAATGGCCATTGGTGGTAGCCAAATGCGCTAGGGTAAGGGATTCTGCTAGAGGCAAGGTAGAGCTGGTAAACAAACTCAAGGCGGCCATGACAAAAAATAGCCAATAAAAACCATGCGCCCAAAATACCGCAGTAAACCCACACAAACCGAGGAAAGCAGTCAACTTGATCCACGGCGCACGCTTCCCGGTGTGGTCGGCCAACCAGCCCCAAAAGTTAGGCGCGAAAATACGGCTGATTTGAAACAAAGACATCAAGATGCCGATATCCGCCGGGCTAAATTGCTCAGACTTTAAATACAATCCCCAATACGGCACAAAGGCACCGACAAAGAAGTAATAAATAAAGTAAAAGCGCGATAGATTAAAATGAAGTTTGCTGTGCATAGGCAAAAGGGCGGTGGCCTAAAATAAAAAGTCGGCTGACGCCGACTTTACGCTGCTTAATTAATTGACCAGCATCGCATACAACTGATCTTTCAACAGCGCTCGCTCCTTCTTTTGCGCTACCAAAGTCTCGTCAGCCACCGGCATGCCTGCCCCTTCCACACGCTCCACGTCCTTGGTCAAGGCATGGTAGGCGTCAAATAGCTTAGCAAAATGGGCATTGCCTAACTTTAAGCTGTGTATCTTATCTTTGTGTTCTGGAAATTCGTGGGCTAAATCGTGGTGCTCAATATTCATGGTCATTCCTTAAAAATTAATCAAATCTAAGCGCAAAACCCAAGCCTGTGCCATGGACTTTTGGCTTAAGTTTTTATTTTAAAAGCAAGGCTTAAAACAGCACATGATCTACATCAAACGCTAGCATTAAAACCACCTGCAATTAAGCAATGTTGGGCGTCGCGCTCTGCACATCGGCATTTTGCGCACGATGGCGCAATGCATGATCGATTAACACCAAGGCCAGCATGGCTTCGACGATAGGGGTGGCACGCACGCCAACACAAGGGTCGTGCCGACCGGTGGTTTCCATGCGCACAGCCTGACCATGCTTATTCACGGATCGGCGTGGCTGCGGAATACTAGAGGTTGGCTTCAAAGCAACATTTACCCGTATGGCCTGACCGGTGGAAATGCCCCCTAAAATACCCCCAGCGTGGTTGCTAAGAAAACCTTGCGGGGTCATTTCATCGGAATGCTCACTGCCACGCTGGGCAATGGCGGCAAAACCAGCGCCAATTTCCACGCCTTTTACCGCATTGATGCTCATCATGGCATAAGCAATTTCCGCATCCAATCGATCGAATACTGGCTCACCCCAACCGACAGGCACGCCTTCTGCCACCACGGTAATTTGCGCGCCCACAGAATCCCTAGCGGCACGCACCCCATCTAGGTAATTCGCTAATGCTGGCAACATCGCTAGGTTGGGTGCAAAAAAATCATTATCCGGGTGCTGCAAGTCGTCCCAACTGACAAAAGGAATGGCCAGCTCACCCAACTGACTCATGTAAGCTCTAACCGTTACGCCATAGCGTTGCTTCAACCATTTTTTGGCAATCGCACCAGCAGCCACCCGCACAGCCGTTTCCCTAGCGCTGGATCGTCCACCCCCACGGTAATCGCGTATGCCGTATTTTTGGCTATAGGTGTAATCGGCATGACCGGGCCTAAAGGTATCCATGATTTTAGAATAGTCTTGGCTACGCTGATCGGTATTGCGAATCAGCAAGCCTATCGGCGCACCGGTGGTTTTGCCTTCAAACACCCCAGACAATATCTCCACGGCATCGGCTTCTTGGCGCTGCGTAACGTGACGGGAAGTGCCGGGTTTACGCCTATCTAAATCCACCTGCAAATCGGCTGCCGACAATTCCAAGCCTGGCGGACAGCCATCCACCACCCCGCCTATGGCCGCGCCGTGTGATTCGCCGAAAGAACTTAGGGTGAAAAGCGTACCTATGGTGTTACCAGACATAATGGATTTCTCTTAAAAGTTTGCTCGATTTTAACATACTGCTGCAGCACATTACAGCAAGCCCTTAATCCACTGACCATAAAGCTGCCTGGCTACTTTTTGCAGAAAAAAACAATGCAAAGGCAAGTTGACCTGCATGACTTCAGCCTGTTGCACAGCCGGACTAGCGCTGGCCTCCAGCAACTCATCCGCCCCCTCCTCACACCAGCTTTTAATCATGTCTGCCGTCATTTCTATGTGACATTGCAAGGCCAAATGCTTGCCCATGGCATAAGCTTGATTTTGACAATGCGTACTGGCCAATAGATGGCTGGCCCCGGCTGGCAAAGCAAAGGTCTCACCGTGCCAATGAAAGGCATTAAACTGCTCTATCTGACCAAACCAATGCTTGGCCACTTCGCTGTCTGTCACCGTGACGGCTGCCCAACCTATCTCTTTTACGGCATGCTTAGTGACCCGGGCACCGCTCGCTTTGGCCATCAACTGGCCACCCAAACAGTGCCCCAAAACAGGCAGGTCATGCGCCATGGCTTGCCTAATGAGGGCCAATAGCGGATTAATCCACGGCAAATCATCGTTGACACTCATGGGGCCGCCCATTAAAACCATGCCACTAAAATCCAATACCGAACCAGGCAAGTTAGCCAGATCAGCCGTGTCAAACAAGGTAGTAGGAATGCCATTTTCATCTAAGAAACTAGCCAAAAAACCCGGCCCCTCGTGTGCCACATTTCTAAAAATAGCGACCGGCTTCATTTGGCACACACCGTATACTCGCCATTGGCTAGGCCATCCAAGCTGTAAGGGCCTATCGCATAACGAATTAAACGCAAAGTAGGAAAGCCGATGTGGGCGGTCATGCGCCTGACTTGACGGTTTTTACCCTCACTGATTTTAATTTCCAACCACGTGGTAGGGATGGCTTTGCGTTCACGAATTGGTGGATTTCTTGGCCACAACATTGCTGGCGCATCCATGATACGCACGGCAGCCGCTTGCGTGACAAAATCGGACAAGGCCACACCCAGCCTCAAAGGCGCCAAATCTGCATCAGTGGCTTGCCCTTCAACTTGCACCCAATAGGTTTTAATTTCTTTGTGTTTGGGGTCGCTTAAACGGTGTTGCAACAAGCCATCATCGGTTAGAATAAGTAAACCTTCGCTATCGGTATCCAAACGGCCGGCAGCGTATACTTTTGGAATAGCAATGAAGTCTTTTAACGTAGGGTGCTTTTCGTGCGGACTGAATTGGCACACTACGTTAAATGGTTTGTTGAATAAAATAATCATTGCCTACTTACACTATTAAAAATCATCAGCTTAAGGAAAAAAATGACTGCACAAAATAGCCTCACCGGCAAAATTAATCAGCCCGCCTACGGTGAAAAAATAACCGTCAACGCCGACAACACATTAAACGTCCCCGACCAGCCCATTATCCCATTTATTGAAGGCGATGGCATAGGGGCGGACATCACGCCACAGATGATTAAAGTAGTGGATGCGGCAGTCAACAAAGCTTACCAGGGCCGTAAAAAAATTGCTTGGATGGAAGTTTATGCTGGCGAGAAAGCCACCAAAGTCTACGGTCCAAACGACTGGTTGCCGGCAGAGACCATGGCAGCGGTGCGTGACTATGTTGTGTCCATCAAGGGCCCGTTAACCACACCCGTTGGTGGCGGCATACGTTCTTTAAATGTTTCGCTACGCCAAGAATTGGATCTGTACGTGTGCTTGCGCCCCGTGCAATATTTTACCGGCGTACCTAGCCCAGTTAAACACCCAGAAAAGACCGATATGGTC
>SXGU01566260.1_pt1 | contig 17440 bp, 14 predicted proteins | sample 3174531 | NCBI WGS metagenome assembly SXGU01 (sample SAMN11356863, study PRJNA531348) | freshwater metagenome | isolation source: freshwater sample F1-140 | place: China: Fuxian Lake, Yuxi | collected 2017-12-25 | reverse complement strand
ACTTTCGCAGCGTGAATAGTTTGCCGTGCAGACCTGGGCGCGCTTGGCAGAACAAAACGGGCGAGCCAAGGCGCAGGCGGACGGTGATAGCAACGAGCAATAGCACAGGAAGCAGGAGCGTGAGACCCAGGAGTGATGCAAAGATGTCGCGGAGGCGGGTCATTTGATCACGGGAGATATATCATTAAGGACCACAGCAAGGCGCTTGGCAAGTAGTGCGAATGAATGATTCGCTTTTACAAATTCGAATCCAGCCGCCCCCATGCGAGTTCGTTCAGCAATAGGTAAGGATGCTAGTGTCGCAATCGCATTCGCAAGAGCCTCTGGATTATTTGGCGCAACCGTGATGCCTGAATTCGATTCGGCAACAGGATTGTTGCCCGCATTGCAGCAGAAGATAATGGGACGCGATGCCGCAAAATAGTCAAATAGTTTGTTCGAACTGATGCCGTATTTAAAGACATCCGCATCGATTAAGTTGAAGATGAACGCATCAGCTGAAGATGCCAATTTAGAAATTGCGTTCTTTGAAACGGGAGGCTCAAACGACACATCAGTCAGTTTAAGTTCTTCGGCGATTTTTATCAGGCGAGGTTTTGCAGGTCCATCTCCAATCAGTCGCAAGCGAATAGTTATACCTTTGTCGTTGTGAAGATTTAGATGGTGTAAAGCGTGCAAAACATTTTCCAAGCCATTTGCTTGTCCGTGCGCACCGAAGTACATCAGCGTGAAAGCGTTGCTCTGATTCGCAGGAATTGGGATTTCTCCGACTTCAACGCCATTTGGTATATAGACAATTTTGTTTATTGAAATTCCCAGCGGAACAATATAATCCTGCGCGCGGGGCAGTAGGACAATAATCCTAACCGCGTTTCTATAAAGCCATTTCTCAAGGCTCTTCATCAATCGCGCGGGAATCCCGGTCGATGACAGTTTTCCCATGTCAATCAACGTCTGTGGCCAAAGGTCTCGTACTTCGAAGACGAACGGCACTCCAAATTGACGAGCAATTAGTAGTCCAACCACGGCCGCAAATGGATGCACGCTCGAGCCGATTACTACATCTGGTCTCGGCAATCCACTCGTCGTAGTCGGCAGCCATGATCGCCACGAATAGGTCAGCATATTTACAAGTCGCCCAATGCTGTTCGCGTTGTACGTGGGGGTTCGAATCCATAGAAATGGAACGCCATCGAACGTCTCAAGCCGAGTCCTTTCGTCAGAAGCAAGTCGCTGTCGTCCTGTGTTGTATTCCGTGCTCGCAGCGATTACCACGCTCTGCCAGTTGTTGTCACTGAGGTGTCGGGCAAGGCTGTAGTGCCTTGTTCCACCAGGACCTCCGGGTTCTTGCGCGTAGTGGTTTAGGATCCAAACGGTTTTCAACATTGACCTATTATTAAATTGAATAAAAATTATTCAAGACGAGAGGGGAGTTGTTCGCTCGATTTGGAGATATTGAGTCTAGCATCTCCTAGGCAATCAAGTCTTTCGATACAATGTGCAATTTATCTAAATCATAGACTCGTCAATCTAACTATTGTGTATATCACTGTAACTATCAGGGTTTTTCAATGACGTATTCTCTCGTGCAAAAGTATTCCGATCAAATTTTGTAGAAATAGACGAAGATTTAAGCATAGCAATTTTGGTGCAGAGTCGATTTTGTCAGCGTGCAATTTGAGATTCAGTATGCAGAATCAATTCGCGCTCCCGCTCGTGAATCAATCGAAGGAGTTGCGATTTTATCTGGCGAACAAAGTATCGCGATCCGAATTTAGAGAGATGTAGCGAGTCAGAGTAGAGCGGGCGACCCTCCTCATCTAGGTTGTCGCAAATTGGACCATCGCACAAAACGTCCGTTGGGTTGATGAAGGTGAATTTGCCCGTGGTTGCAGCAATTTTTGCAAGTATTTGATTGAATTCAATGGTGGCGATTGTCGCGACAGAACTTCCAATTTCTGAGACTGGCTTCCGTGAGAGACGTGGTCGCATGAGTTCGTCATACAGATCGTTGCGACCCGCACCTGGGATCTGCCCAATCACTACAAACCACTGAATATGACCGACTGATTGGAGCGCGAGAATTCCTTCGGCCACGTCGACGGGGGTGAGGACTGTCTCAGTTTGTGCGCTTGGTGAATTTGAGAGTTTCGATTTCGCCATCTGATTCAGCCACGAGTGTGACATGACAACGATTGGCTGCACGTGAACTGCGGTAATGTGGCGTAAGATTTCATCGATTCCATTGTCTACCAATTGTTGCCAATCTTTCCCAGGCGATGTGCGCACGAAGCCTGGTAAATGAAGACAACTCGTCCCAGCCAGAACCGTCAGGCACAAATCCTCTGGCTCCGCGATCTCTCGGGTCATACCTTCGGCATATTGCTGCCCGTGACTATCTCCAACAAGCAGGATGTCCGTAGCAGAAATTAAACCAGATTTTGGCGGCTTAAATCCTCGCCCACCGAAGTAATCTCTATGAAACTCCTTTGCGCTACCAAGGATCGCAAGTCCCTGGGGTGGAGTAATTCTAAAAGTCCATCCGTTCATTAAAATAATTGTCGTGCTCAGGATAAGCAATGCAATAACAGACAAAAATGGTTTCAATATCGGTTTTGTTGGCGATCGGAAGGGCTGTTCTACAAATGTATAGCAGAGCGTTGATAAGACGAGAGCCGCCACCACCGCTGCGGTTATGCCAAGCATGGACATGGAGCCGAATACATAGGTCCATATCACAATGACGGGCCAGTGGAAAAGGTATATCGAATAACTGCGAACACCGACCCATGTGAATGGTCTGCTCGCTAGCAAACGTCCTGACACGCCTTGTCCACCGACGGCAATCAGTAATGATGTTCCAACGCAGGGGACTAGTGATTGCCACGGCGGGTTCGACCAACTTCCCACAGAGCTATAGACAGCGATTGTGATGAGGGTCGCGCCAATGAGCGCTATTAAGTTGGCAAGTAAATTATTTTTGAATCCCCATTTACGTGGAATGACGAGCAATGCGCCAAGTGCAAATTCAAAGGCTCGAAAAGGAAGTAGAAAAAAAGTGGATGCAGGACCATCTTCAAGGGGGCTCAACCATGAAATTGACGGCACTAAAACACCAGTTGAACAAGCCACATTCATGCCCATGCTTGCTGCGGCGGTAACGATGGTAATAAAGGCAAAGCCCCGTCGACCAGCAAGCCGCCAGGCAAGCAGAACCATTGCAGGCCAAAAGAAATAAAACTGTTCTTCAAGACCAAGACTCCATGTATGCAACAGAGGCTTTAGGTCGGAAGCAATATCGAAGTAATCAGACTCTTGCCAGAATTGAATGTTAGAAAAACTAAGCGTCGCAGCCCTTGCCTCACGTGCGAGTCGAATAAGCATTTCGGGAGAGAAAAGCAGCACTCCGATCATTAGAAATACCAACGACATGGAGGCGAGTGCGGGAACAAGGCGTCTCAATCGCCTGACATAAAATATGCCAAACCGAAATTGTCCCGTTTGCTCTAATTCCTTGGTAATCAGTGCACTGATGAGATAACCGCTCACGACAATGAACACATCGACACCAAGATATCCGCCAGAAAATCCAGGAATCTTTAGGTGATACAGAAATACCAAAGAGACAGCAATAGCTCTTATACCATCAATGTGGTGGAGGTATCGCGATTTGGATTCTGATTGCATGGTCGTGTAAACACGCTGGGGATCGCTTTTTGTCGAGGTGACTGGAGTCAGTCTATCCACAGACTGGCGCATGGTAAATCGATTTAGGCCCGGGGTCTTTCAAATGTCAGAACGAAGTCGCCAGTGAGACAGTATGCGGACAGCCAAGTATTCATTAACAAGGAGCCCGCCTTACCGAAAGAATTAAAAGTGGAGTATCTCAAGCCAGTCAACCGAAGTCCAGATTCCTTAAAAATAGAAATCCAAATTGATGGTTGATGATGGAGATGGCGCTCAATACTCGTAGCAATCGGATTTCTAAATCCGAGGTCTGACCAAAGATTTCGCCGAAAGCAATCAGCGATCATAAGTTGCCCCCCAGGATTCAGAGCATCTCTAATTGAAGCAGCAATCCCGCGAAATCGCTCGCGAGCAGATGAATCGATCAGAAGGTTAGCACAAGCATCTTCATCCAAATGATTGATCGACGCATTGCTGATGATATAATCGAACTGTTCGCTGCGAGAAATTGAATAATCTTGAAATGTAATCGGGCACAAATGGACATTGTCCAGTTTGTACTTGGCTGTAATTCGTCGAAATAACTCTTGGCAGTCAGAATTGCTTCCGTCCAATGATGGCTCAAGGCATTTGACGTAAGACGCGGATTGGCTTGCGGCAAAAAAAGATAACTGGCCTCGACCACCACCAATATCTAAGACTGTACGGTCAGTAAAGTTGTAAGATTGAAATAATTGCCACATATGAAATCGCATATTGGTCGGGTTGCGGCATAGGCCCTCGTCTCGCATTATCTTGAAGAAATCACTCTTAAAACTAGGTATTGTTGAAGTCACGAAAGAATTATATAGACTGAACTGAAACAGGGTTGGGGTGCGAATAGATCAGGCTGTTCAATCTTGGGTATTTCTCAATACTCAACATCGCCGTCCGCGGAGAACTAACCACATGGCAATGATTGGAACGGGCGCTATGAAAAAGTATTTGGGAAGTCCGTGGAAATTCGCGCCGACGATGTAGTTGGCAGTAAACGAAGACCAACAAACAGCAATTATGCCAGAAACTGAATCCTCGCAACGCCCACTGTGGTAGATAAGATTGAGGATCCCGACTATGGATCCGATACAAAACATTGCGATCGCAACACCAAAATATCCAAAATTAAAATAAGCATCAGTTAGTGTACCAAATCGTGAAGCAGAGCTTTGCCTTTCAACCGTATCAAATTCGTTAAGTACTATCCCAGTTGTAATCGGAGGCCGACGCTGAATAAGGCTCTGTAAAGGATCGATAATGGTGAGTCCCCACGCAAAGCCTCGTTCGGTGACTGCATCAACAACCTGCAATAGTCGTAGGTCATTTGAAAGATATCCAAGCCAAAAAAGTTCCAATTTTTCTGCTGTCATGCGATCTGAAATCATGCTTGAAGATAATTCGGATTCGTAACGAGATGCCCCGCGTGCGATTCCCAAGCCAAGGGCCAAGAAAATTACTGTGGCAAACAATATCAACGCGCTTGATAACCGAATGCGTCGGATCTTGGCGTTCAAAACTATTACTGAGTAAAATGCGGTTGTGAGACCGATACCTCTCCCGCCAGTCGCCGAACTGAGCAGGATGTTGGCGATGGAACCGCTTAGTAGTAAAACGACAGACCATGTTGTTGATGCGCGATACCAAAGAGCTGTACCCCAAGCGAGCACTAATATGGCCATTGGTAGCGATCTAATTAATTGAGTTACAAGGAAGCCGCCCTCCTCAACAAACAGCTCATAGCGTTCTGAACGCTCGTAAAATCTTGAAATTTTAGCTGCATATTCCAATATCCCACCGCAAATTTCCACATTACCTGCGATTCCTGCCAGCATACAAATTATTCCCACAAGTAGAAAGTTCAGCGAGGAAATTGTCGGTTGTCTCCGAGGCAGTATAAGTGTGTGATCAAACGTATGAATTCCAGCGAGCATCGCTAGCATGCCAATAAGTACTGCAACTTGAGCTAGAATCGCCCGTCGAATATCATCCGAATTGTGTTCACTAATTATTGAAACTTTTTCAAGGGCGGATGGATTAAACGCAACAAACGGCATGCTCAGAATCCAAAGCAACAGAAAGGTTATTAATGCCACTGTTCTTGGGGCGAGGTAATCAAAGTCGATTTGAAGTGAGGTTCGAATTGAATGGAATGCAATCCTCAAACTAACTAGATGCAACGGCAAGAGAGAGAGCACGGCTATTGCACAGTTTGACTGCCAGAACACCCAGCAGAAACTAGCAATCGAAATCACGACTGCCGACAAGCCCCCCCAGATTGCGGTCCCGGCGATGGAAGATCGAGGATTGCGCTTTGTCGAGGTCGTCACAAGTTGCGACGTCATAAGTTGGCTCCTACAGCTCGAATACCTTTATGATTATGAATTGCCGAGTTGTAGTGTTGTAGCCAAGAGCGAGCCATCGATGCCGAAGAGAATTGTTGAATGACTCTCTCGCGCGCGGCCGATCCCATTCGTCTGCGCAGTTTGTGATCGACAGCCAACTTCGTCATGGGTGCAAGCCAGGATTCAGGAGTCGGACCAACGACAAATCCCTCAATGCCGTCTGTTACGACGCGTTCGGTTCCCGGCGTGTCCTGGACAATCACTGGAATGCCACGGGCCATTGCTTCAAGCAATGCGTAATTTAAAAATACAAGATCGGCAGGAAGTAAAAAAACATCGGCCCAATTCAAGTGTTCTTCTGATTCTTCTGTCCATGGCAAGAGTTCGACGGAGATATCACGCCCGCGGATCATTTCCGCCAGTTTAGATTCGCGATCTGCATTGCCATGAAAACCCGCATGCTGCCGAAGTCCAACGATTCGTAGGCGCACTTGAGAATCAAATGGAAACACCTTCAATTCCTTGAGGCGAATAAACGCCTCTAAAGCAACTTCGGGATGACGAAAGAATTTTATACTATTCATAAATAAAAAGTTGCAGGCATGATCTTTTAATTCTTTACAGGCAGGTGGAACATCAACTGAGTTGGGTAAGAATTCAAGACTCGTCACGCCAAGCCGATCTCTGAGTACCTCGGTCATGTAGAGTTCGTTGTAAATCACAAGATCTGCGCCGCGATAAACAATTGCTAGGATCCAAAGTTTAAATCCACGAATTCGTCTATCCGCGATGCGATGTTCGAGCCCTCGAGCGATCACCACAACTGATTTTTGAAATAACCTGGATATCAAATAGAATCCTAGCGTGACGTAACTCTCGGGGTAGATCTCCACAATGTCGATCCGTTGTTTTGACAGTACCCGAACCAATGCTAAGAAAGCGGATAGGCGACGATAGCGACGATTAATCGAGACGATTTTGAGGTTTTGTTCTCCGATCGCAGTTTGAATCGATACTCCTGCGGTCTCCATAGGTATGACCACGAATGACACGTCATAATTCACAAGTGATTGCGTTTTATTGCAATTTTTATGTCGAAATACATCAATTCCAACAGTCAAAATACGAATTATTCCATTTGTGTTAGTATTCATCATGTCGATTTTCAGTCGCTTTTTTATATGTATTCAATTTTAGTGTTGATCCACTATTTATACTATTGCAAGTCGAGCATTATAGATCGAAAACGCATTGCAATTTGCGATGAGCCGAAATGCATTTGAATCAGATCGGAAGTTTTTGTAGAGAAACATTCTGAAAGTGACAATAGTATGGCATCGCATAGCGCTCCTACATCATCCACGGGCACAAGACGACCACACGACAATGTCTCAAGGATTTCTCGTGGACCGCTTGGGCAGTCTGTAGCTATCACGGGAATATTCAATGCAAGCGCTTGTAACAAGGCGTTCGGCATTCCTTCTCTTCGGGAAGCCAACACAAACAACTCTGAGCGAGCCAAAATTGGGAATGGATTTTCGATATAGCCCGTGAAGTGAACGCGATCATAAATTCCGAGCGCTCGCGATAATTCAACCAACTCTAGTTTTGATTGACCATCACCCGTAACAATAAGATCAACATCGACGCGTCCTACAATTCCAGCGAATGCGCGCAGCAACACATCAAACCCTTTCTCTGGCGACAGTCGACCAAGTGCCGCTATATACTTTCGTCGAACATGTCGAATAGCGCCACAAACCTCCTTTGATTTCGATTGAAGATGGTCAACATCCACTGGATTTGGAATCGCGTAAATCAAAGATCGAGGAACGGCTGCAAAGTTCGCCAATGACTCTGCCGCTCCGACAGATGGCGCAATGATTGCATCCGCCATCCGATACGGAACGCGCTTCAGAATGTCTTGGATTCGAGCAATTGAACCAGTTTTATTTATACCGAGCGTTGTCCCTTCACGAATCACCAGTCTTGGATTAATGCCAGACATAGTTCTAGCGACGATTGTGGCGATATTTACATGCCATTGCGAAGAGAGAATGACATAAGGTGTGTCTTTACGAAATAGATTCGCCAGTGACCTTACTGCAGCACGTGCACGCTTTGCATGAATACAACAAAAGACCACTGTATCTGATATTTCCGAAATATAGGGACCTTCGCGACACAGAGCGATAAGGCGAACGAATTCTCCTTGTTCTGCGAATTCGTTAGCGAGCGCCACCATAACTCGCTCGGCACCACCGCCCTCAAGACTATTGATGACAATGTCAATGCGATGGCGGTGACCCAATTTGAAATCATTCACAATATCGACCTTCATCTCGTTGAGAATAACGCCCCGATCCATTGACCGGTACCCGACTACAGAGCCACCCCTTATGAGGTTTCGGCGATCATAATCGATGCCGCCTTTCGTGTGTTTCCCGTCATTTCCATCCGTTGCACCAACCGACATCGCACGACTGATATCGGTCACTGATTCGCCTGCCTTCCATCGAGCCTACATTTTTTCATTGACTGTTACCGAGCTTCTTGAACGTCCAATCTGAGCCAGCTGCACCATCTTTCTTGCTAGTATAAGTTGTGTGGCATCGACAGGTTGAGATCACCAGTGTGTAAACACAGTAAGAGAGCGAGCTTTTTATTTTAGCAGGCCGAGAAATTAGAACAACGCATATTTGAGTAGTTCAACTCATAAGTTTGCGCGGAGATTTTGAATACCCACGGATTTGAATCACTTAAAGATGCCAAGCATATTTTGCCATGCTGGAGAAGCGATCATTTTTTTGTTATAGACCGTTGGGGGTACGATGACACATGAGGAGTTTGCTTTATTTATTCAGAGGAACAAAGTCCGCGATGAAAAAATATCTCAATCTTAAAGTAACCTTGCTTTGGAGACAAGACCATGTTGGCTGACCGAATTCAAAAATTTAACTTAAAAATAAATAATTATATCGTACTCAAATGAATTCGCATTTCAAATTGATTCACAAGCATGGCCAACAACCCCAACGTTGCAACCGATGCGTCATGGATCTTCGTGTGGATCCTTTCCTGAAATTTAATGACGGCGGCGTCTGTAATCACTGCCTTCGCTATGACAAACTACTTCCGATTCGAACAGTAAGTGGCGATGAAGCTAAAGAAAAACTTAACAAAATTGTTTCCGCTATTAAACGGCGAGGAAGCACAGCGGAATATGATTGCATTGTTGGTATGAGCGGCGGCCTTGACAGCACATATGTTGTGTATCTTGCAAAAAAATTAGGATTGCGACCACTGGCCGTGCATGTCGACAATGGTTGGAATACTGAGTTCGCTATCCGAAATATTGAACGTGCTGTTAAGGCACTTGGAATAGACTTAGTCACCCACGTACTGGACTGGCGAGAGTTTGTTGACGTTCAACGGTCATTTCTCCTCGCCTCAACCCCGGACGGTGAAATCCCTACGGATCACGCCATAGTGTCCGTGGTGTGGCGCGAAGCGATTCAGCGAGGGATCAAATATTTTCTGACCGGGATGAACTTTGCGACAGAGTCGATTCATGTGCCTCACTGGGTATATGGTCATTATGATTGGAAATATATTCGGGCGGTTCATCACCGATATGGTTCCGTTTCGCTTCGCAATTATCCGCATTGCAATTTCCTTTACCTTACCCTTTACGCAAGCGGTATTCGCGGCATTCGTAGCGTTTCTCCATTGAATTACATCGACTATAAAAAGGCTGAGATTGTTCAACTCCTCCAGAAGGAACTTGGATGGCAGGAGTATGGCGGAAAGCACCACGAATCGATTTACACAAGATTTTACCAGGGGTACCTTCTTCCAAAGAAGTTTGGAATAGACAAGCGAACCGGACACCTGTCGGATCTTATTAATGCGGGTCAACTCACTCGAGAAGTCGCTATTACTAAACTACAAGAAGAGCCATATCCAACAAAAGATCAACTTGCAGACATCACATATGTATGCAAAAGGTTGAATCTTTCACCGGCAGAATTCGGCAATATTTTGCAAGCCGAATGCAGAACTTATCGAGATTTCCCCAATGCTGGGAGGCAAGAAAATATCGTGCGTTGGATTTTGACCACACTGAGGAAATTTCGGATGTATCCACAGTAGGCATATTCATTTTTAGGTCTCCCCAGATTTGGTGGACACGATTCACTTGAGTATTGAATCCTGATAGGCTGAATTTTTTTGGAACCATTCCCCGCGCAGCATTAACGCCAGACACTGCCCATTGCTTGGTAGAGGAATCCTTCACGACTACCCGCTGCGATTTTATTTAAATTAGAGCCATATCTAGTTCGTCTTGGCTCGGATAGTTAAGAAGTACCGCACGATGTTTTCCATGAAACACAAACATGCTTCCGGCTGCTACTCCTGCTGCTCCCTGATCAGCCGCTTTCCGTAAGTCCTGTATGTTCCGAGCGCCCCCTAGGGCGATTATTGGAACTGAAACCGCACTCGAAACTCCAGCAATCAGCTCAAGGTCGTATCCAGACATCATGCCATCACGATCAATAGCACCCAATAGAACCTCGCCTGCCCCAAGGGAAACGGCGAATTGCGCCACTTCAATAGGCGATTCCTTCCACGGCCGGGTGCCACGATCCCCGACTGCCTGATACCTGCCAAACATAGTCCGTCGAACATCAATTGATGCGATTAAGCTTGAACTTCCTGCATTTATTGCAATTTCTTCGACCGCTCTGGGGTCAGATTGCAAAAGATGATTTACAATTACTTTCTCAATACCAAGTCCAAAAATACGCTTTGCATCCTCTTTGTTGCAAATGCCACCACCGTAAGCGATTGGCATAAAGGCTTCTCCCGCGATGGCTGCAATCAAAGCATAATCAGGCGTACGGCTTTCAGCGGTCGCTGTGATGTCAATGCATACCAGTTCATCTACCTCCTTTTCATTGAAGACTCTTACAGCATTAATTGGATCTCCGATATAAACAGGATTTTGAAATCGCCGAGTCTTTACCAGTCCACCATTCTTCAATAGAAGTGTGGGTATAACACGTGTTCGCAGCATGACATTATTACATTTCTGCAAAATTTTTGAGAATCATCATCCCATAGCGATGACTTTTTTCTGGGTGAAATTGGGTTCCAAACAGACGTCCTCGTTGCAAGGCACTAGTAAAGTTGAATCCGTGGCAAGTTTGGGCAAGCACGTCGCGCGAATCTGTACAAGCAACATAATATGAATGCACGAAATAAAATCGACTCCTCGGCTCTTCAGCAATTCCGTCAAATAATTTACTTTGGCGAATCGGCTTCGCTCGATTCCAACCCACATGAGGAACCCGAATCATGGAATTAGGAGGCGGAACGACCCGAACACAGCGTCCTGGTATTAACCCAAGACCGGCTGAAGTGCCTTCATCGGAGCCTTCCATTAGTAGTTGCATACCAAGGCAAACGCCAAGAATATCAGCAGTTTCAGCCCGTGCTATTTCAAGAATTGCTTCAAACAGCCCTCTTTCACGGAGAGCGTTCACCCCCTGATCAAACGACCCAATACCTGGGAGTATCAATTTTTTTGCCGTTAACACATCTTTATGCGAGGTGATTGGTCGTGCGTTTAGTCCGGCTTTCTCAAGCATTCGAAGCATGGACATCAAATTTGTTAAACCGTAGTCGATAACCGCAATTTCTTTGTCTAGTGTATTCAATAGCATGATTTTATCTTTGGGATCGCCAAATACGGATACTAACCATTAGCAATGGAATCTATATCAGAAATAGGCTTGTTGCCCCGGATGGTCGTTCGATAACATTCTATTAGGCGCTGTGCTGATGCTTCAAGTTCCATATGCTCAATGTGTCTGCGAAGGTTTATAGGCGGATTTGATCTGTCAAACTTTATTACTTCAGCAATAGCAGCACCCAAAGCAGTGGGTGTCGCGTCGGTAACTCGGCATGAGGTTTCAATGGCAGCGATTTCTGAGAGGTCACTGGTGTCGGTCGCAACGAATGGAACATTTGAAGCGAGTGCTTCTTTAACGCAGTTGGGCCACCCTTCCTTAGTTGAAGTGGAAAGAATCAAATCGCATGCCCTAGTCAGCGCAGGAATACGGTTATGGCTCATTGAGTGTGCAATGATCAACTCGACTCGATCTGACAACAGTCTCTCGGCCTCTACTACCGCGGCTTTCGCCAAAGTAAAACGCTTGATTGGGCTCGTGATATTAAGCGAATTAAATAATACCCACGGTCTCGTTATATCGCGTCCATCTCGTAGTACCTGCTTGGCATCAATTATATTTCCTACAAACGGGCGAAATTGGCTCATGTCTATGGGCGTAGGCATGTATTCTACCCGCATTGTTTTAAACTGTCTTAAGACTTCCTGGCGGAGTCTATGGGATACACAAATCACGGTATCCGCTCTTTTGATAGCACATTCTGAAAACCACTTCGCTAAGTGCGTGTGATAGAAGAGCCAGTGCAACCGGTCTGGATGTACATTCCAGTCGCTTCCTCTTAGTGTCACTATAAAAGGACGTCCCGTGCATCTAGACGACGCCAAGGCACAGGCTGAACCGTTCTGTGCATGTATGACGTCAAAAAATCGCGCGCAATCGTTGACTATCCGGCTAGCTCGACGAATAGCCCATGGTGAGCGAAGATTTCCAAGTCGGATAAGTTCCACTTCAATGCCGAAATCTACGAGTTTTCTTTGGAGCGACGAAATGAATATGAGCGATGCATGTTCCATAGGCGGCTCATTCGTAGTCCAAAGTACCTTCATTCCCAATAATTTATTTCAACGCTCTTAGCCTGTCAATATTAGAATTTTGCCAATATATCACTGAGAAGACTCGCACAGTAAAATTAATAAATAGATATACGCGGCTATAAGAGGGCCGGTGTCCACTGGACTTGGGGAAGTTCAGCCTGGGATCAATTTTATTCTTGCAGAAGATTCGTCAGTCCGCAAGTTGCTCAATTTCAATCAATCGATTCAGCAAGTATTTCTGCGATTGCATCTGAGGCATGACCACTTCCGTAAATATCTCCTGATTTTACAGTTGTATTTTTAAAGTGAAGCATGGCGTTCTGAATCGAACTTGATGATGCGCCAGTAATAATATTGGCGCCAAGTTCAACTAGCTCGACCCACTCGGTCTCGTCGCGAGTAGTAATGCAAGCCTTGCCAAAGAAAAAGGCTTCTTTCTGTAAGCCGCCACTGTCCGTAATGACCAACTTACAGTGCTCTAACAACCAAATCATCTGTAAATAGCCAACGGGTTCTAGCAAGGTAATATTTCGGGTTACAATTTGACTTTGCGCTAGGAGTTTCTTGGTTCGAGGGTGGAGAGGTAAAATAACTGGTGTCTTCGCGGCGATCTCATTGAACGCGCTAATTATTTCGGCAAGTCGATTTGGGTCATCCGTGTTTTCGGCACGATGGATCGTGGCAAGAACAAAGTCGCTGTCAAATTCAATAAGCGATGGTTTTTTAGCCTTGCTTCTATAAAAAAGCGCAGCGTCATACATCACATCGCCGACTTGCTTTACCCTGTCGCCGTAAATTCCTTCATTAGTAAGGTTACGAGTAGCGGTATCTGTGGGAGTAAATAGCAAGCTAGAAGCATGATCGGTTAATACTCGATTCATTTCCTCAGGCATGCGGCGGTTAAAGGAACGTAGACCAGCTTCGACATGTGCTACCGGTATGTGCAGTTTAACCGCAGCAATCGTGCCGGCAAGGGTGGAGTCGGTATCCCCATACACAAGCACCCAGTCTGGATTCTCTTTAATCAACACGGTCTCAATCGCCTCAATCATTCGTCCAGTATTTTGACCGTGACTTCCGCCCCCTGTACCTAGGTTGTAACTCGCGCGTGGAATCTCAAGTTCTTCGAAAAATATTTCACTCATATTGGCGTCATAATGCTGGCCAGTATGAACAATAGTTTCACATATATTAGAGCGATGCTCTCGCAAGGAGCGAGACACAGTAGCAGCCTTAATAAATTGGGGTCGGGCACCTATAATTGTAGCAATCTTAAGAGGTAAGTTCATGATAACTTTAGGCACGCTCATAAATTGCAGCAATCCATCGCCACGAGTGGTTCCAAGCGAGCAAACTACAAATTCGCCCCCCGATGGTGTTTCGTGATTTTATTAAACCTAGCGGAGGATTTGTCTTATTTAAATAAAGGCAATGTCCACAGGCAGGGCAAATTGCTCCAGAAACCACTGGTTGCTTTGGTTGATTCAACAACTTCCGCTTTATTTGCGCAATCCCTTGTAATAACATTTTAGTTTTATCCGAAATGACCCGCTCAGGGGATATATGAATCATCTTAATGCATCTAAAACCATGTTGAGTTAGAAGACTTGCTATCCGCTTATCATCAAAGCTGCGTAGGTGAAAGCGCGGGTTGAATTGACAGTGGCATTCTGAACATTCAATCAGTGATAATCGAAGCTTTTGGTTAAATGGCACACTAACTATAAAATTTTTTTTTTGCGATCCGAGACAGTTCGACGAGAGCAGCTTTGTAAGTTTCTTGCGGCAAGTGTTCAAGTACTTCTAAAGCAGAAACGGTATCAAATTCACAGTCTGCAAACGGCAGATTAGTTATGTCCGCCAAATACTTTTCTGTTTGAACGAACGATAGTGCCGCAGAGCTTCTATCAGTTCCGCAAAGTCTCACAAAGCCCTTATTGGAGAGCATTTCAACATGCTTTAGAAACAGCCCGTTTCCACATCCAACATCAAGCAAGGAAGTTGAATCGTAAGGAACAAGCTCCAATATTTTTCTAAAACGTTCCTCATTCACACCCAAGTATCGTTCGGGCTTCCAAAAATCAGCATTTTCATAGTATTGTTGTTCTATGCTCATAAAATATTATATGACCTTTCTTAATTTATTTCTGATATTTACTAGATTCAAGTGTCCCATATAATTAAAAAGAAATACAACAGGCACTAGATATAGAAAGCCGGCTAGTGCCATTTGTGCTATGGGGGGTATATCGAATCCATACGAACCAAGCAGCGCCAGTGGAATGCATGCGATGCAGGCAAGGGCGATTTTTAGCAATGAATCCATTGGCAAAGTTTCTCTGTAGTGAACGCCAAATCCTTGTCCAATTCGCAAAAGATTGAAGGGTGTTGACCATAAGTATAAAGTTAATGCTAAGGCAATTGGCGCCCCAATATAACCAATTGTTCTTACCAGAACCCAGCAGAGGAGTGCATTGATTAGAAAATCAAAAATGCTTCGGATTAGTATTGCTCTCGTTAGTCCTAACGCCATCAGTGCGGATCCATAGACCACAATTCGAATTGGTAGTATTAGGAGGTAGATACGAAACGGCGTAACGCTAGCTTCATATTTTTCAGAATAAAGTAGGGTAATAAATTGCGTGGCAGTAACAAACAAGAAGCACGTTACTGGAAATAGGATGCAAGCTGACTTTATGCTGGCTTTTCGAAAAAGTTCAAGTGCGCTTGGTTTGTCTCCCTTAGCACAAAAAGAGGACATTTCAGCCAAAATTACGGTGGAGATTGAGCCGGTAACAATTCCAACTATTGGAATCTGAGTTGCTCCATTTATATAAACAGCAAATTCGTCAGGAGTGCAAATTGATGAAACGATTATGGTATGTAATTGCAAAGTAAGTTGGCCAAGGATCGTTGCTGCTCCGAGTGGAAGCGAGTATCGAGCCATAGACAGCATCGAGTCCCTGCAAGGCCAGCGTATTGAACCGGGGTTGCCTGAAAGCATAAGAAAAAGCGCCACGGGGATGAACAGCATTGGGACAAATATGCGAACAATGACCGGCGCGAAGTAAGAGTGTGTGGCAAGTACAGCCCAGATTCCCGAAAGAGTGACCGCTAGGCTTAGGACAACGTTATAGACGGCGAGTGATTTGGTTTTATTTTGCAACACTAAAATCGCGGCAAGCCCTGCAGTTGGCATGATAATGAGTGGGTATGGAATTAGCCATGGGAGTGTTTCAAGTAGGTCTGGGTTATCAAAGCGACGCGCAATTAGATTATATCCGCCACATAAGAGAAATATACTAAAAATGCATCCAGCAAGAAAAAGCAGTGATATATTATCAATAATAATCCCTCTCTTGTTTTCTTCTTTGGGAAAAAAGAAATAGAGAGCGGTTGGCAATCCGAGCATTAAAACCGGTGCTATAAATTCATAGGCGAGAAATGTTTGGCGAATTGTTGCATAGTCATTTTTTGATAGCCATCGAGATGCAACTATTCCAAAAATGAGGCTAGCGACCATTGATAGCGAGCTTCCAATTGATAATGCTAATACTTTCCCAGACTTGGATGTCACGGTTGGTGTTTTGGGCGTGTCTGAAAGTAGGAGGGACATTTGAGTTGCGTGTGATTCGATTTGATGTTGACTAAATTTTGAACGTCCCGCAACGCTATCGCCTTTGCATCATTGAATTCATCAACATGTACACACTCCCAGTTTTCTCACATCTCGCCTCTCCACTTCCACTCAACGGTAATTTCAACTGCTCGCCGAATTCGCTCATCCAACCAATTTGTTTCGCAGGTACACCAACCATCAATGCATATGGCTTCACATCCTTATTCACCACAGCACCGGCGCCAACAAATGCAAACTCGCCGATGGTCACGCCGCAGACAATCGTGCAGTTTGCTCCAAGTGTCACACCGCGCTTCACTACAGTATCCCGGTATTCATCCTTGCGAGTCACGGCACTGCGTGGGTTATAAACATTGGTAAATACCATGCTCGGCCAGCAGAACACATCATCTTCCAAAGTCACATTGTCATACACACTGACATTGTTTTGAATCTTTACATTATTGCCAATCACAACGCGATTGCCGACATAAACATTTTGCCCTAGCGAACACCTCTCCCCAATCTTCGCGCCGCCGCTGACATGCACCCAGTGCCAAATACGCGTCCCCGCACCAATTGTTGCGCCCGCATCAACGATTGCCGTATCGTGCTTGGTGTAATTCATGCGCGTACTGTCTCTCTCAGGAATGGGTGGTAATCGCCTTGCAAGCCTAGTGGTGCTGCTTCACGAATCTCGCCGACGGTTTCAATGGCGACACGGTTTTCTTCAAGCCCGAACCCTCCTCCCGAAAGCATGTCTTCATAAATACGCGTGTGTAAGTCTGAGAATCCATCTGAGAATTCAATTTCTTCATCACCCAAGCGGATGGATCGATAAGTGCGTTGATTCTTAGCGCGAGTTTCTATGGGTAAGTCGTTGCAATCTACGGAAAGAAACCAGCGAACGCGCGCACGGTCATATTCCAGATAGCCAGCCGCCTTGGTTGGACTGCGATGATGAACTTT
>SXGU01439377.1_pt1 | contig 17441 bp, 19 predicted proteins | sample 3174531 | NCBI WGS metagenome assembly SXGU01 (sample SAMN11356863, study PRJNA531348) | freshwater metagenome | isolation source: freshwater sample F1-140 | place: China: Fuxian Lake, Yuxi | collected 2017-12-25 | reverse complement strand
ATAGCCAACGCCGTTGGTATGGCTCTCGCCGAACGCATGGTAAATGCGCGATTTGGCGATGATTTAGCCTCGCATTATACATACGCGATTGTCGGCGACGGCTGCCTTATGGAAGGCATAAGCCAAGAAGCTATAACCATTGCGGGGCATTTGAAACTCAACAAATTAATCGTGCTGTGGGATGATAATAAAATCACTATTGACGGCGCGACCAGCCTTACCACTTCTGAGGATATGGCTGAGCGATTTGTCGCTGCTGGCTGGAACACTCTGGCGGTTGATGGGCATGATTACGCGGCGGTTTCAGCGGCGATTTCAGCGGCGAAAACCAGCGACAAACCAACCCTAATTGCCTGCGCGACCACCATTGGTTACGGCGCACCAACCAAGGCGGGAACATCTGGCTGCCACGGTTCGCCACTAGGAAAAGATGAAATAGCTGGCGCGAAGAAAAATCTAGGCATTGACTATCCAGAGTTTGAAATTCCTGCGGAGATTCTTTCGGCATGGCGCGAAATTGGCGCGCGTGGGCAAAAGGATTTTGCGGAGTGGACTTCTCGCCTTAATAAATCGGAAAAACAAGCGGAATTTTCCCGCCTGCAAGCAGGCGATCTGCCAGCAAACTGGGTGAGTGAATTTGAGAAATTTAAGGAACAACTCGCCGAGAAAAAACCAAATGAGGCAACTCGCAAATCCTCGGAAAATGTGTTGCAAGTGCTTACCGCCACCATTCCTGAGTTAATCGGTGGTTCGGCAGATCTCACTGGTTCTAACAACACCAAAACCAAGGCAACTGCGCCAATTCAGGCGGGCGATTTTGGTGGGCGATATATCTATTACGGCATCCGCGAACATGCGATGGCAGCGATTATGAACGGCATGGCACTACACGGCGAATTCATCCCGTATGGCGGAACTTTCCTTGTGTTCACCGATTATTGCCGTGGCAGCATTCGCCTTTCCGCGCTGATGGGACTCCGCGTGGTGTATGTGATGACGCATGATTCAATCGGGCTGGGTGAAGATGGCCCAACCCACCAGCCAGTGGAGCATTTGGCGAGCCTTCGCGCTATTCCGAACTTGCAAGTTTTCCGCCCTGCCGATGCCACTGAAACTGCCGAATGCTGGGCGTTGGCGCTAGCTTCTAAAAACACTCCTTCGGTGCTTTCGCTCTCGCGCCAAAATTTGCCAACTGTTCGCACGGAATACACGGCTGATAATCTCTGTGCGCTGGGTGGTTATATACTTTCACCGACAACTGACAACCGACAACTGACAACCACTTTAATAGCCACTGGTTCTGAAGTAGAAATCGCCCTTGCCGCGCAAGCAAAACTAGCGGAAAAAGGCATTGCAGCAAATGTTGTTTCTATGCCCTGCTGGGAGCTTTTTGACGCGCAACCCGAGAGCTATAAACAGCAAGTTTTGCCGAAAAATAGCTTGAAAGTAGCGATTGAAGCCGCCCTCGGCTTCGGCTGGGAACGCTATATCGGCAACGACGGAATATTTATTGGCATGAAAGGTTTCGGCGCATCCGCCCCTGCGAAAGATTTATACAAGCATTTTGGAATTACAGTCGAGGCGGTGGTTGAGGCTGTGGTGAGAAAAGCAGCAAAATAGGAGAATTTTATGACAGAAGAAAATTATCGCATAGAGCAAGGAGAAGCAATACTTAGAGATTGTTTTGGATATGGCTTTAATTACGACAAAAATTCAAAATTAGTTTGGAACTCTGGTAAATTTGTGGATATAAATTTTAGCAAAACCCAAGGAATAACAGCGTATTTTGAGCATATAAAACTTCCATCAAACGATTGGGAAATCAAAGATAGCATTACTCAGTTTGGTGAAACAGATAAATTCCACGAGTTAGGGGGGGGGATAAATGTTAGATTAACCCAAACGGGATATGAAAAATTGGCAAAGGCATTAGGTATAGAATTAAGCAGAGAAATAAAATGACAATACGCATAGGAATAAATGGTTTGGGGCGCATCGGGCGTTTGGTCTCTATACATATGGTAAAAAGCTGATTGCATAGCGAATAAAAATAGTATATACTGCCATATATACAATAAGGAGTGGTTATGGCTTTATATATCAGGGATGAGCAGGTTTATAAGGATTTGCATTTTCTTTCCCGCATTACTGGCGAGAGCCTTACTGAAGCCGCTAGGGTGGCAATTCGTGAGCGATTGCAGCATTTAAGCGCGAAGGCAGAGCTGGAAGTTGACAAAAAAAGCAAGAAACTGCGGGGGTTTTTGGCAAAAAGAAGTAAGCTAAAAGGCGCGAACACTGACCATAAAAAACTCACGGATTCCTTATGGGAGGCATAGTAGTAGATAGCTCGGCTTTACTGGCATTGTTGTTTTTTGAAGAAGATGCTGATGCTATTGAAAAAGCAATAGGAAATGCAACAAGGATTTTCATTTCATCTGTTACTTTCGCAGAGGCGGGAATAGTCTTTGATTCTAGCGACTATGCCAAAAACAACCCTAAAGAGCTGGATCAGCTGTTATCACTAATTGCAGCGGAGATTATTCCTGTTAGTGAAGCTCAAGCAGTGGAGGCTCGCAAAACTTACAAAAAATTTGGCAAAGGCAGACATCCAGCAAAACTTAATATGGGTGATTGTTTTTCTTATGCCCTTGCGAAAGAAAAAAAGCTTCCCCTACTTTACAAAGGCAATGATTTCTCTAAAACAGACATAGTTTCAGTTTTATAGTAAAGAATACGAGGCAATAATAATGACAATACGCATAGGAATAAATGGTTTAGGGCGCATCGGGCGTTGTGTGGCGCGGGCGGTGTTTGAGGGGTTTGGCGAAGGTGGGGAGCTGGTGGCGGTTAATGGCCCTGCGGAGGCAGCAACCCACGCGCATTTGCTGAAATATGACTCAATCCACGGGCGATTTGCGCCATCAGTTGAAGTTGATGGCGAAAACCTAAAAATCGCTGGAAAAAGCGTAAAATTATTTCATCATAAAGACCCGACACTTATTCCTTGGGGTGCGCTGAGTGTGGATTTTGTGTTGGAATGCACGGGAAAATTCAACAAAAAATCCGACGCGGAAAAACATTTGCAAGCGGGCGCGAAAAAAGTGTTGATTTCCGCACCAGCGGACGGCGTGGATTCCACCATTGTTTATGGCGTGAATAACTCCGCACTTGCCAAAAACCATGAGGTAATTTCGGTTGGTTCATGCACCACCAACGCCCTTGCACCACTTGCCAAAGTGCTGCACGAAACGGTGGGTATTGAGCATGGTTTTATGACCACAATTCATTCCTACACGGGCGATCAAAACTTGGTGGATGGCAGCCATAAAGATTTGCGCCGCGCACGCGCCGCTGCTCTTTCGATGATACCAAGCACCACAGGGGCGGCAAAAACCATCGGGCTTATTTTGCCCGAGCTAAAAGGCAGGTTGGACGGCACGGCGATCCGCGTTCCTACCGCTAATGTTTCGCTGGTGGATTTAACCTTTACCGCCAGCCGAGAAACCACCAAGGAAGAAATAAATGCTGCACTGCAACATGCAGCAAATGGCTCTCTAAAAGGCGTGTTGGGTGCATCGTCCGCGCCGCTAGTTTCAACTGATTACAACCACTCAAGCGAAAGCAGCAACGCTGACCTGACTGGAACATTTGTTACAGGCGGAAAGCTGGTGCGCGTGGCAAGCTGGTATGATAATGAGTGGGGATTTTCCTGCCGTATGTTGGATGTGGCGCGGCTTTGGGCTGCTCTCTAAACAGCCTGCCAAGCAATATCGCGGCGGCAAAATCCGTCTTTCCAATCAATCAAATCCACTGCTCTGTAAGCGTTTTCCTGCGCTTGTTTGATGCTGTCACCAAGGGCGGTGACGCCGAGAACACGCCCGCCAACGCTTATAATCTTGCCGTCTTTTTCCGCCGTTCCCGCGTGGAAAATTTTTACATTTGGCAGTGCGCCCGCTTTTTCCAGCCCGTTTATTACGCTGCCTTTTGCGTAAGCCGCTGGGTAGCCCTTCGCCGCCATCACCACGCAAACCGCCGCTTGTTTCGCAAACGAAATATATTTCGTATCCACCGCGCCATTGGCGCAGGAAAGCAGCAGCGCGAACAAATCACCATCAAAACGCAGCATCAGACTCTGCGTTTCTGGGTCGCCAAAGCGCACATTATATTCCAGAAGTTTTACGCCGTCTTTGGTGAGCATCAACCCAGCGAATAAAACGCCTGTGAAGGGAATGCCCTCCGCTTCCATCGCAGCCATGGTGGGTATCACGATTTTTTCCATCACCTCAGAGCGCACAGCGTCAGTCACGATTGGTGGCGGGCTGTAAGTCCCCATGCCGCCAGTATTTGCCCCTTTGTCGCCGTCAAGTGCGCGTTTGTGATCCTGCGCGAAGCCGAATTCCACCGCCTTCTTGCCGTCGCACAATGCAAAAAAACTTGCCTCGCGTCCGTCCAAAAATTCCTCAACAACCACCTTCGCGCCAGCATCGCCAAAGCTGCCCGAAAACATTTCCTCAACCGCCGCCACAGCTTCCACTTTGTTTTCGGCAATGATTACGCCTTTGCCTGCCGCCAAGCCATCCGCCTTCACCACGATTGGAAAAATTTTTCCTTCCAGAAAATTGAGGGCGGCTATCTTATCATCAAAAAAACCATAAGCCGCGGTTGGAATATTATATTTCTTGCACAAATCCTTCATAAAACCCTTGGAGGCTTCCAGCTCGGCGGCTTTTTTGCTGGGGGCGAAAACCTTGATGTTCTCAGAGCGTAAATAATCCGAAAGCCCGTCCACCAATGGCTGCTCAGGGCCAATAACCACAAGGGCGATTTTTTGGCTTTTACAAAAATCCGCAATTTCCGCGTGGGTTTTTAAGTCAACGCAGGTCGCATCCGCCGCAATACCCGCATTGCCGCCCGCGCAAAAAACTTGCGAAACGCTGGGGGACTTTGCCAAACGAAAACAAAGCGCATGTTCGCGCCCACCACCACCAATTACTAGAACTTTGTTCATTTTTCTTTTCCATAATTTAAGTACAGAACTATTATATTGTCATACCAGAAGCTTAGTTTTCCACATTTACTTGTAAATGTTCTTGGAAAACTTGCTATCTGGTATCCAGCGATAGGTTGCTCTGGATGCCACATAGCTGATTTTGTAACGATTTTTTTGCAAAAATCTAACAAAATCTAGCTTCTGGCATGACAAAGAGCTATAAATAGCGCTGAAATTTAGATTAGAGGGCAAAAAATATGGCGCATTTTGTAGGAATAATACATAAAGACGAAGGCAGTGATTATGGGGTTATCTTCCCTGATTTTGCAGGTTGCGTAAGCGCGGGAAAAACCCTGCAAAAAGCTTATGATATGGCGAATGAGGCACTGCGCGGGCATATCACAACCATGGTGGAATATGGCGATGAATTACCAGAAAAACCAATGACTTTGGATGAGGCAAAAAAACATAAATCCGCCAAAAATGCGGAAACTTTTTTTATGGTGGATGCGCACTTGCCATCAAAGAAAAAACGCACCAATATCACGCTGGATATTGATGTGATAAAGTCTATAAATGCGGTTACCAATAATTTATCCGCATTTTTACAAGAAGCAGCAATTGAAAAATTGCAACATAGGTAGCAGGTGAGCGAAAACCAACCAGATTTCAACCACAACCAGATTGTTTATTCCATAAGCGAGGTGGCGCAGTCCATCAAGCGGATGGTGGAGGATAGGTTCGGGCGCGTTTCCCTGCGCGGGGAGATTTCAGGCTGGAAAGTGGCGAGTTCTGGGCATGTTTATTTCCGCCTGAAGGATGACGCGGCGGTGATGGACGCGGTGTGCTGGAAGGGGACGGCGAGCAAATTTTCCTTCAAGGCAGAAGACGGGTTAGAGGTGATGGCAACGGGCAAACTCACCACTTACCCGAATAAATCATCCTATCAAATAGTGGTGGATTCTATGCAGCCAGCGGGCGCGGGTGCGCTGATGGCGGTGCTGGAAAAGCGCAAACAAGCTTTGCAGGCAGAGGGCTTATTCGCGCAGGAGCGCAAGCAAAAACTGCCATTTCTGCCACAAGTTATCGGGGTTATCACCTCGCCGACAGGCGCAGTTATCCGAGATATTTTGCACCGCATTAGCGAACGCTTTCCTGTGCGGGTTTTGCTCTATCCCGTTGCGGTGCAGGGTGATGGCGCGGCGGAGCAAATTGCTGGTGCGATTAATTTTTTCAACAAACTAAACCCTAATTCAGAGTTCCCAACGCCTGACTTGCTAATCGTCGCTCGTGGTGGCGGGTCTATTGAGGATTTATGGGCGTTTAACGAGGAAATCGTGGTGCGGGCGGCAGCGGCTTCGCGCATTCCTCTCATTTCCGCCGTCGGGCATGAAACGGACACCACGCTGATTGATTACGCCAGCGATATTCGCGCACCAACACCAACCGCCGCGGCGGAAATGGCTGTGCCTGTGCGCGAGGAGCTTTCACTCGCGCTTCGCCAATTATCGCTTCGCCAAGACACGGCAATTAAGCGACTATTAGAACAGCGCGGCGAACAGCTAAAAGGCTTGGCGCGTGGTCTGCCACGACCTGAGGCGTTGCTGCAAGTGGCGGCGCAGAGGTTGGACGATTGGAGCGAAAGGTTGCTTGCCGCCCTGCCCGCTATGCTCGCTCGCAAGGAACAGCAACTGGCACTCCTCTCCACCAGTCTAAAACCAAACGCGCTCAAAAACGAAATTGTAAAAACTGGCGAACGCCTTGCCGAGCTGCAAACCCGCATGAGCGCGGCGGCGGAGCGAATTTTTGCAGCCCGCGCAGAAAAATTGGCGAACCTAGCCAGCCTGCTGGAAAGTGTCAATTATAAGCGGATTTTGGCGCGTGGCTTCGCGCTGGTGAAGGACGCCGACGGCAAACTAATCACCACCGCCGCCACCGCACAACAAAACAAAAACTTGATTGTTTTATTCGCTGATGGCGAAGTGGCGGTTAAACCAAACTAAATCTCATTTTTGTAGATTTTAATTATGTTGTCCAACAAAGCTAGTGCTTCGGCGCGTGGGCGTTGGAAGCAATTTCTGCCGACGATTGAGCCGTTGCCACCGCCATCACGAATTGCGCGAACTTCATCCAGCAATTCTTTTTCACCCTTAACATTGCCGCCAGAGAACACCACGATGCGCTTGCCCGCAAAGCAAGCTTGCTTGATGTGCGAAATGCGCTCGGTTAGCGTGCTAATGGCAATTTTTTCCGCGTCATAAACTTTTTTCGCTTCCGCTTGTTCCAATTTTTCGGTTGGCGGCTTCACCTTGATGATATGTGCGCCGAGAAGTGCGGCAATATGCGCCGCATAAGCCGAGGTGTCCATCGCGGTTTCGCCGTCTTTGCTGATGTCTTCGCCGCGAACATACGACCAAATAACCACCGCCAAGCCGTATGCTTTAGCTTCTTCCGCCATGTCGCGGATTTCTTCCATTAGCTCGAACATATCGTGCGAACCGGGATAGATGGTAAAGCCAATCGCGCTGCAACCAAGGCGCAGCGCGTCCGCCACCGAAGCGGTCACCGCTTGGTTCGGGGTTGAAGATTTCGGCGCGAAAGAATTTGAACTGTTCACTTTAAGAATTAGCGGAATTTGCCCTGCGAATGTATCCGCGCCTGCCTCAATCATGCCCAGAGGCGCGGCATAAGCCGAAAGCCCAGCGTCAATGGCGAGCTGAAAATGATAATGCGGGTCATACGCATCAGGGTTTTTGGCGAAGCTACGCGCTGGCCCATGCTCAAAACCTTGGTCAACAGGCAGGATAACCAGCTTGCCCGTGCCGCCCAGCCGCCCGTGCATCAAAATCCGCGCCAAATTCGCCTTTGTGCCTGCGTTGTCGCTTTCATAGCAAGAAAGAATTTTTTTTACTTTTGTTGTCATTTTCATTGGTCTGTTCCTTTTTAGTTTTCGTTATATTTATGGCTTAATTATAGCTTATTTTTTCATCTGTAAAGCAGCAACGCCCGCCAGCTCTTTTCCTTCTAGCCACTCCAAAAACGCGCCGCCCGCAGTGGAAAGATAGCTGAAACTTTCGGCAAGCCCAGAGTGCATAAGCGCGGAAACCGTATCGCCGCCACCAGCAATGCTACGGATGGTTTTTTGCTCGGTTAGTGCCGCGACATGGCGAGCGATTGACACGGTGCTGACATCAAACGGGCTGGTTTCAAACGCGCCAACAGGCCCATTCCACACCACAGTTTTGCAAGTGGCAAGTGTTTCCGAAAATAAGCGCACGCTGTTGCAACCAATATCCACCGCCGTGTAGTCATCGGGTATTTTATCCACCGCGACAATGCGGTTGCTGGCATGGGCGGCAAATTTCCGCGCCACCACAAGGTCATTTGGCAAAATGATTTCGCAGCCATTTTCCTTTGCTTTTTTGAGGATGGAAAGCGCGGTTTCCTTCATCTCTTTTTCGCAGATGGATTTGCCGACATTATGCCCCATCGCATATAAAAATGTGTTCGCCATCGCGCCGCCGATAAGGATTTTATCCATGGTTTTGCTCAAATTCTCCAGCAAATCCAGCTTGGTGGAGATTTTTGAGCCGCCAATAATCGCCGCAATTGGTTTTTCAGGCTTGCCGAAAATTCCGCCCAGAACCTCCAGCTCCTCCTGCATCAGCCGCCCTGCCGCTGTCGGCAAAAATTCTGGAATGCCCGTTATCGAAGCATGAGCGCGGTGCGAACAGGAAAAAGCGTCATTGATGAACACCTCGCCGAGGCTTGCAATTTCGCGCGCGAACTCGCGGTCGCCCGCCTCTTCTTGTGGGTGGAAACGCAGGTTTTCTAGCAGCAAAACCTCGCCTTCATGCAGATTTTCCACTGCCTCGCGGGCGGATTTCCCGATGCAATCAACACCAAACTTAACATCAATTCCGCCCATCGCGTCCGACAGCGCGTCCACCAGCGGTGCAAGCGACATGCTCGGCACAAATTTACCCTTCGGGCGGTCAAAATGTGACAGCACCACCACGCGGCAATTTTTGGCAATAAGGTATTTTATGGTCGGCAGCGCACGCATAATCCGCGTGTTGTCGGTCACCATCCCGCCTTGCATCGGAACATTAATATCCGTGCGCAGCAAAACCGTTTTGCCTTTTAATTCAATATCTTCTAGTCGTAAAAAATTCATTTTTTATCCAATAAAACCTAAAACTCATCACCTGTAAATGCTATAATTCGCTCAAGCTTTACAGCCAAGACCCCGCGCAATCAATAAATTTTATGCCAAAAACTTACCACCAGACACATTCTTGTCATGCCGCACTTGTTGCGGCATCTGGAGAGAAAAGCATAGCTTTTCTCTTATTTTTAACCAGACCCCGCTATAAAAGCGGGGTGACAAACCATAGGATTTTTCTATGTTTGCTATAAATTGTCGGGTGGTAAGTGCCAAAAATCTTAGCATATATAACCCTACTCCCACTCAATAGTTGCGGGTGGTTTGCTGGTAATGTCATAAACAATGCGGTTGATGCCTTTTACTTCGTTGGTGATGCGGTTGGAAACGCGGGCGAGGAAGTCGTGGTTGAAATGGTAGTAATCTGCGGTCATACCATCGGTGGAGGTGACGGCGCGAAGGCTGCACACATACTCGTAACTCCGCGCATCGCCCATCACACCCACGGTTTTAATCGGCAGCAACACAGCAAACGCCTGCCAGATTTCGTTGTATAGCCCAGATTTACGAATCTCATCAATATACACAGCGTCGGCGCGGCGCAGAATTTCCACCTTTTCTTGGGCGATTTCGCCCAAAATGCGGATAGCCAGCCCCGGCCCGGGGAAAGGATGACGGCCGACCATATGTTCAGGCATACCCAGCTCTTTGCCGAGTATACGCACTTCGTCCTTAAACAATTCACGCAGTGGCTCAACCAGTGCCATTTTCATATGCGCGGGCAGCCCGCCAACATTATGGTGCGATTTAATGGTGACGCTCGGCCCCCCTGTGAAGGAAACTGATTCTATGACATCGGGATAAAGCGTCCCCTGCGCGAGGAAATCCGCACCACCAGCGTTTTTCGCTTCTTCGTCAAATACTTCTATAAATGTTGCGCCGATGATTTTGCGCTTTTGCTCAGGGTCGGAAACGCCGCTGAGGCGGTTCATGAACAACATGCTGGCATCCACATGAATCAGCGGAATATGGAAATGCTCGCGGAACATTGCCTCCACCTGCTCTGGCTCACCTTCACGCAGCAAGCCTGTGTTGATGAAGATGCAAACCAGTTGCTCGCCAATCGCCTGATGCAGCAGTGCCGCCACCACCGAGCTATCCACCCCGCCAGAAACCGCGCAAATAACCTTGCCCTTGCCCACCTGCGCGCGCACTTTTTCAATCGCGGATTTGCGGAATGCTTCCATCGTCCAATCACCCTTGCAACCAGCAACGCCGTGTACGAAGTTGGCAAGCAGCTTCGCGCCGTCCGCCGTATGCACCACCTCAGGGTGAAACTGCACGCCGTAATATTTTCGGGTTTCATTAGCAATCGCGGCAAACGGCGCACCTGCGCTGGTCGCCACCACTTTGAAACCTTCAGGCAGTGCCACCACCTTGTCGCCGTGGCTCATCCACACGGCATATTTCCCGCCTTTTTCCCACACGCCAGAAAACAAGGCACAATCCTCCGCAACTTCAATCGCCGCGCGCCCGAATTCGCGGGTTTCGCCCGCCTCCACCTTGCCGCCAAGTTGCTGGCAAAGCAGCTGCTCGCCGTAACAAATGCCAAGAATCGGAACGCCGATGGCAAACACGCCGTCATCCACCCTTGGTGAAAACTCGGCATGAACCGAAGCAGGCCCACCAGAGAAAATTATGCCATTTGGTGCGAAATTTTTAATTTCTTCCGCGCTGATATTAAACGGGCGAATTTCGCTATACACCCCACATTCGCGCACGCGGCGGGCGATGAGCTGCGTCACCTGTGAACCAAAATCCAGAATCAAAATTTTATCTGACATGTTTCAATATTCTCATTTCTTATGCTTAAATTTATGTTGTGTGACAACGGCAATATCAATCTCGTCATTATCCTGCATTTCCTCGTCACTGCTCAAATAAACCGCCTTTTTTCCCGCCGATTTTTTGATGTAGATTTTTTCGATTTTTATGCCCGCAGATACTAGCTCATTTTTAACCGCAACAAGGCGAGCCACTGCCAATTCCGCCTCTGCGTTATGATGCGCACTAAGCTGTAGAGAAAAATTTTTGGAAAAATTTTTCTTTTTCGCAATGCGCTTCACAAAATCGGAAATCTGCCCTTTGGCTTCATCAGTTATTTCCGCGTTATTAGGTTGGAATATAACTGTTTTCTTGCCGTTCGCACCGTAAGTCCGCTCATCCGCCAGTTTTTGCAATTCGTCAAATGTTGACAAAAACTCCTCGCCGCAACCACCCGCCGCAGGCAGGACACTACGGGCAACTTCCGCATTCCAGCAATCAAACAATACTTGCGCAGGTGCAGCGAGTGCCGTGGTTTTTTTGATGTCATCCGTCAGTACAGCGAGCAGTTCCGCCCGCGCCTCCCCCAACATTTGGTTACTGCCCGCATCAGGCAACACCTTCTCGCCTTTGAGCGATGCCAGACCTTTACCAGCGAAATATTCCGCTGCGTCCCACCTGCCCTGCTCATATTCGGACTCGCTATATGACAAATATTCGCCCGCCAAAATGCTGGAAAAATCATCCATAGCGAGCTGTGCGCCGCGCAATTCACCAAGATTTGTCGCACAGCCAGCCAACCCACAGGCAGCGATTAATGCAAAAATATTTTTTTTCATAATAAACTTCATAAAACAGCTCTTAAGTGCGAAACAACTGAATTTAGACTTCTATAGCCTGATTTATGAATAAGTCTATTAATAAATATGGAAATAAGCCTTGTAATTGGCGGTTAGTTGCTCAATATTGCACAGGTATTCGTATAAAAACCTCAAGGAACAAAAAATGCCGATGCCCGCCGCAGAAATTGAACGATTGGTAAAAACCGCCATTCCTGACGCGGTTATTGTGCTGGTGGACACGGCTGGGGATATGGATCATTATAGCATCACTGTGGCTTCCGCAGCGTTTAACGGCAAAACCCGTGTTGCTCAACATAAAATGGTGATGGACGCGCTGGGCGGTAATATGGGAACAAAATTACACGCACTCGCCATCACCACGAAAACCGCATAAAACTGGAGGAAAACTATGACAAACCCGATATTTGAAACCATTCAAAAAGATATAAGTGAAAATGATATTGTGCTGTATATGAAAGGCACAAAGCAAATTCCGCAGTGCGGTTTTTCCGCAACTGTCGCCCAAGTTCTCGAGCGGGTTGGCGTGGAAAATTACAAGGATGTAAATGTGTTGGCGGACGCGGAAATTCGTGACGGCATCAAAGAATTCACCAACTGGCCAACCATACCCCAGCTTTATGTTAAGGGTGAATTTATTGGCGGTTGCGACATCGTGCGCGAAATGTATCAAGCTGGCGAACTACAGGATTTACTTAAAGAAAAAGGCATAATTTCTTAAACTTGGTTCTTGCTATGAATGTCTATCTACCCATAGCCGAGATGTCGGTAAATATATACTTGCTGCTGGGCTTGGGGGTGATGACGGGTGTGCTTTCAGGGTTATTTGGTGTGGGCGGCGGGTTTTTGCTAACGCCGCTGCTGATTTTTCTTGGTGTGCCGCCTAGCGTTTCTGTTTCTAGCGTTGCCAATCAAATCATTGCTTCGTCGGCTTCTGGGCTTATTTCGCACATGCGGCGCGGGAATGTTGATTTCAAAATTGGCGGCTATTTGCTGCTTGGCGGCTTGATTGGCTCAACTCTTGGCGTTGGCGTTTTCCGCTGGCTTAAACAGCTTGGGCATATTGACCTGATTATTTCGGTTTCTTATGTGTTATTCCTCGGGATAATCGGCGCGATGATGGCGGAGGAAAGCGTTCGCGCCATCCTAAAACAGCCAAAACAATACGCCGCCAACACCCGTAAGCCACTCGCGCAGCGTCTGCCCTTTAAGGTTGAATTTCCGCATTCCAAGCTGAATATCAGCCTGCTTATGCCGCTGGCTATCGGTTTTTTTGTCGGCATTATGGTTTCGCTGATGGGCATTGGCGGCGGGTTTTTCCTCATCCCCGCGATGATTTACCTGCTCGGGATGCCAACCAATGTGGTGATTGGCACTTCGCTATTCCAGATTATATTTATTACTGCAAATGTCACTTTTTTACAAGCGGTTACTACCCAAACGGTGGATTTACTACTCGCGCTGATTTTGCTCACAGGCTCAGTATTCGGGGCGCAAATCGGAACGCGGCTTGGCACAAAACTCCCCGCTGAATATTTGCGCGGGCTGCTCGCCGTCATCGTTCTTGGCGTTGCCATCAAGCTGGCTTTTGGGCTATTTACCGTCCCTAGTGAGATTTATAGTGTCAGCGAAATTGATAATTAACATAATTTTCATGTAAAATAAATAATTATACAAAATAAGTTGCAATTATTTTGTAATATGGTTAGATATTGCTTATAAAGCTAGTAAATAAGGCACAAAAATATGAACGAACCAGTTAAAAAACTCTCCGCAGTTGAAGGCTATAAGCTGGCGAGCAGTCACCTAAAAGGCGATATTGCAGCCGAGCTTGCCGATAATTCCAGCGACCAAGTGAGCGATGGGACTTATGAGCTGCTGAAATTCCACGGTAGCTATTTTGGCTATGACCGCGACAGCGCAACCACCCGCAAAAAAGCTGGGCTGGACAAGGAATATGAGTTCATGGTGCGGATGAAATGTCCGGGTGGGAGGCTGACCGCTGCGCAATATCTCGCCCTTGATGTCCTCGCCGAAAAATACGCCAACGGCACAATGCGGATTACCACCCGCGAAACTTTTCAGTTTCATTGCATCAAAAAAGTGGGCATGAAACCGCTAATCGCTGACATAAACCATTTGCTGCTTTCCACCCTTGGCGGGTGTGGCGATGTGGTGCGCAATATCACCATGTGTCCCGCGCCAATTAAGAATAAAATCCACGCCAAGCTGGAAGCGGATGGCTATACGCTAGCCAGCCAACTCGCACCCAAAACCAATAGCTATTATGAAATCTGGCTGGATGGTGAAAAGGTACATGATTATAAATTCAACCCAACGCCAAATGACAGCGCCAAAGAAAGTGGAATTGCTGAGCCTTTATATGGCGACACCTACATGCCGCGCAAATTCAAAGTCGGGATAGCCACGCCAGAGGATAACTGCGTTGATGTTCTGACCAATGACCTCGCCATTTTGTCGCTGTTTGATGGGCAAGAATTGGTGGGTTATAATTTCGCGCTGGGTGGCGGTCTCGGGATGAAACACAACACGCCAAAAACCTTTGCCCGCCTTGCCTCGCCAGTTATGTTCGTGCCGCCTGAATTATTTATTCCCGCCACTGAAGCAGTTATAAAACTTCAGCGCGACCACGGCGACCGCACCGACCGCCAACACGCCCGCCTTAAATATGTTATGGCGGAAAATGGCGACGCATGGGCGAAAGCCGAGCTGGAAAAATATATCGGACGCGGAATGGACGCGCCAAAAGCCATGCCGAAATTCGCGGTGGATGACCATATCGGTTGGCATTCACAAGGTGACGGAAAATGGTTTTTCGGGGTGCCAGTTTCCAGCGGGCGGATTATTGACCGCGAGGGCGAGGCGGTTCGCACAGGGCTTCGCGCAGTGATTTTGGAATATGGCATGGATTTGGTGCTTACTGCCGATCAAAACATTATACTCTGCGATATTGAAGCGGGCGAAAAACCGCGCATTGAGCAAATTCTGCGCTCGCATGGGGTGAAGCTAGCAGGCGACATTACGCCCGTTTACCGCAATATGCTCGCTTGCGTGTCATATCCCACTTGCGGCAAAGCCCTCGCCGAAGCCGAGCGCGTGAAGTTGCCGCTAGTTGCTGCGATTGAAGCAGAGATGGCAAAGCATAATGTGCTAGACGAAAAAATATCCATCCGCATCGCGGGTTGCCCGAATGGCTGCTCGCGCCCAACGGTTGGCGATATTGGCATAATCGGGCGGATGCCCGACCATTACGCGCTGCATATCGGCGGTAATTTTGAAGGCACGCGCCTGAACGAAAAAATCTTTGACAAGGTGCATTATGATAATCTTCCGCAAGCCCTCTCTCCCATGTTCTCCCTGTGGAATGAAAAAAAACAGGACGGCGAAGGATTTGGCGATTTCTGCACGAGATACGGCATCGCGGAAGTAAAGCAATATGCGGTTGAGCAACTGAATGCAGATTGGGCGAAGTAGGAAGAAAAATGTTCCCAATCGCCCTTGACCTTAAAAAAATACCGATTTTGCTCATTGGCCATGGCGAAGCATTTGAAAAACGCCATAAGCAGTTGCTGGAGTTTGGGGCGGAGAAACTCACACTCCGTCATACCGACGCAAGTCGGTATCCAGAAATTACCGCCCAACTGGATACCGACTTGCGTCGGTATGACGAGCGGATAGTTATGATTGTTGGCTTGCCGTACGAAACCTCGGAACAAATCGCAAATGTCGCTCGCGCTGCGGGGAAATTGGTGAATGTTGAGGATGTGAATGATTTATGTGACTTTTATTTCACCGCCAATGTAAAGCGTGGGGATTTGCTAATTGCGGTTTCCACGGGCGGCGCATCGCCAACACTCGCGCGGCGGGTGCGTGATTATATCGCAAAAAAATTTGGCGCGGAGTGGGAAATGAGAACTGAAAAAATGCAGAATTTGCGAAACAAGCTAAAAGCCGAAGGAAAAACCATTCCTGAGGTTCTAAAAGCGAGCGATGAATTTTTGCAGGAAAAAGGTTGGCTGAATGAATAATATGCTGGAACAACTGCAAAAACAATACGGCGAACTTGACGCAAGCGATTTGCTGCGCGAGATGATAACCCGCGAATTCAAAGGCAAAATCGCGCTGATTTCTTCTTTCGGCGCGGATGCGGCTTTGTTGCTTTCTATGGTTGCCGAGGTGGATGCGAACACACCAGTATTATTCCTTGAAACTGGCAAGCATTTTCCTGAAACTTTGGAATATGTGGAAACGCTAAAGAATCAGCTAAAACTAACTAATCTGCATTTTTTAACGCCCGCCCCTGAGATGCTAAAACGCATTGATGGCGCGGGCGATTTATGGAACTCAAACCCCGACCGTTGCTGCTGGCTGCGGAAAGTTGAACCGCTGGATAGAGCGGTGAAAAAACTTGGCATAGAAGCACTAATCACAGGGCGCAAAAAATACCAAACCAGCGACCGCGCCGAGCTTCAAACCATTGAGCTGGACGATAAAAATATCTTCCGCATTAATCCGCTGGCGGGTTGGGACAAAGCGCGTCAAAAAGCAGAATTTTCAAGCCGCAATTTGCCAACCCATCCTCTGCTTGAAAAAGGTTATTTATCAATCGGCTGCGCTCCTTGCACTGCACCTGTAAAAGCTGGTGAAGATGAACGCGCAGGTCGCTGGGCGCACACCGCGAAAAACGGCGAGCAGAAGAAGGAGTGCGGACTTCATATTAATGTACCTAGTAATTTGTAATTAGTACCTTGTAAGGATTTTTATGTTAATCAAAAGTTATAGAGATTTAGAGGTTTGGAAAAAATCTATGTTACTTACTAATAAAATTTACGACTGCACTCAAACTTTTCCCAAAGAAGAAATGTTTGGTTTATCAAACCAAATGCGGAGAGCAGCAGTATCTATTCCATCCAATGTAGCGGAAGGAAGTATTCGTGGTACTAAACCAGAATTTTCTAGGTTTATTAATATATCTCGCGGTTCGCTCGCCGAACTAGAAACTCAAATTATTATTTCTTACGACAGAAAATATATTACGCAAAAAATTTATGATGAATTGATATTGCTAGCAGAAACAATAAGCAAAATGTTGCTTGGTTTGCTTCGTTCACTAAAAAACTAATACAAAATACAAATTACTATTTACAAGGTACTAAAACCTATGAACCACCTAGACCAACTTGAAGCCCAAAGCATCTACATCTTCCGCGAGGCGTTTCACGCTATTGATAAAATCGCCATGCTCTGGTCGTTTGGCAAAGACAGCAATGTGATGATTCACCTCGCGCGAAAAGCCTTTTTCGGGCAAGTGCCATTTCCGCTGATTCATTGCGACACCGAGCTGGAAATGCCAGAGGTTTATGCCTTTCGTGATAAATATGCCAAGGAATGGGGCGTGAATTTGCTGTCGCCAATTTGCCCGCCGATTGAGGCGACCGACATCACCCTGCCCCATGCTGCCCGCGTTGCCTCGCGCAAAACTTTGGGATTAAAAGAGGTGGTGGAAAAATATGGCTTTGTGGGGATTATTGCTGGCATCCGCCGCGATTAAGAAGCGACCCGCGCCAAAGAGCGCGTGTTT
>SXGU01535293.1_pt1 | contig 17445 bp, 23 predicted proteins | sample 3174531 | NCBI WGS metagenome assembly SXGU01 (sample SAMN11356863, study PRJNA531348) | freshwater metagenome | isolation source: freshwater sample F1-140 | place: China: Fuxian Lake, Yuxi | collected 2017-12-25 | reverse complement strand
GAATGCGTGCGGGTGGAATGGCAGGGCGGGCAGGTACGCGAGTTGCCCCGCAGCGAGTTCACGCTTCCTGCCGAACTGATCCTGCTGGCAATGGGCTTCACGGGCCCCAAGCGGCGCGGCCTGCTCGACCGGGCCGGGGTCGCACTCGATGCGCGCGGCAATGTCGCCGCGGACACGCTGCGCTATTCCACCAGCGAGCCTGGCGTCTTCGCCTGTGGCGACATGCGCCGCGGCCAGAGCCTGGGGGTCTGGGCGAGCCGCGAGGGACGGCAAGCTGCCCGCGCGGTGGATCAGGCGCTAATGGGCACAAGCAATCTGCCGCGCTGACGGGGCGCGTGTTGTAAGGAAGGCAATTGCAGGCAAGAATGGGGGCTCGCGAGCCTAGCGGCAACGCCGAACTAGGGTCGCCGGCCAGCGGCCAGTGCCTCCTCTATCCGAGTATAGGCCGAGCGCAGGCCGGTGTCGGCGTCGAGGACATCGGTGGCGAAATAGACGATCCCGGTTCCACGCGCGGGGTCCAGCCACAGCCCCGACTTCAGTCCATAGGCGTCGCCACCATGACCCACCCGCGCCCGCCCATCGCCGAAGGGGTTGTCGCGGCAAGCCGGGTCGCGGGCACCCATGATCTGGCTGGCGAGCCCATAAGCGCAGTAGAAGCCCCCGGTGGTATCGCCGTTGCGCCCGTCGAACTGCCACTGCGGGCTGAGGATAGCGCGCACCGAGGCCGGGCGCAGCAGGCGGACCTTGCCGAGCCGCCCATCGTTGAGCAGCAGCCGGCCGATCCTGGCGAGGTCGCGCGCGGAGATGCGAAGGCCGCCTTGCGGTGCGAAGATCGCGCCATTTCGGCCCGCCTGCCAGCGCGCGAGATCGCAGGAGCCATCTCTCGCCGGGGTGACGGGGCAGGCGGGTGCCGCGCCCTTGTGGTCGTCGCGCACCGGCTGCCGCTCGCGGTAGAGCACCACCGCCCGCGCCGCGCTCTCGGGCTTGCAGCTCGCCCAGTTGAAGCACGCCTCGATCCCTAGCGGCGCGAAAACCAGTCGTCGCATCAGCAGGTCGAAACGCTCGCCGGTCACCTTTTCCATGGCAGCCGCAACCACCGGGAAGTTGAAATTGGTGTAGCGGAAATAGCTTCCAGGCGCGTGCTGCGCGTCCCACGCCTTCGGATCGGCCAGCACCTTGGCCATGTCGGCATCGAGCGGCAGGACATAATCGACAGTGTCGGTCAGCCCCGAGGTATGCGCCAGCAGCTGGCGCAGTGTGATCGGGGTTTCGGGGAAGGCCGGATTGCGCAATCGCCAGCCGAGATAGCGCGAAACGTCCGTATCGAGATCGAGCGCGCCCGTCTCGAACAGTCGCAGCGTGCCGATCGCGACGACCAGCTTCGAGATCGATGCGATGCGCACCGGGTCGTCCGCCGTTACCTTGCGACCACTCGCGCGGTCGGCGACGCCGGCCAGGCGCACGCTCGTTTCGCCCGCGCGATCAAAGGTGATGCGTACGGCTGCCAATGGCTCCTGCCACTGGATCGGAGCTTGCGCCGACACCGGGCTGATGCATCCCCAAGCGGCCAATGCCGCCACGAGCGCCTTGTGCATCTCATCCAATCCCTTCTTCGAGCGCAGCCGCGAGATGGCCGCGATGGCGAGCGAGGAGGCGAGCGGCGCGGTCAGCGTCCAGCCCGCGTGCAATCAGCACGGCCATAGAGACATCGCCCCCGCTGTGCCCCAACGCCGCAAGGGCGCGCTCGTGCGGTACGTCCGCCAGTTCGGCTACCATTGCCGCGGCGCGAGCCTTGAGCTTAGCGTTGGTCGGTCGCATCGCCACCATCCGTCCCTGATGCACCAACCCCAAGGCAACCATGGCCGCGCTGGACAGCACAGTCAGCGCGGCGCGCTGGGCGGTGCCCGCGCTCATCCGGGTGGACCCCGCGATCACTTCCGCGCCCGTGTCCGCGAGAATCGCGTGCTCGGCGCTCTGAAGCAAGCGGGTCCCGGGATTGTTCGCTATGCCGATGGTGAGCGCGCCGCGCGCCTGCGCTTCCTCCAGCGCAGCGCAGGTGCACGGAGTCCGGCCGCTCGCCGCCAGAGCGATCAACACATCCCTGCGTCCCAGCGCATGCTCGGCCACCGCCGCGCGCCCCGCTGCCTCGTCATCCTCGGCGCCCTCGACCGCGCCTGCCAGCGCCGCCGAGCCTCCGGCCAGCAAATAGACGAGCCGCGCGGGATCCCAGCCAAAGGTGGGGACGAGTTCGACCCCGTCCTGCACGGCGATCCGTCCCGAGGTGCCAGCGCCGGCATAAGCTATCCGGCCATTTCCCGCCCTCAGCCGCTCAGCCATCGCCTCGGCCGCGGCTGCGATCCCGCCGAGCTGGCTCTTCAACACAGCGACTGCCGCGCGCTGCCCGTTCCACATCGCCGTTACCGCCTCGGTGAGGGGTCGGGCAGCGATGTCGGCGTAGGCCGGATCGGCGGCTTCGGTGGACATTGCGGACACCGTAGCCATGTTGGCGGAAACTCCAATCCCGTTCGCCTGGTAGAGTGCGGATACCGCTTGCACTGGGCCGCAGAAAGGTCGCCTTCGGGTTGCGCGCTCCCACCCGCGCAGGCAAAGCCCGCCGCCGGTCCACATTGTGGAAACCTTCGCGCAAATCGCGGGTTTGCATGCCGAGGGATCGTTTACGTCGGGCCAGTCCGCGGCCGTCGGGTGCGGCCCCTGGGAGATGCTGATTTGGCCACTACAACGGAAACCCGGCTCGATGGCGCCGAAGCGGAGCTGACCGCGGCTCGCCACGCGCTGCGCGAAAGTGACCTGCGCTTCCGGACCCTGGCAGATGCGTTCCCGCATATGGTGTGGTCGACGCTCCCCGATGGCTATCACGACTATTTCAATCGGCGCTGGTACGAATTCACCGGCGTGCCCGAAGGCTCGACCGATGGTGAAGAGTGGAACGGCATGTTCCATCCCGAGGATCAGGAGCGCGCGTGGGCGCGCTGGCGCCGGTGCCTCGAAAGCGGCGAATCCTATGAGATCGAATACCGGCTACGTCATGTTTCGGGCGAATATCGCTGGGTACTGGGGCGCGCGATGCCCATGCACGACGAGTCGGGGCGCATCATCCGTTGGATGGGCACCTGCACCGATGTTCACGAGCATAAGGCGCAGTCCGACCAGAACGAGATCCTGAGCCGCGAGCTGAGCCACCGCATCAAGAACATCTTCGCGGTAATTGGCGGACTGATCGGGTTGTCGGCGCGTCGCGAGCCTGAGCATCGGGAGTTTGCGGCAGCTCTCCAGGCCCGCATCGCCGCGCTGGGGCGGGCGCATGAATTCGTGCGGCCCCATTCCGAGCAGTCGCGGCCGATGGTTCAGTCGGAAAGCCTGCTGGCGGTGTTCCGCGACATTCTGTCGCCCTACCCGGCGATGGCGGAAGGGCGCGTCACCGTCACCGGTGACGACCTGCGGGTCGATGACCGGGGGGCAACGCCGATCGCGCTGCTGATTCATGAACTGGCGACCAATGCGGTCAAGTACGGTGCATTGGCGAACGACGCCGGGACAATCGATTTGGCGATCACGCGTCAGGACGCGAACTGCACCATAACATGGACAGAGCGCGGCGGACCGCCGGTGGCGGGGCCTCCCGAGCGAACCGGCTTCGGAACCAAGCTCGCCGACATGAGCGTGGTCAGCCAGTTGGGCGGTACCCTGGATCGCCGCTGGCAACCGGAAGGGTTGGAGGTGAGCGTGAGCGTTGCCTTGAACGCTCTGGCCCGGTAGTCAGCCGAACAGGCGAAGCATCGGCGGCGGCTCCGCCGCACCGCCGGCTGACCGGGCGAGCGCATAGGAGACCGCGGCGATCAGGGTTGTCTCGTCGGTCGGTTTGGTCAGCACGCCCACCGCGCCGGCGATTCCTTCGCCGAGCAGCAGCGGGTTGGCGGTTACGAAGATGACGTGCACACCCGCACGAGACAACCGGTCGCCGATCTGCGGTCCGGTTAGCCCATCTCGAAGGTTGAGATCGACTAGGGCGAGATCGAGCGGCTCGTCGAAGTAGCGCGCTGCCGCCGGCAGATCGGCGGCGATGCCGACACAGCGATACCCGTTGTCCTCCAGAATGCCTTGCATCTCGCAGGCAATGAGGAACTCGTCTTCGACGATGAGGATGTTGGCGGTCATGGCAAATTATCGAAAGTTAAGGGCGGGCTATTCTCATATAAGCGACCAAGGCGGCTGAACGTTCCCTAGCGATGGCTGAAATCTGCGTAAACCCAACCTCATCAACTGGTTTCTCCGTAACCGCTTGGCGAGGCCTTCTGCATGCCAGAATGCCGAAGCGTATTTCGCCCGTTAATCCAAGTGCGATAAGCATCTCGGCGAACCGTGAAGACCGCTCGAAGTGAGCAGGGCTGATCCCTGGGCCGCAAACCGCTAGGATGTTGCATGAGCAATGGTGTCATCAACCGCATCGGCTGCGCGATCTCGGCCAAGGTCGCCGACTTTTCGGCCGATCCACTCGCGCAGATCGGCGTAATCCTGTTCTGTATAGTATGGTTCGCGTTGGGACTGCCGGTGGAGGTCCTCACCGCTGCGCTGTCGATCGTCGCGATCACCCTAACGCAGATGGTGCTCAACAAGCAGAACGAGCGCGAGGTCGACGCGCACCGCCGCGACGTTGCGCTGCACGCGAAAATTGATGAGCTCGTCCACGCCTCCCAGCGCGCGCGCGACGAGATCGCGGGAATCGAAGAGCTCGAGGAGGAGGAAATCGAGCGCCTCAAGGCTAACCCCGCCAAGCGCCGCTCCCCGGCAAAGCGCGCGACCGGCGCGTCGGTGCGGGACAGCCAGCGGCAGAAATGATCGGGCCCAACGATGCGGTAGCCGCCTCGTCGTCGGTTGCCGGGCGCGGGGGCTGCGGCTAGAGGCGCGCACACCCGCCATTCCGACGGAATTTTCCCCATGCTGCGCCGCCTCTACGACTGGACCCTCGACAAGGCCGCGCATCCGCACGCGACGGGGTGGCTGGCGCTGTTCTCCTTCGTGGAGGCGAGCTTCTTTCCGATCCCGCCACACCCCCTGCTGGGCCTGATGTGCCTCGCCGAGCCGAAGAAGGCGATCCGCTTCGCCGCGGTCGCCACGCTCGCCTCGGTGGCCGGCGGCTTGCTCGGCTATGCCATCGGCTGGGGCCTCTACGACACCGTGGGCACGCAGGTGCTTGCCTGGCTGGGCCTCACCGAGAGCTTCCCGCAAGCCGTCTGCTATCTCAACGAATACGGCTTCTGGCTGTTCGTGGCCAAGGGCGCGACGCCGATCCCGTTCAAGCTGCTGACCATCACCGCTGGCTTCATGGGGATGGGGCTGGTGCTGTTCCTGCTCGGCAGCCTCGTCAGTCGAGCGATCAGCTTCATGATCGTGGGCGTGTTGTTTCGCCTGTTCGGGGCGCCGATCAAGCGCTTCATCGACAAGTATCTCGGATTGGTGACCGCAGTCTTCGTGGCACTGGTGATCGCCGGATTTCTCGCCATCGCCTTCGTTGGCGGCGGCGATAAAAACCCGCGCGACAAATGCGCTGCCGTCACCAGGGTCCCGGCGCGCTAGCGGGATCAGACTAAGTACGAATACGGACTAAATAAAGATAGGTTTGTAAAGGTTAATTGCGCGCTTGACGCGCCCGTCGCGCGGTGGCCTATCCGGTTCCGGGGGGCGCGAACGGTGGATTCGCAAGCAGAGATCGAGAATGCGGAACTGGCGCAGATTTATGCGTCCGCGCCGGTGGGGCTGCTCCTGCTCTCGCCGGATCTCGTCTATCTACGCATCAACGAGCGCCTGGCCGAGATCAACGGGTTTTCGCCCTCGGAGCATATCGGCAAGACGGTAGCCGATATCGTGCCGGATCTGGCGCCACAGGCCGCGGCCATCCGCGACGGATTTCTGGCCGGGGGCGGCCCGGTGACGCAGCTCTTCTCCGGCACCACCCCCGCTCAGCCCGGCGTGCAGCGCCAGTGGCTAGCGCATTGGTCGCCGATGCGCGATGCGCATGGGACGCTCACGGCGATCAACATTTCGGTCGAGGAAGTGACCGAGCAGCGCAGGCAGGAGGAACGCGCCGCGCTCCTGCTCGGCGAATTGCGCCACAGGCTAAAGAACACGCTCGCCGTCGTGCAGTCGATCGCGCATAGCAGTTTCGCGCAGCTTGCCGACGCCGAGCAGCCGATGAAGACCTTCGAAGGGCGCCTCCAGGCGTTGTCACACGCCCATGACATGTTGCTTAGCCATGAGTGGAAGCGGGCGGAGGTCGGCCCGCTGGTGCATGCCGCGCTGGGGTCGCTCAACGACGACCGCTATACCGCCGATGGCCCGGTGTGCTTCATCACCCCGGATGCAACCATGTCGCTGACGCTGGCGTTGCACGAGCTGTGCACCAACGCCGTCAAATATGGCGCTTTGAGCAACTCCACCGGCTCGATAGCCATCACTTGGCAGGCGTTGGAGACCAAGGTGGAGTTTGTGTGGGCGGAGAGCGGCGGCCCGCCGGTGCGCGCGCCCGATCACGAAGGCTTCGGGACCAAATTGCTCGGCCGGGTCCTTGCCGGCCGCGATCGGGCGAGCAAGCTGGAATTCCGACCCTCGGGGCTGATCTGCCGCATGGCGCTGGATCGCGACGCCGGAGACTGAAAAGGCGCGACGGGCGCGGCTACCCGCATTGCGCCAGATCGCCTACTGCGGGTGAGTATCCGGCCGCGCTCCACCCTCGTTGCGCGCCTCCTGTCGGGCTTCGCGCCGCTCTTCGCGGACCACCTGCCGCGCCTCGCGGCGTTCCTGGCGGGCGGCGGGCGGAGCCGCTGAGGGGGCATCGGAGCGCCGCTCTCGCCTGACCTCGTGGCGCTCTTCCCGCCGGTCTGCCCGTACGTCTTCCCGGCGGTCCCGACGCACTTCGCGCCGGTCCTCGCGTCGCTCGTCCCTGCGATCATTGCGCAATTCCTCGCGGCCGTCGTGCCGCCAGTCGCGCCGGTCGTCGCGGCGTTCGGCGCGCTGGTCGTGACGCCGATCGCGCCGATACTCGCTCCAGTTCTCGCGCAGTTCGCGCCGGTCGCGGATGGCCGCGCGGCGGGCTTCCCAATAGCGGCGCTGGGCCGCGCTCCAGCCGTGGCGCTGCCCGCCCCGGTCGTACACGTAGTAGCCGGTGCCGGGGTAATAGTAGTCGTCGTACCAGCCGTAATAGGGATCGCCGTAATAGCCGTGCCCGTAATCGTCATAATAGCCGTCGCCATAACCGACCGAGAGACCGCCGTAGCCGTCGATCATGGTGCATCCCGCAAGGCCGGTGGCGGCGGCGAGGGCAAACAGCAGGCGCACTCGTGTCATGGCGTCTCTCCGCATTAACAACGTCGGGACGCTGGGTTCAAACGGTTGAACTTGCGCTGAACCTCGCAAGACGTGGGACGCAGGCACTCAGCACTCGCCGGGTCGCCTAGATAATCCCCACCGCTTTGCCCGCCGTTTCGAAGATGCCGAGGATGGTCTGCACTTCCTCCGCGGTGTGCTCGGCGCACAGCGAGCAGCGCAGCAGGGTCATGTTCGCCGGTGTCGCAGGCGGGCGGGCCAGGTTGACGTAGAGACCGCCCTTGATCAGCGCCTCCCACATCATCGCGCCGCGCTCCAGATCGGGCATGATCACCGCGATGATCGCGCTTTGCGGGGTGTCGGTGCCGAGCTGGAAGCCGAGCGCCTTGAGCCCGGCGTGGAGCGTGCGCGAATTTTCCCAGAGATGCGCGCGCTTGTTGCTGCCGTGCATCAGCTTGCGGATGCTGGTCGCCGCGGTCGCCACCACGCTCGGCGGCAGGCTGGCAGTGAAGACATAGGGCCGGCAGACCAGGCGCAGGATTTCGAACTTGGGGTGGTTGGAGACGCAGAAGCCGCCCACCGTACCCACGCTCTTGGAGAAGGTGCCGATGATGAAATCGACCTCGTCCAGCACGCCTTCCGCCTCGGCCACGCCGCGGCCATGCTCGCCGATGAAGCCCATCGAATGCGCCTCGTCCACCAGCACCATCGCGCCGTGCTTCCTGGCGACGGCGACCATTTCCTGCAATGGGGCGACATCGCCGAGCATCGAATAGACGCCTTCCAGGATCACCAGCTTGCCGGCGCCTTCGGGAATGCGGCCCAGCCGCTTGTCCATCGCCTCGATATCGTTGTGCTTGAACGGCACGATCTCGGCATCGCCCAGCTTGCAGCCGTCCCAGATGCTGGCGTGGGAATCGATGTCCAGGACGATGTAATCGCCCTTGCCCGCGACGGTGCTGATGATGCCGAGATTGGCCTGGTATCCCGTCGAGAACACCATGGCGTGGTCCATGGCGTAGAACTCGCACAGCGCCTGCTCGACTTCCTTGTGCCCTTGATACGTGCCGTTGAGCACCCGGCTGCCGGTCGTGCCGCTGCCGAATTCGGCCAGCGCCTGCTTGCCCGCTTCGATCACATCCGGATCGAAGGTCATGCCCATGTAGTTGTAGGTGCCGAGCAGGATCGTCTCGCGCCCGTTGCAGATCGCGCGGGTCGGGCTGAGCACCCGTTCCATCACCAGGCTGAAGGGATCTTCCTGCCCGCCCGCCAGCAGGCCTTCGCGCATCGCGATCAGCGGGTCGAACTTGCTGAACAGGTCGCGGCCTTCGCCTTCGATCACTGCAGGCCGGTCGGCCTGGCTAACGCCTTCGCTCATGCGCCGGCCACCATCTTGGTCACGGCATCGACCAGTTGCCCGAAGGTTTCGATCTCGGCCTGCTGGTTCATGCTGATGATGATGTCGAATTCATCTTCGATCGCGGCGACGAAATCCATCACCGTCAGGCTGTCGAATTCGAGATCGTTCGCAAAGGTCGTGCCGTCCTCGATTGCCACGCCTTTCTTGTTGAAAGGCTCGATCAGGCTGCGGATGGTGGTGTCGACCTGGGCACGGTCCATGACTGGTCCTTCTTCGGCGCGGCCGGCATGTGCCGGCGGAAGTGGCCGGCAAAGCGGCGAAGCCGGTCGCTTGTCAAGCATCGCGCGCCAAGTCACTGGCGCGCTGCGGTACCCTAGCCGACCGCTTCGGCCGAAGGCTCGTCCGCCATCAGGCCTCGCACCGCCGCCATGAACGGGGTGATCGATACCGGTTTGGCGAGATAATCCTTGGCTCCGGCGGCGCGGATTTTCTCCTCGTCGCCCTTGCCGGCATAGGCGGTGACCGCAAGGATCGGAATATCGCGCAGCGCCCGGTCCGCGCCGAAAGCTTCGATCAACTCGAGCCCCGAGATATTCGGCAGCTGGATGTCGAGCACCACGCCGTGGGGTTTGAACTTCCTGGCGGTGGGCAGGACGTTCTGGCCGTCGGCCACGGGAACCACTTCGAAGCCGTTGGCCTTCAGAACATCGCAGAACAGCTTGCGGTTGAGATCGTTGTCCTCGACAACCAATATGCGCTTTGGCACGGCGTTTTCATTCCCCCTGAGCGGCGACATTTAGGGCGCTTAACGGAGACTGGCAAATCACTACTGACGTTCCTGACGCCGAGGCCCCGAAGCGGGCGCCCGAAACCATCGCGCTGGAGGCGCTGGGCTGGGTGTTGACCGACGAACCGCGCGCCGAGCGGCTGCTGGCGCTGACCGGGCTGACGCCGGACGCGCTGCGCGAAGGGCTGGGAAACCGTGCGGTGCTGGCGGCGGTGCTGGAATTCCTGGCCGGGCACGAGGCGGATCTGGTCGCCGCGGCGATCGCGCTCGACCTGCCGCCGCAGGACATCGCCGCCGCTGCCCGGGCGCTAGCCGCATGAGCCGGCCGCTTGTCGTCTGCGATTGCGACGAGGTGCTGCTGCACATGGTCGCCCCCTTCCGCGACTGGCTGGCGGAAACCCAGGGGGTCACCTTCGCCATGACCAGCAACAGCTTTGCCGCGGCGATGCGCTGGACCGGCAGCGGCGAGGTGCTGCCCCCGGCCGATATCTGGCGGCTGCTGCGCGCCTTCTTCGACACCGAGATGCATCGGCAGACCGCCATCGCCGGGGCGATCGAGGCGATGAACGCGCTTGCCGAGCGCGCCGATGTGGTGGTGCTGACCAATCTGATCGACGATCACCGCGACAGCCGCCAGCGCCAATTGGCGGATCACGGCATCGCCGCGCGGGTCTATACCAACCAGGGGCCCAAGGGGCCCGCACTCCAGGCGATCATCGCCGAATATGCGCCATCACACACCTTCTTCGTCGACGATCTGCCGCAGCATCACCAATCGGCGCGCGAGACGGTCTGCGCGACCGGGCGCGATCTCACCACGCTGCATCTATGCGGCGAGCCGCTGCTGGCGCCGCATATCGACTGCGCGCATCGCGCCGGCCATGCCGATGCGCGGATCGACAGCTGGGCCGAAGCGCTGCCCTGGCTGCTCGCGCGCCTCGACCGCCACTCTCTCGCGCTTCAGGAGATTTCATGAAAATCATTTCCCGCCTGTCCGACATGGGCATTGAACTGCCGGTCGCCGCCGCTCCGGTCGCCAGCTACATTCCAGTGATCGTCCAAGGCGATCTCGCCTTCGTTTCAGGGCAGCTTCCCTTCATCGAGGGCAAGCTGGTGACCGGCAAGCTGGGCAGCGACCTGGGGATCGAGCGCGGCATCGAGGCGGCACGCGCCTGCGGGCTGATGATCCTCGCCCAGCTCGAAGCGGCCGACCTGCTCGACCGGGTGGAGCGGGTCGTCAAGCTGGGCGGCTTCGTCGCCTCCACGCCCGACTTCACCGACCAGCCCAAGGTCGCCAACGGCGCGTCGGACCTGATGGTCGAGGTGTTCGGCGATGCCGGCAAGCACGCGCGCAGCGCGGTGGGCGTGCCGGTCCTGCCGCTCAACGCGGCGGTCGAGGTCGATGCGATCATTGCTCTCAAGCCTCGATAGGCTCTTCGCCCCACCGCCGGACGCGGCGCGGGTGGGATGGCTCAAGGACTGGACCTTTGCCCACCGCGGCTTGCATGGGCCGGGGCGGGTGGAGAATTCGCCCGCCGCCTTTCGCGCCGCGCTGGCCGCTGGGCTCGGCATCGAATGCGACATCCAGCGCAGCCGCGACGGCATGGCCATGGTCTACCACGACTGGGACTTTGCGCGGCTGCACGGCCGCGTCGAAACCGGCGACACGCTCGATGCCGCCCAATGGCGGGCCTTGCGTTACGAGGGTGGCGAGGAGGGCCCCTTCGCGCTGGCGGATTTGCTGGAGCTGGTCGCCGGCCGAGTGCCGCTGCTGATCGAGATCAAATCGCGCCCACGCTACGCCGTGGAGCAAAGCTGCGCCAGAGTGGTCGAGGCGCTGGCGAGCTACACCGGCCTTCACGCGGTGATGAGCTTCGATCCGCGCGTCGCACGCTGGCTCCGCCGCCATTCCCCGCAAACCGTCCGCGGGCTGGTGATGCGCGAGGACGAGCATGGCTATACGCAGCAGGCGTGGCAGCGCCACCTCGCGCTGTGGATCGCGCGGCCCGACTTCGTGGCCTATCACGTGAAGGCGCTACCCAATCGCTTCGTCGCGGCGCTGCGGCGTTATGGGATGCCGGTGCCGACCTGGACGGTGGATTTGCCCGAAGCGCTCGTCACGGCACGGGCCTATGCCGACGCCCCGATAGCCGAAGGCGCCGGGTTGCCGTGAGCGAACTGGTCGCAAAGCTGGGCGGCTCGGTCGGCGCCTTCGATGCCGCCGCCTGGGATGCGCTCGTCCCCGGCGGCAATCCCTTCACGCGCCACGGCTTCCTCACCGCGCTGGAGGATTCGGGCAGCGTGGGGGAAGGCACGGGCTGGCAGCCGGCGCCCGTCGTGATCGAGGATGCGGCCAGCGGCGCGCTGGTCGCGGCGCTGCCGGCCTATCTCAAGGGCCACAGCCAGGGCGAATATGTCTTCGATCACAATTGGGCCGAAGCCTTCGAGCGCGCGGGCGGGCGCTAGGACCCCACGCTCCAGATCGCCGCCCCCTTCACCCCGGCGACCGGCCCGCGGCTGCTGCTGAAGGATCCCGCCTTCGCCCCAGCCCTGCTCGGCGCGGCGGAGCAATTGTGCACGCAGAACGGCTTTTCGGGCGCCCACGCCACCTTCATCGCCGCGGACCAGCTCGCGCTGTTCGAGGCCGCCGGCTGGATGATCCGCCGCGACATCCAATTCCACTGGACCAACCGCGGCTATGCCGGGTTCGACGATTTCCTCGCTGAGCTGTCCTCCCGCAAGCGCAAGGATTTGCGCAAGGAACGCGCCGCCGCGCAGGCCGCGGTCGATATCGTCCGGCTGCGCGGCGCGGACATCCGCCCGCATCACTGGGATGCGTTCTGGGTTTTCTATCAGGACACCGGCGCGCGCAAATGGGGCTCCCCCTATCTGACCCGCACGGCCTTCGACCTGATGCGGCAGCGGATGGGTGACGACATCCTGCTGATCCTGGCGGTGCAGGACGGCGAGCCCGTCGCGGGCGCACTCAATGTGATCGGCGCGGACGCGCTTTACGGCCGCTACTGGGGCTGCACGCGCCACGTGCCGTTCCTGCATTTCGAGCTGTGTTATTACCAGGCGATCGACATTGCCATCGAGCTCGGGCTGGCGCGGGTCGAGGCGGGGGCGCAGGGCGGGCACAAGCTGGCGCGCGGGTATGAGCCGGTGCAGACCGCTTCGGCCCACTGGATCGCTGACCCCGGCTTCCGGGCCGCGATCGCGGATTTCCTCGAGCGCGAGCGCGCGGGCGTGGCGGCAGACGCCAATTACCTCGAAACGCGCACGCCGTTCAAAAAGGCTTAGGCGGCGCGGCGCTCCGCGGCGTCGCTGCGCAGCCATTCGCGGGCGCGGCGCTGGGCCTCGGCGATTTCGCGCGCGGTCATTTCTTCGGCCACGTCGGCGCGGCACCAGGCCGCTTCCTCATGCCCGCGGGCCGCGGCGATGTTGAACCATTTATGCGCTTCTACCAGGTCCGCCGCGACACCATGGCTGGCGGTGGAGAAGGCGACTCCGAGATCGTAAAGCGCCGCGATGCTGCCGCGGGCGAACTGCGCCAGGCATGATGCCACCAGCGTTTCGGCCTCGATACCCTGGGGAACGCGTCCCGCGCCCCCCTCTATGCTAAGCAGGTTTCCCACTCGTATTCCCCCAGATCCCGCCAGCATCCCCCGCCGGCCTGACCTGTCTCACCCCCGGATGCTCAAGAAAAGGTTAAGGCGCATCAGCATTAATAATCCGGTCAAGAATCCCTTGCCGCTTTGACGCTTGTGCGCCCTAGCCCCCTTGCCTATAGGCCGCGGCCATCGGGGTGGCGACGCGACACGGGCTTTCATCCGGCGCGGCAGGTGGACCCAACCCGGTGCGTGTCGAGTTGGGTTAGAGGTAACGATGGCCACCGCCGCATTCGCCGACCAGGAAAAGCTCGCCAGGATCAAGGCCGCGGTCGGCGCCGACTACATCCCGGACGATGACGAGGACTACATGTCCGAGCGGCAGCAGGATTATTTCCGCATGCTGCTGCTCGAGTGGAAGCGCTCCATCCACACCGCGGCCGAGCATACGCTGCAATCCTTGCAAGACGGGCCGATCCGCGAAGCCGATTTGAACGACCGGGCTTCGAGCGAAACCGACTGGGGCATTGAACTGCGCACACGCGACCGGCAGCGCAAGCTGATCGCCAAGATCGATTCCGCGCTGCGCCGGATCGATGCGGGCGAATACGGCTATTGCGAGGTCACTGGCGATCCCATCGGCCTGAAACGCCTGATCGCGCGCCCGGTCGCGACCATGACGGTCGAGGCGCAGGAAGCGCACGAACGTCGGGAGAAGATATCGCGCGACGATTGAGCGCGCCGCTTGCCCTCCGTCGGCGGCGTTGAACTTACCTTTTGTTCAGTTTTCGCTGGCATCTCGGCGTGACGGGTCGCTCCGCAAAAAGCAGCGCCCATGCCTTCCCTCGATACCCGCGACGTCGAACGCGACAGCTTCCTGCTGCTGGCGGAGCTCGTCCAGACGCCCGGCGGTCCTGCCCAGACCGTCAAGGTCCGCAATCTGTCGTCGGGCGGGATGATGGTCGAAGGCGACGTGTTCCTCACGCGCGGGACGCGCGTGGCGGCCGAGTTGCGCAGCATTGGGCCGGTCGCCGGCACCATCGTGTGGACGCTGGGTAAGCGGCTCGGCGTCGCGTTTGACGAGCCGATCGATCCCAGGCTGGCGCGGGTTCAGGTCCACGGCGGCCATAAGGAAGCGCCAACCTATGCTCGCGCCGCGCTGGATGCGCCGCGCCACGATGGCTGGAACGGCAAGCTGCGACGCGTTTGACATGCGGCATGAATGGCGGCGAGGCCCGCAGTTCGCGGCCGCCTCGAGCCGCTTACGGTTTCTCAACGCTTGCGCGTTAGGTCATGTCCTAACAACCGGTTTGGGCCCGCCTGCCGGTTCTACGTAACTACAACGGGGCCGCAAAAGTGACATTGAACATGGGACATCCCGACCGCGACACGCTCCTGCTAGTCGCCGACATCGTCGCGGAGGGTACAATCAGCGCCCTACGCTTCACCGTTCGCAATCTTTCACCCGGCGGCATGATGGCGCAGGGGCAGGGCCAACTTGCCGCGGGCGCGCGGGTCAGCGTGACGCTGCGCAACATCGGGGCTGTCCAGGGGCATGTCGCCTGGGCCGAACAAGGCCGCTACGGGATCTCCTTCGATCAGGAAATCGATCCGCAGGCCGTTCGCGCTCCGGTGGCGCTGGCCGATTACTTGGCGGATTCGATGAAGCTGCGGGCCCGTTCCGGCTGAACGGCAAACGCGCGGCTGACGCCGCGCCGCCAGTTTGTTAGAGCGCGCGCACGATGCGCGTCCTCGTCCTTCTTCCGCTGCTCATCGCGCTGGCGGCCTGCGGGCCGCGCGGCGACGAGGGCGTGGATGTTGCGGTGATCGGCGAGCCGGGCGAGCTGTTCGCGGCGGGCAACCGCCTCGCCCCCTCGGCGCAACTGCTGCGCGCTGCCACGACCCAAGGCCTGGTGCGGCTCGACGAGGCGGGTCAACTGGTCCCCGGCATCGCTGAGCGCTGGATCGTCACCGCCGATGGCGAAAGCTACATCTTCCGCATCCGCGAGATCGACCTTGCCGATGGCAAGCGGCTCGACGCGCGTTCGGTCCAGCAGGCCCTGAGCCGGGCAATCGCCGGGCTCGAGGGCACCACCCTCGGGCTCGATCTTGCCCAGGTGCGCGATGTGCGGGCGATGGCAGGGCGGGTGATCGAGGTGCGAATGAAAAGCCCGATGCCGGGGCTCCTCCAGCTGCTCGCCCAGCCCGAACTCGGCATCGCCATTGGCGGCACACCCAGCGGGCCGATGGCAATGCGGCGAACCGGGCCGGGTACCGCGACGCTGTCTGCCTTGCCGCCGGAGGCCCGGGGTCTGCCAGCACAGCCGGGTTGGGCCGAAGGCCTTCGCCCGGTTCGCCTGACCGCCGAAACCGCGCGCGGGGCCACGGAAGGCTTTTCCGACAACCGTTATGCGGTGGTGCTGGGCGGTACGCTGGCATCGCTGCCGCTGGTCGACGTCGGCCCGCTGTCACGCGGCACCGTGCGCCTCGATTCGGCGCTCGGCCTGTTCGGGCTCGACGTCCGGCGCGCGCAGGGATTCCTAGCCGAGCCGAATAACCGCGAGGCACTGGCGCTCGCGCTCGACCGGGATGCGCTCATCCGCCCCTTCAACCTCGCCGGCTGGACCGCGACCACACGCATGGTCGCACCCGAGCTCCCCGACGATCCTGGGCTGGTGAGCGAGCGCTGGCCCGATATGGCGCTGGACGAACGGCGCGCCGCGGCGGCCGCTCGGGTGGCGCGGTGGAAGGCAGCGAACGGCGGCACGCTAGCGCTGACGGTGTCCCTGCCCGACGGACCGGGCGCGGCCACGCTGTTCGCGGGCCTGGCCGGTCAATATGGCGAGATCGGGATCACGCTGTTGAGAGTCAAGCAGGGCCAGGGTGCCGATCTCGCGCTGCGCGACCGGGTCGCGCGCTTCGCTGGCGCGCGCTGGTTCCTCAACCAGTTCCGCTGCGGCCTGAGTTCCTCGATCTGTTCCGAGGATGTCGATTTCCTTGTCGACATGGCTGTCAACGCGCGCGATCCGGCCGAGCAGGCGCGTTACCTGGCCGAAGCTGAGACGGCGCTTGCGGCGCATAACGCTTTCATCCCGATCGGGGCGCCCATCCGATGGTCACAGGTGCGCTCGGGCGTGGCGGGCTTTGCCGAAAACGCCTGGGCTATCCATCCCTTGTTCCCGCTCACGCGCGCGCCCATGTGAGGATGAGACGATGGACGATTTCAAGCGCCCCCTGCCTCTCGGCATCGAACTGCCCACCGGGCGCGCGCCGGCCGATGTCCGCCGCCGTATGGAGGCAATGGAGCGCCTGCTCGAGCGAAGCCTGACCATTCCCGGCACGAAGATGGGCGTCGGCCTCGATGCGGTGCTGGGCGTGATCCCGGTGCTGGGCGATGCGATCGCGGCGGCGCTGGGCGCCTATCTGCTGTGGGAAGCGAAGAACCTGGGCCTGCCCAAGTGGAAGCTGTGGCGCATGGCCGGCAATATCGCTTTCGACGCGGCGGTGGGCGCGGTGCCGGTGGCGGGCGACATTTTCGATTTCGCGTTTCGCTCGAACAGCCGCAACATGCGGATCGTCAAGCGCCATCTCGACCGCCACCACCCCGAAACGCGGGTCATCGAGGGCTAGCTTCCGCTCCGGCCCTAGCCGCGCTAGGGCCGCCCCATGAGCGGTGAAGTGACCTATGCCTCCTACCTCGACCTCGATCGCATCCTAGCAGCGCAGCACCCGGTTTCCGGCGCCCACGACGAGATGCTGTTCATCATCGTCCATCAGGCAAGCGAGTTGTGGCTCAAGCTGTGCCTGCACGAACTGGCCGCGGCGCGCGACTGCATCGCTGCCGACGATCTGCGGCCGGCGTTCAAGATGCTGGCCCGCGTCGCGCGCGCGCAAGGGCAGCTGATCCAGAGCTGGGACGTGCTCAGCACCATGACCCCCCACGACTACTCGACGGTGCGCCCTCATCTGGGCGGATCGAGCGGGTTCCAGAGCGCGCAGTACCGGATGATGGAATTCATGCTGGGCGGCCGCAATCCCGACCATGTGATGCGGCACGAGGCTACGCCGGAGGTGGCAGCGAGCCTGCGCGGAGAGATGAGCCGCCGCAGCATCTACGCCGAGGCGGTGGCGTTGCTGGCGCGGCGCGGCTTCGCCATTCCGGCCGAAGTGCTCGGGCGCGACTACGGCGCGGCTTGGGAGCTTTCGCCCGAAGTGGAGGCGGCCTGGGCGGAGATCTACCGCGACCCGCAGACGCATTGGGACCTTTACGAGTTGGCCGAGAAGCTGGTCGATCTGGAATACCACTTCCAGCGCTGGCGCTTCGGCCATCTCAAGACCGTCGAGCG
>SXGU01297483.1_pt1 | contig 17445 bp, 8 predicted proteins | sample 3174531 | NCBI WGS metagenome assembly SXGU01 (sample SAMN11356863, study PRJNA531348) | freshwater metagenome | isolation source: freshwater sample F1-140 | place: China: Fuxian Lake, Yuxi | collected 2017-12-25 | reverse complement strand
GTGGGTGCCGTCGTGTCGCGCACCGTGACGGTGAAGGATGCGGTGGCGGTGAGGCCTTCGGCATCGATGGCCGTGCAACCCACCGTGGTGGTGCCGAGCGGGAAGAACGAGTCGGACGCAGGGCTGCAGCTCACGCTGACCGGACCACCTGCGTCGGTGGTGTCGGGCGTGGAGTAGCCGACGAAGTCGCCGCCCTGACGCCGGGCCTCCACCGGACCGATGTTCGGGATGCTCGTGAACACCGGCACCGTGGTGTCGCGTACGGTGACGGTGAACGACCCTGTGGCGGCGTTGCCGCTCGCATCGGTTGCGCTGCACTGCACCGTCGTGGTGCCCTTCGGGAACACCGATCCCGACGCCGGCGAGCACGACGTCGTCACGCTGGCATCGACGGCATCGGTGGCGGTGGTGGTGAACGTGACCACGTTGCCCGCGGCGACGGCGAGTTCCTGGGTGATGTCGGCCGGCACGCCGAGCGTCGGTGCGGTGGTGTCCTTCACGAGGACGTTGAACTGCGTCGTCCCCGTGTTGCCACTGGAGTCCGTGGCCGAGCAGTCGACGGTGGAGGTGCCGAGCGGCAGCACGCTGCCCGACGCCGGGGTGCACGTGGCGACGAGGCCGCTGTCGTAGTTGTCGGTGACCGACACCGTGAAGGTGACGGGCGCACCGGCCGGCGACGTCGCCTCGAAGAACTCGGGAAGATCCCCGGGCGGGGTGAGCGTCGGTGCGGTGGCGTCATCGACCGACACCGTGAAGGTGTAGGGGTCGCTGCCCGGCACGGTGACGACGACGGTGTGGGAGCCGAGGTCGTTGAACGACACCGAGTAGGTGCGGTTGGGTGCGTCGAGCACGCCCGTGAGCACGACGCCGTCGACCGTGATGGTGGTCTGGTCGTACAGCTGGCCACCGGCGATGACGGTGACGCCGTTGGCGCCGACGATGGCACCGTTCTCGTCGCGTACGGCGTCGACGATGACGGCGGTCTGCGACACGGTGGTCGAACGGTTCCCGGCGAGGTCGGTGGCGTTCGCATTGGTGAGCGAGTACGTGACCGAACCCACGGTGACCACGGTCGGGTCGAGTGGGGTGCAGCCCGGCACGGTGGAGCCAGGATCGGGATCGGTGGCGAAGCAGTCGCTCGGGGCGATGGGCTCGCCGATGAGCGCCAGGCTCACGGGATCGGTGAGCGCCGCGCTCGGCGCCCGAGTGTCCTTCTGCACGGTGAGCGGCGGCGGCGTGGGCTTGCCGGCGGGAGCGATGAAGCGCACGTCGACGGGACCCTCGCCCGGGTCGAACGTGCCGGCGTACGCCTGCGGTGCGCTGTTGCCCAGCACGTACGAGTAACCGTCGTCGCCCACCGCCGGGCGGCCATCGACGAACAGGCTCACGCCCACCGGATCGGTGCGGTACCAGCCGGTGTCGGCCAAGGTGCCCTCGGTGACCACGGCCACGGCCTGCGGCGACACGCCGCCGGCGACGTAGTAGGCGCCCTTGAACTGGCTGATGGCCTGGTTGCCGGCGCCATCGAATGCCTGCACGAGATACCGGCCGGCGGTGTTGCCGGTGACCAGTGCGCCCACCCAGGTGCCCGTGGAGTCCATCTGCAACTCGACGGGGATCCACGGGTTCGGCTGGCCGAGGTCCGTCGCGGTGGAGGCGTCGTACTGCACGAGCACGCGGCGAACGCCCGTCGGGTCGATGGTGTCCTGCGGGCCGCGCAGGTCGGTCGTCTTCACCCGGAACAACACCACGTTCGAGGCGCCGATCGATGCGGTGCTCTCCTGGATGTAGGGGCGGGTGAGGTCGCCGGCGGTCGAGGCGTCGGCGTAGTAGACGGTGAAGTCACCGCTGTTCAGCAGCAACTGCTGACCACGATGCTGCCCGGGGGCGTCGTCGAGGTCGCTGAACTGGCCGGGGACGACGACGAGGCGCTGGGTGGCGTTGGTGCCGCCGATCGACTGGAACGCGGTGGGGAAGACCACCGTCGAGGGCCGGCGCGAGGGCTCGAGCAGCGAGTTGTCGACCGTGGCCCGGGCGATCTGCGGCAGGACACCGTCGAGCAGCGTGGTGGTCATCCGCTCGATCGCGGCGCCGCGTGCGCTCAGTCCGGGCACGGTGACGTCGACCGATGTCTTCGGCATCACCGGGTAGCCGTTGACGGCAAGGGTCTCGCCGTTCACGGTGTAGGCGGTGCCATCGGCGCTGGGACGCGCGGTGAGGTCGAACGTCAGGTTGCCGAGCGAGGCAGCCGTCGGCATGCCGTTGGTGCCGGGAACCGGCGCCAACGGCGCAGGAGCCGCGTCACCCGTGCTGGTGGCTGCGAGCTGAAGGCTCGGGCTCGCCGGCGACGTGGTGCCGAGACGGAACGTCGGGATGCCGTAGAACACGACCTCCTGCAGCGCCTTCTCGTCGTACGAGCCGTACACGCCCTGGGTGGCGAAGTACTCCTGCTTCGCCTTCACCAGTGCCTGGCCGGCATTGGCGACCGTGGGGTCCACGAGATACTTGGCGTACAGGCCCATCAGGCGCTCGGTGAGGGCGACGTCGTCGACCGCGCCGTAGCCGTAGCCGAAGCTGGCCACCCACACGGCCGACCGGCGCTGCGACAACGCCTGCGCCCAGTCGTAGGGGATGCCGGCCGTGGCGCCCCGCAGCAGCGGGTACTTGGTGGTGTTCGTGGCGTAGGCGTCCGGCACGCTCATGCCGGCGTGGCAGCCGGCGCTGAACAGGACGGAACCCTCGAGAATGCCGGTCGGCAGATCGATGCCGGTGCCGCCGGGCGCCACGTCGAGCACGTCGTACTCGCCCGTGCTGTCACCCTTCGACGACAGCAACTCGTACTGGGAGAAGTGGGCGTTGATCGCCGCCACGTCGGGGTCGAGGGCGAGTGCGTCCCGTACCGACTCCGCGGTCCACGCACCCGTGCCGACGGGATCGATCAGCTCACTGGTGCGCAGCCCACCGTCGGCGAGCGCGGACACCGTCGTTGCAGCGCCGTCGGACAGGAAGTCGTAGCCGGTGACCAGCGCGGTCGACGCCGTGAGGGCGCCGTCATTGGCGAGGTACAGCCCGATCTGACCCTGGATCTCGGTGTCGGTCTCGACCAGTCGGCCCACGGCGAGGTCGGGCACGCTGAACGTGCGGTCGAGCCACGGGATCGGTTCGAGGGTGCCGTACGGATCGTCCGTCATGAAGAACCGGTTGCCCTGCGAGGCCGAGATCGGGTTGTCGGTGCCGACCTGGTCGGCATGCGACGACTCGTTCGCCAGCGTCGTGGTGTCGGCGTTGCGGTAGAACGGCAGTGCGTCGTCGCCGCCCACGAGCACGATCGACGAGATGCCGGGCAACGGGCCGGCCTTCTGCGCACGAATGGCGTCGCTGATGGCCTGCACTGTCGCGTTCGCCGCGACCGGTGCGCAGTCGTACTTGGTGGTGGGGTTGGCCGTGGTCCACAGATCGCTGTCGGCCGGCGTGACGGGCAACAACCAGCTGCCGTTGGCGCGTGCGAGATTGAACAGCGTGTTGCCGGTGAGCGCAGTGTTGCTGCCGAGCAGGGTGCCGCTGGTGGTTCGGGTGTTGTAGACGATGAGACCGGAGGGCGAAGCAACGCCGCCCACGGGCACGGGTGTGCCGACGGAGCCGGCGAACGTGGTGGCGGGGCACGAGGCGTAGCCCGACGGCGCCGCGATGACGCGCACGGTGTAGTCGCCGGCAGAAGTGCCGAAGGCACTCACCTTGATGCGATAGCGCGTGCTGGCGGTGGGCGAGCCCTCCGACAGCGTCTGCACCTCGTCGGTGTCGCCTCGGTTGGCCGACACGCCACGGAGCAACGGGAAGCCGGGGTCGGTGGGCGTGGTGGGTACGTCCTGCAACGTCTCCGGGGCGAGATCGGTCTCGCCGTCGCTGCTCGGATCGGCCAGCGGCTCTGCGCTGGCGCCGGGCACGGGCACGGCCTTCAGCAGCGCTGCGCTGCCGACCGCCGCAGGAGGGGCTGCCGCGTACAGCGCGAGGTCGCCGTCGAGATCGCCCGACAGCGCCTTCAGTCGCACCGACACCCACGAACCTTGCTGCGCGGGGGCGAGCAGGACGTCGTAGTCGTCGACGGCACCGCCAGCGAGCGATCCGAAGTAGAGGGTGTCGGGCACGACGGTGGGCTCGGTGTCGGCCACCCATGGATCGGTGACCGTGACCGCCGACGAGGCGGCGTCCTGCACGGCGGCACCGGCGGTGAGCCGCAGGCGGACCGGTCCGGCGTTGCGTGCCGGCTGCCCGGGAGCGCCGTCCAGCAGTCCCTTCGGCGCTGCGGTGAGGCGGAGTTCGACCAGACCGGCCGGCAGTCCGGCCGGTCCGAAGGTGAGCACCTGCGGATCGGTGGTGCTCACCGACACGGGCGCGATGGCCGAGCAGGTGCCCATCTGGCACAGGGTGGTGCCGGCGCCGGCGTCGTAGACGAAGCCGGTGGGGAGCGTGATGCGAGCGGTGGGAACCGTGGCGCCCACGCTGAACCGCACCGTGACGGGCAGCCGCTCACCGAGGGCGAACCGCTGGAGGTCCATGCTCGCAATGGGCATGTCCTCCCAGGGGAACTCGGCGGGCGTGATGATCTCGGCGAGGCACTGGCCGAGGGTGTTGGCGGTGGTGCAGCGCACCGCCGTCTCGGCGGTGCCGTTGCCGTCGAGGTCGCCGCTCAAGAGGCTGCCGAGCGGCGAACTGGCGAGCGCAGGGCGCAGCTGGGCCATCGAGATCTCGTTCACCGGCACGATGCTGGAGGGCACTCCGTACAGCGCCAGCTCGAACAGGGTGGCGTCCGGGCGCAGGTTGCCGTTGGCGTCGTCGACGAGGCAGTCACCGCCGGTGTACGGCGCCGACAGGCCGCACCAGTCGATGGTGCGGCCGGCCGCGGTGGACAGCGAGGCGAGCGGCGTGCTGAGCAGCAGGATCGACAACAGGCTGATCTGGCTCACGAGTGCACCGCTGCTGTCGAGGTCGAACAGCGAGGCGTTGGCGATGAGGCCGAGGCCACCGGGGTAGTCGACGATCCCGTCGCCGGTGGTGTCCGTGGCGGTGCCGAGCAGTTCGGCGACGTCGGCGAACGTGACGCTCTGCAACGGCCAGCCCTCGTACGTGGTGCCTGCGAGCACCCGTTCCCACGTGACCACGTTGCCGGCGCTGTCGAGCACGTTCAGGTTCAGCGAGGAGAGCGGGGTGAGGAACGGAGAGCCGTCGATCTGCTTGAGCACGGCCACCTGCTTCAGCAAGGCGACGGCCTTCAACACGGCCACCTGCTTGAGCACGGCGACGGCCTTCAACACGGCGATCTGCTTCAGCAGTGCCACCTGCTTGAGGACGGCGATCTGCTTGAGGACGGCGATCTGCTTGAGGACGGCGGCGCCCGCCAGTTGCTCGTACGCCTGCGCGAGGGCGACCGGATCGTCGATGGCGAGCACGGAGATGGGGATGTCGCTCGTCGCCACGCCACGGGCCGCGGCCACGCTGGTGGCTCCGGCGCTCACGGTGACCGGGGTGACGCCGTCATGGCAGAACCACACGTGGCTGATGTCGGGCAGCTTGCCGTTCTTGAGCGGTGACGACAGCGACGTGTCGGAGGTGACGTTGTTGTAGCGGTAGACGTTCGCAGCGGCGCCGCCGAAGACGATGACGGCGTCGAGCGGGTAGGTGGACGACCAGTTGAACGTCTTGTTGTCGTTGGGGGCGATGCTGGCGGTACCACCGCCGGAGCTGGGCAGCGCGTAGGTGCCGGGGATCGCGCCGGGGGTCACCTTGTAGCCATGTGGGGCGGCCGGTGAGAGCGAGCTGCACTCGATGTTGCTGAGCACGATGGAGGGCGTCACGGATGCCGCACCGGTGGGTGTGGTGGACGCGACGGTGACGCCGATGGTGCTCAGCACCAGTGCGAGGACACTTCCGACCTTGAGGTGTCGATTCATTCGGAACACAGCCCTTCAACTCGTGAGCGCGGAACGGACAGCGAGACCACTCCCGATGTCGATTTCCCGTCGATGGCCAGCATCGTGGCAGAGAACCCTGGTCGTCAATCGGCGAGCTGACAGTTCTCTGCAATAATTCAGAACGATGACGACGGATCTCACACCGTTCGTGCCTGAGCTGCTACTCCGTGCGAGAAATGACGCACAGTGGCCTGGACACTGGCAGACAGTTGGGTCCTTTGTGTTCGCTGACATCTCCGGATTCACGAAACTTTCGGAACAGCTCGCCGAACTCGGAAAAGCCGGAGCAGAAGAACTCACGGTGCTCCTGAATGGCACCTTCGAATCACTGCTCGGCGTCGCCCAACGCGAAGGTGGCGACCTCGTCAAGTTCGGTGGCGACGCGCTCTTCCTGTTCTTCGCAGGCGAACGCCACGCCGAGCGGGCCTGCCGCGCTGCGCACGGCATGCGCGCCGCGTTGAAGGCGCGCGGGCCGGTCGTCACCGACCGCGGCCGCGTGGTGCTGCGCATCTCCATGGGGGTGCACAGCGGCCCGTTCCTGTTCGTGCTCGCCGGCTCGCACCAGCGCGAACTGTTCGTGCTGGGCGAGCACGCGACCACCGTCACCGACATGGAGTCGACGGCCGACGCCGGGGAGATCCTCATCAGCGCGGCCACCGCATCGCTGCTGCCGCCCGGATGGGTGGGCGCTCCCAAGGGCGATGGCGTGCTGCTGCGCCGGGTGAGTGGTGAGCCCGAGCGGCCCGCGCTCGGTGCGCCGCCCGCCCCTGGCGACCTGCTCGCACCGTTCGTGCCGCGCGCCATCCGTCGTCGGCTCGACGACGACGTGCACGGCGCCGAACACCGTCGAACCACGGTGTGCTTCGTTCATGTCGGTGGGGTCGATGCCGTGCTGCGCGCCGAGGGTGCCGCGGCCGTGGCGACACAACTCGACCGCGTGGTGCGCGTGGTGGTCGATGCTGCCGACGAGCACGAGGTGAGCCTGCTGGCAACCGACGTGGCCGGTGGGGGCATCAAGCTCATCCTCACCGCCGGCGCACCCGACTCGGTCGAGGACGGCGAGGGTCGCATGCTCGCCGTGGGCCGCGCCATCCTCGACGCGGATCTCGGTTTGCCGGTTCGTGTGGGGGTGAACACCGGGCACGTGTTCGCCGGCGAGGTCGGCGCCTCGTGGCGTCGGGTGTACACCGTGATGGGTGACGCGGTGAACCTCTCGGCCCGGTTGATGTCCAAGGCCTCCGCCGGTGAGATGGTGGCCAGTCAGGTGACGCTGGAGCAGTCGGCCACACCGTTCGACGTCACGCCGCTCGAGCCGTTCATGGTGAAGGGCAAGCGTCACCCTCAGCACGCGTCCACGGTGGGCCGGCGGATCGAGGGTCGGGGCAGAGTGGCCACGCAGGCCTCCTTTCTCGGTCGGCAGGCCGAACTCGCCCGCCTGCTCGACCAGATGGTCACCGCGACACAGGGGCCGGGCATGGTGGTCGAGATCGTCGGCGAACCGGGCATCGGCAAGAGTCGCCTGGTGCACGAGTTGCTCGACCGGGCCGGCGAGACCCGGGTGGTGCGGCTCACCTGTGAACCCTTTGCGATGGACCGTCCGTTCTTCATGGCACGCGTCCTGTTGCGCAGCGCGTTGCGCATCGACCCCGATCTCACCTCGCAGGATGCCGGCGCGGCGTTGGTCGGGTGGCTGGCCGATCGCGCCCCCGAGTGGTCGGAGTACGCACCGCTCATCGGTGCGGCGATGGACGCTGCCGTGCCGTCGACCCGAACCGTCGACGACCTCGGCGCCGACTATCGCATCGCGGCGTTGCGCACGGCGGTCGCGGCGGTTTTGCGGCAGGCACTCCCCGAAGGATTGCTGTTGGTGGTCGAGGACGCAATGTGGATGGACGAAGCGTCGGCGCACGTGATGGCAAAGGCCCTCGAGGGCGTGGACGACACCCGGTGGTTCACGTTGCTCACGTCGCGCGAGCTCGGTCGCGGGCTGTCGTCCGCGCTCGGCTTCGCGTCGGAGGTGGTCGAACTCGCCCCGCTCGACGCGGCGCTCGCCGTGCACCTGGCCGCCGAGGTCACCGACGACGCCGGCATCCCCGAGAGCGACCTGTTGGAGCTGTGCGCCAGGGCGAACGGCAACCCGCTCTTCCTGCTCGAGCTGGCACACGCCCGTCGTGAGCTCGGATCCCTCGACGCGATCCCCGGCTCGCTGGAGGACCTGATCGGTGCACGCATCGACCGCCTCACCCCGTCGGACCGCGAATTGCTGCGGTACGCGGCGGTGCTCGGTGACCGGTTCAGCACCCGTCTGTTCGACCGCACACTCGGCAGCTCGTTCACTGCGCCGGTCACGTGGCACCGGTTGGGCGACTTCGTGGTCGCCGATCAGGGTGAGCTCCGCTTCAGTCACGACCTGGTGCGTCGCGTCGCCTATGCCGGTCTCCCGTTCCGCCGACGGCGCGAGCTGCACCTCCGCATCGCCCGCGCGCTCGTGCCGCGATCAGGTGAACCCGACGACGCCCGGCTCGGCCTGCTCGCGTTGCACTTCGACGGATCTGGCGACCATCGATCCGCGTGGGAGTACAACCGCCTCGCCGGCGCACGAGCCCGCGAGAAGTACGCCACCGTGGAGGCCACGGGCTTCTTCGAGCGCGCCTTGCACAACGCCCGAGCCACCAAGGGTGAGATCGACGACGCGACACTCGCTGCGGCATACGAGGATCTCGCCGATGTCGCGTTGCTCGCCGGCCGCTACGACCTGGCCCGCGACGGGCTGCGCAACGCGCGCCGACATCGCAGCAACGATCCACTGGTGTCGGCCCGCCTGTGCCGCAAGGAGGGCAAGCTGCGCGAGCGCCTGGGCCAGCACTCGGCTGCGCAGCCGTGGTTCCGGAAGGGGCTGCATCTGCTCGAGCCGATGGGCGATGAGCGGACGATCGAAGCCGAAGGCGAGCGGGCGAAGCTGTATCTCGACTGGGCTGGTGTGCACATGTGGCGTCAACAGTTCCGCCTCGGTGCACGGCGATGCGTGGCGGCGTTGCCGCACGCGATCGCGGCGGGCGACCGCAAGGAGGAAGCCCACGCCTACTACCTGCTCGAGTGGGCGCTCGGTGAGCTCGGTGACGCCGACGCCGATCGCTACCGATCGATGGCACTGCCCATCTTCGAGGAACTCGGGGACTACATCGGCCTCGGTGCGGTGCTCATCAACCGTGGAGTGGACCAGTTGTCGGCAGGTCGCTGGAAGGAGGCCACCGAGTCGTTCATGGCATCGCGGGCGGCCTACCAGCGTGGCGGTGACGTGGTGAGCGTTGCGCAGGCCGGCCACAACCTGGCCGATGTCCTGGTCGACCAGGGACGGTTCGAGGAGGCCGAGACCTACCTGCGCGAGAGCCGTCGCATCTGGCGCGCCAGCGGATTCGCACTCGGTGTCGCAGCCGTGGCGAACGGCCTCGGGCGTGCCGTCGGTCGCGCAGGTCGCACCGATGAAGGGGCCGAACTGCTCAGGGAGGCCATCGAGGGTTTCGCCGCAGTGGGGCACACGCCCTACATCGCCGAGTCGAAGGCTCGCCTGGCGGAGGTGCTGCTGTTCGGCGGCCGATGGCAGGCGGCGCTCGACGAGGCCGACGCGCTCGGCGACCGAGCCGCCGATGGCGGGGCGGCGGTGGTTGCGTTGGCCGGGCGCGTGCGAGGTGTCGCGCTCGCTCGGCTGGGACGCCTCGAGTCCGCTCGAGATGCGCTCGAGGCAGCGCGTCAGGCCGCTGTCGCAGGCGGCGTGGAATGGGAGTCGGCGCTCGCTGCGATGGAACTGGCTCGGCTCGAGGGCACCGATCGCGACGAGGCGCAGCGGTTCGAGCGGTCGGCTGTCCCCGTGTTCGCCCGGCTGGGCATCGACGCCGAACGCGTGCTCCCGCCGATGACAGCGCCGGCAGGCTGACGGTCAGCGGCCGGCGTCGAAGGCGTCGAGCGCTCGGGTCAGTCGTGCGACGGCCTCGACCAACTGGTCGGGGGCCAGCGTGGAGTAGCTGAACCGGGCCTTCGAGTCGGGTGCCTGGTCGATGGTGAACGCGTTGCCGGGCACGAACGCCACACCGGCCTCCACCGCGTGCTGCAGGAGCACCTTGGTGTCGGGCACGTCGCGGAACTCGGTCCACAGGAACATGCCGCCCTCGGGACGGTGGACGCGAATGCGGTCGCCGATGCGGTCGTCGATCGCATCGGCCAGCGCGACGCAACGTTCGCGGTACATCGGCACGATGCGCGCCTTCTGCGCGTCGAGCCATCCGGCCTGCGACACGATGTTGGCGAGCAGCATCTGCGGAAAGGTGGCGGTGTGGAGGTCGGCGGCCTGCTTGGCGCGGGCCACCATGGCCATCACCTCGGGCGGACCGATCATCCAGCCGACGCGGAACCCTGGCGCGACGATCTTCGAGAACGTGCTGAGGTGCACCACTCGTGTCGTGAACGACGCCACCGGCGGCAGGGGCTCGCCGGCGAAACGAATGGCGCCGTACGGATCGTCCTCCACGATGAGCAGTTCGTACTCGTCGGCCAACTGCGCGAGCAGGCGCCGGCGCTCGAGCGACATGGTGGCGCCCGACGGGTTGTGGAAGTTCGGCACCACGTACACCAGCTTCGGCCGCAGCCCGGCGGCGAGCCGCTCGGCCAACAACTCCACGCACATGCCGTGCTCGTCGCCGGGCACGACCTCGAACCGTGGTTCGAACAGCTCCAGCGCCTGCACGGCGCCGAGATAGGCGGGCGACTCGCTCATCACCACGTCGCCCGGATCGACCAGCACCTTGGCGAGCAGGTCGAGCGCCTGCTGCGAACCGTGGGTGACGATGATCTCGCCGTCGACCGACACGGGGCGACCGAGTTCGACCGAGTAGTGCGCGGCGATCCAGGTGCGCAACTCGACGACACCGTCGGTGGCCGAGTACTGCACCACCCTCGGGCCGTACTCGCCGAGCAGGCGGTCGGCCTCGCGACGCAGATCGGGGAGGGGGAAGCTGTCGGGTGTGGGCAGGCCGCCCGCGAGCGAGAGCATGTTCGGCATCTCGGTGACCTTGAGCAGGTCGCGGATGGCCGAGGAGCGGAGCCCCTTGGTGCGGGTGGCGAACTGGAACGACATCGCAGCGCACCGTAGTGCGCCGACCACACCGCGAGCCTGGTGCTGCTGCCACCACCCGTGCGCGAACATGCGCCCATCACGTCGCCGCCGCCTGCCCCGCCTCGTGGCCCGAGACCGATGGCATCGGCCGGTTCCTCGCGGCCGAGCGCGAGGAGCACTTCGCGGCGCTCCTGCGCGACGACACGGCCATTCGTCATGCCGAGGGCCGTGCCACCGACGACCCGGCCCACTACCGAGCGCTGCCCGACGTACCGGCTGCCCATCCGCTGCACGACCAGTGGCGGATGCTCGACCTCAGTGTCGACGAGCATGACGGGCTCGGCGCAGCGCGGCACTTCGAGCGTCACTTCCCGTGTCGTCAGGCAGAGATGGATGCGCTGCCGGTGGCCGACGCGTCGGTGGACCTGGTGGTGTTCAACGCGAGCCTGCACTACAGCACCGACCTCGCGGTCACGATGACCGAGGCGCTGCGCGTGCTCGCTGCGGGCGGTCGGATCGTGGTGATGGACTCACCGATCCATCGCCATGAGGCGGACGGTGCCGCCATGGTGGCCGAACGAGCCGACGACTTCGCCCGACGGTTCGGCACCCGCAGCGACCATGTGCCGTCGATCGGCTTCCTCACCCCAGCGCGGCTCCGCGAGGTCGGTGAGTCGCTGGGCCTCGAGTGGACCACGCGCCGGGTGTGGTACGGCTGGCGATGGGCGTGGCGCCCGTGGCGCAACCGCCTGCGCCGGCGGCGCGCTCCGAGCAGGTTCGCGCTCCTCGTCGCGACCCGTCGCCGTGGGTAAGGTCCCTGGCGGGGACACAGGAAGGCGGTGCACATGACCGAGACCGCGCTGACGCGCGACGAGGCGATCGCCGTGCTCACAGGAGCAGGGCAGCCGTACGAGATCGCGACTGCGAACACGGCGCGAGGGCGCGAGCGGGTCTTCGTGCACGCGCCGCCGACGCTGCGCGACCTGTTCACCTCCACGTGCACCGATCAGCCGTTCCTGGTGTTCGAGGACGAACGGCTCACGTTCCGCGAGGCGTGGTCGCGGGCGTCGGCCATCGGCCACCACCTCGTGCACGACCTCGGGGTCACACGCGGCGACCGCGTGGCGATCTCGATGCGCAACTATCCCGAGTGGATGCTGGCGTGCTGCGCCGCCACGTCCGTGGGTGCGGTGGTGGTGGCGATGAACTCGCTGTGGACGGCTGACGAGATGGAGTACGGGCTGGTCGACTCCGGGGCCACCGTGCTGTTCGCCGATGCCGAGCGCGCCGACATGGCCGGCGAGCTGTCGACGGCCGGGTCGGTGACCGTGGTGCCCGTGCGCACCGGCAGGGACGACGATCTCGACCGGCGGATCGCCACGCTCGACGGAAGGGCGATGCCCGACCAGGCGCCGGCGGCCGACGATCCGGCGATCATCCTGTACACCTCGGGCTCGACGGGTCGTCCGAAGGGTGTGGTGTCCACCCATCGCAACGTGGTGTCGGCACTGTTGATGTGGGAGCTCGAGGCGCGGCAGCAGGCGCTGCGCGCGGGCGTACCGGCCGGCGGCGCGTCGTCGCAGCCCACGGCGCTGTTGGCGGTGCCGATGTTCCACGTGCTCGGCATGCACGCCGTGTACCTGGCGTCGTACCGCGCGCAGCGTCGCCTGGTGTGCATGCGCAAGTGGGACCCGGTCGTGGCTGCCGAGCTCATCGAACGCGAACGTGTCACTGCGTTCAGCGGCCCACCGGCCATCACCGGCGACCTCGTGCGCGAGGCGAAGCGCACCGACCGCGACCTGTCGTCGCTCGCCAGCGTGGGCGGGGGTGGCGCTGCCCGAGCACCCGAGCAGGTGCGGCAGATCGACGCGTCGTTCCGCAACGCCAGCCCGGGCACCGGGTGGGGGATGACCGAGACGAACGCCGTGGGCACCATCATCAACGGCAGCGAGTACCTGGCACGGCCGATGAGTTCCGGGCGGTGTCTCGAACTGCTCGAGTTGCGGGTGGTCGACGACGACGGCACCGTGCTGCCGGCCGGTGCGCGTGGTGAGCTGCAGATCCGCGGCACGTCGATGTTCGTGGAGTACTGGAACCGGCCCGATGCCACGGCCGACTCGTTCGTCGACGGCGGATGGTTCCGCACCGGCGATGTGGCCTACCTCGACGACGACGGGTTCCTGTTCATCGTCGATCGCATCAAGGATCTGATCATCCGCGGCGGTGAGAACATCGGCTGTGGGCAGGTGGAGGCCGCGTTGTTGGCGCATCCCGAGGTGCTGGAGGCCGCGGTGTACGCCGTGCCCGACGAGCGCCTGGGGGAGGAGGTGGCGGCGACGTTGCACGGCACCGATCGCCTCGACCTCGCCGAGCTGCGTGCCTTCCTCGACGCGCACCTGGCGAAGTACGAGGTGCCTCGTCATCTCTTCGTGCACCCCGCACCGCTGCCGCGCACGGGCTCGGGCAAGGTGTTCAAACGGCAGTTGCGCGACGAGGCCGTCGCCACGCTGTCCGGCTCCACGCAGGGTGCGTGACCAGGCACGTTGCGTGTTCGCGGTACTAGTACCAATGTCCACTTCCGAGGCGACCGCGACGCAGGTGACGATGGCCGGGTGAACAGCGGGCCCACTCCCCCCACGGCGCGCCACGATCTCCCGTCGGCATCCGGCGGCCCTGGTGCTCTCTCCCGCGCAGCCAGGGCGCCGGAGTCGACGGGTGCGGCGGCGGTGACCTCCAGTTGGTCGGCCGCGTGGTCGGGCACCGCCCGCGTCGCCCGCCGCCTCACCATGCCCGTCGCCTGGACCCTCACGCTCGCCGTGTGCGCCGGCAGTGCGTTCGCGGTGCGCGACGTGGTGTTCCCGCAACTCGGCGAGTCGTCCGCGCCCGCGCTCTGGGAGCCGCGCCGCAGCGAGGACACGTCCCCGTCGTTGGGTGCCACGTCGAGCATCAACTCCGTCGACGGTCCGCAGGTCACCGACGACGTCACCACCACGGCGACGTCCGTCCTCCCGACGTCGAGCGACGAGGTCACCACCTCCGCTTCCGACGACGCGTCCGGCAGTGGGCGCAGCAACGGATCCAACCAGGGGCCGGTGGCCACCGCGCCGCGCACGTCGATGCCGGCGCCGAGCACCACCGACGACCACGGTGGTACCAGCAGCACGTCGTCCCCGTCGTCTCCGTCGTCCTCGTCGCCGTCCACGTCGAGCGATCCGTCGACCTCGGCACCCACCACCAGTGACGCGCCGACCACCAGTGACGCAACGGGCGATACGATCCCCGTCACCACCTCGGGCGGGGGCACCGGTTCCGGCCGTGGTGGCGACCGTCATGACCCTCTTCCCTGAGACCACTCAGGCCGACGCAGCATCGTCCGACCTGCTCGCATCGGCGGCGCCGTTCGATCTCGGCGCGCCGCAGCAGCGCCGCAGCAGCGTCAGCGCCACCGCCCAGGCGCCGGTCTCGGTGCGCCGCCTCGTCGTGCGGTTCGCACTGGCGGGGTTGCCGGTGCTGGCGGCCGCCATCGTCGTCACCGCCATCGCCAGCGTGCGCATCGGCACCAAGCTCGGCATCGACGACGCCAAGCGCGTCAGTTACGCCTCCGCGTTGCTGGTGGAGGAGCAGGCGCTCCAGGAGGAGTTGCTCGAGGGCGACCCCGACGCCATCGCGGCGATGGACGCGTTCGTGCGGCAGTACATCCTGCGCAGTTCGCTCATCAAGGTGAAGATCCACACCGGCGACGGCACGATCATCTACTCCAACGAGCCGCTCCTCATCGGCCAGGCCTTCCCGATGGGCGAGGAAGAACTCGAGGTGCTCAACGGCGAGGTCGACGTCGACGCCGAGATCAGCGACCTCTCCAAGGAGGAGAACACCCTCGAGACCGAGGAGCGACTGCTCGAGGTGTACCGCGGTATCCGCACGCCCGAGAGTCAGACCCCTGTGCTGTTCGAGACCTACTTCCGCTACGACGACGTGCGCGACGTGGGTCGCGACCTGTGGCGCCAGTTCGCGCCCATCGCCGTCGGTGCGTTGCTCATCCTGGCGCTCGTGCAGATCCCGTTCGCCATCTCGCTGGCGCGGCGCCTGCGTGCCGGCCAGCAGCAGCGTGAGCGACTGTTGCAGCATGCGATCGACTCGTCCGACGCCGAGCGCCGGCGCATCGCGAGCGACCTGCACGATGGTGCCGTGCAGGACCTCACGGGAGTGTCGATGTCGCTCACGGCCGGCGCGCGCAGCACCGACGACCCCATCACCCGGGAGACCATGGTCGATGCCGGCACCAAGATCCGTGAGACCGTGAAGTCGCTGCGCTCGATGCTCGTCGACATCTACCCGCCGAACCTCTACCAGGAAGGTCTGCAGAGTGCGCTCGCCGACCTGCTCGGTGCCGTCCACAACCGCGGCGTTGCCACTCGCCTCGATGTCGATCCGCGAGCGGCGGGGCTGTCGCGCGAGGTGGTGAGCCTGCTCTACCGCAGCGCGCAGGAGACCCTTCGCAACGTGGCGGCGCACGCCCACGCCACCGAGGTGGCGGTCACCGTGGCGGTCGATGGCGACACCGGCATCCTGGTCATCCAGGACGACGGCGTGGGATTCGACCTCGACACGTTGGCCAACCGGGCCAAGCGCGGTCACGTCGGTCTGCGCAGCCTCGCCGGTCTCGTGCACGATGCCGGTGGTGCCATCCAGATTCGATCCCTGCCCGGTGTGGGCACACGAGTGGAAGTGCGCGTCGGCCGATGACCCAACCCATCAGAGTGCTCGTGGTCGACGACCACGTCATCGTGCGCAACGGCCTGGCGCAACTGCTGGCCACCACGGCCGAGTTCGAGCTCGTCGGCGCGGCCGGCGACGGTCGTGAGGCCATCGAGATGGTGGCGGCGTTGCGTCCCGACGTGGTGCTGATGGATCTGTCGATGCCCGAGATGGACGGCGTGGAGGCCACGCAGCGCATCTCGGCGGCCCACCCCGAGGCGAAGATCGTCATCCTCTCGTCGTTCTCCGAGCATCAGCGGGTGTTGGCCGCCCTCGATGCCGGCGCCGAGGGCTACGTGCTGAAGCACGCCGATCCCGAGCAGATCCTGGCCGCCATCGACGCCGTGCACCGCGGTGGGGCGCCCATCGACCCGCAGGTCGCGCGCGTGCTGCTCGACGTGAAGCGCAATGCGCCCACGGCGCGCGGGGTGCTCACCGACCGTGAGGAGGAAGTGCTGCGGCTCGTGCAGTCCGGCCTCGCCAACAAGCAGATCGGCCGCCAGCTCGGCATCTCCGAGCGCACCGTGAAGGCCCACCTGACGAAGATCTTCCAGACCCTCGGTGTGGCCGACCGCACTCAGGCGGCACTGTGGGCCGCTGAGCACCTTCCCGCGCGCTGACCCGTCAGCGCAGCAGCGCGTCCACTTGGTCGAGCACCGTCGCCGCAGCGACCGGATCGGTCTTCATCGATGACCACTCGGTCGCGATCCGAACCAGCCCGCAGGCTCGGTGAAACGTTCGGCCAACACGGATGTCCTTCGCGGCTGCGGGTCGCGTCGTGAGGTATGCGTCCTCGAACGCATCGCCGAGCCGCCACGCGTCGTCGGGGGACCGGGACCCGTTCATCACCGATGTCACCCAGCACCACGCCGCCATGTACTGCACGTCGCGGCCGGGGCCCGCCATCTGGATGCGGTCGAAGTCGATGAGCGCCGGCCCGGTCGACGTGAGGAGGACGTTCCTCGGCGAGAAGTCACCGTGGTTGGGGACGAGGTGCTCTCCCACTGGTGCCCGCACCTCGATGCGCGGAATCAGGCCACGATGATCGTCGGGCAGTTTCCGTTCGAGTGAGCGGAGCAACTTGGCCGGGGTGCGTCGGCGCTCGACGACCACACCGCTCGTGTGCAGGTCGGCGAGGAGGCTGGCGACGGCGTCGAGACGATGGGGGAGTTGGCCGACGTCGCCACGCGCGCCGAGCGCCGGTCCGTCCACCACTGCCATGTCGAGTGTTCGTGTGACGGCGTCGTAGGCGATCGGCTCGGGAAGGCCTGGTGTGCCACGGCCGGCCCCGAGTGGCGACATCCAGAGTGCGCACATCGCTCGGAAGATCTGATCGCCGCTGTCGTCGCGGTACTGCTTGCGGATCACAGGTCGGCCGTCGCGACCCGTTCGGATCACCAGTCGATCGAGATGTCCGGGGTTCAGCACGTCGTGCATGGTGTGATGTCCTTCAGTTCGCGCAGGAGCGCGTCGCGTTCGGCGGGTGCGTGGTGGCGGGTCTCGGCGAGGCCGGCGAGGCGGGCCAGGCTGAGCAGTTCCCAGGCGCGGCAGTGGGCGCGATCGATGCCGCCGTAGCCGTCGAGGAACGCCGCGCGAGCCTCGGCGACC
>SXGU01256527.1_pt1 | contig 17448 bp, 13 predicted proteins | sample 3174531 | NCBI WGS metagenome assembly SXGU01 (sample SAMN11356863, study PRJNA531348) | freshwater metagenome | isolation source: freshwater sample F1-140 | place: China: Fuxian Lake, Yuxi | collected 2017-12-25 | reverse complement strand
GCTCAAGCGGCGGACGCTGGTGGTGAGGATCTTTCCCGACGAGGGCAGCTGCCTGCGGTTGATCCGAGCGGTGGCAGCGGAGCAGCACGAGGAATGGCTGGAAGGCAGCCGCTACCTCAACGCGGGGCTGCTGCGGGAAGCAAGTGCGACAACCAGAACGATGATGAAGCTACCCGCGCAACGCTGGCCCGAGCGGCGGCTCCGTCATGGGCTACAGCATCCGCGACGAACGCTGGCGCGCGTCCTTCTGGCGCGAGCGCAACGGTTCGAAAATCGTCGCCACCGAACTCTATGACGAACAAAATGACCCCAACGAGACAGTGAGTCTGGCCGACAAACCGGAGCACAAGGCCCTGCTCGAAACGCTGGCTAAAAGTCTCCCGCCTGTCCTCACGGAACCTGCGCCCGCGAAAGCCAGTTCCAAGAAAAATAGCAAAGCTGCCGCCGCGAAGTCCGCCGCCGCTCCGGCCAAGACTGCGGATGCCGCCACCGCCGACGAGCGCGGCCCGAAGTTCGACAAGCTCGACGCCGCGAAGGCGGGAAAAATCACGCGCGAGTATTACCCCTCGCATCAATCCGACGCGAAATCCGCCGGCGAGCGCTTCGACAAATGGGACGCCAACCGCGATGGCTTCCTGAGCCGCGAAGAGTTCGTCACGCAAGGCGGCATGCATCCAAAAGCGAAGTAGCCGTGGAAACCCATCGCATGACCCGGCGACCCAACTACGTCCGACTTCTTGTGCATCACTTCAAGACATCTCTCGCACTCGCCATTATCGGCACGCTCGGCGCTTCCGCGTTCGCGCAGCAGCCTGAAACCATCAAGGCGGCGGAGATAAAAGGACAGGCGATCGCCGGAGTTCCGATCGAGCGAGATCCAAATTTCACGGTAGTGGCCCAACGGTTTCAAGCGGACTTTGGAGTCGCCATTAAGCTGGCACGCGTCGCCGATTCTTCGGTCGCCACGAACTACGTCGTGACCGCCTTGAAGGCCGAGCACGTGGACAACGCCCTTCAGATTCTCGCGTGGGTGGAAGCGGAGTTGAAGCGATACCCGGCGGGATTTGTGAAAAAGCACGGCTCCAAGAATCTGGTGCTGGCGAACGCCTACGTCTCGAAGGCGGCGAAAGGCACCACGCCAGCTTACTCGCCGACGTTCATTGCCGCACGGAGCAGTGATTCGATCCTCGTGACGGTGCCGACCGCCATGACCCCGACGATCGAAGCGCTCGGCAGAGGCTATCTCCATTCCACGCTCTTCAGCTACCTGCTCGCGGACGTGAAGTCCCCGGATTCGCCCCTCGCGCTCGCGCGCTGGAAAACGCTGGAGTCGGATGACTCGAAACTCGAAACCGAAAGCGTCAAACGCCTCATCAAGGCGAGCAACACGCGCGAGGGGCTTTACAAGATGCTGTGGGAGCCGTTCGAGTTTAATGAGCTGACCACGCTCGCGAAAACTGACACGCGGCTGAAGCAACGCATGGAAATCGTGCAGACCTTTCTGCGGACGCTCGACCCGCAGTTCGATCAGGCCTTCTGGGCAACCCTTGCGACGATTCCCGAGTCTCAAAGGACCGTTTGCCTCAACGACCTGACCGACACGCACAGCGCTGATAAACTCAAAGCTGATCCCGAGATTCAAAGCGACCTCCGCAAGTTGGAGAAACAATGGGGCTTCAAGGTGCTTTGGGAACCCGGTTCTGCCGCCCCGCCCATGCCCGTCAAAGTGCGACTGGAATATTCCTACTTCACCGACCAGAAGCTGCCTGAGTTCAAAGAGTTCATCCGCATGGTGCGCGAGGAGTTGGAGATTTATCCCGTGCAGATCACGAAGAAACTCAACGTGAAGAATCTCTATATCCTGAACGACTTCAATTTCCGAGGCGCCGGCGTGGCTGGGCAAGGGTTCAGTTGGTTGCCGCAGGTGTCGTTCGCCTATGGCATCCGCACCTTCGATCCGGCCAAGACAACCTCGCGAGACTTCTATCGCCGGACCATTCACCACGAAGTTCTCCACTTGATGGACAAAGAGTTCTCCAAGGAAGGCGGGCCCATTCAGGGAACCAACTGGGACAATCTCAATGAACCCGGCTTTGCGTATAAGGTTGGGAAGCTGAGTTCGTTCGCGGCCAGTCAGGCTACTTTCTATAAAGACAATGCCAAGCGGCAGGGATTCGCCGAACCCTACGGCATGAACATCGCCACCGACGACCGCGCCACGCTTTACGGACGCTTCATGAATGCGCGGATGGCCGATGAAGGGCGCGGCGACCAACCCTTCCTCACCAAACTGGAAACCGACAAAATCCTCAAAGCCAAAGCCGACCGGCTGATCGAGTTTTTCCAACTCCTCAAACGCGACCTGGCTATTCCCTCGCCCAGCCCGTTTTATTCTAGGCTCGAAGGCGTTTTCCCTCCGAAAAAAGATAAGTAATGAAACCGGGCCGCGGCGAAATGCAACCCATGCCTCGATTGAAACGATGAAATCCATGTTCTCACACCTCACCGCACTTGCCTGTCTTGCTACAACTTGGATTCGCAGTTCAATGCGGACAGCAATCCCTCGCCCTCATATTGCACCAATCCGACACGAGGGCTGCCGGCGAGCACTTCGACAAAGGGGACGCCAAACGCGATGGCTTCCTGAGTCGCGAAGAGTTTGTCACGCAGGGCGGCAAGTATCCGAACGCGAAGTAGAAGCGGCTTCGAGATAAAAACTGTGGACAAGACTTCTCAATCCGAAGACTCGATCTCCGAGGCACGGCTCCGGTTCAGCCGGCGACTGCTCGCCGCGTGCATCTTGATCATCGTGGTGGCGAGCTTCCTCGCCTCGCGGGTGCAGACTTCCGGGGGTCGCGTGCGGGTGACGGGCATCAAGCTGCCCACGCAGAACGGCCAGTGGGTGGTCGCGGATCTGTATCGCCCGCTGTCCGCGACCAGCGAAACACCCGCGCCGCTCGTCGTCGTGGTCCCGGGCTTTCAGCGTTCGAAGGAGACGCAGCTCAACATCGCCATGGAGCTGGCGCGGCGCGGCATCGTGGCCATCGTCATCGATCCTTATGCGCAAGGCTCGTCGAGTTCGTCGATGAGCCGGCGCGCGGCGACGACCGAGGGTTACGGGATGTTCGCCGTTGTGAACTACGCCGCTGACACCGACATCCTCAACTACGTGGACAAGACGCGCATCGGCGTCACCGGCCACTCCGCTGGCGGCAACGCGGCGATCCAGGCCGCGTCGCATTTCGGCGACGAAGCGCGCAAAGCCGGCACGCCGAGCAAACTGCACTCGGTTTACGTGTCCGGTTACGTCCTCACTTTGACTGAGAAAGTCCTTCGCAGCGTCCGCTCGAACGTCGGCATCAGCTACGCGTTCCACGACGAAGGCGCCTACCGCAACGAACTCAAGAACGGCGACATGCGGCGCGCTCCCGAGGCGTTGCGCGTCGTGCGTTCGGGTCTCGGCAAGTCGGAGAAGATTGAGGAAGTCGAAGTGGACCGCTACTACGGCGACGCGGCGGCGAAGACCCTGCGCGTGATCCACAACGAGCGCCTGCTGCATCCGTTTCAGCCCTACAGCATCGAGGCGACGACGCACCAGCTCGCCTATTTTCAAAAAGTGTTTGACTTGGAAAACACCCTCCCCGCCGGCGATCAGGTGTGGTTCTGGAAAGAGCTCCTGTCGCTCCTCGCGCTCGTGGCCGCCTTCGTTTCGATCGTTCCACTCGCCCAACTCCTGATCGGGCACGTCTCGTTTTTCCAAGTGCTCGCGCATCCGCTCCCGCCCGCTGCGCCCGCGCCGCAGGGCCGCGGCAAAGTCATCTTCTGGACGCTTTTCATTTCCGGCGCCGTCATCGCGTGCTTCTCCTACATTCCCCTCACCGAGCTGTCGCAAAAACTCTTCCCGGAAGCCACCGCGCGCGAGCAGACGTGGTTCTTCCCGCAGCGCATGAATAACGGCGTGATGCTCTGGGCGCTCTTCAACGGCGTCGTCGGCTTCGCGCTCTTCTATCTCGGCTACCGGATTCACGGTCGCAAACAGGGAGCGACTCCCGCCACGTGGGGCATCGCCACCAGCCCGCGCGAACTCCAGCGGACCTTCCTGCTCGCCATCGTGCTGTTCGCGGCGTTCTACGCGCTGCTCAACGTCGTCTATGCCGTATTCCATGTGGACTACCGGTTCCTGTTCCTCGGCGTGCGTGTGTTCCAGCCGGCGCTGCTGTGGCTGGTGCCCGTGTATGCGCCGGTGTTCTTCGTCTTCTTCCTGTCGAATTCCCTGCGCGTGAACGCCGCGATGCGTTTCGCCGGTCAGCCGGAGTGGCGGAGCATGCTGCTTGCGGGACTTGGCAATTCCCTCGGCCTCGTCTTCATCCTCCTCGCCCAATACGTGACCTTCGCCCTCACCGGCACCGTGCGTTGGACGGACGGCTGGCTTTACATCAACCTCCTCTTCGCCGTGGTGCCGATGATGTTTGTGCTCCCTTATTTCAACCGCTTCTTCTTCCGCCAGACCGGCCGCATCTACCTCGGCCCGATGACGACCTGCCTGATCTTCATCATGATTCTGCTCTCCAACACGGTCTGCTACCTGCCGCTCTGATCTCGTTGTCGGCTGCCCAGAGAAAAGATCCGCCGCCGCAGTGACCGGCTCAACCCGTCGGCAGTCGGGCGCAAAACCACGTCCAGCCGTCGGTGGTTGATTCGAGCTCAAGCGTGCCCCCGTGGGCGCGAACAATCTCGCGCGCCAGACTCAAGCCCAAGCCGGTGCCCTCGGTCTGCCGGTTGCGGGAAGGATCACCCCGATAGAATCGCTCGAAGACTTTCTCCCGGTCGGCAGCGGGAATGCCGGGGCCAGTGTTGCCGAGGCGCAACTGGACGCGCGTGGCGTCACTGGTGAGTTCAAAGCGGATGCGGCCGCCGGGTTGATTGTATTTGATGGCGTTGACGGCGAGGTTTTGCAGCACCTGCTGCAACAGGTCGGCGTCAGCGCGGACGCGCACGGCGGGTTGCAGGGATTTTTCCAGCGTGAGTCCGTCGGCGAGGATTTCCGCGTCGGCGATCACGTTCTCGACGGCTTCAGTGAAGTCGAGCGGCTGGAGGTCGAGCTTGAGCCGGCCGGAGTCGGCGAGCGATAGCAGGAGCAGCTTGTGCGTGATGGCTTTGAGGCGCTGGATTTCTTCGAGCAACTGCGCGTAGCGGGTTTGCTCCGCCGAACCAGCGGGAGCGGATTGCAGCGCGGCTTCGAGTTCGCCCTGCAAGATCGTCAGCGGCGTCTTGAGCTCGTGCGACGCGTCGGCGCTGAAGCGGGTGGCTTGGTGAAAGCTGCGTTCGAGGCGGTCGAGCATCTGGTTGAAGACGGTGATGAGCCGTGCCATCTCGCGGTCGTAGGCGAGCAGCGGGAGGCGCTGGTCGAGGCCCTTGGCGGTGACTTGTTCGGCGGTTTGCGTGAGCACGGTCACGGGCCGCAACGCGCGCGCCGCGAGCCACCACGAGCCGGCGGCGACGAGCAGCAGCACCACGGGCAGCGCGGCGAGGTAGGCGTTGCGCAGTTTGGTCATGCCGCTCATGAACTCGTTGAGGTCCGCGCCGAGGACGAGGGTCATGTAGGGGTTGCCCATCACGGCGACGCGCCAAGCTTTGCCGTCGGCCTCGCGCGTGAAGAACAGCGGTTCCTTGCGCGGCAGCGCGGGGTTCGACGGCGAGATCGCCTCGCGCCGGGGCGGTGGCGGAAGCGCCTTGCCCGGTTCGAGCACGAAGGGCGGCTCATACGCCGCCGACACCGGGAAGGATTTCGGGTCAATGGATTTCGGCCAGTGCGCGGACTGGTGCAACACCCGGTCCTCGTGCTTCACCCATAGGATGAACGGGAGCGATTTGCCCTGGCCCGCGATCAACCACAATGTGTTTTCGAAGCGCACCCAATGATCGCCTCCATTGACGCGTTCGAGCTGCGAGTGGCCCAGGTTGCGCAGCTCGCGGTCCACGCGCGCGAGGTCCATGCGGTAGGTGAGCTGCCAGAACAACACGCCCGTCGCGACGAGCAATCCACCCGAGATCACGCCGGAGAGCAGCGCGATCTTGAGGCGGAAGGATTTCGTCATCATGCGGTGTCACGCCTTCACAAACCGATACCCCACGCCGCGCACCGTCTCGATCAGCGGCTGCTTGGGGTCGTCGCCGATCTTTTTGCGCACGCGCTGCACGTAAACATCCACGAGGTTCGTGCCGGGATCGAACTGGTAGTTCCAGACATGCTCGCAAATCTGCGTGCGCGTCAGCACGCGGCCCGGCGAGCGCATCAGATAGGTCAGTAGCGAGAACTCGCGCGCCGTCAACTCCACCTTTTCGTCGTCGCGCCGCACCTCGCGCGTGAGGAGGTTCACCGTGAGATCGCCCGCCTGGAGGATGCTCGATTGCTCGCCGCCGGCGCGGCGCATCACGGCGTGTAGCCGCGCGACGAGTTCCTCGATGAAGAACGGCTTGGTGAGATAATCATCCGCGCCGAGATTCAAGCCTTCGAGCCGCTCGTTGAGCGCGCTGCGCGCGGTCAGCAGCACCACGGGCACGGGCGCCTTCCGCTCGCGCAACTGCCGCAGGATGCTCAAGCCGTCGCGGCCCGGCAGCATGATGTCGAGCACCACGGCGTCGTAATGGCGCGTGGTGGCGAGCGTGAAGCCCTCGTCGCCGTTGCCGCAGAGGTCCACGGCGAAGCCCTGTTCCTCCAGCCCGCGCCGGATGAACGAGGCGATCTTCTTTTCGTCTTCGATGACGAGCACCTTCACGCCCGCAGACTAGCGCGTCGTCGTGTCGAACCGAAGCCGATTCAAATGACAAAACTGTAATGAAATCCCGTGTGACCTTTTAACTTGCGAAAGGTTCTATGGAGGCATGCAAACCCGCCGATTGATTCTCCTCCTCGCCTCGCTCTCGGTCGTGCTGGCCGGTGCGGGAGGGCACGCTCAGGAGAAAGGCTCGAAAAAGAAAGGTGGCGGCAAGGGCGGCCCGCCCGGTCTCGTGAAGCCGGCGATGACCGACACCATCAAGCTCAACGTCTATGCCGACAACTGGTTCATGCTCTACATCAACGGCGAGCTCGTGGCCGTGGACTCGATCAAGTTCACGCCGCACAACGTGGTGAGCGTGGACATCCTGCCGGAGTTCCCGATGACCATCGCGGTGATGGCCAAGGACAACGCCGATCCCAAGACCGGCCTCGAATACGGCAGCAGCATCGGCGACGGCGGCTTCTGCCTGAAGCTCGGCAATGACATCGTCACCAGCGCGTCGTGGAAGGCGAAGAGCTTCTTCCACGGACCGATCAACGGCGACACCGTGAACCCCAAGGTCCGCCATGAGCCGATTCCCGACGGCTGGTGGAAGGTGGGTTTCGATGACAGCCAGTGGTCAAAGTCGAAGGAGTTCACGGAGGAGGAAGTCGCGCCGAAACAGCCGTTCTACGAGAACGATTTCAAGGGCGCGAAGTTCATCTGGACCCAGGACGTGGCGCTCGACAACACCGTCATCTTCCGCACGACCATCGAGAAACCCGGCTGGACCAAACGCTGGAACACCAAGCCCGATCTCGACGTGACGGGCGCGCCGTTGAAGTAACACCCAGTCTCCATCGCCATGAAAACTCCCTGCGTCATTTCGCTGATTGCCCTCGGTCTGTTCGCCGGTTCTGCGGCATGTCCGGCGGCTGCCGAGTGGACGCGCTTTCGCGGTCCCGCCGGAGACGGCATTGCCACGGGCGCGCAGCCGCCGTTGAAGTGGAGCGGTTCGCAGAACCTGGCGTGGAAGACGGAACTGCCGGGGCCGGGCGCTTCCAGCCCCATCCGCGCGGGCAACCGCATCTTCGTGACCTGCTACTCCGGCTACGGCACCGGCGGGCGCGAGGGCGGCGAGTTGAGCAAACTCGCGCGGCATCTCGTCTGCGTGGATGCCACGAGCGGGAAAATTCTGTGGAACTCCAGTGTCCCCGGCGATTCTTCCGAGAGCGCCTACACGCGGTTGAACGAGCACGGTTACGCCAGCCAGACGCCGGTGACTGACGGCGAGAAGGTGTTCGTGTTCTTCGGCAAGTCTGGCGTGCTCGCGTTCGACCTGACGGGCAAACAGCTCTGGCAGGTGAATGTCGGCAAGGAATCCGGCCGGCAGGGCTGGGGCTCGGCCACGAGTCTCATGCTCTACAAGAACTCGGTCATCGTGAACGCCGCCGACGAGAGCCAGTCCATCCGCGCGCTCGACAAGGTCACGGGCAAGGAATTGTGGAAGGCCGAAGGCTCCGGCATGACGACCTGTTACAACACGCCGACGCTCGTGAATATGCCGGGCGACGGGCAGGAACTTGTTGTCGCCGTGCAGAACGAAGTCTGGGGCCTCAACCCCGACAACGGCAAACTCCGCTGGTATGCCGAAGTGCCGCTCTCCGGAAATCTCGCGGCGAGCATCGTCGCCGGTGACGGCGTGGTGTATGCGTTCGGCGGCAATCGCGGCCCCGGCACGGTGGCCGTCCGCGTCGGCGGCAAGGGCGATGTGACCAAGACGCACGTGGTGTGGACGACTTCGCGCGGCCCGGATTTCGGCACGCCAGTGCTGCACGAGGGTCATCTCTACTACGCCAACTCGCGCGGCGTGGCCGTCTGCATCAACGCCAAGACGGGCGAGCAGGTTTACGAGGAGCGCTTGCAGCTTTCGCAAGGTCAGGGGCGCATCTACGCGTCGCCGATTCTGGCCGACGGGAAACTGTTCATCACCACCCGCACCGCCGGCACGGTCGTGCTGGCGGCCAAGCCGGCTTTCGAGCAGCTCGCCGAGAATCCCGTCGCCGACGACCGCACGGATTTCAGCGCCACGCCGATGCTCACCGGCAACCAGCTTTTCCTGCGCTCCAATCGCGCCCTCTACTGCTTCGCCGCCGCCAACACCCCCGTGAACTGAACCACTCAACTCGCTTATGCCGAAACTCATTCTCCCGCTCCGCCTGCTGGCGTTGACGCTGCTGACCGCAACGGTCGCCGTGTCCGGGGCCGCGCTGCTCGAACGGCCCAACATCGTCTTCATGCTTTCGGACGACCAGGATTGGACCGGGTTGTCGGTGCGGATGCATCCGGATGTGCCGAACTCCAAGAGTGATTTCTACCGCACGCCCAACTTGGAGAAGTTCGCCGCGCAGGGGATGCGGTTCAGCGCCGCCTACGCGCCCGCGCCGGTGTGTTCGCCCACGCGCATCGCGCTCCAAACGGGCATGAACCCGGCGAAGCTGCGCTGGACGAAGGCCGCGCCGCCCGAGGCCGGACACAAGCTCATCGAAGGCGACACGCGCAAGGCCATCCGCGCCGACGAGGTGACGATTGCGGAGCTGCTGAAGTCCGCCGGCTACGCCACGGCGCACTACGGCAAATGGCATCTCACTGGCGGCGGCCCGGCGGCGCACGGTTACGATGAGAGCGACGGCGACACTGGCAATCGCGACGCCGACCGGCACGTGGACCCGAACCCGGTGGACATTTTCGGCATGGGCGGTCGCGCGGTGGCGTTCATGGAGAAGAGCGCCAAGGCCGGCAAACCGTTCTTCATCCAGATGTCTTACAACGCGCTGCACGTGCCCGAGAACGCCAACAAGGCCACGCGCGCCTTTTACGAGAAACAACCGCCCGGCCAGATGCACAGCGACGTCGCGCGCGCCGCCATCACCACCGACCTCGACACCGGCGTCGGCCAGGTGCTCGACGCCATCGAGCGCCTTGGCCTGACGGGCAAGACCTACGTCCTCTACATGTCCGACAACGGCGGCGGTGGCGGTCGCGGCAATATGCGTCCGCTTACGGCGGGAAAGGGCGGCGTGTGGGAGGGCGGCATCCGCGTGCCGCTCATCATTCGCGGGCCGGGCATCGCCGCGAACTCGTGGAGCCATCAGCGCGTCGTGGGCTATGATTTCTTCCCGACGTTCTGCCGCTGGGCCGGCGTGAAGCAGCCGTTGCCGGCCGGCCTCGATGGCGGCGACATTTCTGCGCTGCTCACCGGCTCGACCGCGCCGGTGAAACGCGCGCGCGAGGAACTGGTGTTTCATTTCCCGCATTACCAGGGCGACACGCCGCACTCGGCGATTCTGTCGGGCAACTTCAAGCTGCTGAAGTTCTACGAGACCGGCGAGCAACGGCTGTTCGACCTGAGCAAAGACCTGGCCGAGCGCAACAACCTCGCCAGCGCGCAGCCGGAACTCGCGAAGAAACTGGAGCAGCAACTCACCGCCTACCTCACCGAGGTCAAAGCATCCATGCCGAAACCGAATCCCGCCTACGACCCGACCAAGCCCGCCGAAAGCAAGCGCGGCGGCAAGGGTGGCAAAGGCGGCCAAGGCGGCGGCGGCAAGAAGCGCGAGCCGGCCAAGTAACCAACAACTCGAAACGATAATGAACTGCTCGAAACTCTGTCCCCGGCTGGAGCGCCGAGCATCGCTCGGCGGGGAGCGCAGCCGCCCCGGCTGCCGTTCGGCGCGCCCTCGCGCCGAACACCGCGACGTGGAGAGTCACCGAACGGTCCGCGCCGGTCCACTGCCGGAGTCCGCCGCGAGGGCGCAGCGGCCTGCGCCCGAGGCGGGCGCGCTCCCCAGTTCAGCGATGTCACCACGTCATTTTCAGGCTCATCCAATTATGAATGCAAAGATACTCCTCCTGCCGCTCGTTGCCCTCGCACTCACATGCGCTCCGACGACGCACGCGCACCTCATTGGTGACAAGGCGCACGACCACGGGACGCCTCAATACGATTTCAGCGTGAAGCCGCCCATGTCCGTGGCGTTACGCAACAACAGCGGACCCAACCCTATCCGTCTGTTGGCGGCGGCCCGCACTGAAAACCCAAGGCTGGCAGCGGCTGACAAGGCCGCTGCCAGTTCCGCGGGCGGCGGGTCGCTCGCCGCGCGCGTCGCGTCCGTCTTCACGCCGTTTGCGCCCAAGGTGAAGACCCGCGCCGACGACAAGTTCGTCTATGTGGAATCCGACGCGATGCCGGACCACATCATGATGGTCGGCATCACGGCGTGGCAGCAGCAGGTGCCGATTCCCCAGCCTTACTCCGGCGACAACGCGTGGCGCATTCCTCTCTACCCGGTCGTCGCGAAGAATCCGCTCTCGGCCAAGTCGCACTTCTTCCGCGGCGCCATCGCGCTCGCGGCCAACGGCGTGCCCATCTTCAACCCGATCAAGAACGACGGGCGCACCGACACGTTCCTCGCGGGCGAGCTCGACCAGTTCGGTGGCCACTGCGGGCGCGCGGATGATTACCACTACCACATCGCGCCGACACACCTGCAATCGCTCGTCGGCAAGGACAAGCCCGTCGCTTACGCGCTCGATGGCTACGCGATCTACGGTTTCACCGAGCCGGACGGCACGCCCGCTGGCAAACTTGACGAGTTCAACGGTCACACCACGCCCGCGCTCGGCTACCACTACCACGCGACGAAGACGTATCCGTATCTGAACGGCGGTTTCCACGGCGAAGTCGTCGAGGCCGGGGGCCAGGTGGACCCGCAACCGCGCACCGGCGGCGTGCGCCCCGCGTTGCCTCCGTGGCGTGGTGCGAAGATCACCGGCTTCACCGCGAAGGAGAACAAGAACTTCAGCGTGAAGGTGCAGGTCGGCGCGGAGACGCATTACGTGAACTACGCGCTCACTCCGGATGGCGGCGCGAAGTTCGATTTCGTGGACGCGAAGGGCCAGGTGAAAACGGAAACCTACACCCCGCGCACCCGTGGCGGCGGCGGTGATGGCGGCGGAGACCGCCCGCCCGGCGGTGGTGATCCAAAAGGCAAAGGCGGCCAGAAGAAGGGCGAGGGCAAGGGCAAAGCCGGCGAACGCAAGGGCGGTGCCGGAAGTCCCCGCCCCGAAGGTGGCGGTGCACGTCCCGAGGGTGAGCAATCGGGCAATCGTCCCCCCGGAGACCGCGCGGATGCGCGTCCGGCGGATGCCCGTCCGCGAGTTGAATCAGGTCCTGGCAATCGCCAGCCGGCAACCGCTCCGACAACTCCGCCGCTCATCATTGAGGCGAAGCGCAGCGGCAACTTCATCCTCACCAGTCCCGCCGTGAAAGACGGCCAGGAGTTGTCCAAGGAGTTCAACGGCGACGGCGACGGCGCGACGCTGCCGCTCTCGTGGAAAGGCGCGCCCGCGGGCACGAAGAGTTTCGCGCTCGTGATGGACCATCTTGCGAAAGGCCCGGAGATGAAGTGCTACTGGACGATGTGGGACATTCCCCCAACCGTCACCAGCCTGCCGAAGAACGTGCAAGGCGTCGGCAAACTCGGTGCGACGTGGAAACGGGGTGAGACTTACATCACGCCGCATTCCGCCGGTGGCGGGCCGAAGACCTACACGTTGCACGTCTATGCTTTGTCGAAGACGCCAGAGTTCCAGCAGCCCGCCAACGAAGTGACGCGCGAGGTGCTGCTGGCTTCCATCAAGGACTCCATCCTCGACAGCGCTGAACTGAAGGTCGTTTACACGCCCACCGACCGTGGCGCGAGGAGTGTTCCCGGCGGCAAGGGCAGCCAAAAGAAGGGAGATCGGAAATGAAGATCAAAGTTAAAAGCTCAAATCTCAAGGGAAACACCAAGTCTCAAACAGCGGAGCGCCGAGCATCGCTAGGCAGGGCGCATCGAAACGACGGGCCGAGCGATGCTCGGCGCTCCAGAGCCTTCGCCTTGCTCCTTCCCTTGGCCTTTAGCCTTTGTGCTTTGGCCTTCGCCACCTTCGCTGCTGATGCCGAGCGCAAAGGCCCGGGCGGCGGCAAAGGCCCGGGCGGCCAGGGCGGTCAAGGCAAAGGGGCCATGATGCCCACGCCCGCGTTTCGCACCGAGGTGCCGGCGCATCCGGTGGATCTCATTCTCGGCCGGCCTACGAAGAACGCCATCACCCTGAGCGTGCTCGCCTATGCCGACACCGAGGGCTACGTCGCCTTCGGCACGCAGCCGGGAAAGCTCACGAGCGAAACGCCGAAGCAGAAGTTCGCGAAGGATGAGCCGGTGGAGTTGCTCATCGGCGGGCTGCAGCCGAATACACGTTACTACTACCAGCTTCGCTATCACGTGGGTTCAGCAAGAATGGGCGGCACCGAGGAACACACCTTCTTCACCGCGCGTCCGCCGGGGAGCACGTTAATCTTCACCGTGCAGGCCGACCCGCACCTCGACTTTGGTGTGGACACGGAGGCTTACAAGAAGTCCCTCGCCAACGCGCTCGCCGCGAAGACGGATTTCCACATCGACCTCGGCGACACGTTCATGGTGGACAAATACACCGACTACAAACTCTCCGCGCCGCAGTATCTCGCGCAGCGCTACTACTTCGGCCTCGTGGGCGTGAGCGCGCCGGTGTTCCTCGTGCTCGGCAATCACGATGGCGAGCAGGTCGCGCGCGGCGGCGGCACGGACCCGATGGCCGTCTGGTCGAACACGATGCGGAAAAAGTATTTCCCCAACCCGACGCCGAACGAGTTCTATTCCGGGAACAAGACGCCGCATCCGCAGCTTGGCCTGCTGGAGAATTACTACGCGTGGGAGTGGGGCGACGCGCTGTTCATCGCGCTCGACCCGTTCTGGTATTCCGAACGCCAGCGCGGGCGCGGCAACGGTGCCGCCGTGGACAACTGGGGCCGCACGCTCGGTGCAGAGCAGTATCAGTGGCTCAAGCGCACGCTCGAAACGAGCAAGGCGAAGTTCAAGTTCGTCTTTCTGCACCACCTCGTCGGCGGCGAGACGCGCGAAGGCCGCGGCGGCTCCGAGGCGTCGCATTTCTTCGAGTGGGGCGGGAAGGACATCGACGGGAAAAACTCCTTCGCGCAGAAGCGCCCCGGCTGGCCCGCGCCGATTCACGACCTGCTGGTGAAGCACGGCGGCAGCATCGTCTTCCACGGCCACGACCACATCTACGTGCAGCAGGAGCGCGACGGCATCATCTACCAGCTTGTGCCGCAGCCCGGGCATTCGCGTTTCGAAGGCTACAAGGCCGCCGAGGAATACGGCTACAAGAGCGGCGTGAAGCACGGCTCCTCCGGCATCATCCGCGTGACCGTGTCACCCGACAAAGCCGTCGCGGAATACGTCCGCGCCTTCCCGCCGTCCGCCGAGAGCGCGGAGCGCAAGACGGGAACGATCTCGCACAGCTACACCATCAGGCCGCGTCCGGGATTGTAAGCCCGCAGGATTCGGGTCACTGTGGGCGCGGTCCAAATGAAACCGCTGCTCATTGCTCTCGCTGTTGCGCTTTACAGTTCCGACGAACTTTTCGCAGCCCAACCTGAACCGCAAACGCTCCGCTGCGAACTGGCGGTCATCGGCGGCGGCAGCGGTGGCTTCGGTGCGGCGCTCGCGGCGGCTCGGCTGGGCGTGGACGTGGTGCTGGTGGAGCGCGGCGATCAACTCGGCGGCAATTCCGTGCGCGGCGGGGTGAATGTCTGGGAGCCGGTCATCGGCGCCACCAGTTTTCCGTTCGAGCTGTATCAACGGCTCAAGCGCCAGACCAACACGGTGGGCATCTACTCGATGGGACGGCACCAGAGCACGTTTGATCCCGCGCGCGAAGCGTATCGCTATCCCGGCGGCGAAACGGTGATCGATTCCAAGCGCAACTACCTCGACACGTTGAAGCGGCACGGTCTGGCCCACGCGAATTTGCACGGCGTGGTGTTCGAGCCGGAGGCGATGTCCGACGCGATGCTGGCGTTGCTGAAGGAAACCGGCCGGTGCCGCGTGCTGCTGCGCACGAAGTTCAAGGACGTGACGATGAGCGGCGGGCGCGTCCACAGCGTGACGCTGCAAAAGGTGGAGTTCACCGGCAACCGCTCGACGACAGTTACCCAGACGCTTGTCGCAGATTACTTCATTGATGCCACGGGTGACGCGCTGGTGTGTGCGAAAGCGGGTTGCGAGATGATGACCGGTCAGGAAGCGCGCGCGCAGTTCAACGAGCCCGGCGCTCCCGAGAAAGCCACCGCGCGTGTAAATGGCGTGACGCAGATTTACCGTGTCGCGCGCGTCGCAAAACCAGCAGTGGAGCCGCTGCCGGAGGGCATTCCGACGAATTGCTGGTGGGGGAAAACGTTCCCTGTCGCCCAGATCAGCCAATCGCCCAATGGCGATCTCATCGTGAACATGCTGCCCACGATGGAAGGCACGGAGTTCATGCAACTCGGCTATCACAAGGCGCGCGAAGAATGCCAACGCCGCGTGCGCGCCCACTGGCACGACCTCCAGACGCGTTGCGACGAGTTCCGCGGCTATCGCCTCGATTGGATTGCGCCGCAACTTGGCGTGCGCGAGACGCACCGCGTCGTGGGCGAATACGTCCTCACGCAGAACGACCTCGATGCCGGCCTCAGCGGCCCGAAGAGCAGCCAAGGCATCCCCTACACCGCCACCCTCATGAACCCCGCGACCCCGCCCGCAGCTCGCGGAGCAGCCCAAGCACTCGGCCAAGCTCACCGAGCTCACCGCCTTGCTTGAAAAGGAAAGGTAGCGCAGCGGCGACACCGGCGTGCTGAAGGTGGCGAATCCCAAGTCGGCTGATTGGAGTCCGCTGGGAGCAATAGGCAACCGGGAGGCAAAACAATAAGTCCTCGCTGCTCACCTGCTGACTCGGCCAAGGACTTGTCCAGCCAAGCCCATCCGCGTAGAGTTTGAAGCCGAAAGAACCACCATGAAACACACTCACCAACTCGTCACACGACGCGCGTTTGTCGCGCATTCCTCAGCCGCCGTGGCTGGGGCCATCATCGCCAGTCGCGCCATCGAAGCCGCGGAAACAGCGGGGCCGTTTCAGGCGATGGGCGCGCGCGCTGGCGAAGTGACCGACATGACGGCCATCGTCTGGACACGGCTCACGGCTGCGCCGAAGCGCAATGGCGGCGGCGTAGTCATTCCCAAGCGCGCGAAGGAGGAGGCGAAGCGGGGCAAATCGGAGTCCAAGGTCAACGTGCCCGTGGACCAGCTCGAAGGCGCGTGCCCCGGCGCACCGGGACGCGTGCAGTTGCGCTACGGCACGCGGGAGGATCTGAGCGATGCGAAGGTGACGGAGATCGCGGTGGCGGCGGCGGCGAATGATTTCATCTGCGAGTTCAAACTCAGCGGATTGAAGCCGGGGACGGTTTATCATTACGCCAGCGAGATTCCCGGCGCGCAGAAGGAGGCGGCGTTCCGTGGAAAGTTCGAGACGGCTCCGGCGGCGGATGCGCCGGGGGATTTGCGTTTCTGCGTGATGACCTGCCAGGGCTACCGCGATCGCGGCCATGCAGACGGGCACCATATTTATCCAGCCATGCAGGCGCTGAAGCCGCAGTTCACCTGTCTCACGGGCGATCTCGTTTACTACGACAGCGGCGATCCGGATGCGGTGACGGAGCGGCTCGCGCGCTATCATTGGGAGCGGATGTTCAGCCTGCCGCGCCTCATCGAGTTCAACCGCAACCACTCGACCTACTGGTTGAAGGACGACCACGACACGCTCAGCAATGACTCGGGGCCGGGTGCGACCATGGGCGAGCTCACTTTCGAGCAGGGTCAGAAGATCTTCCGTCAGCAGGCACCAATGAACGACGACGGCCCGAGCTACCGCACCGTGCGCTGGGGACGCGACTTGCAGGTTTGGTTCAGCGAAGGGCGCGATTTTCGCTCGAAGAACAAGTCGGAGGACGGCTCCGAAAAGACGATCTGGGGCGCGGAGCAGAAGGCGTGGTTCAAGCGCACGGTCAAGGAGAGTGACGCGACGTGGAAGGTGCTCGTGTCGCCCACGCCGCTCGTGGGGCCGGACCGGAAGGGCAAGCGGGACAATCATGCCAACGAGGGCTTCACGCACGAGGGCAACGAACTCCGCGCGTGGCTAAAGGCCAATGTGCCGGACAATTTCTTCGTCATCTGCGGCGACCGCCACTGGCAATACCACTCGGTGCATCCCGAGACCAGCGTGCAGGAGTTCAGCGCCGGCCCGGCGAGCGATGAGCACGCGAGCGGCTCGCCCGGCGAGAACCCGAAGTTTCACAAGTTTCACCGCGTGCGCGGCGGCTTCCTTGCGGTCACGCTCAAGCCCGAGGGCGTGCAGAGCCGCATCCTCTTCGAGCACCGCGACGTGGTAGGGAAGGTGGTTTACTCGTGGAGCACGGAGCGCGCGGCCTGATCCTGCGCAGGCACTATGAAAACAAAACTGCTCATCCTTTCACTCGCACTCAACGTCCTTGTGTTCGGCCTGCTGGCTGCCGACCAGCCGAACATCATCATGATTCTCGCCGACGATGTTGGACTCGGGAACCTCGGCTGCACAGCGCGCTCGTGCCGTCCGGCGAACCGGTGTGGACGGAACTGGCCGTCAGCTCCGCGCGCGCCTTGGTGGAACTCGAAGCTCGCGGCCTGAAGTCCCGCGACCTACTCACCGACGCTGCGATTCGCAACGCGATGGT
>SXGU01281483.1_pt1 | contig 17449 bp, 22 predicted proteins | sample 3174531 | NCBI WGS metagenome assembly SXGU01 (sample SAMN11356863, study PRJNA531348) | freshwater metagenome | isolation source: freshwater sample F1-140 | place: China: Fuxian Lake, Yuxi | collected 2017-12-25 | reverse complement strand
GCGGCCCAGCCCAGCGACTAGCGATCACCTGATCGACTCAAACGGAAGGGGCGGCATGCCGCACCTTCCGTTTGTCTGCTCTTGTCTCCCCATCGAGACTCAGCCGGAGGCTGGGGTCTCCACGGCGGCGGCCTCTTCCCGCGCGCGGATCTCACGCACCCGGCGGGCGAAGACGTAGCGCATCACGAAGAACCACCCGAGGCCGACGACGATCAGTCCAATCCGCACGACCGGACTCTCGTCGAGGGTGCCGTCCTCGTTCAGCACGGCACGCCCGAGGATGAACCCCGAACCCACCCACACCAGATTCGCGATGAGCGCACCCAAGTAGTCAAGCGGCAGCCAAACGTTGAGCGGAATGTGAAGCGCCCCGGCACCGAACGGTCCGACGGCGCGAGTCATGGAGTGCAGGTGGTAGAAGGGGATGAGCCATCGGGCCCGTCCGCGCATGACTTCGGCGCCCATACGCAGCGATGGTCCCATCCGCGTACTGAGCATCCAGGATCCGCCCCACCGGCCGAAGCCGTACGAGATGGTGTCGCCCAGCGCCGTCCCCGCCACCGCCATCAGATAGACGATGACGAAGTTGGACGGAGAGTCGCCCGCATTCGCGCCACCGAGGAACATCAGCACCACACCCGGGAAGACGACGCCCAGCCCCACCGTGGTTTCCGCCAGGGCGGCGAAGAACACAATGGGCGCCCCGAACCGGTCGAACAGACCGTTCAGGGCGAGAAACAGCACGTCGGCGAGCCAGTTGTACCCGTCGTACGGCGCTCTGAGAATGTCGAGTGGATTCAGGCGATGCACCCCTCTAGCCAAGTTAGTTTATCCACGCCTGACCGCAGTCTCACCCGGCCATCCAAACTCGACGGAGGGTATGCGCCTCTATCACCCCTGACTCCGCCTGCGTTGACCGAGCCGGGCCTGCCTGCCTACAATTGATCCTCTGACCTGGTCGGTCACCCCTGATTCGGGAGTCACGTTATGTACGCCATCATCCGCACCGGCGGGAAGCAATACCGCGTCCGCGAGGGCGACCGCATCGCCATCGAGCGCATCGAAGCGACCGAGGGTGCCCAGGTCACGTTGAGCGACGTCCTGCTCGTCGGTGACGAGACCGGGACGAAGGTCGGCGCTCCTCTGGTCGCGGGCGCCGCGGTCACGGCGACCGTCGAGGTGCAGGACCGCGGGCCGAAGGTCACTCACTACCACTTCAAGAACAAGACCCGTCGCGAGCGTATGGTCGGCCACCGCCAGCCGCGCACTCGCCTGGTCATCACCGGCATTACCGCCGGCTAGCACGGACAGGGAGGGACGCCATGGCACACAAGAAGTCTGGCGGTTCCAGCCGCAACGGTCGCGACTCGAAGTCGAAGCGCCTCGGCGTGAAGGCTTCGGACGGCCAGTTGGTGACGGCGGGCTCGATCATCATCCGCCAGCGCGGGACACGCGTGCACGCGGGGCTGAACGTCGGCACCGGGCGCGACCACACGCTGTGGGCGCGCACCGATGGCCTCGTCGCCTTCTCGCCATACGCCAAGGGCCGCCGCAAGCAGGTCTCGATCCGTCCGGTCGAGGCGTAAGGGACTACCGATGAAGGCCACCATTCACCCGAAGTACGAAGAGGTCACCGTGACCTGCTCGTGCGGCAACTCCTGGACGACCCGCTCCACCAAGGGCGCGATCAGCCTGGATGTCTGCTCCAACTGCCACCCGTACTTCACGGGCGAGCAGCGCATCGTGGACACCGCGGGCCGCGTGGAGCGCTTCCGCCGCCGCTACACCCGCGCCTAAGGCACATTCACCTCATCTGAGGGCTTCGAGGGCGGCGTGAGCCGCCCTCTTCGTCGCCCCACGCCTCGCCCGCTTCGCATTACCTCCGGCGCTCCCGTAGGCTGACGGCATGCCTCCATCTCTGTACGGCGGCCAGGCGGTCATTGAGGGCGTCATGATGCGCGGCGCGCAGGCGATGTCCGTCGCCGTGCGCGCGCCCTCCGGCGCGATCGTCAGCCGGGATGAGCGGCTTGGCGGGATCTACACGAACGCGGCGCGACGTATTCCGTTCCTGCGCGGCATCACGATCCTGGCGGAGACCGTCGTCCTGGGGACTAGCGCGCTCACCTGGTCCGCCGCCATCGCCGCCGGGGAGACCGAAGCCGACGGCCAGCCGAAGCGGATGGGCCTCATCGAGTGGCTGGTGGTGCTGGGCGCCATGGCGTTTGGGATCGGCGTCTTCTTCGTAGGGCCGGTCGTCGTAACCAGCCCCCTCGACGGACGGTGGCCCACCTGGGCTGTGGTGGCGGTCGAGGGCGGCCTTCGGATCGGGCTCCTGCTCGGGTACGTCTGGGGCGTCGGACGGACGGAAGGCGTCCGGCGAGTGTTCCAGTACCACGGCGCGGAACACATGACGATCGCCGCGTACGAGGACGGACGCGAACTCACCGTCCCCGCCATCCGCCGCTACCCGAAGGAGCACCCGCGCTGCGGGACATCGTTCCTGCTCACCGTCGCACTCGTTTCGGTGGTCGTCTTCGCGTTCGCCGGGCGGGAGCCGCTTTGGTGGCGCTTCGCCTCACGCCTCGTCCTCGTGCCGCTCGTCGCCGCCGCGTCCTACGAGGTCATTCGGTTCGCGGGGGCGCACCAGCGCTGGCCGGTGATCCGCTGGCTCTTCGCCGGGAACATCGCCCTCCAGCACCTCACGACCTGCCCCCCCGACGACGAACAGATCCAGGTAGCCATCGCGGCCCTCGACCGCGTAAAGCAAGCAGAAGCACGTCATGGCTGAGCCGTCACGCATCACCGTACTGGCCGGCGGGATCGGCGCCGCACGCTTCCTCGCCGGACTGCAGCGTGTCGTGCCGCCCGGGTCGATCACCGCCATCTGCAACGTCGGCGACGACCTGGAATGGCTCGGCCTGAAGGTCTGTCCGGACATCGACTCGGTGCTCTATACCCTCGCCGGATTGGAAGGCGCGGAGGGTTGGGGCGTGCGCGACGACACCCGCCACGCCCTCGATGCCCTGCGTGCGCTCGGAGGCGAGTCCTGGTTCGGCATCGGCGACATCGACCTCGCCACGCACCTGTTCCGCACCGAGCAACTGCGACAAGGCGCCACACTGTCGGACGCGACCGCTGCGCTCGTCCGGGCGCACGGCATCGGTATCACTGTGATCCCGGTGACGGACGACTCGCATCCGACCGTCGTCCAGACCGCCGAGGGCGACCTCGCGTTCCAGGACTACTTCGTACGACGTCGGGCCGCCGTGCCGATCACGGGCGTCTCGTTTCCCGGCGCGGCGACCGCGACCCCCGCCCCCGGCGTAGTCGAGGCAATCCGGGATTGCGACTTGCTCTGCATCGCGCCCAGCAATCCGTTCGTCTCGATCTCGCCTCTGCTCGCGCTCCCGCAGGTGGCCGCCGCCGTGCGGGAGTCACGAGGACAGCGCGTGGCCATCTCGCCGATCGTGGGCGGCGCCGCGATCAAAGGGCCAGCCGCCGCCATGCTGGCCGCGCTCGGCCACGAGGTCTCAGCACTGGGAGTGGCCCGCCTGTACGCCGGGCTCGTCGACCTGTTCGTACTCGACACTGTGGACGCAGCCCTCGTCCCGGCCATCCAGGCACTCGGGATGGATACCGTCGCGGTGGACACGATGATGACGGGGGACGAAGGGCGTGAGCGGGTGGCACGGAACGTCCTCCGCGCGACCGGGTTCGACGTCTAGATGGAAGCCCTCGACATCGCCGTGGTCGTCGCCGTGCAGGACGCCGGACGGGCCAAGAGCCGCCTGGGCAGCCACCTCGACCCCGGCCAGCGGCACAGCCTCGTGCAGGCGATGCTCGACGACCTGCTCACCGCCGTCCGCGAGGTGCACACGGGGCAGATCGTCGTCGTCTCACCCGTCCACGGGTACGACGCTGTCGCCCACGGGCACGGCGCGGAGGTGCTGCGCGACCCCGGTACCGGGTACCTGCCGGCGGTGATGCTCGGTCTCGCCCACGTCTCAGGGCGCGAAGGTGTACTCGTGCTCCCGGGCGACCTCCCTCAGGCGCGTGGAGAGGATGTGCGTGCCCTGTTGGACGAGCTCCGGCTCACTCCCGTCGTCCTCGCACCGTCGATCGACGGTGGCACCTGCGCCCTTGGCCTGCGCCCGCCGGACGCGATGACACCCGCGTTCGGACCGGACTCCGCCGTCCGCCACCGCGAGGCAGCACGGACGGCCGGGCTGGCGTTGCACGAGATCCGGCTCCCTTCGCTCAACCGCGATGTCGACACCATCGAGGACCTGGAAGCGGTATGGGGGCAGGTGGGCGAGGCGACAGCTGCCATCCTCGAACAGATCCCCATTGTGCTGCCGGGAGCGCAACGATGACTAACCCCGCACACCCCGTCGAAGATGCCATCCGGGCGCGACGTTCCGTGCGTGGCCTGGATGGCCCACCGCTTTCCGCCGAGGAGGTCGAAGCGCTGGTGGCGCTCGCGCTCACTGCGCCGGCGCCACACCACACGCGCCCGTGGCGGTTCGTCGAGATCGGAGCGGCGCGTCGTGAGGCACTGGCGGACGCGATGGGCGCCGCCTGGCGGCGTGACCTCGAGGGCGACACGCAGCCCTCGAAGACCGCGGAGCGGGCACTGGCCCGGTCGCGCGCGCGGATTACCGGCGCGCCGACGCTCCTCCTCGGCTGCCTCGTGGCGGACGGCCTGAACCGGTACACGGACGAGCGCCGCTGGCGCGCCGAGTGGGGACTGGCGCAGCATTCGTTCGGAGCGGCGCTCCAGAACCTACTGCTCGCGGCGAGCGCGCGAGGGCTCGGCGCGTACTGGCTCTCCGCGCCGCTCTATGCCCCGAATGAGGTGCGCGCCGCACTCGACCTCGATGCGACGTGGGAGCCGCAGGCATTCGTCGCGCTTGGCCGTCCGAAGGGCGATTACCGCCCGTTCGACCGACCCTCGCCCGACCTTGGCACGGAGTTCACGCGCCGCTAGGTACGGCCTCGATGAGCCCGGGCAGGTCGCGCAGCGAATCGATGCGTGGCACGTCAATGTCGTAGGCCGCGCCGGCACGGTCCAACAGCACGCCGTACATCCCGAGGGCAACCGCTGGGGCGACATCGTTGTCCATACGGTCGCCCACCATCAGCGTCGTCTCCACCCGCGCGCCACTACGCTCCATCGCGCCGAAGAAGAAGGCGGGGTCGGGCTTGGCGACGCGTGCCTCCTCGGCCGTCCAGAGATGGTGCATCCGACGAAAGATCGGCGCCTGCACCATCGCGGCGTTCCCGTTGGTGGCGGCGACCATGGTCAGGCCGCGGTCCAGGAGCATCCCCACGGTCTCCTCCACGTCGTCGAACGGCAGCAGCGCCACATCACGGGCCGCGAAAAACGCCGCGGACGTGCGGACAACCGCAGCCTCGTCCGGCGTCCCACTGGCCGCAAGGATCTGGCGGAATGACTCCTCGCGCGCCCTCGTGAGGGCGCCCGGCATCATCCGCAATTCGCGGGCGATACGGTCGCGCGCCGCCGTGAGCTCGGCGGGCGTCACCAGGCGACCGATCGCCTCCGAGAGCACCTCGGCAGCCGCCTGGAGTCCGGCGCGAAGCGCGGCGTCGAAGTCAACGAGTGTCCCGTCGACATCGAAAAAGACGTGGCTCACGCGGAACGGGGGGACGCGTCCGGGCATCGGAGGCCTACGCCGGCATGACCGGCCGGATCGGCACGCCGCGCTCCGCCAGGTACGCCTTAATGGACTGAATCGTGTGGGTGCCGAAGTGGAAGATCGAGGCCGCGAGCACCGCGTCCGCCCCACCCTCGGTCAGCGCGTCGTACAGGTGCGAGGGCTCCCCTGCCCCACCGGAGGCGATGACGGGCACGTCAACAGCGTCCGAGATGGCGCGCAGCAGATTCAGGTCGTACCCCTGCTGGTGGCCGTCGCTGTCCATCGAGGTGACGAGGAGTTCCCCCGCGCCTCGCTCGACCGCCTCGCGAGCCCACTCCACGGCGTCACGCTCCGTCTCACGGCGACCGCCGTGCGTGTACACGCGCCAGCGGCCCTCCCCCGCGCGCTTCGCGTCGATCGCGACGACCACGCACTGCGAACCGAACCCCTTTGCGCTTTCCTCGATCAGCGCGGGGCGCTCGATGGCGGCGGTGTTCACTGACACCTTCTCGGCGCCGGCTTCGAGCATCAGGCGGATGTCCTGCGCGCTCCGTACGCCCCCCCCCACGGTGAACGGAATGAACACCTGATCACAGGTGCGGCGGATCATGTCGTAGACACTGGTGCGCGCGTCGGACGACGCCGTGATGTCGAGGAAGACCAGTTCGTCCGCGCCAGCGAGGTCGTACTTCCGCGCAAGTTCGACGGGGTCACCGGCGTCGCGCAGCTCGACGAAGGAAACGCCCTTCACGACGCGGCCATCCGCGACGTCGAAGCACGGAATGATCCGTTTCGTCAGCATCTACGCACCCGCTTTCGAGACACGTGCCACCGCCTCGATCGCCTCGGGCAGCCGCACGTCGCCGGTGTAGATCGCGCGCCCGACGATCGCGCCCTCCGCACCGCATTCCGCGAGCCGCACGAGGTCGGCGACGCTACCGACACCACCGGCGGCAATCACGCGCATCCCGGAGGTGCGGGCCAGCCGCTCCACTGCCTCGAAGTTCGGGCCATCGTGGACACCGTCACGCAGGATGTCGGTGTAGACGATGCGGACGACGCCCTGGTCACGCAGCCGCGCGATGAACTCCGTGGCGTCGATCCCGCTGTCCTCGGTCCAGCCTTCGAGGCTCACGCGGCCCTCGCGCGCGTCCACGGAGACAAACACCCGGTCGCCCGCAAGCGACACGGCGGCCGGCACCAGCGCCGGCTCCTTCACCGCGGCCGTACCGAGCGCGACGCGGTCGAAGCCAGCCTCCAGCGCGGCCCGCAGCACCTCTAGCGTCCTGACGCCGCCGCCCGTCTGCACCGGCACCTCGACCGCCTTCACGATGGCGCGCGTGACCGCGAGGTTTGCCTGCGCGCCGTCCCGAGCGCCGTCCAGGTCCACGACGTGGATGCGCGTGGCGCCCTCGGCGGCCCAGCGGTGGGCCATCGCGATGGGGTCGTCGCCGAAGACGGTCTCGCGGGCGTAGTCGCCCTGGGCCAGGCGGACGCACTTGCCGCCGCGGATGTCGATCGCGGGGATCACTTCCATCGATATGCCCTCGTCAGGATGCGGTGGTCGCCGCCGGCGCGATGGAGCCGTGCTCCAGCGCCAGACGGAGGAAGTTGGCGTACAGCCGCAGCCCGCTCCGCCCGGACTTCTCCGGGTGGAACTGCGTCGCGATGAAGTTGTCGCGCCCAACGACCGCCGGGAACGTGACCCCTTCGTACTCCGTGCTCCCGATCACGACCGAGGGGTCGTCCGGCACGCCGTGGTACGAGTGGACAAAGTAGAAGTAGTCGTCCTGCGCGATCCCCTCGAACACCGGGTGCGGGCGTTCCAGGTGGACGGTGTTCCACCCCATGTGCGGCACCGTCATCCCGAACGGGAACCGCACGATCCGCCCGTCGAGGACGCCCAGGCATGCGTGCCGGCCGCCCTCCTCGGACAGATCGAACAAGGCCTGCATCCCCATGCAGACACCGAGGAAGGGCCGCCCGGAGGCGATGTAGTCGACGATGGGGCCGTCCAGGCCACCCTGGCGCAGGTGGGCCATCGTGTCCTCAGCGGCGCCGACGCCCGGCACGATGAGCGCGCGCGCGCCGAGGATGGCGGAGGCCTCGGCGGTGACCAGCGGCTCGATGCCCGCGTGGGCGACGGCACGCGCCACGCTGCGGAGGTTCCCCGCGCCGTAGTCGACGATCACGACATCAGCCATCGCGGCACTCCAGGCGGTCGCCTGCTGAATATGTAGTGTACCGCCGGGCCCGGTTCGGTCACCTCGCGCCACCCTTCCGAGACGGCTCAGTCAGGGCTGACCGACCATCCATGCCCGCGCACACGGAGGTCCCGGAGCCCGCCCATATACTCGATTCGTGACCACCCCCTCCGCCCCCCGGAACCGTCGCGGATCGCGGCCCCAGAGCCGCGCTGACGCCGTCGCCACCGAAGCTGCCCGCGAACGCGCTGAGGCGCTGCGTCTCGAAATCCTCGAACACGACCGGCGCTACTACGAACTCGCGCAGCCGACGATTGGCGACAGCCAGTACGACGCGCTCGTTCTCGAGTTGCGGGAGATCGAAGCAGTCCACCCCGAACTCGCCACCCCCGAGTCGCCGACTCAGCGCGTCTCCGGGCGGCCAGCCGAGGGGTTCGCGGTGGTCGAGCACCGCGAACCGATGCTCTCGCTCGGCAACGTCTTCGGACGCGACGAGCTGATAGCGTGGCACCAGCGTCTCGTCCGGCTGACCGAGCGGGCCGACATCGCCTTCGTCTGCGAGCCGAAGATCGATGGCCTCGCGATCGCGTTCGTCTATCGCAACGGCCAGTTTGTCCATGGCGCGACCCGCGGCGACGGTCAGCGGGGCGAGAACATCACGCCAAACCTCGAAACCATCCGGTCGCTGCCGAAACGGTTGACCGTCGCGAAGGGCAAACCGCTCCCACCCGCGTTCGAGGTGCGAGGCGAGGTCTACCTGTCGAAGGTGGAATTCGCGCGCCTGAACGCGCAACGCGCCGAGGCGGGCGAGCAGTTGTACATGAACCCGCGCAACACCGCGGCTGGCTCCCTCCGTCAGTTGGACGCGACGATCACCGCCTCCCGCCGCCTCGACCTGTTCGCCTATCAACTCGGGTGGTCCGAGGGTGACCGCCCCGCGACGACTCACGCCAAAGCGATCGCATGGCTGCGAGTCCTCGGTTTTCCGACGAACCCGCTGGCCCGTCGCTTCGAGTCCATCGAGGAAGTCGCAACGTTCTGCGAGGGTTGGGCGGAGAAGCGCGACGCCCTCGACTACGAGATCGATGGCGTCGTGGTGAAGGTGGACGACTTCGGCTTGCAGCGCGCCCTCGGCGTCGTCGGGCGGGAGCCCCGTTGGGCTGTGGCGTGGAAGTTCCCCGCGGAGCAGGCGGTCACACGGCTCCGCGAGATCCAGGTCTCCGTGGGCCGGACAGGCGCCCTCACTCCATTCGCCGCCCTGGAGCCAGTGTTCGTCGGCGGCGCCAACGTGAGCATGGCCACCCTGCACAACTTCGACCACGTCCGCACGCTCGATGTCCGCGAGGGCGACGATGTGATCGTGCAACGCGCCGGCGATGTCATCCCGCAGGTCGTGGGGCCCGTCCTCGCCTCGCGCGCGGGCCGCGAAGCCGAGCTGCGTGAGTTCGTGATGCCGGAGGTCTGCCCGGTCTGCCATGCCCCTGTCGAACATGACGAGGGCGAAGCCGCCTACTACTGCTCCAACCCGGACTGCCCCGTCCGGATCGCGCGGTCGCTGGAGCACTACACCTCGCGCGGCGCCCTGGACATAGAGGGGTTCGGCGAGGAGCGCTGCGCCATGCTGGTGCGGCTCGGCTTTGTGCGGTCGCTGGCCGACCTGTACACGCTCCTTGAACAACGCGATGAGTTACTCGCAATCGAAGGACTCGGGGAGAAAACGCTCGATGCGCTGTTCACCCACCTCGAAGCCAGCAAGCGGCAACCGCTGCACCGTCTGCTGATCGGCCTCGGCATCCGCCACGTCGGCACCGAGACAGCGCGCGCGCTCGGCATGCACTTCGGCACACTGGACGCTCTGCTTTCCGCCACGCTCGACGACCTCCAGGCGGTGGATGGCATCGGCCCCGTGGTCGCCCAGGCGGTGTTCGCGTGGTTCCAGGACGAACGCCATCAGGCACTCCTCGGTCGACTGGTCGCAGCTGACGTCCGCACGGACGAGGATGTGTCCGCGCGAGGTGGGGTCCTGGACGGCCTCACGATCGTCGTGACCGGTTCGTTGGAGCGCTGGTCACGCAATGAGGTGGAAGAACTCATCAAGTCGCTGGGCGGCAAGGTCGGCGCCAGCCCATCGAAGAAGACCTCGTTCGTCGTGGCGGGCGAAGGCGGCGGCGGCAAACGGGAGAAGGCCGAGGCGCTGGGCGTCGAAGTCATCGACGAGGCTGCGTTCATCGAACGCCTGCGCGGGCGGGGGGACAGGTAGATGGCGACAACGGCTGAGATTAAGAAGTATCAATCGTTCCTGGCCGAGGAGGTCGACGGACTGTTCATCTACGAGCGCCTCGCCAATGTCGAGGGCGACGCGGCGCTCAAGGACATCTACCGGCGGCTCGCGGAAACCGAGGTGCGTCACCTCGACCTCTGGCGTGAGCAGCTGCGTCTCGCCGGCATGGACGACACCCCTCCCCGCCCATCCAACCGAGCACGGTTCCTGATGTGGCTCGCGAAGCGGTTCGGCGCGGACCTCGTCCTCCCGGTGATCAAATCCTTCGAGCGTGGCGCAACTGACATGTACACGGGTAACGCAATCGCCGAAGCCGCCGGATTGCCCGGCGACGAGGCCTCTCACGCCCGCGTCTTCGACGCGATCTCCCGCAGCAAGAGCCGAGGCGTCCAAGGATCCGTGATCGGGCGGATCGAGTCGCGGCACCGGGCACTGGGCAGCGGCAACGCGCTGCGCGCCGCCGTCCTGGGCGCGAACGACGGGCTCGTCTCGAACCTCGCGCTCGTCGCTGGCTTCGCTGGAGCGGCGCCCGGTCAGAACACGATCATCCTGGCCGGGATGGCCGGTCTGATCGCGGGCGCGTCGTCGATGGCGCTCGGCGAGTGGATCTCCGTGACCTCCTCGCGCGAAGCGGCCGAGGCACAGATCGAGGCCGAGCGAGAAGAGCTCCGCCTGGACCCGGAGGCCGAACGGGACGAACTCGCGCTGATCTACGAGGCAAAGGGCCTGCCACAGAACGAGGCGCTGGCGCTCGCCAACGTGCTGCTGAAGGATCCGGAGCACGCTCTGGCCACGATGGCACGCGAAGAGCTGGGCATCGTCCCGGAAGACCTCGGCTCTCCGTGGTCGGCGGCGATAGCCTCGTTTGTCCTGTTCGCCATCGGCGCGATCATCCCGGTCACCCCGTTCTTATTCGGGACTGGCAGTGCGTACACCGCTGCCAGCGCCACCGCGTCCGGGCTGGGCTTGTTCACGCTGGGCGCGGGGATCACGTTGCTCACCGGACGTCCGGTGTGGCGGAGCGGGATCAGGCAGGTAGCGCTGGGCCTCGCCGCCGCCGCGATCACGTATGTGATCGGCGGCCTTATCGGCGGCGTGACGGGTATATAGCCGTGCCGATCGTGTACCTGCTTCGTCGCTACCTGCGCGACCTGGTCTTCGACGCGGTCGACGGCACGGTCACGACGTTCGCCGTCGTCGCCGGAGCGGTGGGGGCGGACCTCGGCGGTGGGATCGTCCTTGTCCTCGGGGTCGCGAACCTGATCGCCGATGGATTTTCGATGGCCGTGAGCAACTACCTGGGGACTCACGCCGACCAGCGCCAGCCAGAACGTCTGGAACGTCAACGTAATGGCGAACCTGACCCACGGGGGGCAGCGGCGGCGACGTTCCTCGCCTTTGTCTCCGTCGGCGTGATCCCCCTCATCCCGTTCACCGTCCATGCGGCCAACCCGGAGCTGCTCCCCAATCCATTTGTCGCCAGTGCGGTGATGACCGCCCTCGCGTTTGTGGGAATCGGGATCTCGAAATCGCAGGCGACCGACCAGTCCGCCTGGCGGAGCGCGATCGACACCCTGGCGTTGGGCGGAGGGGCGGCGACCCTTGCTTTCGTCGTCGGCTGGCTGCTCCGAGGTGTGGCGGGGGGATAGCCACCGCCCCAACTCGCAGGGCGACTTCCCCCATGACAATTGTGTTATCCGAAAAAGTTGCCCGAAGGTCACCACAAATCCCTCCCAGCAGGTTGGATCGCCCGCCTCGTGAGTGGGAGACACCATGAGGATGAAGAAGGGAAATGTTGAGTAACAGGTTTGATTCTCATCGGTTGCGGTCTTCGCGCTCGGCGCCGCAATGCTCGCGACGGTCGCATGCAGCGGAGACAAGAAAAAAGAGGAAACCGCACCATCCGCGTCTTCACCGGCGGCCGCGCCAAGCACCGGCCCCAGCGGGACCATCACGATTCGGGGAGTTCAGTTCGAGACCTGAGACCCGCACTTCTCGGACTTCGCGCAGGACATCGCGCACTTCTACATGGTCTGGCGTGGCCTGTCCGAATTCGACCTGGACTCGAAGCCGATCCCCAGCATGGCCGAGGCGATGCCGGCCGTGTCGGCTGACGGCCTGACCTACACCGTCAAACTGCGCCAGGGATTGAAGTGGTCAGACGGCTCCGCCGTCACCGCGGACGACTTCGTCATGGGCCTGCAGCGTACCTGCAACCCTGACGTTGCCGGTCACTACCAGTACATCATGAGCGCCGTAGTGGGCTGCGACGCGTACTACACCAGCAACGGTAACCCGAAGGCCACGCCGCCTGTCGCGGCGAAGACGGCCGCCGAGAAGGACGCGCTGCGTAAGGCAGTCGGTGTACGCGCCGTGGACGCGAACACCGTCGAGTACAAGCTTTCCAGCGCTCAACCGACGTTCACCATCCTGCTCGCCATGTGGCCGACGTTCCCCGTCGCGTCAAAGAAGGTGACGGCCGTGGACGCCAAGTGGCCTGGGCCGCTGGAGAACGTCTACAATTATCTGTTCATGCCCAACGCCTACACGGAGAAGTCCAGCATCACGCTGGTGCCGAACCCGAACTGGGCGGGCAAGCAGAAGGCGCAAGTCGCCAAGATCGTCATCAAGTACATCGAGGACCTCTCGGTGGCGAACAACGCCTACCGGGCAGGGGAAATCGACGCCACCGGCGTGAACCTGGTGGAGCTGGACGCGGTCCAGAAGGACCCGACGCTCAGCAAGGAGCTCTCGAGTACCCGGCGACCCGCACCATCGGCCTTGAGTCCAACCTGACCGACCAGCAGATGGCGAACAAGGACCTCCGGATGGCCCTGTCGCAGGCGTCGGACCGGGTCACGCTGAACAAGGTCCCGAACAAGGGCGCCAACGTCCCGACGACCAACTGGATCCCGCCCGACCGGTCGGGGACCAAGCTCGGCACGTACGACGCTTCGATCGGGTTCGACGCCACGAAGGCGAAGGCCAGCCTGGCTGCCTCCAAGATCGCTCCGGCGGACATCAAGGTCACGCTGCTGCTCACCGACAGCCCAACCAACAAGGCGATCGGCGAATTCTTGCAGTCGGAGTGGAAGAAGCACCTCGGGATCGACGTCAAGCTCGAGTTCGTGGACTCGAATACCCGTTCGGCCCGGTTCAACTCCGGCCAGTTCCAGATGGTCACCGGCGGGTGGCAGGAGGACTACCCGGATCCGGAGAACTGGATGATCGGCCTCTGGCAGACCAAGGGTTCGATCAACAAGACCAAGACCAGCATCGCCGCTCTCGATGACCTCATCGGGAAGGCGAAGTTCAACCAGAACGACGAGACCCGGCGACAGCAGTACCGCGACGCTGAGAAGCTGCTGTTGGACGGCGTCAACGGGATCGCCCCGCTCTGGCACACCGGCAACCACCGTCTGGTAAAGCCGTACATCTCCGGCATGAAGGAATCCAAGCGCCCGGGCGACACCTTCGTCGTCGGGGACTGGAACCCGGAAAACTGGAAGATGACCAAGAAGTAGCCGGCCCCGTCCAGGATCGACTGCGCTGACAAGCGGTGAGGGGCGCCATCCGACGGGTGGTGCCCCTCACTGCGAGTATCCCGTCCGGCCGGAGAGCGGTGTACTGACCTATGGCCTCGTTCATCCTTCGCCGTGTGCTGCTCATGGTGCCTCTTGTCCTCGTCATCGTGACGGTCACGTTCCTGTTGATGCACGCGGTCGAGGGTGGCCCGTTCGACACCGACAAGCCCCTGCCGCCCGGCACGAGACAACGCCTCAAAGAACGCTACGGGTTGGACAAGCCACTGGTGCAGCAGTACGGCCTCTACCTGTTCCGATCGTCGTCGTGGTCATCGGCATATCCCTTGGCATGGTGGCGGGGCTCGGAGGCCAGCGGACGGATCGCGTGATCGTGTGGATCACTGACCTCGCGTACGCCTTCCCCGACCTACTGATGATCATCTTGATCCGCCAGGTCCTCTTCGGGCGCGACTGGCCCATCCTCGGCAGCGGTTCACCACGAATCCCCGCCATCCCATCCGCCCTGTTGGGTCACCGTGATCGCCATCTCGATCGTCAGTTGGGTGACCATCTGCTGCCTGGTACGCGGACAGATCCTCTCGCTCCGCGAGCAGGAGTACGTGTTGGCCGCGCGTGTCGTGGGCGCCAACCCCTGACGGGTGGTACGGGCACACATGCTGCCGAACACGCTCAGCACGGTGATTGTGGCCATCGCGTTTGGTATTCCTCGCAACATCTTCGCCGAGGCTGCTCTGGCGTTCATCGGACTAGGAGTGCCTCCCCCGTTCGCGAGCCTTGGCTCGCTGATGAGCGACGGCCGCGCGAATTTGCAGGCGAACAGCCTGCTCGTGATCTGGCCGGCCCTCGCGGTGGCGATGCTGATGCTGTGCTTCACCTTCCTGGGGGACGGCCTCCGCGACGCGCTGGACCCACGCTCCCGCCGTCAAAGGGGCTAGCGTCGGGCTGGCACCCAGTTAGCGATGACTTGAGCTCATGCTCTTTGGCCTGAACACGGCGGCCCGCGCTTGTTCGCACATTGTGGATAGGTACGGTGAGCATCGCCCTCCCCGTCCGTAGCCCGTCTCTACACTCCAAGCAGTCCCATCCCCTTCGGTTCGAGGGCTACGACACCGTGATCAACCCGCTCTCGTCCTTTCTCGGCATGTTCTCCCACGACATCGCCATCGACCTCGGCACCGCCAATACGCTCGTTTCCGTCCGCGGCCGCGGCATTGTCATCGACGAACCCTCGGTCGTGGCGATCGACCGCGTGACGAAGCGCGTGCTGGCGATTGGCGCCGAGGCGAAGCGGATGGTCGGCCGGACGCCGTCCTCGATCATCGCGGTGCGTCCGCTGCGCGACGGGGTGATCTCCGACTTCGCGACGACCGAAAAGATGCTCCAGTACTTCATCCGCTCCGTCCACGAGCGATTCGGCATGGGCGTCGGCAAGCCCCGCGTGGTGATCGGCATCCCGTCAGGCGCGACCGAGGTCGAAAAGCGCGCCGTCCACGATGCCGCAGTCGCTGCGGGCGCCCGCGCGGCCTATCTCATCGAGGAGCCGATGGCCGCGGCGATCGGCGCCGGGCTGCCCGTGATGGATGCGGCCGGCTCCATGTGCGTGGACATCGGCGGCGGTACGACGGAGGTCGCGGTGATCGCGCTCGGGGGGATCGTCCGTTCGCAGTCGGCGCGCGCCGCCGGGGACGCGATGGACATGGCGATCATGGACTACGCGCGCCAGGTGCATAACCTCCTCATCGGTGAACGCACCGCCGAGCAACTGAAGATCGCCACCGGCTCCGCCTTCCCCATGGACGACGAGGCCACCGCCGACCTGCGCGGCCGCGACTTGGCCACCGGCCTGCCGAAGTCCGTAGAGGTCTCTACCGTCGAGATCCGGGACGCGCTGTCGGTGGTCGTCAACGAGATCGTGCGGACGGTCCGCGCGACGATTGAGACCACACCGCCGGAACTGGTGGCGGACCTCATGATGCACGGCATCGCCATGACCGGCGGTGGATCGTTGCTGCGCGGACTAGACCGCAAGATCGCCACGGAGACGCGCTTCCCCGTCTACGTCGGAGAGGATCCGCTGCGTTCCGTCGTCCGCGGCTGCGCGGACGTGCTGGAGGAGACCGAGACGCTCCAGAAGGTGCAGTCGGCGGTCGCGTCGCGTCGCCCGCCTCGCTAAGGCGGACGCACGGCTCGCTGGTCCAGGCTTGTCGAGACACCGCCGCCCCCACCCGCCGGTGTCGCCTCGCGCAACTCCGACGAGGTGCGCCGTGAGGAGGCGATCGCGTGACCGGCGTCCGCAACCTCGCCTGGCTCTCCGCCGCATCCGTCGGCGCCCTGCTTCTGCTGGCACTGGCGCCGGTCCCGCTCGCCGGAGACATCGAGTCCCGCGCCGCCGGCTTCGTCGCGCCTGCCGCCAGCGCGCTCCGCGCCGCGGCACGGCCGGCCTCCGATGTCCTTCTGAACGCGGGACGCCTGGGCGAACTTTCGCGCGAGAACGCCGCACTCCGGCAGGATCTCGCGCAGGCGCAGGCAGAACTCACCGCCTTGCGGGAACAACGCCACGCGGACGAGCAGACGGACGCCCTCGACCTCGCCGCTGGCCAGCTCGGCGCACGTATGACGGCGCCTGTCCTGCTGCGCGACCCCGCTCCGGGGCGCCAGCTGCTCCTCGTCGGACGAGGTTCCGCGGACGGCGTGCGCGTGGGCCAACCGGTTCTGGGGCCGGGCGCCACCCTGGTCGGCCTTGTCACCGCCGTGGACGGCCATCGCGCGCGCGTCCGGCTGCTGCACGACACCGACAGCGCGGTGGCGGTCGCCTTGCAGTCCTCGCGCACGCAGGGCTCACTTACCGGCACCGGGGATACCCTTCGGATCGAGATGGTGCCGTCCATCACCCCCGTCACTGCCGGCGACCTCGTCCTCACGAGCGTGTTGGGCGGGCTCCTGCCTCCGGGCCTCCTCGTCGGACGCGTGGCCCACGCCGAGGCACGGACGGAGGAGCTGTTCGCGTTCATCCGTGTCGAGCCACTTGTGGACTATGACCGGCTGGAACAGGTGCTGATCCTGACCGATTTCCGGCCCGGCCTGACGCTGAGCGGCGAGCCCGGCACGCGATGATCGCGCTCGCGGCGCTCCTCGGGCTCAGTGCCGCCCTGGTGCAGGGCGGTCTGCTCGCCGCCCTCGGCGACGGCGGCGCCGCCGTCGCGCTGCCAAGCGCCTTCGCCACAGGCTGGGCCGCCGTCCGAGGCCCGCGCGAGGCGGTCGTGCTCATCCTCGTTGCCGCCGCGATCCTGGGCGTACTCTCGGAGGCGCGCGTCGGCTTGTATGCCATCGCGCTGATGCCTGCAGCAGTGACCGGCACCCTGGCCGCCGCCGGTACACCCGGCCGGCGCACCCGAGTGACACGCGCCGCGCTTGCCGGATGGCTGGGCGCCGCTGCCTACCTCGCGTTGCTCGCCGTCACCACCGGCGGACTGCCCCGCGGCACGGCGGTCGCCTGGGGGCTGGCCGCGAGTGCACTGATCGCCGCGGCCACCTGTATGGCGCTCTTCCCGTGGCGGCCGCATGACCGGCGGCTCTTCGGATGACACGTCGCTCTGTCGCCATCCGCCTCCGCCTGATCCTCGGCGTCTTCGGCCTGGTCTTCGCTACGTTCGCGGTGGACCTCGTCCGCGCGCAGTGGCTGGCCCCGGTCGTCGCGCCGGAGTGGGGGAACGGTGTGTCGCCGCGGGTGGTGCCTGTCGAGGCGACACGCGGCATCATTAT
>SXGU01439766.1_pt1 | contig 17454 bp, 13 predicted proteins | sample 3174531 | NCBI WGS metagenome assembly SXGU01 (sample SAMN11356863, study PRJNA531348) | freshwater metagenome | isolation source: freshwater sample F1-140 | place: China: Fuxian Lake, Yuxi | collected 2017-12-25 | reverse complement strand
CGTGGCCCATGATGGTGACGACCGGGGCTCTGGCGTGCTGCTCGGCCGTAGCGGCCAGATCCATGGTTGCGAGGATTTCAGCTTCCAGCGGATTTTCGACCTGGGCAAACCCTTTGTGTCCCATCTCTTCCACCACGAGCAGCGCGGTGTCCTGATCCAGCAACTGATTGATGGTGGCCATGACCCCCATGCCGATCAGAATCTTGATGACCTCCGTCGCCTTGACCGACATCCGTTGAGCCAAATCGGATACCGAAATGTTCTCGGGAACACCGACCTCCCGTACAATGGGGGCGGTAGGCCGCTCGAAACCATGCTTCTGTTCGGGAGGGGGCGGGGCGAACTTGCCGGACTTGGCCTTCCTCTTCTTGCGACGGCCATCACTACTGTCATAAGCATCCCTGAAATCATCCTCACCCGCCTTGGCCGTTCCGGCTTTTTTCTTGGGTCGTCGGGCATCGGTCTCCACAACCGCAGTACGTACACCGCTAAACTCTTCCCGCTCGATGATCGGTTTGGCCCCTACAGGCTTGGCTTTCTTTTGGGGTTCAGGTGGCTTTTTTGTGGGCTCCGGAGCGGCCGACCGGGGTTTTGTCACCGGCTTTTCTGTCGGACGATTCGTCGTGGATGGCGGACTGGTCTCCCGCGCCTTTTGCTCGAGCCGTTTTCTTTCTGCTTCCTGTTGTTGTAATTCAGCCTGTTTCCTTTCTTCCTCCCTGCGCTTTTGTTCGGCCTGTGCCGCCGCTTCTTCCTGACGCTTTTGTTCTTCCCGGGCTTCCAGTTCCAACCGGATACGTTCCTGCTCCATGGCCTGCAAACGCTGTGCTTCCTCCTGCTGTGCCTGGTGCTCTACTTCCGGCATCACAACCGCAGCCCGGGCCGCCTCCACTGAGGGTTCCGGCGTATCCGCCACTTCACTGCGCTTGATGTAAGTCCGGGTTTTGCGAACCTCGACGCTGATGGTCTTCGCCCCCTTGCCGGGGATCTTGCCCTGCTTCAGTTCACTCACCTTACGCCGCTGCAAGGTAACACGACTGGGCTCGGCCGCATCTTTTTGCTCTTTGCCGTGGCTTTGTCGCAAGTACCCCAGGAATTGCCGCTTCTCGCTGTCGCTCAAAGTGTCATCCGGACCCGTTTTTTTGAGGCCCGCATCAGCCAACTGCGTCAGCAGTTTCTCCGGGAGTACACCTACGACCCCAGCCAGTTGCCTTACTGTCACATCACTCATTCTTAAATAGCCTCAGTCCTGTTCGATAAAATCCCTTGATTTCAGGTAAACCATGACGAACGGGCCGCCATGATCAGGCGGGCAGCCGTTGCCTCGTTCATACCGCCGATATCCAGTAACTCATCTACCGCCAGTTCGGCCAGATCGTCCACGGTGGATATCCCGTGTTTTGCCAGCCTTTCAGCCAGTTTGTCATCAATACCTTCCAGGTCAGTCAGGTTACCTGGTGCATTGACGGACTCAAATTTTTCCTCACTGGCAATGGCATTGATCAGGAGCGCGTCCCGAGCCCGGTTACGCAGTTCTTCGACAATCTCCTCATCGAACTCCTCAATCTCGAGCAACTCCTTGGTAGGCACGTAGGCCATTTCCTCTACCGTGGAAAAACCCTCCCTGACCAACACTTCGGCCACATCATGACCTACACCGAGTTCATCAACAAAATTCTGTATCAGTTTGTTGGTTTCCTGCTCACTCTTGGCTTCTGCCTGCGTGGCACTCATGACGTTGAGTGTCCAACCGGTCAGTTCAGACGCCAGCCTGACATTCTGGCCGTTACGGCCAATGGCCTGCGACAGGTTTTCATCCGCCACGGCAATGTCCATGGCGTGCCGGTCCTCATCGACGACAATCGAAACGATTTCGGCCGGGGCCATGGCATTAACGACATACTGAGCCTGGTTCTCGCTCCAGAGGATGATATCGATCCGCTCACCCGATAATTCGTTGGTCACCGCCTGTACACGGGAACCCCGCATGCCGACACAGGCTCCTACCGGATCCAGCCTGGATTCATTGCTCTTGACGGCTACCTTGGCCCGCACCCCCGGCTCCCTTGCAGCCCCCATGATTTCGATGACGCCGTCACCGACTTCAGGCACCTCAAGTTTGAAGAGTGCCATGAGCAACTCCGGAACCGTACGACTCACGAAGAGTTGGGGTCCCCGTGCTTCGGGTTTGACCGCCTTCAGATAGCCTCTCAACCGGTCGCCCGTGCGCACGGCTTCCCGGCCTATCATTTCTTCACGGGGGATGAACGCCTCAATGTTACCGCCCAGATCCAGATAGATATTGCCACGCTCTACCCGTTTGACCACCCCCGTCACCAACTCACCGACCCGGTTGCGGAAGGCATCAACGACTTTACGCCGCTCGGCATCCCGAACCCGCTGCACGATAACCTGCTTGGCCGTCTGCGCTGCAATGCGGCCAAACTCGATGGATTCCATGGGACGTTCCAGATAGTCACCTACCTGTGTATCGGACTTCTCTGCCCTGGCATCATCCAGTGATATTTCAACCTCCGGACAGTCACTCCCCTTGCGGAGCGGCACATCACCCTCCACCACCAGCCAGCGCCTGAAAGTTTCGTAATCTCCTGTCTTGCGATCTATGGCAACCCGGGCATCGATTCTGTTCTCGTGCCGCTTTATCGTAGCCGTACGCAGTGCATCCTCTATCGCGACGAAAATCACCTCCTTGTCGATTTCCTTCTCATTGGAGACGACGTCAACCACCAGCAATATTTCTTTGTTTGCCATTACGTCGGTCCTGGAATAATCAAGTGTCAAATTGGGGCACCAGTCGTGCCTTGTCTATGGATTCAAAAGGGATATGCAAAGTCTTCTCACCGTCCTGCAACAGGATGTCATCACCTGCCATGCCCAGCAGGCGTCCCTTGAATTTTCTCTGGTTATCAATCGGCCTGACCAATTGTAATCTGACCATGTTGCCCTTGAAACGCTCGAAATGACTACGCTCATGCAGTGGCCTGTCCAGCCCCGGCGAAGATATTTCCAGTTGATAATGCCCCTGAATGGGATCCTCCACATCCAGAAACCCGCTCAGCTGGTTACTGACCCGGGTGCAATCGTCGAGGGTGATACCCCGTTCGTGATCAATGTAAACCCGAAGTACTTTTTGTCGGCTATCGTATTCGACAGCAACCAACTCATAACCCAGACCGTCGACCACCGGCCCTATCAATTTGCTCAGGCGTTCCTGCCCACGCATAACCAACCCCCTTGAAATAACCGACAAAAAAAGGGCTCAAGGCCCGATATTTTCGACTGAAAATTTTGACAGGCAGCCCGGGGTAATTCATACACTATCCAGACTCGACACTACAAAATTTGCAGGAACAAAAAAGCCCCTTTGAGGGGGCGATTTCCAGAGTCCAACCACCAGACCCCCGCAGGTATCTGGTCGCCTCACCCTGATTTGGGGCCCACTCTACCACACTCTCGGTTCCATTGGAACCTGAAAAACCGGACTGGCTCGCCATATTCCGCCCGTTTCACGGTAGAATGCCCACCATCGCCTCCAGTCCCATCGATTACAAGAAATACCCTCATGAGCCACAGAAATACGCGTACAGCCGGCCGATTCAATCCTGCCCCCTCCTCCCGCCCCGTCAATGAGGGAAACCCAACGCCTGGCCCTGATACTTTTGCCAACGACAAGCACCTGAAGATCACGGGCTACCCTGCCGTTGCAGCCTTGTTTCGTACCGAACCGGATCGGGTCGTTCGCTTCTTTTACGAAGAACGGATGATACCCCGCATACGGGATTTCTGCGCCTACATGGCCGGACAACGTCGCCCTTACCGGATGCTCGATACGGATGAGCTGTCAAAGGTTGCAGGAACGGTACGACATGGCGGCATCGTTGCGGTAGCGAGCCCCCGCCCCCTGCAAAACCTTTCGCTGCAACAGGCACTGGGCTGGGCCCGCAGTCATCACCCCCTGTTTGCCCTCGACGGCATCGGCAACACCCACAATCTGGGTGCGATCGCCAGAACCCTGGCTTTTTTCGGTCATAAACGACTGATTCTGTCCGATCACCCCGCGCAGGCAGGACTGTCGGATTCGGCTTACCGGGTTGCAGAGGGGGGCCTGGAACACCTGGAGGTATTTCGGGCCCACCACCTGCCCGCATTGTTACAGGCATTACAACCCGGTTATCGCATCATCGGTACGGCTCTCGACAAGGGGATATCCCTGGAAAGTCTCCCCGCTGACCCGCGTCCACCGCTCATCCTGCTGGGAAACGAGGAACAGGGTCTGCCGCCTGCAACCCTCAAAGCCTGTGAATCAGTCGTAATGATCCGGGGGACCGGCGCCGTACAGTCACTGAATGTCTCGGCCACTGTGGCCATACTGGCTTATGCCCTCAAGTCGTCCAGTCAACCCGCCCCCCGTCCCGCCCCCGCCACACCTCAAAAAACCAGAATCCGGTCTCATGCCGGCAAACGTACCCGCTCATGAAACCCGCCTGCAGGGCCGGATGGCTGATCGGTGTCCTGCTGTCCGGTTGCATGAGTCGAATCGCACTGGATGAAGCCGTCATGGCATACGATGAAGCCGCTACCGACAGCCTGTCCCGACAACTATTGTTGAACATTGCCCGTGCCCGGCAACATTTACCCATGCATTTTACGGGCATCGCCAATGTTGCAGCCACGTTCAATTTTCAACTGAATGTAGGGGCAACCCCGGCACTGACAGGCAATCTGGGCGGCCTGATCGCCCCGGTTTTTGGCGGCAGCATGGCCGAAAATCCGACCATCAGTATCGTTCCCATAGAGGGTGAGGCTTTCACCCGACGCTTTTTGACCCCGCTGAGTGCAGACCGGATCATTCTGCTACTTCGACAAGGTTACGATGTCGATATGTTGCTACGATTGGTAGCCGGTGAACTGCGACTGGAAGAAAATGGCACAGAGACGACCTATCATAACCAGCCCACCGTCAGAACAGGCTATCGACAGTTCCGTCGGGCAGTGCTTCACCTGTCGACCATTCAGGATCGCAATGCCTTGCATGTGGAGCCACCCGGATTACAGGAAAGCGGAGATTCGGTGTTTCCCGACATTTTGACCAACTACGATCCGGCACGACTGACAGCCGCGGAGCGGGAAGCCCTGAATGAATGGGGAAAAACCGGTAGTCCTGATGAAATCAGGATAGACATACGTCCAGGTCACACCGGTGGAGAATACCCCATGCGGGGACGTCTCCGTTTACGCAGCTTTCACTCACTACTCAATTTCATAGGCAGCGATAAAGGGGCAGGACAGGAATACTCGGTAGACAGGGATCCCCGCAGCCCGGATGTCTCCGAGAATCCGGTGCATACCCTGGATGTCGTCGAGGGTGCCGACAAGGATTGTCGTCATGAACTGAGCGTTACGCTCAATAGCCACCGTTATTGTCTGGCGGAGTCGTCCCCATCTTTCTGGAATCGCGAAGCCTTCAGGGTAATTTACCAGTTGTTCCAGATGACGGTGGCCAATCTGCCCCGCAATGACGGCCCGGATATCACCATCGCCAAATGAGTATTCGGCGACCCGCAACAGACGAAAAACCGGGTTGGCGACATCTCCATGTTGCCAACCCGGTCTGATGATAGGGTGGGGAAAGCCTGTGCCAGTTACTGCGGCCACCGCTATTTGCGTCGCCGCATCATTTCCTCCAGTATGGGACGGAAGATGATTTCCATGGCCAGCCCCATCTTGCCGCCCGGAACGACGATGGAGTTGTAGCGCGACATGAACGACCCGTTCAGCATGGCCAGCAAATTATAGAAGTTGACATCGAACTTGCTGGGATCCTTGAATCGTATGATGACAAAACTTTCATCAGCCTTCGGAATGTCACGGGCAATGAAAGGGTTGGAAGTATCGACAGTCGGAACCCGCTGAAAATTGATGTCGGTCTCGGAAAATTGTGGTGTGATGACTTTGACGTAATCATCCATGCGACGCAGGATGGTCTGGGTCACATCTTCAGGTTTATAACCTCGTTCAGCCGTATCCCGATGAATCTTTTGAATCCATTCCAGATTGACGATGGGAACTACACCAACCAATAGATCCACGCATTTGGGAATATCGATGTCACCCGATTTTACGCCGCCGTGCAACCCTTCAGAAAACAGCAAATCGGACCCCTGGGTAATCGGCATCCAGGACGTGAACGTTCCAGGTTCCACCCCACCGAACCGTGCGCCTTCCGCCTCGTTATGGATATAAAACCGATAACGCCCGGTACCGTTTTCACCATACTCCTGGAATAAACCTTGCAACTCCTCCAGCAAATTGGCCTCTATGGCAAAATGACTCAGGTTACGTCCTTGCGCCAGAGCTTCGGCAATCTTCTCCCGCATGCGGATGCGGTCATAGCGATGATAACTGTCTCCCTCGACAATGGCCGGAGTGATGTCGAGGCGGTGAAACAGGTGTTCGAATGCACGTTTGACCGTAGTGGTTCCCGCGCCTGACGAACCTGTAATGGCAATGATGGGATGTTGTAGAGACAATGTGAACCTCCTCTCTTGTTATGGGAAAATCCCTGCCTGAAAAAGCATGAAGTCAAAGCCGGAACCCATGCCAGGTACGAATACTTTATACGGGAATGGCCCGCAAGGGAAACCAGTTCAGCACCCCGAATCCAACCCCCTTTGATCCAGCAGCACCAGCGAGTCCTGTCATGAACATCACACTCAGGCAATTGAGAGTCTTCGAACGGGTAGCACGCCGTTTGAGTTTTACCCGTGCAGCAGAAGAACTGTATCTGACCCAACCGGCCGTATCCATGCAGATCAAACAGTTCGAAGATACCATTGGTCTGCCGCTGTTCGAACGATTGGGCCGCAAAATTTACCTGACACGGGCCGGTGAAGAACTGTACCGGGTCAGTCGCAGCATTTCCCTGCAACTACAGGAAGCAGAGCAACTGATCGAAGAACTCAAGGGCGCGGAAGGCGGTCGTCTGGCGGTATCAGTGGCCAGCACCGTGCACTATTTTGCCATCAGTTTGCTGGCCGATTTCAGACAGCATTATCCCAAGGTGCGGGTCAACTTCAAGGTCACCAACCGCAAAGGTCTGTTACAGCAACTGGAAGACAACGAAACCGATATCGTTTTGATGGGCCAGCCTCCTGAAGAGCAGGACCTGAGTGCCGAAGCCTTCATGGAAAATCCCCTGGTCGTCATTGCCCCGCCCGGACATCCCCTGGCTCACCAGCCTTACGTCAGCCTGGATGACCTCAAAAACGAAACCTTCATCATGCGGGAGCAGGGATCAGGAACCCGCAATTCCGTTGAGCGATTCTTTGCCGAGAAAAACATGAAAATCGGCATCAGCATGGAAATGAATACCAATGCCGCCGTCAAGCAGGGAGTGGAGGAAGGTTTGGGACTGGGTATCGTATCCATCCATACCATCATACGGGAACTGGAAGACCAGCGCATGGTGGTACTCAAGGTTGAGGATTTTCCCTTGATCCGGCAGTGGTATATCGTAACCCGCTCGGGCAAACGCCTGTCGGCGGTCGCCCGGGAGTTTCGTGATTTTGTCATGCGGGATGCTCACCGTTTCGTGCATCCCGATGTCATTGCCTCCGCCCTCAAGACATGAGGGTCAATCGGGCATCCCGGTAATGGCCAGTGCAGTAAACGGCTCATCCACCCTGAACAACACATAACCGGCCTCGCCCTCATAAAGGCTGTCACTGGTCAGGATACGCTGACCGGTATCCCCGTCTGCGACGTGGACCCAGCGGGGTTGTATTCCACTGTCCTGCCATACGCCCTTTTTGAGGGTAATGAGCCGAATGCGATCCACATGGGTCTGTTGCCCCCGGTAAGGGAGCTTGACCCATACGGGCTGGCCGAAAAATGACGAAGCCAGTGTTCCATCGGGTGCCCGCATGCGGATACTGAAGCGATCCGATACGACCTGACCGAAACCGGCATTGGCTATGGTTTGGGCCTGTTCTTCCGTGATTTCAGTCACACCCGACTCCAGCCGGTAGCGCGGCATGATGGCCAGACCCACCTCACTGACAGGCATGACCAGACCGAGATCACGCAATCCAAACCCTCCCGCTTCCCGACCATAGACCAGCACCTCACGGCTACCCAGTGCCTTGCCCAGGTTGTTACGCAGGCTTGCATCGACCATACGCAAACGATGCCAGAGGTCATCCAGGTTGACCTGCTCCCACTCGCCTCCCGCCTGGGTCGCCGACTCTGCCTTCAGTGCCGTCATCGAGGGATCCCGTTTGGAGTCGAACAGTAATTCGGACATATTGGCAACGATGCGGTTATCTTCATCGAGGTGCAGCCAGAGCTCATTCAATACGACTACCCCCTCCTCGATCAGACGCGCATCACCGTACTTCGACAACACCTTGACATTACCCTCACCCAGTAGCCCCTTGTACGACACCAACGCACTGAAGGCACCGCTTTGCTTGCGGGTATGACAATCCTCACAGGGTACGGAATCCACCGAGGCCCGGGTGTTATGGGAAACCACATAGGCGTTCGATGGCATCCAGATCAACTGTACATCCGGGTTTTCCACGCCTTGCTTGCGCAGCAGGGCATCGTAATTGCGTTTGAGTGCCAGGGTCGTGTCGTAGACCGAACCGGTCACGAAGTTTGAATAGTCACGGGTATAGGGCATCCAGTAACGACCGGGCAGTTCATATTCGGCTTTGGTCACCGGATCTCGCAGCAGTCCTGCCACCACGGTACCGGTACCGTCTTTTTTCGGGGTATAAACCGAGAACAACTCGCCTTGTCGCAAAACCCGCCCACTGTTTTTGTCTCTCCAGAAGTAGCGGAACTGGTATTGCTCCACGGTAGGCATGATCTTCAGTTTGCCGTCTTCGGCCCGGCGGTAACGGTAGAACAGGTCTATGGGCTTGCCGTTGAAGTCCCTGAGATCATTGATGTGACAGGTCTGGCAGGCCAGCACATCCAGGTGAGTCCGGGTAATGCGGGTCAGGGTGTCACGCGGATAACCGTCGAGAAAACCACTGGCCTTCCACAACTCACGGTGGGCGTTGGTCAGGTTGGGATGCCCGGAAGGGATAACCTTGTTGACCGCCTGATCGTGACAATACTCGCAGGATTTGGCACCCGGGCGATTGTCCAGATCGCGTCGCACATCGATATCCGAATGGCCTTTGGGAAAATCATGATTGGCATCCAGTGCCACGTTGGCAAATGCAGGATCGTAGTACAACCCCCGGGTATGGCAGGCCGTGCAGCTGTCGATCTGTCTGGATTCATTGTTGTTCTCGGTGAACAATCGCCCCTTGTGTATATCTCCCTTGTAGGCCGCGGACGGGGTGCGCCCCCGGGCTACCTCACCAAAGCCCCAGAATCCGCGCCGGTCCTGTTCGATGGCACTGCCATGGCACTGCCAGCAGTTATCATTGGCCGGAAAACGACGCATGGGAATCGTTACCTTGCGACTGGCATCGAAGGCGGCGGCATTCCAGCGCAGCACGGGTTTGCCCGATTTATCCCGTTTCGGTGTCAGGCTACCCGCCTCCCGCTCAAAGCTGACCAGGTTCAGGCCGGCCGGTGTCTCGGGCCGTATATTGAGAAACTCCAGCAAGGCACTGGGGGCTTCACGGAAAAAGCCGGCCGCGATGAGTTGTTCATTACGCAGATTCCACCACGCCTTGTAAGGCAGGGTCGGCGTTTCCTTCACATCGAACCCGGCATCGTATTCCCCGGGTAATAGCGACGCATTGACCTGACTGGCCGGAAATACCGTTAAACGGGAATAATCACCGTGGCACATCATGCAATCATTTTCCAGCACCCCGCTTTGCTTCCAGTTCCAGCGGGTCACCAGCGGGCTATCGGCCAAGGGGAAGCCGGTCTGTTTCCAGCCACCGCGAACCACGCTGATTGCAGCTCCCGCTTCGCCCCGATTGAAGTAATCACCGTCGCCCTTTTTGATGCCGGAGGCTTTTTTCTGATCGTAACGGATGCCGGTGCGATCCTTTTCAGCCCAGCCGCCACCCGTGTGGCATTGGCCACAGGCCTGTATCTGGCCGGCTACCCCAAAGTCACCGGTAAAGCCCTCACGGCCATTTTTCTTCGCCAGTATCTGTGCCCCCATGCAACTGAAACCGCCCAGATACCCCGGCGAAGACAAGTGCGACCATCCCCCGCGCCCGAACCCGTAATTGTCACGGGCTTCATCCCGCCCCATCTCGAAATGCTGACCATGGGAGATGACCTCATAATCATGACAACCGCCCTCGCCACAACTGGCTTTGGGACTGTAAGGCTGACCACTATCGAGTACGTGCCGTTTCTGTTCATCCAGCAAGGGAATGGCCGGATGCAGTACGGGTTGATCGATTTTGTTGGCTGAAACCGTCAGCACCGGCCTCGCCGGAGGAATAAACACATCCGCAAACGTGATGTCTTCGGGAGAATCTTCACTCATGCCGGGCTGACTGAATGTCAGTCCGGTCAGCACCAGCAACAGGATCAGGGCGGGTCGGATCAGGATCGGTTTTTCAAACCAGTGAATCAGGGCGGCGATAGACCGAATGAGGGAAATAGGCATCGTAAAAAACAATTGGAGGGGAGAAGTAAATCGACGACCGAACCCGGGCTATATGATCAAGGCTTCCTGAGTCGCAGCGAGTTGATGACCACAGACAGGGAACTGAGGGCCATGGCCAGCGAGGCCATCATGGGATTGAGCTTGCCCAGTACCGCTACCGGAATGGCCATGAGATTGTAAACAAAGGCCCAGGCCAGATTTTGCCGGATAATGCGCAAGGTATCGGCACTGAGGATGATGGCATCGGCAACCCGGGCAATATCACCGTTGCGCAGTGTCATGTCTGCCGTTTCCATGGCGACATCGGCTCCCGTGCCGATGGCAAAACCGACCTCGGCCGCGGCCAGGGCCGGGGCATCGTTAATCCCGTCGCCGATCATGCCGACCCGGATACCACGGGCTTGCAGTTTTTTGATGAGGCGGAGCTTGTGTTCGGGGCGGGCGGCGGCCATGACCGTCAGGATGCCTACTTCTGTGGCGACATGCCGGGCCGTGGTTTCGATATCTCCCGTTGCCATCAGGGTTGTCATGCCCAGTCGATGCAGGCGCTGAATGGCTTCAGCCGCCCCCGGGCGTGGCGTATCGGCAACCCCCAGGACAGCGGCGGCGACCCCGTCGATGGCACAGAAAACCGGAGTCCAGCCCGGCTGAAACCCGGCCTGTCGATCTTCCTCCAGGGAGGTGGCATCAATGCCGTATCGTTCGAGCAAACTGCAGTTGCCCAGTAATACGGTTTTGTCTGCAACCGTGGCTGAAACCCCTTGTCCGGGATGATTTTCGAAGTGCTGCAGGGGCCATGTCTCTTCCACCCGGGATGCTGCGTAGTCGATAACGGCCCGGGCCAGGAAATGTTCCGATCCGGATTCCGCCGCCGCCAGATAGGTCAGTAATTCCGGATCCGTGAGGGCAGAATGATTGTAAAACCCGGTGACTCTGGGCTTGCCTTCGGTGATGGTTCCGGTTTTGTCGAATACGATGCAACGCAGATGGGTCGCCATTTCCAGACTGGCTCCGTTACGGATATAAATGCCGCGCCGGGCGGCCTGCCCGGCACCGACCATCACGGCAGCCGGGGTAGCCAGGCCCAGGGCACAGGGGCAGGCAATCAGCAACACCGTGATCGCCCGGGCAAAGGCGGACGGCAGGGGAACACCCGCCAAGCCCCCCCCTACCAGAGTTGCCGCGGCGATAAGCATGACTCCAGGGACAAAGCCGGCCGACAGACGATCGACGTATTGCTGTATCGGCAGCCGGGCAGACTGTGCCTGATCGACCATGTGTATGATACCGGCCAGTACGGTATCGCCACCGACTGCATCGACCCTGACGGTCAGCATGCCATTGCCATTGACGCAGCCGCCGATCACCCGATGGCCGACCGCCTTCACCACCGGCAGGCTTTCACCGGTCATGAGGGATTCATCCACCGTCGAATACCCCGCAACGACTACACCATCGCCCGGAATGCGGAAACCGGGTTTGATCCGAACGATATCGCCAATCTGGAGGGCATCGACATCAACCGGTACTTCGACTTCACCGGCCAACAACCAGGCCGTGCGCGGTTGCAAACCTACCAGTTGCCGAATGGCCTCATGGGCATGCCCCCGGGCTCTTTCTTCCAGATAACGGCCCAGCAACACCAGACTGATAATGCCCGCCGCTGCGTCGTAATAAAGATGGGAATGCCCCGTCAGCAGTGCCGTAGTACTGTAGGCATAAGCCGAACCCACTCCCAGGGAGATGAGGCTATCCATGTTCGCCTGCCGCTGTCGCGCCAGTCTGAGTGCGCGGGTAAAAAAAAGCCGTCCGGTACCCAGCACGATCGGGGTGGTGAACAGGAACTGGAGCCAGTGCCAGAACTTACCCCGCCAATCGAGCATGGCCAGCAGCATGACCGGCACACTCAGCAAACCTGAGATGAGAGCCCGTCGACGGGCCAGTTCGAGCCGTTCCGACTCCCGGCCCATGAGTGCCTGACGCTGACTCAGGGTGTCCAGCGGTACGGCTTTGTAACCCAGTTTGCCGACCTGATCGAAAATATCGTCCCGTTCGATGAAGCCGCTGACCCGGGCGGTTTCCGCTGCCCGGTTGACTACGGCACTGCGGATCCGGCCATCCCGACGCAGTACCAACTCAATCAGTAGTGCACAGGACGTACAGGTCAAACCCTCGATCGCAAACAGGTATTCCCGTTCGCTCTCGGTGGCCGAATGCCAGGAAGAATCCGCTGGTCTGTTACCCTGGCCCAGATTCGGAACCAGTGCTGCCAGCAAGGCGAGCAAGTGTGATTCGTTGATTTGTAGCGGCTGAAAGTGAACGACGACCTGACCCAGTTCGACGATCAAACGAATATCACGGATACCGCTGCGTTTGCGTAGCAGGATTTCCAGGATGTAAAGCCTTTCACGATCCTTTTTCAGGGCAGGAATGGCTATGCGTAACCGTCTTTTCAGGCGATGAACGACAACGAACGGGAAAGCGTCAGGACAGGCAGGGACTTGCATGCGGTACCTTTGGTCATCGGCAGGCAATCAGGAGGGTTTGGGCAGTCTGGATTTGACCTGCAGGTAGATCAGGTAGAACGTGGCCATCCATTCGTAACGATACCGCCAGGGGTGTGGTAGCCAGAATTGGGTGATGGACGGCCAGTGCATCTTGATCAAATACAGCATCAGCAGATCGTTCAGGAAATCGTTGAACCATGTGGCCCGGGGAAATCCGCCGGAGGCCCTGACCACCTGCCTGACGATGACACCGGTGGCCTGCCAGGTTTCCCGTACTTCCGCCATCTTTTCGTCCATCCAACCCGGGGCTGGCGGTGATGACCGCTCCCCGTCTGCGGAGATCGCAACAGGCAGGATATCGATCAGCTTGTGCAAGCGGGTAGCCACCTCACCCCGGGTACAAACCGTTTCGAGATAATGGATCGACAGTTTGCCGCGTTTCTCTTCGAAATGAACCCGGTAAACCCCCTCCATGGCCTGCAAGCCCTTAACCAACAGGTAGCTACACTCAGGCGTGCAGATGACACGCGGCAACTGCAGGCGCAGATGACCCGGTGCACGATGACGCACGATGACCTGTTGCTGTAACGACATGGCGCAGACTGGCTGGTTACGGAGCGTTTCCTGCCCCGGAGGATCCCGCTGCCTCATCGTCACATTCCTTGCATTCCGCCACCAGGTCTTCGAGGCTCTCTTTTTGCTGAAGGACGAAATCCTTGCCCTGTTCGCTCAACCGGGTCGCCCCCGAGATGATTTCCTTGCGGTATTTGTGAATGAGATACCCGGCCGCCAACCCCAGACCAAACACGACCAGGGGATGCCGACTCAGGGTTTTTACAATGCCTTTGCGGGTATTGTGGGAACTTACCGCCGATACCATGGCACCGGTCGCTGCGGCACCGGCTGCCATGGAGGCGGCATGAGCTGACCCCGTTCGGGTCATCATTCCTCCCATCATGTGCCCCATCCCTTCCTGCATACCGTGTTCGGCGACTTTTTTGACGGCTTGATGTACATGTGTCATTGGGTTTCTCTCCCGGGAATATCGGTTTTGGATTTCCCTGCTGGTCTATTGGATCGTTCGTCTTCACTGTTTCCATGCAGCATGAGATGGATTCCCTTGCAACCTTCACAGCAGAATCGTTTTTCTCCCTGGGGAGACTGCACCGTAAAACCGCTGACTTCTACGGGTAAATGGCACAGGTCGCAGGGGTAATCTGTTTCGGACATGGATTATGGGCTGGTCGTTTTGATTCAGTGACAACTGAAGCCGGTTGGTGTTGTTTCACCGTTGGCATGAGTCGCGCTTACCACCCGACTGGATGCCCGCATCAGGGCAATCCGCATGGCCCCCGTCAACGCGGCGTTGATGCCGAAACGGGTAGCAACAGCAGGCAGCAAGATCAGGGAGGCAAAAGCCAAACCTGTTCCCAGTATCAAGGCACCCTGGGCTGGTGTTGGGTCTTTTGGCAGAGCAGCATGGGCTGTCGTCACGATACGTAACCTCTTGAGGTGAGTTGGGAAATTGCAGCGCGTAACCCATACAAACCCCGGGCCACCGGTCAAAAACCGTATCAACGGTGCAGTTCTTCACCCGGATTACCGACAGGAACCCTGGACCACTGCGTGATATGACACACCTTGCAGGTCAAATCGCTCACCGTGCCTGAGGTACGCAAATGATGTTACCATCTTCCGCGCCATCCGTAGATAGGGTGTTTCCGGATTTATACTCCACAAGGGGGGTTAAAATGACACCACCCCGGCGTATCCTTGATGCAGCGCAGCGAAACCGGGGAAACCATCCAGCCGGGAGCGGGAAGCCCCTCCCTGATTTCATACCATCAAACCTTACAGGCCCTGGAGCCTGCTCTGGCGGAGAGTTTTTTATATGGCATCGCCCTCCTCAACCAAGCCCCCCTCAGCGGCAAACAACCCGGGCTGGCTGGTACGCTGGCTCATCCTGTTGTGTTGTCTTGCCGGTATTCTGCTCCTTTTTTATCTGGACGGATTGTTACACCAGCATCCGGTTTTCTCGCTGGAAGGCGAAAACCTCAATTATGGCCTGTTGTTCCTTACCGGACTGTTTACCGGATTTCATTGTGTCGGCATGTGTGGGGCGCTGGTGGTGGGCTATTCCCTCCGGGGGGGCGGCCAACAGCCGGCGAATTGGCGATCGCATCTGCAATATGCCCTGGGCAAAACCGTTTCCTATACGGTCATCGGTGCGCTATTTGGCATGCTCGGGGCCATCGTCACCTTTACGCCCTGGCTGCGGGGTGTCGTCGGACTGGCGGCCGGAGGGTTCCTGCTGATTTTCGGCCTGAGCGTCATCAATCCATCCGGGTCATTCCACCGTCTGCGCTTCAGAACACCCGGTTTGCTGATGCGCTTCATCGGCCAGGCGTACCGGCGATACAGTCATCCCTTGATCATCGGCCTGCTCAATGGCCTCATGGTCATCTGCGGCCCCCTGCAGGCCCTCTATATCATGGCAGCCGGTACGGGCAGCCCCCAGGCGGGTGCGAAATTGTTATTGGCCTTTGGTCTGGGCACATTGCCCGTCATGATGGGATTTGGATTTATGGCTTCGGGGGTTTCGAACCGTCTGGCACCCCGCATCGTCAAGGCATCCGGGATTCTGGTGGTGGCACTCGGTCTCATCATGATGAATCGGGGATTGATCATGACAGGATCGGGCTGGGATGTTCTCAGCCTCAAAAACAGGCTACTGTCGGAACCGGTTGCAACGATGACTGACGCCGCAGAAGGACATCATCATGGCGTAGCCCGCCAGGATTTACCCACCTGGGCCAAAAAGCTCAACGACGAAATCAGCACCTGGCTGGAGCAATGGCGCACCCATCGACCGGACGGTCACCAACCCTGAGCAATCAAGATGAACACACTAACGCGGCAGGCCATTGTGGCAGGCATTGTGGGTAATGCCCTGGAGTGGTATGACTTCGCCCTGTACGGGCATTTTTCGGTTTTCATCGGCAGGACATTTTTTCCACCGGATGAACCGGCACTCAACATGCTGGCGGCTTTTGCCGTTTTCAGCGTCAGTTTTTACATGAGGCCGGTCGGTGCCCTGCTCTTTAGTGCCATGGGTGACCGCTACGGTCGCAAGAAGGCCTTGTCGTTGTCCATGCTGGGCATGGCCATTCCGACTGCCGGCATCGGCTTGTTACCCTCTTATGGCGAGATTGGTCTTGCCGCGACGGTGATCCTGGTGATGCTCCGTCTGTTGCAGGGACTTTCCCTGGGCGGCGAAATGGGGGGTGCCGTGACCTACATCATGGAGCATACCCCACCCCATCGAACCGGCTTTGCCTCCGGCCTGATTCAGGCCAGCACCTGTGCCGGTCTACTGCTGGGTAGCCTCATCTCCAGTGGTTTGTCGGTTTTACTCACCGAAACCCAATTCAACGACTGGGGGTGGCGGGTACCTTTCGTTCTGGGCTTGATTGCCGCCGGCATCGGGCTGAAAATCCGCCGGGACATGCCGGAAAGTGCGCTGTATGAACTGGCCCGTGCGGAAGACCGCCTCTTGCGAAACCCTGTCAAAACCCTGTTTATGACCCGGAAAAAAACCGTGGTACTGGGTATAGCCCTGCTGGCCCCCATGACCTGCTGTTTTTTCCTGGTTTTTGTCTATTTCAACAGTTTCATGATGTCGGAATTGCATCTTCCGGCCGGCACATCACTGATGCTCACCTCCCTGGCCCTGTCACTGTCGCTGGTAATGAGCGTACTCAGCGGCGGGTGGGCGGATCGCGTCGGGTATCACAAGGTACTGACTGCAGGCGTGGCAATAGCCCTCCTGACGGTACTCCCGCTGGTGTACGGTTTATCAGGCAGTGAGGGCATGGACAGGGTTTGGCTGTCGTTTTTCGCATTTGCCGTACTGATCGGCTTGTACACCAGCCCGGTCTTTGGTGCCGTGGCCAGCCTGTTTGCAACCGAAATCCGCTACAGCGGTGTCAGTTTCGCCGTCAACATTGCATCTCCCCTGTTCGGTAGCACGATCCCGCTGCTGTCAGCCTGGCTGATTCACGCACAAGGCATCAAGACAGGATTCATGATCCTGGGCGGCTATGTCACCGTATTGTTTGGTCTGGCCGGCATCGCCCTGTACCGACTGGCGATCCGCCGCCCGGCAAGAGACTTCGGCTAGTCTGGAACAAACCAACCCGGTGCGGCTGGCCGTCACGGGACTGACTTGACCTACCTCACTCCAGATCCAGAAACGTTTTCAACTGTTCCGAATGGGTGGGATGCCGCAGTTTGCGAATGGCCTTGGCTTCGATTTGACGGATACGCTCACGGGTG
>SXGU01067773.1_pt1 | contig 17456 bp, 21 predicted proteins | sample 3174531 | NCBI WGS metagenome assembly SXGU01 (sample SAMN11356863, study PRJNA531348) | freshwater metagenome | isolation source: freshwater sample F1-140 | place: China: Fuxian Lake, Yuxi | collected 2017-12-25 | reverse complement strand
CTCTTCTTCCTCATCAACGTCGTGGTGACTGCCCGCAACAAGGCGCGTGCACCGCTTGATCCGTGGGATGCCCGAAGTCTCGAGTGGATGACCTCCAACCCGCCGAAGGAGCACAACTTCGACTCCATTCCGCAGGTACATCATCTGGATGAGTTCTTCCACCGCAAGTACGAGGAGGATGCAACGACACACACGATGCGCCAGATTGCGACCGCCGAGGAGGTGTTGGCCGAGCTCGAACGAAACGCCGACAAGCACATCCACATGCCGTCCCCGTCGTACTGGCCAATCGTCCTTGCAGCGGGCATGCCCGTCGTGGCCCTCGGTGTCCTCTACTCGATTCCCGTCGCCATCGTCGGCGGGCTCATCATGTTGTATGCGTTGTACGGTTGGGCACTCGAGCCCGCCACCGCACCGGAGAGCGATTTCGATGGTCCTTCCAGCAACGGGCACGCAGTCGGGGCATCACATGGCTGAAGTCGCCACGCACGACGCCCACGTCACCAGCACCGGGCTCTCCAATGTGAAGCTCGGGATGTGGCTCTTCCTCGGCTCGGAATGTCTGTTGTTCGGTGGATTGATCTCCACGTACATGTTGTACCGCGGTCGGGTATCCGCGGGACCGACGCCGGAACAGATCTACGACATTCCCTTCACCTCGGTGAGCAGTTTCGTCCTCCTCATGAGTTCACTCACGATGGTGCTCGCCGTCTCGGCCGCCCAGAAGAAGGACGACCGCGGCACCAACCTATGGTTGGCAGTAACGGCACTCCTCGGTGCCACGTTCGTCGGTGGTCAGGTCTACGAATTCACGGCGTTCTACAACGAAGGACTCGGCTTTACGACCAGCCTCTTTGGATCGAGTTTCTACACGCTCACCGGTTTCCACGGGGTGCACGTGACGGTGGGAATCATCATGTTGATGGCACTGGTCGCCATCAACAAGCGCAGCAAGGTTCCCGGTAGCAAGTCCGAGACCGTCGAAATGATCGGGCTGTACTGGCACTTCGTCGACATCGTCTGGATCATCATCTTCACGCTCGTGTACCTGATTCCGGTCTGATGACATGAGCACCGAAACAGCACACGACACGCACGCCGAGCACGGCATGTCGACTCGCGGTTACATCGGCATTGCCGTCATCCTTGCGGCAATCACCGCACTGGAAGTCTCCACCTATTACGTGGATTTCGGTCCACTGTTTCTCCCCGCCCTGCTGATCATGATGGTGGTGAAGTTCTTCATGGTGGTGAGCTACTTCATGCACCTGAAGTTCGACAACAAGCTCTTCAGTTGGCTCTTCTACGCGGGATTGTTCCTGGCGGTCGGCGTGTACGTCGCGGCCTTGGGGACGTTCCACTTTTTCATCCGTTGAGCAACTTTCGGTGAGGGACGGAGTCCATGTTCGCTGATTCGACGGGTCTCCTGGTGAGCCCATGGCGCTATCAGGTGCATCCCGAAGTGTGGATGCTCGTGCTGTTCGTCATCGGATCGTGGTGGTACGCACTGCGAGTCATCGCCCCACACACGCCCGAGGTTCGAGCCGGCGGTCCAGTGGTCACTCGTCGACAAGGGTGGTTGTTCACTGCCGCCGTGGTGATGTTGTGGTTGGCGAGTGATTGGCCGATTCACGACATCAGCGAGGAGTACCTGTACTCCGTGCACATGTTCCAACACATGGCGCTGTCCTACTTCCTGCCGCTGCTTGCTCTGCTTGCCACGCCGCTGTGGCTGTTTCGGGCGGTCATCGGCTCCCGACGAGCCGGGCGCGTCGTGCGCTGGTTCTCCAAACCCGTGACGGCGGGCTTCCTCTTCAATGTCGTAGTCGTGGTGACCCACATTCCCGCGATGGTGAACCAGAGCGTGTCCAATCCGGTGTTGCACTATTCGTTGCACGTGGCATTGGTGGCGTCGTCGCTACTGATGTGGATTCCCGTGGCTGCTCCGGATACCTCGATGCGACTCGGATACGGAGGTCGCATGGTGTATCTCTTCCTCATGTCGGTGGTACCGACCGTGCCTGCGGCGTGGCTGACATTCGCCGAAGGGGCGGTGTACAAGCACTACGACATCGCGGTACGGGTGTGGGGACTCTCCGTCACCACCGATCAGCAGATTGCTGGGGCAATCATGAAGACGGGCGGGTCGATCTTCCTCTGGAGCATCATCGTGTTCGTATGGTTCAAACGATTCATGGGTGGGTACGGCAAGGAGCAGAGTTACCGTCGGCCCGTCGAGACGACGCTGACGTTCGACGACGTGACGCGTGAATTCGAGCGGGTACCAGCGGCACCGGAGCCGAATCGCGATTAGTCAGCCGTCGAAGCGGAACAACCGTGCAGCCACGAGCATCAGTTCAGACGTAATGATTCTCATGGTGCAAGCGTTGGAAGTACCATAGTTTGTGTGACTCACCCACGAGCAAAAGTGGGGGTTATCGGAGGGAGCGGCCTTTACAATCTCCCTGAATTGCAAGAAGGGCAGTGGCATCAAATTGATTCGACATTCGGCCAACCCTCAGACCAATTTCTCTTCGGTGAGATCGCCGGTGTAAGCGTGGCATTCGTTCCCCGTCATGGGAGAGGACATATTCTTGCACCTCGGGACATTAACTACAGGGCGAACATCGATGCATTGAAGCGCTGTGGGGTCGAGGACATTATCTCAGTGAGTGCGGTTGGTTCATTGGATGACTCGTTACCCCCCGGCATGTTCGTATTGGTGGATCAGTATGTTGATCGCACCCATCTTCGCGAAAGTTCTTTTTTTGGAGTTGGATGTGTTGCCCACGTCTCAATGGCTGATCCGGTAAGCCGAGAGATGAATGACATAATCGCTGCTACTGCCAAGGACCTTGGTATTGACTGTCGCCTTAAGGGTACATACTTGGCGATGGAGGGACCACAATTCTCTGCAAGAAGCGAGTCAGAACTTTACAGAAGCTGGGGATGCAACGTTATTGGGATGACGAATATGCCAGAGGCCAAACTAGCCCGGGAGGCAGAAATCTGTTATGCCTCAATCTGCATGGTTACCGACTACGATTGTTGGCATCCTAGTCATGACGCTGTTGTCGTAACAGACGTCGTCAAAGTAATGAACCAGAATGCTACAACCGCGCAACGGCTCCTAGTTGCAGCGATTCCTCGGATTGCCAACTCCACAAATCGCGAGCGATGGAACGGCCGCCTGGCCTTGGAGAATGCGATAATTACAGCTGCTGAAATGCGCGATGCCTCCCTCTGTCAGAAATTGGATGCGGTTGCTGGCAGAGTTCTCCGCGGAGGGAGACGGTGAGTCTCAAGAGGCAGCTTGTTGAAGCTGCACACGAGTTGGATCGACGTGGACTAAATCGAGGGTCATCAGGAAACTGTTCGGTTCGGATTTCGGCGGACAGATTTCTTGTCACGCCATCAGCGGTTCCATCCCTTGAGGTAACTCAGGAATCAATTGTCTGCATGAATCTTGGTGGAGACGTGATTGAAGACTCGCCGAATCTACAGCAAGCTGAGCCGTCAAGTGAGTGGAGATTTCATCGCGATATCTACAGGAAACACTCGGGTGTTGGGGCGATAGTGCATATTCATTCAACGTTCGCAACAAGTCTCTCATGCTTGCGTCGCGACATACCAGCTTTCCATTACATGGTTGCCGTTGGTGGTGGTACGGACATACGGTGCGCTCCATATGCAACATTTGGAACCGATGAGCTGTCAAACCTTGTTCTACAGGCCCTTGATGGCCGACGTGCATGCCTCTTGGCGAACCACGGAATGATTGCGACTGGAGTCAATTTGAGCGACGCCGTCCGACTAAGCATTGAAGTAGAGGCTCTCGCACAGCAGTTTCTTGTTTGCTTGTCTGTGGGTCAACCTTCAATACTTACATCCGAAGAGATTCGCCAGGTCCTTGCGAAGTTCTCTAATTACCAAAATCCACGACAGAAGTAGCACGATGGACTTAGCTTCCTATATTAGAAAGGTCGCCGATCATCCGAAACCAGGGATAATGTTTCGCGACGTTACGACGTTGTTCCGCGTACCGGAAGCCTTTGAGTATGCAGTTAGAAGCCTGTCAGAACGATATTCGACAATCAAGTTTGACGCTGTGGTCGGAATTGAAGCTCGTGGTTTCGTTATAGGAGCACCTCTGGCCCTCGCATTGGGCGTTGGCTTCGTATTGGTTCGAAAGCCAGGGAAACTACCAGACGTCACGGTTGGACGAGATTACCAACTTGAGTATGGAGTCGATCGAATTGAAATTCACAAGGATTCGATTCAAGATGGTCAGAACATTCTCGTCGTGGACGATTTACTTGCTACGGGAGGCACTGCAGCGGCGACGATCTCACTTCTGCGAGACCTGGGTGCAACCGTAGACCATGCCGCATTCCTCATAGACCTGCCAGACTTGGGCGGGTCAGATGTATTGAGGAGGAATTTGGTCCTTCCGTATTCATTGATGGAATTTTCGGGCCACTGACCATGCCAATTGAAACTATGCGTTGGACGAACAACTGTTTAGAGCTACTTGATCAAACCAAGCTTCCGTTTGAAGTCGTATATGTACAGTGCAAAACGTCTGACGATGTGATAAGTGCCATTAGGGCGATGGTGGTTCGTGGAGCTCCAGCAATCGGAGTCGCTGGGGCATATGGTGTCGCACTTGCAGCCTTGGAAGGCGTAGGAGCGACAAACAGTTCGCAGTATTTTGTTGTTTTGAATTCAGCGTGCGAACGAATTGCAAAGTGTCGGCCGACGGCGGTGAATCTCAGTTGGGCGGTTCGCTGGATGCAGGATGTTGTGAAAAACTTGGGTACGACCGATCCACAACTGGTTTCGAGTGCGCTTGTCGCTGAGGCCGTCAGTCTTCATCAGCAGGATATTGCAAACAACCTGAGACTTTCCCGAATTGGTGCCAGCCTTGTTCCGAAAGGTGCTCGAATACTGACACACTGCAACGCTGGAGCACTGGCAACCGCAGGTTACGGCACCGCACTTGGGGTAATTCGTGCCGCCTACGAATCCGACAAGTCTTTGAGCGTGATTGCCGGCGAGACTCGACCGTTGCTGCAAGGTGCTCGACTAACTACATGGGAACTTCTGGAGGAAGGCATATCCACCACTTTGATTAGTGACAACATGGCCGGACACCTTATGTCCAAAGCAGAAATCGATCTTGTTATCGTTGGTGCAGATCGTGTTGCCGAAAACGGCGATGTTGCGAACAAGATTGGTACGTATACCTTGGCAGTTCTCGCGGAGCGGCATGACATTCCGTTTTACGTAGCTTGCCCGATTTCGACGATTGATCTCCACGCAAAGTGCGGGGCAGAGATCGAGATCGAGGAGCGTTCCGCCAGGGAGGTATTGGGGTATCAATCGGTGCAATGGGCACCATTGAACGTAAAGGTAAGAAATCCAGCGTTTGATGTGACTCCAGCAGAACTTATTGATGCACTCATTACGGAACTCGGAGTAATTCATAGTCCCAATGCTGCTTCAATTTTCGCAATGATGCAATCTCAGAGTTGAGTCAGCCGTCGAAGCGGAACAACCGTGCAGCCACGAGCGGTGCGACTACGGCCCACCCGAAGAGGTCGAGCCACACTCCACTACCCGAGGCGTAACTGAACCACGCGTCACTGGTCATTCCGCCGAGTGAGATGTGCATCGACTCGGCCAATGCCGCAGAGGGGAGAAGGCGTGCGACGACGCCCATCGCATCGGGAAGTTCGTCGATGGGCACGATGATGCCCCCAACCGCGAGGAGAGCGAGGTACAAACCGTTTTGGGCGGCAAGGTTCGCCTCGGCCCGCAAACGTCCGGCCAATGCCAAGCCGATACCCGAGAACGCGGCGGTGCCGAGCAGGATGGCAAAGAGCAGTTTCCACCAGGTCACATTGGCAATCGACCAGCCCATGGACGAGGCAATCGCGACCAGGAGGACGATTTGTACGACCTCGATGATTGCCACCGAGGTCGCCTTGGCGATGATGAGTCGACTCCTACCGAGCGGAGTTGCACCGAGCCGCTTGAGGACGTGGTAAGAGCGTTCGAATCCCGTGGCTATTCCGGTGCTCACCATCGCCGTGGACATGATCGAGAGGGTCAGTACCGACGACACCAATCGGGTCAAGGTGACGGTGTCGGGAAGCACGTCGACGCTTCCGAAGAAGACGAGGATTCCGACGGGAATCACGAGGATGAGCAACAGTTGTTCGTAATTGCGAACCAACGTGGCGAGTTCCATCTTGGTATGGGCGACGATCAACTTCATCGCGTGGCCTCTCGCACGACGTCCTCGAGTCGACGGCTGGGGGTACACAAACGAGCCACCGAGTCATCGATCACCACCTTCCCATGGTGCAATACCACCGCGTGGTCGGCCACTCGCTCCGCTTCGTCGAGGTCATGGGTGGCAAGGATGACGCAGCACCCACTCTTCGTCAGGTCGGAGATGATCTCGCGCACCGTTTCGCGTCCGTCGAGGTCGACACCGGCAGTCGGCTCGTCGAGGAAGGCAATCTCTGGCCTCGCCGCCAGCGCGAGGGCCAGGGAGAATCGCTGGCGTTCACCACCAGAGAGACGTCTCCATGTGGAACTCGTTCGGTGTTGGAGCCCCACCCTCGTAACGAGATCATGCGCATCGACACCTCGGTCGTACAGTCGGCAATAATGCCGCACGAGTGGGAGTACCCGAGCACTCGGAGCGATTCCACCGTCCTGCAGCATCACGCCGATTCGCGATCGCAGCGCACCGTCCATTGCGGTGACATCACGACCCAGAACACGAAGTGAGCCGCTGGTCGGTCGCCGCAGACCTTCGCACGACTCGATGGTGGAGGTCTTTCCCGCTCCATTTCGCCCGAGAATGGCCGTCACTTCTCCGTGTCGCGCGTCGAATGACACCGAGTCGACGGCGGTGATGTCGCCGTACGCGATGACGAGCCCGCGCACTTCGAGTGCGGTACTTGTCGACGTGGGATTCACTACGAACAGGGTAGACATCAAACTCGCTCCACCTCCTTCAGCACTAGCCTTGGCGAGCGTGATAGATGTCAGGTTGCTGCGAACTCAACCGGACCAAGTTCGCACTGCGCTGACACGACGAGCAAAACCGGAGATTTTGGAACAACTCGACCACGCACTTCGCCTGGACGTGCGTCTTCGTGACATTGTGACCGAACGTGATGCCTCCCGGGCGCGAATCAACGAGCTTTCGAAGGAAGTCGGGGTGTTGCGCCGCGACAAGAAGGATGCCGAACCACTCATGGCCGAGAGCCGCACACTCGGTGATCGCGAGAAAGTGCTCGATGAGGAGTACCTCCAGGTGGAGTCAACGCTGCGGGATGTCCTGCTTCGCATTCCCAACCTGCCCCACCCAGAGTCCATCGACGGTGCTGGCAGTGACGACAACAAGGTCGTCCGAGGGCCGTTGCTGATGCCCACGGAGTTCGCGGCCCACCAGCGGGTGCCTCATTGGGAAACTGGCATGGCGCTCGGAATCCTCGATGCCGAGCGCGCGGTGAAGATCTCCGGCGCGATGTTCACGATGCAGCGAGGATTGGGGGCGACGTTGGCTCGTGCGTTGTGTCAGTTCGCCCTCGACCGACATGCCGATGCGTTCGAAGAGATCCGACCACCATCGCTGGTCACGACCGCCACGCTGACCGCGACGGGGCAACTTCCCAAATTCGCCGACGATGCCTACAACATCGGTAGGGACGATCTGTGGTGCATTCCGACTGCCGAGGCACCGTTGACCTCGATGCATGCCGGCGAGATTCTCGACGAGTCACACCTACCCGTGCGCTACATGGCGTTTTCGCCGTGCTTTCGCCGGGAAGCAGGCTCGGCCGGCCGCGATACGCGTGGCATGCTGCGGAGTCACGAATTCGACAAGGTGGAGATCCTGGCGCTGACCACGCCGGAGAATGCGCCCGCGATGCTGGAGGAGTTCATCGAACGGGTGACGGCCACCATCGCCGCACTCGGGATGCCGTATCGGTTGTTGGAGATCTGCACGGGCGACATGGGGCAGAGCCACCACCGCAGTATCGATGTGGAGATCTATGCACCTGGCTGTGATCAGTGGCTCGAAGTCAGCTCGATCAGTTGGTTCAGCGACTACCAGGCTCGCCGCGGCGACATTCGGTTCCGTCGCGATGGCAAGAAGGGCACCGAGTTCGTCCACACGCTGAACGCATCGGCACTCGCGGTTCCACGGGTGTGGGCCGCGATACTCGAGAATTTCCGAAATCAAGATGGTTCGGTCGCCATTCCAGCGGTCCTGCACCCGTACATGCGAGGCGCCACGATCATTCCCACCAAACGGCAATGAGCCTGCGCGATCGGCGAGTGCAGTACGAGACTGCGGGACTCGATCGTTCCGATCTTGCATCCAATCCGGTGGTGCAGTTCGATGCGTGGTATGCGGAGGCGGCAAGTGCCGGTGTGGCGGAGCCGAATGCGTTCACGTTGGCCACCGTCGATCATTTCGGTACGCCGAATGCGCGGGTCGTCCTCGCACGTGGTGTCGACGAGCGTGGCGTGAGTTTCTACACCAACTACTCGAGTAGCAAGAGTCGGGAGGTTGCGGCAACCGCCAGTGCGGCGGGTACGTTCGCCTGGCTCGATTTGCATCGGCAGGTCCGATTCCGTGGAATGGTCGTTCGACTCAGCGACGCAGAGAGTGACGCCTACTTCGCCTCACGCCCCCGTGATTCGCAACTCGGCGCATGGGCGTCACCGCAGTCGGAGCCGATTGCCGACCGTTCCGTGCTCGACGAGCGACTCGCTCGGGCGCGTGAGCGATTCGACGACGGTGCGGTTCCCCGTCCCAGCGACTGGGGTGGCTGGTTGATCGAGCCGACGGAGTGGGAGTTCTGGCAGGGCCGACCAAATCGCCTGCACGACCGCTTCCACTACGTGCGATCAAGTGCCGGTTGGTCGATCGAGCGTCTCGCTCCCTGAGTCGTCTGCTCGCCAGGTTCGCGCAGACTCGGCGAGTGCGGCGATGAGTGAGGTGGTATGTGGCGTCGGGTGTGGGCCTTCCCAGTCCCACCACAATGGACTTGTGCCCCTCACTCGTGGCGGAAGTTCCAGTTGTACTCCTGCCAAGCGTGGCACGTTGACCGGATTGTTCGGATGCAGGCCACGCAATTCCTTGGGGATGTGTTCAATCTCATCCATCACGCCGTAGGCAGGTAGCGCTCGACGCAGGTGGGTGGAGACATGACGCGCAAGCGATCGGTTGCCACCCCCGAGCAACATCGTGGTGAAGAGCCCACGGCGTCCGTACCCGTGCACCGTGATGACGATGTCGATATGCGCGAGGAAGTCCCGGAGCACGGGTGACTGGTCGACCGTGAATCGATGGGACGGAACGTGTTGTCGCAGTCCGGCGGGTTGATGCACCCCGTAGTACGACGAATCTGATTGTTCGGCTGCGCTTCGTGCGATGAGGTCCGTTCGTTCCTCCAAGGAACCACCATGGAACGCCATGAATCCGAACCTGCCACGCAACTCCGACACCTCCTCCACACCCGGTTGTTCCAGGAGATATGCAAGATTCATCGGGAGGTACCGACGTGACCACGGCGTAGCGCGATGATCAGCGCTCCACCGATGGTCGCGACGCATGCCAGCGTCACGACGGTTGCGCCGAGATTGGAGATGCGCGAGACGATGTTCGTTTGCCATCCGCCGAGCGTGGTGACGAGCGGTCCGGCGTCGGGATGCTCCGTGATCGCCACGTACCAGTACCACGTGAGATACACGCCGGTCAGCAACACCAGTCCGCTCGAGACATGCGAGACGACGGTCATGAGCATGCGACTTGCTCGGAGCAGGGACTGTTTGGCGAACGCCAAGGCGGTCGTGAGAGCGGTGACGAATAGACCCATCCCCAAGCCGTAGAGCGCGACACTGAGGACACCCGAAATGAACCCGTGCCGGGTGAAGGAACCGAAAATCGCGGTGGTCAGTAGCCCGATGGTGCAGCCGATGGAGGCAACGGCATACACGACACCGAAGGAGAGCATCGCGAGCGAACCACGGCGCCCCGACTCTCCGGCAAGCGACGGCACCCACAGGCGTGGCCGCCATCCGGTGAGCATTCGCACCCCCAAGACGATGAGCCCGATTCCAACGACGATTGCGGCGTACTTGGCGTTGAGTTCGATCCAGTTGGTGAAAACTCGTGATATCACTCCGACGACGAGGAACACGATGATGAACCCGCTCGATACCGAGAGCCCGACGGAGAGCGATCGTCGGAGTCGCGTGACGGTATCCGTGGCGTCGTCGACGCTGAGGTACGCGACGAGATACGCGGGCAGCAGGACGAATCCGCATGGGTTGACGGCCGCAAGGATGCCGAGCAACAGCGAATACGAGAAACTGCCGTCGATGAGTCCGATCACGATGGAAACACCTCGGCGAGTGCTTCCGAGAGCGCCAACCCGGTGATCTCTCCCGTCAGTTGACGCCGCACGACCCCGCCGGCATCGATGACGAGCGTTACCGGGGCGGTTGCGATGTTCATCGCACTGGTGAGTCGTCCGTCGGGATCGAAGAAGTTGTCGAACGTTGCGTCGTATGACGACATGAAGCCCGTGGCCACCTCGGCCGTGTCGTTGATGTTCACGCCGATGAAGCGGATCCGATCATCATTGGCATCGGCTGCGACGAGCACCGGGAATTCGCGTCGGCAGGGTTCGCAGGTGGAGAACCAGAAATTCACGACGAGAGGGGTGCCGAGCCACGAGTCGGTGGAGATCAGTCGTCCACTCGCATCCTCGAGTTCGACCGAAGCGAGAACGCTGCCTTCGGACACCTTGTTGAGTCCGATACTGCCGACGGTGCCGACGAGTCGGTAACTGTCCTCCTCATCCGACAGCACCCATCCACCGATGATTGCAAAGAGCAATCCGACGACGAGCGAGACGACCAAGAGTGGTCGACGAATGCGCACGGGAGCGAGGCTATCCATGCCGATGATGGTCGGTAGCGTCGTCGCCGTGTCGCATGTGCAACATCCGTCGGAGCCGTCGCCGTTTCCGAACATCGGACGAACGTATTCACGTGAGCGACGAGTACGACTCGGGGACGTAACGCCAAAGGGACGGTTGCGCTTGGATGCGGTAGCGCGTTACCTCCAGGACATCGCTACGGATGATGCGCTCGACGGAAAGTATGACGACCCGCATGGCTGGGTGGTGCGTCGCACCGAAATGTGGGTGCACCATTTTCCGAAGTACCTCGATGATCTCAAACTCACCACGTGGTGCGGAGGTGTCGGTTCACATTGGGCCGAACGTCGCACACGCATCGAGATCGTCGGAGGTGGTGAACCCGTTGCAATCGAAGCCGCGGCACTCTGGGTGCGGGTGGATCTACAGACGCTCAAGCCATTGCAACTTTCCGAACGCTTTCGCGAACTCATCGGCGTATCCGCGGCGGGACGCAAGGTGTCGGCGCGACTATTGGTCGGACGTGATGTCCCAGACTCTGCCGAAGCAGATGCACACTTCAGCCAGCCACTTCGATTCACGGATTTCGATGCCGTGGGGCACCTCAACAATGCCGTGTATTGGGAACCGCTGGAGGAGTACCTCGCTCTTCATCGCCACCGTCGCGCGCCGTTGCATGCGACGGTGGAGCACCATCGTTCGGTCGAACCCGGTGCGAAGTTGACCGTTGCCGTCCATGAACTCGGTACCCGGACCGTGTTGCACGTCTGTGATGGCGACGAGACGGCATCGTACGTACAGGTGGTGACCGAGTAGTACATGGTGGACTGGTCCGACCAACCCTCCACCGTCAGCCTTGCCATCTTCACGGTGGCTTGGTGCGCAGGGTGGCTCGGATTCCTGCGCGCCAAGCAACTTCCGCAGGCGACGAGGTTCGAACGTGAAGCCGTCAGCGTGATCATCCCATGTCGCAACGAGGTAGCCAATCTCCCCACGTTGTTGACGTCACTGCGGTCCGTCCTGCGGGAGACCGACGAGGTCATCGTCGTTGACGACGATTCTTGCGACGGCACGGCCCACGTGGCGAAGCAGGGTGGAGCCACGGTCATCCACATCGACTCGCTACCGAGCGGGTGGGCGGGCAAGTCGCATGCGTGCTGGCAAGGGGTACGGCACGCGAGCCGCAACGTCGTGGTGTTCATCGATGCCGACGTGCGCGTCGGACCGCGAGGCGTCGACGATCTCGTGGCGAAGGTCGCCGAACATCCTGACGCGCTGGTGAGCGCGATGCCCTGGCATCGCACGGGCAGTCCGGTGGAACGCTTCAGCATGTTGTTCAACGTGATCTCCTCGCTTGTGGGGAGCATGCAGACGCGAAACGCGCGCCGTCGAGTTGCCTATGGACCGTTCATGGCCGTACGGAAGGATGTCTACGCGGAGTCGGCTGGACACTCGCATGACCTGGTGCGGGTGGCAGTGGTCGAGGACTTGGCGTTGGCACGGGTGATGCCCGAGTCGTTGGCGTATTTGGCGCGACCCGATCAGGTGGAGTACCGCATGTATCGGGAGGGCTGGAAACAACTCGTGGAGGGTTGGACGAAGAACACCGCCATTGGCGCGGTGTCGGTTCCCCGTTGGTCCGCGGTGATCATCATCGCATGGGTGGCGTCGCTCTGTGGAGGCGTACTGACCTCACCGTGGATGTACGTCGCGTCGGTGGTGCAGGTGTGGGTGTTGGCGAGGCGAATCGGCAACTTTGGGGCCGTGAGTGCGCTGTTGTATCCGTTGCATGCAACGGTGTTTGCCTGCGTTGCGATTCGGAGTTTGGTGCGGTCAGCCGTCGTTGGCAGGGTTACCTGGCGGGGTCGCACCATCGCCACTCGTTGACGGCACGAAGAACGACTCACGATAGAAGGCAAGTTCCTTCACGCTCGCGCGGATGTCGTTGAGCGCGCGATGAGCACCGGTCTTGGTCGGCCGGGAGATGGAGGCGTTCGGATACCACCGTTTGGCGAGTTCCTTCACGCTCGAGACGTCCACGCTTCGGTAATGCAAGTAGTTCTCGATCTCCGGCAGGTACTTCACCAGGAATCGTCGATCGGTGCCGATCGAATTGCCGCATAGAGGCACCGAACGTACATCGGGAACGTGTTGTTTGATGAAGGCAAGCGTTGCCGCACCTGCCTCGGCGAGAGTCGTACGTGACGCGCGAATGGCATCCAACAATCCGGATTCGGTGTGCATGGTGACGACGATGGGTTCCATGTTGGCGAGCACCGATTCGGGCTGGTGGATGACCAGATCGGGACCTTCGGCGACGATGTTGAGGTCGTCATCGGTGATGAGCGAGGCAATCTCCACGATCACATCGACGTTGGGGTCGAGTCCCGTCATCTCGAGGTCCAGCCAAACGAGCACTACTCAACACTACGGCGGGCGTCGTATCGTCGTGGGGTGGCTTCGTCGCTCGTCGTTCCGATTCTGCTCCTCGATGCCGAGCTACCGCTTCCGACCAAGGCACACCCCGACGATGCTGGGCTCGATCTGTATGCGCGAGTGGACGCGTTGCTTCCCGCTCGTGGTGGTCGCGTCCTGGTTCCGACTGGCGTGGCGGTGGCGATTCCCGTCGGGCACATGGGCATGGTGGTGCCCCGCAGCGGACTGGCGCTGAAACACGGAATCTCGCTGGTGAACACACCAGGAATCATCGATGCGGCATACCGCGGCGAATTGCAGGTGATCATGATCAACCACGATTCATCGAGTGACTATCAGGTGAAGCGCGGTGATCGCATCGCGCAACTCGTCGTTCAGGCAATCTCACAGGTCGAGTGGTCACCGGTCGTCGAGTTGGACGAGAACGATCGCGGCGGCGGATTCGGTCACAGCGGCCGCTGAGGACTACTTCGTAGGGGAGTGACTGCTCGTCACACCTTCCTCGGCAAACGAACGAAGCGTTGAGTCGTCGAGGTTCAGTAGCGAACGAAGTACATCATCGTTGTCCTCCCCCCGATACTTCGGAATGCCCCGAATACGCACGTCGGCATCACTGAACTTCCACGGGCTCTGCGGAATTCGAACCGTTCCGCCGCCACGATCGGACACCTCGGTGATGACTCCCCGGTGTCGCGCCCACTCCGTGGTGGCGATGTCGGACACGCTGCGCAGGCGACCGGTTGCGAGGTGATGATCGGCGAAGATTCGTTCGATCTCATCGGCGTTCTCGATCGTCAACGCCCACGTTCGCAATAGTTCCGTGAAATCATCGAGGTGCGCCAAGCGGCTCGGTACGTCGAGGAACCGAGGATCGTTGAGCAGGTCGTTGCGTTGCATGGCACCACAAAACCATCCGAAGTTGGTCTTCGACGCGGGGTGTCCGCTGACCACGACGATGCTGCCGTCGCGGGTGGTGAGTACCGGATAGTCAGCGGGCTGGAACGACCGAATCCAGTCGGCAGGCACGTCACCCTCCCACAACTGATCGTGCGCGTGTTCGTTGACGTAAAGAAGTGTCTCTGCCATCGAGATGTCGATGAACTGACCGCGTCCCGTTCGCTCTCGTTGAAAGAGGGCTGCGAGGATTCCAGCAGCAGCCTCCATTCCCGTATACACGTCCCCGTGGCTGAACGGATCGTTGGCATAGTCGCCGTTGCGGACGTCGCCCTGATGCTTGGTGAGTCCGGCCTCCGCATTCACTACGGGGGCATAGGCGCGACGGTCCACCCACGGTCCGGTGGCACCGTACCCGCTGATGGAGGCATAGACGAGGCGTGGGTTTCGTTCCGCCAACTGCTCGTAGCCGAGGCCCAGGCGACTCATCACCCCCGGACGGAAGTTCTCGATGACGACGTCGCTCTTGTCGACCAAGCGTCGCGCCAAGTCGACTGCACGTGCGTCGGCGAAGTTGAGCGACACGTTCAACTTCCCGACGTTCTGTTGGATGAAGTAGGTGGCGAGGGAATTGAGACGTGGTTGACCGAATCGGGTCAGATCGCCCTCCGGTGGTTCGCTCTTGATCACCTCGGCGCCGAGATCGCACAACATTCGCGCGGCGTGAGGTCCGGCGAGCACGCGCGTGAAGTCGAGAACGCGAATACCCTCCAATGGTCTGGTCACGAATTCACCTCACGCGAGGCGGACACCGAGGGTGCGCAATGCCAGCGATGCATACAACGAGATTCCGGTTTTCATCGCCCGTTCGTCGAACATCACCCGATTGGAGTGGTTCGGTGCGGCGGTTGCGGGGTTCACGCCCTCCGGCGTTCCGCCGAGGAACATCATCGCGCCGGGCAGTTGGTTGAGCACGTAGGAGAAATCCTCGGCACCCATCACCGGGCTCGGTAGACGAACCGACTTGTCCGCGCCGACCAGGGCATCGGCAACCTCCAAGCCGAACGTGGAACTCGGTCCGTCGTTGACGGTGACGGGATAGCCGATCTTGACGCTGACGTCCGCTGACATGTCATGCGTCGAGGCGATGCCCTCCGCTACACGACGCAGCCCTTCGTGCACCTTCTTGCGTGTCGACTCGCTCACGGCGCGGATGGTGCCGTTGATGTACGCGGATTCAGGTATCACGTTGGATGTTGTGCCCGTGTGGATTTGGGTGACGGTGATGACCGTCGGATCGAACACCGGTATGCGCCGAGTGACGTGCATCTGGAGTGCCTGGACGATTTCGCAGGCAACTGGAATCGGATCGAGGGTCCGGAACGGTTCCGATGCGTGCCCGCCCCTGCCGGTGACGACGATCTCAAAGGTGTCCGACGACGCCATGATCGGACCGCCCTTGCTCGTGATCCAGCCTGCGGGTATCGCGGTGGTGATGTGGATTGCGTATGCCGCAGTGATGGGCGACGCCGTTCCATCCGCGAGTGGCGGCACCTCGAGGAGCCCCTCCTCGAGCATGAATTTGGCCCCGTGATGGCCCTCCTCGCCCGGTTGAAACATGAACAGCACGCGCCCCGGCAGATCGTCCTTGCGTTCGGACAGCAATCGCGCCGTGGTGGCGAGCATCGCGGTGTGGGTGTCGTGACCACAGGCGTGCATCATGTTGTCGCTGCGGGAGGAGAAGTCGAGTCCGGTGTCCTCGGGCATCGGAAGCGCGTCCATGTCGCCCCGCAACATCACGGTCGGGCCGGGCTTTCCGCCGGTGAGCAACGCTGCGATACCGCTGGTGGAGTTGTGCAGGGTGATGTCGAGTGGCAATCCGTCGAGGGATTCCAGCACTGCCTCGCGGGTCGTGGGTAGGTGGTTGCCCACCTCCGGCCACTCGTGGAGCCGACGTCGGAGAGCCACGGCACCGTCGTACAGGTCGTCAACGTGCGACGACAGTTGCTGTGCGGTGCCGTGAACATCGCGCGCCGCGAGCGTCTGTGGGTTCTCTGCCATGGACTCATCGTAGGTGGTGCCCTCACCCCTACGCTGGGGCTTCTCATGTCGTTGCTGGTCGTGGAGTTCACCGTCGAGCCTTTCGTCGAAGGACAACCAGGACCGCACGTCACCCAAGCAGTTGCGGCTGTGGAACACCACGGTGTGGCGGTCGATTTCGGACCGTTTGGTTCGACGTTCACCATCGATGAATCGGCGATGCCGACGGTCATCGGCGACATGATGCGCGCCGCGTATGCGAATGGTGCCACGTTCGTCAGCGTCAGTGTCGCGCGCACGCAGGACGCATGACCGCCCGTCACCCACTGCTCGACACGGTGCAACCGCTACTGAGTGCGCTCGGCGCGTCCCTCGTATCGGAGAGCGAAATGAGCAAGTCCGATGTGCCCTTGGTGTGGGAGGGTCACGTGGTGGCCGGCGTTCGGCTCCCCGCGCTACATGGTGCGATGGAGCGCCTGATCGAATCCGTGGAGAAGGAACTGGGCGGCAAACTGGCGTTGCTCTCGCGCGCAGAAAAGCAGCGGGCGATTCGGCTCCTTGATGAACGGGGGGCATTCATCCTGCGCCGAGCAGTGGAGGACGTTGCGGATGCGATGGGTGTCTCGCGTATCACCGTGTACAACTACCTGAATTCACTGCACAGATAATCGCCCCGCGGCGCGATGGCGCTCGGCTACAACTTGCGCAGGAACACGTCGGTGACGCGGTGGTCGTCGCCCTTTTCGATGACGAGCGATGCCCGACCCTTCGTCGGCGCGATGTTCTCGCGCAAGTTGCGACCATTGATGGTCTCCCAGATTTGATGTGCGAGTGCTTCCGCCTGCTGTTCGGTGAGGTCGGCGAAGTGGCGGAAGAAACTCTCGGGATCCTGGAAGACCGTTCGTCGCAACGCATGAAAGCGTTCCACGAACCATGACTCGACGAGCGCCTCTTGGGCGTCGAGGTAGATGGAGAAGTCGAAGTAGTCGCTCACGAATTCGTTCGCACGCGAATCGACCTGGAGCACGTTGAGTCCTTCGAGGATGAGGATGTCTGGCTGATGGACGATTTCGTAGCGGTCGGGGAGGACGTCGTAAATGATGTGGCTGT
>SXGU01290780.1_pt1 | contig 17459 bp, 12 predicted proteins | sample 3174531 | NCBI WGS metagenome assembly SXGU01 (sample SAMN11356863, study PRJNA531348) | freshwater metagenome | isolation source: freshwater sample F1-140 | place: China: Fuxian Lake, Yuxi | collected 2017-12-25 | reverse complement strand
GGCCGCGGCGATGATCGCGTCCGAACTCGGTTGCGGCTCGAACCGGGCGATGTTCTCCGCGACGGTGCCGTCCAGCAGGGCGACCTGCTGCGGCAGATAGCCCATGTGGCTGCCCAGCATCTCCGGGTCCCACTGATCGAGCGTCGCGCCGTCGATGCGCACGGTGCCGCGCGCCGGCAGCCACACGCCGGTGAGGCCGCGCACCAGCGACGACTTGCCGGATGCGCTCGGCCCGACGATGCCGAGCGCGTCGCCGGCGTTGAGCGTGAAGCTGACATCCTGAACGGCGACGCGCTGGCTGCCCGGCGGCACCATCGTCATGCGCTCGGCACGCACCTCCTTCACCGGGGGCGGCAGGATGGTGGTGACCCCTTGGTCGTCCGGTGTCTGGGCGAGCAGCAGATTAAGGCGCTTCCAGCCCTGACGCGCCGCGGTGAAGCCGCGCCATTGCGCGATCGCCTGATCGACCGGGGCAAGCGCGCGCGCGGCGATGATCGAACTGGCGAAGATCACGCCGGGCGTTGCCTCCTGACCTATCACCAGCAGCACGCCCACCGTCAGCACCATCGACTGGATGAACAGGCGGAAAACCTTGGAGATGCCGCCGAGCGCGCTGCTCGAATTGCTGAGGCCCTGCTGGGAAGCGAGGAAGGCGCGGTTCATCTGCTCCCAGCGATCACGGACGCGGCGCTGCATGCCGAGCGCGTGCACGATCTCGACGTGGCGCCGGTTCGATTCGGCCATGGCGTTGCGGGCGCCGCCGACGGTGGTGAGCCGCTGGGTCGGCGCGCGGCTCAGCCGGTCGGTGAGTACCGTCAGGATCACCAGCACGATGGCACCGATCAGCGCGGTGACGCCCAGCCAGACGTGGAGCAGGAACAGCACCGCGAGGAAGAACAGGATCCAGGGCAGATCGATCATCGCGCCCGGGCCGGGGCCGGACAGGAAGTTGCGCACCTGATCGAGATCGCGCATCGGCGTCAGCCCGTCGCCGGCGGTGCGGCCGCGCAGCGCCACCAACGCCACGCCCGACTGCACGCGCCCGGTGAGGCGCAGGTCGAGCGAGGCGCCGACATCCGACAGGATGCGCGCGCGGTAGACGTCGAAGATGCCCTGGAACACGTAAACGACGACGATCAGCATGAGCAGACCCACCAGGGTCGGGATGCTCTGGCTCGGCAGCACCGAATCGTAGAGCAGCATCATGTAGATGGAACCGCCCAGCAGCAGCACGTTAAGGACGGCGCTCAGCACGACGACGCCGATCAGCGCCGATTTCGATTTGGCGAGCGCGGCCGCCAGCTCCGAGCGTTCACCGCCCTCCAGTAACGACATCACCACCTTTGTCCCCGATCCCTCCGCGCACCCCCGGCGCGCCCTTGCGCACGCTCCCTAACATAGGCGCACGCCATCATCCATCCCGGCAAACCCGGACAGGAATATCGGCCGATAGCAGTTTCTTGCCGCTAACGCACTGATTATGTTCGAGTCGCCGAGCTGTGCGGATGCTGCTCGCGCGGCGCGCCGGCGCACGGAGAGCGCGCCGCGCACGGCACCCTTGTTCTTGCTTACCGGAAAAGTTACCATGTGTCGCCAAGAGTTCACGAGAGGCGAATACTTGTTTCGACTGCAACACCATGACGTCAAACACCGGTGACTGTCCGATTAACTGCAGTTAACCTCGCAGTCTTACTGCTCCTTCAGTCTTGCTCCGTAGCGTCCGGCTTATCGAAGCCAGAGCGTAAGGAAGCTGCAGTGAGCGTGAAGGAAGCATTTGTCGGAGCCGAGGGCTACGGATCGGACGCCATCGGCGGGCGCGGCGGGCAGATCGTCCACGTCACCAACCTCAACGATGCCGGCGAGGGCAGCCTGCGCTGGGCGCTGGAGCAGGTGCGCGGCCCGCGCACGGTGGTGTTCGACGTCAACGGCACGATCACGCTGAAGACGCAGGTGCTGATCGAGCACGGCAACGTCACCATAGCCGGCCAGACGGCGCCCGGCGGCGGCATCGTGATCGAGGGCTCGCGGCTGCGCATCGACGCCAGCGAGGTCATCGTCCGCGGGCTGCATTTTCGCCCGGGTGACGGCAATGTCGGCATGGCGCCGGACGACCGCGACGGCATGTTCATCGGATCGACCGACAATATCGTCCGCAACGTGATCGTCGATCACAACAGCTTCAGCTGGTCGGTCGACCAGAATATCGGCGCCAGCGGCCGGGTCGAGAACCTCACCATCTCCAACAACATCATCGCCCAGGGTCTGAGCGAGAGCATCCATTCCAAGGGCGAGCACAGCAAAGGAGCCGGCACCGGCCCGTGGACCACGGGCGACTGGAAGGCGAACAACCATATCAGCTTCATCAAGAACCTGATGGCCGACAATTCTACGCGCAATCCCGAGATCGGCTCCGGCGACGCGATCGAGATGATCAACAATTACATCTTCAATCCGGGTCGCGGCCAATATGCCACCTGGCTGGGCGGATCGAGCGACAACAAGCTGTCGCTGCGCGCCGACCTGATCGGCAACGTGTTCGAGGCCGGCCTCGATACGCAGGCCAAGACGATCGCGCCGGTCTACCTGTCCGGGCTCGGCACCGACAGCCGCCTCTATTTCGAGGACAATCTGGTGGTCGGCCGCGCCACGGACGGGCGCGGCAACATGGACCAGAAGCTCAGCTATTGGAGCGCCCTCGGCACCACCAAATATGTCGTTGGCAGCCGCACGGCGGGCAGCGACACCGAGATCCTCGATGCCAGCGACGTCGCCGCCTATGTGCTCGCCAATGTCGGCGCCGGCGGCGCCTATCGCGACGAGGTGGATGCGCGGATCATCGCCGGCGTCGCCAACAAGACCAGCCGCATCGTCGACAGCGTCGCCGAGGCCGGCGGTCCGGCGAAGAACCCGGCGGTGCGCGCCGCCACCGACACCGACAAGGACGGCATGCCCGATTGGTTCGAGGACCTGTACGGCTTCGCCGGCACGGTCGCCGACGACAAGGGCGACAAGGACGGCGACGGCTACACCAACGTCGAGGAATATCTGAACGCCTTTTATACCGGGTTCGATCTCGTCGCGGCCAAGAAGGTGACGGCGCAGGGGCTCGGCAGCGGCACGTCCCGCACGCTGACGTTGGGCACCGATGCGCTGGACACGGCGCGCGTCGTCAGCGGTTTCAACTCGGCCGCCGGCGACCGACTCGATCTTTCCGCGCTGACCGGAAGCGCGGGCAAGGCCGAGGTGGCGGTGGTCGCCGATCGCACGTTCGTGTCGGTCGATCAGGACGGCGCCGGCGCGGGTGCGGCGAAGCTGGTGGCGATCCTCGACGGCGTCCGGCTGACCGACGTCGCCGCGGTGGTCAAGGACGCGTCCTCCTCAACCGGTGGCGCGACCGGCACCACCTCGAGCGGCGGCGGTGGGAGCACCGGCAGCGGCTCGGGCGTCCAGTCCGGCTACATCCCGGAGCTCGGCATCACCCTGCCAAAGGGCGTCACTTATTCGAACGGTATGGGCTATGCGATCGTCAGCTACATCCTCAACCCCAAGATCGCCGACGTGACGCTGAGCGGCGAGTGGAGCCTCAACCTCACGGGGCATGCCGGCAACAACCGGCTGTTCGGCAATGTCGGCGCGAACATCCTGAAGGGCGAGGGCGGCGATGATCAGCTGTTCGGCGCGGCGGGCAACGATCAGCTGCTCGGCGGCGCCGGCCAGGACGCTCTCTCCGGCGGGGACGGCAACGACAAGCTGGACGGCGGCGACGGCGACGATTTGCTCGTCGACGACCAGGGCAATGACGAGCTGAAGGGCGGCGCCGGCGCCGACCAGCTCAGCTCCGGTGACGGCAACGACAGGCTCGACGGCGGCGCCGGCGTCGACCGTGCCGCCGGTGGCGCCGGCGACGATCTCTATTTCGTCGACGATAGCCGCGACACCATCGTCGAGCTCGCCGGCGAGGGCGTCGACCTCGTCAATTCGAGCGCGACCTTCACGCTCGCCGAAGAGGTCGAGCACCTGACGCTCACCGGCACAGCGGCGGTCGACGCGACTGGCAACAGCTATGCCAACAAGCTCACCGGCAACGCCGCCGCCAACCGCATCTCCGGCCTGGACGGCGACGACAAGATCACCGGCGGGGCCGGCGACGATCAGCTTAGCGGCGGCGCCGGCGCCGACCAGCTCGACGGAGGCATCGGCAACGATCGCCTGAGAGGCGGCGAGGGGGCTGACTATCTGGCTGGCGGCACCGGTGCCGACGTGTTCACCTTTGCGCGGGGCGACAGCGCGGCGGGAGCGATGGACCGGCTGGTCGATTTCCGCCGCAGCGAGGGCGACAAGGTCGATCTCGAGCCGGATGTCGCCGCAGCGGAGTTCGCGAGCGTCTGGCTCGGCACCAACAATTATGCGCTGGTGTCGGCCAAGGCCAAGGCGATGATGGCCGGCGGCGCCTATGATGCGGTGTTCGTGGCCGGCGCCAGCGACGGCTGGCTGTTCGTGAACTGCGACGCCAATGCCACGACCTTCGAGGACGTGGTGTGGCTGAAGGGCACGGGATCGACCACCTTGGCGGCGTTCAACAGCGCGCCGGGCCTCGATTACGGCTGCATCATCTGAAGCACCGGACGGTCGGGCGGGCTCAGGCCCCCCGGCCGAGCCGCTGGAACAAGGCTCGCCGCCACCGCCGCAACCAAGCGGGGGTGGCGGCGAGCAGCGCGTAGCGGGCCACGACTCGCAGGAAATCGCCGCGATCGCCACTATCGGCGGAATGGACGAGCCGGGCCGCGCAGGAATACATCAGCTGATGATAGCGCCGCGCGACGGTGATGCTGGTCTCGGGGTAGACGCGGCGCACCAGCGGCTCGGCAACGGCGGCGAAGCGCAGGCCGGCTCGGATCGCGGCGAGATAAAGCGCGTAATCCTGGGCGTGGCGGAAGGTCTCGTCATAGCCGCCCAGCGCCACCACCTTTTCCCGTCGGAACGCCAGCGAGGCGTGGACGAGGACGTTGCGGCCGAGCAGCGCCTGCTTGATGGCGGCATCGGCGGTGGGCTGGCGGATCAGCCACGGCTCGGCACCGGGCACGTCGCGGACGCCCTCCGCCCAGGCGCTGACGAGATCGGCACCGTCGGTTTCGAACAGTTCGAGCTGGCGTGCGAACCGCTCGGGCGCGCTGCGGTCGTCGTCGTCGGTGCGGAAGACGATGTCGCCGGAGGCGGCCTGGAGACCGCGGTTGAGCGAGGCGGTGAGACCGAGATTGGCCTCGTTGAACAGCAAGCGGAGCTGGGGATGGGCGGCGCGCAAGGCGGCCTGCTCGGCCGCGTCGGTCGGTCGGTCGATCACCACGATGATCTCGTCGGCCGGGCGGCTCTGGGCGAGCAGATCGGGGACGAAGCGGTCCCAGCCCGGCTCGCCGAGCGTCGCCATCAGCACGGAGGTCCGCATGCGGCTCGTCACGTCGTCCGCGGCTGCCGATCGGAGCGGCGCCAGCTTTTGCGCCGTGCGGAGCCGGCTGCGGCAGGGACCGGCGCCGTGCCGATGCGGCGCAGCGCCGGGTAGAAGAGCGGCAGCACGTACCAGATCAGGAAGTCGCCCAGGAACGGCCCGGCATTGTGAAAGGCGATGTGCGCGACATAAGGCACGAAGGCGAGCAGCGCCCACCAGGTCCGCCGCTCGCGCGGGATCGCAAGGAAGGCGAGCAGGACGAAGCCGATGCCATACTGAGTCAGCATCAGCAGGAAGTAATTGTGCAGCGTGTAGTGCCGGATGACGAGCGGGTTTTCCATGTACCGCACGAGATCGGAATAGCCGGCCGCATAGTTCATGCTGCTGGCGACCACGCCATAGCCGAGCGGCCGATCGAGGAAGAGCTGCCAGCCGTAGCGGAACAAGGTCGGCCGACCCTCGGCCGAGCTGTCGTTGGTATCGGCGACGCGCAAACCGGCATCCTCCAGATAGGCGAGGATGCCGGCGGCCATGGTGCCGAGCAGCAGCATCAGCGGCAGCGCCACCGCGAACACCCGCGGCGCCGCGATCGCACTGTAGATCAGGAAGAACAGGGCGAAGCCGAGCAAGGGAGACCGGTTGCCGGCCGTCACGGCGACCAACGCGCAGAAGGCGAGCATCAGCATCAGCTGCGTGTCGATGCGGCGCAGGATCGCGCCTTCGGTGACCCACAGGCGATAGGCGAAGAAACCGGCAAAGGCGACGCAGGCCTGGGTGCCCAGGATCACCGGATTGAAGGCGAGGCCGAGCGCGCGCCAGCGATCGAGGTAGAAGCTCTGGGTGATCGGCGGATCGTTCGACAGCCGGCCGATGAAGGCGCGCATGCCCCATGCGAAATCAAGGCCGAGGAATTGGAAGATGCTGGTCAGCGCGGAGAGCGTGAAGGAGCCGAGGAAGATCAGCATGACCAGGCGCGGGCTCGTCAGCCGCCAGGCCACGCCGACCAGGATGAGGGTGAGCGCCGCCTGGACGTGCGCCTCGATGACCAGCTGGAAGACCGCCGCCGGCGGATTGCGCGCGACGAAGCTGACGGCGAGCCCGAGCAGCAGGAAGAGCAGGATCATCAGCAGCGGCCGCTTCAGCTCCGCCGCCGCGTCGACCACCAGGCCGGGCCGCACCAGCAGCACCAAAGCGACGCCGAGCGGCACCGTGAAGGTGCGGAACGGCAGCCCCGCGACGCCGAGCTTCACGGCGTTCATGGCGGTGAACAGCGATACCGCCATCAGCGCCAGCACGGCCCATGCAAGCGCGCGATCGCCCGCCGGCGCCTCGCGCACGCGCCGCCATTGAGAGCCCGTCACAGCCATGAGCCGCCTTTCGCACAGCGGCCGGACGGCGAAAAGCCGCTCATGCGGCGGCGCGCCGCCCCGCGCGACGGCGCTGCCAGCGCAGCAGCGCCACCGCAGCGCCGTGACGCAGCGGGTAGAAGCAGGCGAACAGCACCAGGCCGATCTGGACCGGCATCTGCGCGGCAATCGCGAACAGCGCGAGGCACGGCAGGCTGCTCAGGGTCGCGCCCCAGAAGACGTGACGCGAATCGGTGTCCTTGTTGATCGCATAGGCCTGGCTGTAGACCCCGTCGACGATCGCCACGCCGTAGGACAGGAACAGCACCGTCGCGACCCACTCCGTGCCGCGGAACGGCGCCAGAGCGGGGAACAGCTGGATGGCGCCGGCATAAGCCGCGGCCAGCAATGCGCCGACACCCGTGAACACCAGGAACATGAGGCGCAGCAGCCGCGCTGGCGGCATGCGGCTGACGAAGTGGCGGTAGTAGACGTAGAGGCTGGGCTTGACCGCGTTGAACAGCAGCCGGCCGCTCGAAAAGCCGAGCGTGTAGATGCCGAGCGCTTCGAGCCCGAAGATCCAGCCGACCAGCAGCTTGTCGACCTGCTCGATCAGGCCGGGCAGCAGGCCGAAGCTGAGCCAGGCGCTTTCGCGCACCTCCGGCCGACGGGCATTGGCCAGCGGGTTGAGCAGCGTGCGGTCGAAGGCGAGCCCGCGCCCGGCGACGCTCCAGAAGATGATCAGGTTCAGGACGGCCATGGCGGTGAGCTGGATCGCGAGCGACCAGGCCACCGAGCGCGTGAGCTCGAACGCGACGATGAAGGCGAGCAGCGTCGCCGTCCACTTGACGAGCGTGGCGGCGAGCAGGGCGCCGAACCGCTGCTCGGACTGGAGGTGGGCTTTGAACAGCTCGGTCGGGTAGTAGAACAGGCTGACGCCGGCGATGACGATGATGACCGGCGGCAGCCACGGCAGATCGAGCGCGCCGAGCACGCCATAGGCCGCGAGCAGCAGCAGCACCGTCAGCAAGGTCACCTGCGCGGAGGCGAGGACGAGCGCGCCCATCTGGTCGCGGCGGCCGAGCGTGTTGGCGCGCACGTAGACGTTCGACGCCTCCTGCAGCGCGAACAGGCCGCAGATCGCGAAATAAGAGAAGAGCAGGCGATACTCGCCGGCCGCTTCGAGCCCGGCGACATAGGTGAGGTAGACGATCGCGACGTAATTGATGAGGCCGGGAAGCGACGAGCTCAGGATCGCCAGCGGCCCGTTCCGGAGGAAATAGCCGAGCCGCCCGCGCCAGGCGGGGGCGGGCCGCTCGGTGACGGGCGCCTCGCTGTTCATCGAGGGGGCGCGATCAGCCTCGCTCGGCGGCGAGCGCGCGCGGCGACGGCGTCGGCGCCGGCCCGGGCTGACCGTCGAGCCTGACGCGGTCGAGCCCGACGAGCGCGAACAGCCGCAGGAGCCAGCGGGTCACGGGGCGCCGGAAGCGCCACTCGGCGAGCCACGATCCCACCACCGCGATCCCCAGCACGGCGCAAGTGCCGGCGACGATGGCCAGATCGATGCCGAGCGCCGGCGTCCACATCGCGATGAGGGTGAGGCCGATCATCTGGTGGAACAGGTAGATCGAGAAGCTGTATTTGCCCCACCAGTAGAAGATCGCGCCGCCCAGCAGCGCATGGTCGATCGCCAGTACCGCCGTCAGGCAGAACAGGAACACGAGCGTGCGATAGACATCAAGGCCCGGATTGGCGGCGATTGCGATGACGCACTGGATGAGCACGAGCAACAGGCAGGCATTGAACAGGCCACCATACATGTTGCGCTGCAGGAGCATCCCGATCGCGAAGAAGGGCAGGTACTGGGCGATGAGGAAGCCGTGGAGCAGCTTGTTGGCGAACACGTGATCGCCCGCGCCCGCGAACAGGTACAAAGCGAACTCGAGGCCGCCCAGCGCCACAGTGGCGATCGCGAAGTTGCGAACGTTGTTGCGGCCGAACAAGGCGGTGAAGATGCCGATGAACAGGTAGAATTTGATCTCCACCAGGATCGACCAGAACACCCCGTCGACCCAGCGGAAGCCGAGCTGCGGCAGGAAGAACAGGGTGGCGATGAGATCGGCCACGGTGACGACCTGGGTGTTGAACGTGCGCTCGCCCTCGCCGGGCAGCACCCGCGGCGGCTCGAACAGCTGCATGAAGGCGAAGATGACGAGCGACGCGAGAATGAACAAAGGCCATAGACGCGACAGGCGCTTGGCGTAGAACTCGCCGAGGCTGCGGCTCGCGCCCACCGTCATCGAGATGAGATGGCCCGAGATGACGAAGAAGATGTAGACGCCGAGCTTGCCCGAATAGAATTGGATGGACGGCGGCACGGCCGAACCCAATGCCGCCGGATCGACGCGGTTGGTATAATGAAAGGCGAGCACCAGGAAGATCGACAGGCCGCGCCAGGTCTCGATGAAGCGGTCCCTGGTGGCGGATTCGACGCCGCCGGCGGCGATCACGCCGACCTGATCGGGGGCGCCGCTCACGCCGCCAGCTCCGCATGCGCCGGCTCCAGGTAACGGACCTGGGTGTTGAGGCTGCCGACGTCGAGCACGCGGCCGCGGACCTCGCCGGCCAGCTCATAGGCTATCACCGTCGCGGTCGGGCCGGCCTGCAGGAACAGGTCGTCGAAATCGCGGCGCCGGATCTCGGCAAGGATCCCGTGGTAATGATCGAACGCGTCCTCGCGCGGGATCGCGAGGAACTCGCCGGCGGCAAGGCCAAGCCGTTCCAGCCGCGGCAGCTCGTCGCGGAACGACGCGCCGCCGAGCGGGTCCTCGGGTCCGACGAACAGGATGCGGCGGCCGGCGAACAAAGCGCGGAACAGGTCCAGCACCTCGTCCATGCGGCCGGCGCGATATTCATCGACGTAGCAGCCGAGATAGAAGACGCTGGTATCCCCGAATGCCGGCTGGCAGGTGTCGCGGCGGATGCGCGACCAGTAGCGGCGGTACATCAGCATGTCGCGCGGCCGCCACAGCACGCCGACGTCGCCCGGATCGCGGACGGAGCGCTTGAACGCATAGGGCTTGGGATAACGCTCGTAGCGAGCGACCCAGTCGACCAGCAGATGGTCGTGATAATAATGGTTGAAGCAGGGGAGCACCCCCGGCTTCGGCTCGAACAGAGCGCGCTCCAGCCGCTCGCGCAGCGCCGGGGCCGCGCGCTGGAACAGCAGCGGCTTGTCGGAATAAGCCATGCGGCACTCGCCGTCGCCGAAGCGGGCGAGGCTGGCGTGATCGCGGACGACGCGGCGCAGCGTCTCCAGGCAGGAGAGCCGATCGGGAGACGTGCGCGTCATCGCGGGGAACGGGCTCAGTGGCGGGCCGTGCGCGGGCTGCCGCGCAGCAGGCGGCGCAGCCGCACCTTGCCGCCTTCGATCAGCGACAGCAGCGAGCGCGGGACCGACCGCTCCGCCGGCGCGAAGATGAAGTCGCTTCCGAGGAGCTCGGCCGCCTGGCGATAGTTGCAGCCTTCGAGAAACGCCACGACGTCCGCGTCAGAGCCGCCATAAGCCTCGGAGAAGCCCCGGATCTCCAGCTGGATGATCGGGCGGCAGCGCATGATCGTCTCACGCGCGCCCTTGAGTGCGTTCAGTTCGAAGCCCTCCACGTCGAGCTGGATGAGATCAACATCGTCGAAGCCGAATTCATCGAGCACCAGCACCTGCGTTCCTTCGCCCTCGGCGAGGTGGTGGGAGGCGAGGCTCTCGCGGACGATGCGGGCGGTGCCGCGCTCGGCGCCCAAGGCGGCGTGATGGACCTCGATATTGGAAGTGTCGGCCACATTTCGGACCAGGCACGCATGAGTAACGGGCTCAGGCTCGAACGTCGTCACGCGATCGAAGCGCTGCGCGATGCGCCGCGGCCACAGCCCGATATTGCCGCCAGCCTGCACCGCGCGGCGCCGGCTCCCGCACATGGAGATCGCCAGATCGATGCCTTTCACGTGCTTGAAGGCATGGGCGACGGCGGTCGGCTTGATGTCGCGCGGCCAATGGAGTCCGTGCGACTGGAACGTCGGCGATTGGAGGCTGGCGTCGTCCGTCATTCTCGTCCCCGCTGCGCCCGGCCCCGTGACCGGCGACGCCCGCGCGGCGCGGCGCCCGCCGGCCTTTGCCCGCGCCGGGCACGGCCGCTGTAGCCGCGACGCCGTTTACACGCCATGAAGAAAGGGCGCCCGATCGCTCGGACGCCCTTTCCTGACTACACGTACTTCGTTCAGGAGGCGACCATGCCGCCGATCGGCGTACCGTCGACCAGGATCTGGTTCGACTGAACGTTGATGCCGTCGATGAACGCGATCAGGATCGCGTCCGCACCACCGGCCCCATCATCGTCATAGTAGAGCGCGTCCCGGGCTTCATCGAAAATGAACTGCGGACCCAAGCCCTGCGCCGCATTGGCGGCCGTGACCTGGTTTCCCAGCGTGAAGGTGGAATTGGGATCGTAGCCATCGGCCGACTGAAACAACAGCGTATCACCCGACTCGAAGCTGCGGATGCGGTCGACTCCGTTGGCGGCCCCCGCCGCCTCGAAGCGGAAGCTGTCGCCGCCGGTGCCGCCGCGCAGGTCGTCATCGCCGGCCCGTCCGCGAATGAAATCGCCGCCGCCCCGCGCGGTAATCACGTTGGCGCCGGAATCCCCGAGCAGGGTGTCGGCGAAATCGGTGCCCTCGATGTTCTCGATCTCACGAATGCCGTCGACGCCGCCGGCACCGGTGTCCTGGGCGCGATTCTTGATCGACAGGTCGACGGTCACGCCAGCATTGGAGAAGCGGTAGCTGATGGTGTCGCTGCCGGTGCCGCCGACGATCAAATCGTCGCCCTCGCCGGCGAAGATGAAGTCGTCGCCGCCATAGCCATAGACCGTGTCGTTGCCGCCGCGGCCGTCCAGCACGTTGTTGTTCGAATTGCCCTGGATGGAGTTGTTCAGTTCGTTACCCACGCCGCGGGTGGCGGCCGTGCCCTCGCGCAGCTTCAGGATCTCCAGGTTCGCGCCGAGTGTGTACTCGAAGATGGAGGAGGAGACGGTGTCCATGCCCTCATTGGCGCCCTCGAAGACGCTGTCGAGATTGTCTTCGATGAAGTAGGTATCGTCGCCCTCGCCGCCATACAGGTCATCCTGGCCAGTGCCGCCCTGCAGCGCGTCGTTGCCTTCGCCGCCATAGAGATCGTCATTGCCCGCGCCGCCACGCAGCGAATCGTTGCCGTCGCCGCCATTCTGCACGTCGTCGCCGGTCGTGCCGTAGATGACGTCGTTGCCCGAAGTGCCGTTCTGCTCTGCCATGTTGGTCCCTTTCCGATAGCCCCACACCTGTCGCGCCGGCATGTTGCTTGCCGCCACGGCCGGATCTTCATTCGTTGACGCAGTCATCGTGCGTCCGCACGCGTCTGCCCGCTCGACCGAAACTGAAGATACGTTCGTTCCGTCAATCAATGTAAACAAGCTGTTAGTCAAGCCGATTCAAGGGAAACGCGGCTGCCGAGCGCAGCCCCGGCGGCCCCGTTTTCAGCGGTTTTGCGGGCCTTCTGGGCGGGCTAAGCCGCTGACAGCAAAATGTTTCTGGTGCACCGCAGCATGAAATCCGCTGCCGGCCACTGTCTCACCTTAGAACAGGGCATTAACCTTGATCGGCAAGGTCTCTCAGCCGGCCCGTGACTCGAGTCCCGCAGCGGGCAGCGCAAGGTAAGCCAGGCGCCGCACCTCGCGGCGGCCGCGCACGACGGTGTCGAGGATGAGGCCGCAAAAGCCGTTCAGGAAGGCGAGTATGACGAGGCCGGTGGCGAGCACGGCGGTGGGCAGGCGCGGCACCAGCCCAGTTTCGACGTAGGTGACCGCCAGCGGCGCCGCGAGCACGATCGCGAGCGCCAGCATGAAGGCGGCGATCGCACCGAAGAACAGCATCGGCCGCTCGATCCGGAACAGGATCAGGATCGTCTTGAGAATCCGCCAGCCGTCGCGATAGGTCGACAGCTTCGAGGCGGAGCCCTCCGGCCGGGCCGCATACCGCGTGACGACCTCGCCGACCGGCATCTTCAGCTCGAGCGCGTGGACGGTGATTTCCGTTTCAATCTCGAAGCCGGTCGAGAGCACGGGGAAGCTCTTCACAAAGCGCCGCGAGACGACGCGGTAACCGGACAGAATGTCGTTAAAGGTGCGGCCGAAGATGCGGCCCAGGATGCCGGTCAGCATCGCGTTGCCAAAGCGGTGGCCGCGCCGATAGGCTTCCTGCACCTCCGATTCGCGTGCGCCCACCACCATGTCGAGCTGCTCGTCGAGGAGCTGGCGGATCAGGACGGGCGCGGCCGCGGCATCGTAGGTGGCATCGCCATCCGCCATCGCGTAGATGTCGGCCTCGATATCCGCGGACATCCGCCGGACGACGTGGCCTTTGCCCTGCATGCGTTCGATCCGCACCTCGGCGCCAGCGGCGCGCGCGACCTCGGCCGTGCGGTCCTTGCTGTTGTTGTCATAGACGTAGATGCGCGCGTCCGGCAGCGCGTCGCGAAAGCCGCGCACGGTCAAGCCGATCGCCGCCTCCTCGTTGTAGCAGGGCAGGATCACCGCGACCCGCGGCGCCTCAGAACGTTCCGCGATCACCGTGCTGCCGATTGCCACCTCGCTCAACATGCTAATCCCCCAGAAACTGGCACTTTCGGCTGCGGCGGGTTGCGGCGCTCCGCTGCCGCTTGTCAATTGCGGCATGTCGATTGACGCCTAACCGCAGGTGGTTAACAAGCCGCCCGTGGGGGAAACACGCACGTCCAAGCTCGTCAACTGGCTCGTGCTCGCGCTGCTGGGCACGGCCGCGCTGCTGCGGCTCGGCTGGGCCTATGCAAGCGCGTCCGGCACCGGCGGAGAGGCGCGCAACGTCGCGCTGGCGATCGCGAGCGGCCGCGGCATCGCCGACGCTTATGCTGTGGGGCAGGGACCGACCGCGCACCTGTCGCCGATCAGCCCGGGCATCGCGGGTCTCACCTACCGCCTGCTCGGCATCGAGAGCGTGCCGGCCGAGATCCTGCTGACGCTCTACACGGTGGCGCTGGCGCTCATTTCCTATTGGCTGCTGTTCCGGACCTTTGGCCGGCTCGGCATGCCGCTGGCGGCGCGGCTCTGGGCGCTCGGCTTCCTGTGCGTGGCGCCGACCTATATTGGGCAGGAATCCAAGGATTTCAAAATCTGGGACGGTGGCTTGGCGGCGGCGCTGCTGGCTTTGTTCCTCGATCGGCTAACGGCGGCGAATGCGAAGGAGCGGATCGGCACTGGCGATCTCGCGCTGCTCGCGATCATCCTGGCGGTTCTGTTCTTCGTCAGCCCCAATCTCGGGCTCGGCGGCTACCTCGCGGCGCTGATCGTCGCGTGGCGGAGGCTGGACTGGGGGCGCTTCTTCGGCGCCGGCGCGCTGGCTGCGCTTGCGCTCGCCGCAGTGCTGACGCCGTGGGTGATCCGCAACGATCGCGTGATGGGCGAGCCGATCGTGCTCCGCAGCAATGCCGGGCTGGAGCTCGCCCTCGCCAACCACCCGGATGCGCTCAGCGGGGGTGATCCGCGAGAAGTGTTCCTTGATCGCATCCGCGCCATCCACCCACTGCAGGGGGAGGATGCTTATGCGCGAATGGTCGCGGCCGGCGGCGAGGTGGCCTATGCGCGCGCGCTCGGAGACGAGGCCAAGGCGTGGATGGCAGCGCATCCGGGCGACGCCGCGCGCCTGGCGGTGCGCCATGTGCGTCAGATCTTCTGGCCGGATCAGTGGCAGTTCGCGGCGTTCCGCAGGGGCTCCGCTGTTGGACTGCGCACGCTCCTCGCCGGGCTTGTCGGTACGCTCGGCTTGGCGGGGCTGCTGTGGCGATGGTGGCGGCGCGACTGGGGCTGGCTGCCAGTGGCGGCCGTGGTGCTGGTCGCGGCCTTGAGCTACGCGCCATTCCAGCCGATCAATCGCTACACTTACCTGTTCTACGCGCCGTTGGCTTATTGCGCGTTCGACCTCCTCTTCGCCGCCGCCCGGGCGCTGCTCGGACGGCGGGAGAGATCCGTGGCTGCTTAGAGGACGATGATGTCGCCCTGCGCGAACGGGATGGCGCCGAAGCCGGCGATCAGCGAGGCTGCCTGCGAACCCGATCCGTCGCCGTCCCAGTAAAGGTTGCCGTAGAAGTCGTAGATGAACTGGCCGTGTTCGGCGGTGGTGGCCAGGTTGTGGGTGCCGTCGCGCGCCACGATCCCGCTGGTGATGACGAGATATTCGGCCGGCAGCGCCCCCGGCGTCAGGCCGAACACCGAGCCGACCACGCCGATCTTGTCCTCACCGGACTTGAAGTCGTTGATCTTGTCCCAGTCGTTGGCGCCGATCACGTCGAACACGAAAGTGTCGCTGCCGGCGCCGCCGAACAAGGTATCGTTGCCGCCTTTGCCGTTGAGAATGTTGTTGTTGGCGTTACCGGCAATCAGGTTCTTGGTGGCGTTGCCGGTGCCGCGAATGGCGGCGTTGAACAAGCTGAGATTCTCGACATTGGCGCCGAGCGTCCAGTCGACGGACGCAAGGACCAGGTCGGCACCCTGATCGGCCGCTTCGATCACCTGATCGCCGATGTTATCGACCGAGTAGATGTCGTTGCCGAGTCCGCCCTTCATGATGTCGCGCCCGAGACCGCCGGTGAGGCGATTGTTGCCGGCATCGCCGATCAGGCAATCGTTGAACCGCGACCCGATGATGTTCTCGAAACCAGACAATTTGTCGAACAGGCCGCCGCCCGTCCACTGCCAGCCGGTGAGGCGCAGATCGACCGTCACGCCCGCGCAGGCATTCTCGTAGGACACGGTATCGACGCCCTCGCCGCCGTCCAGCTTGTCGAACAGGCCCCCGCCCAGAATCTTGTCATTGCCGCCGAGACCGCTCAGCACTGAGAACAGGCTGGTGCTCGTCAGCGTGTCGTTGCCGACCGTGCCGAACTGCTCACCGTAAAGGCTGTCGATCTCCAGGCAGCCAGTGAAACAGAAAGTCATCGTCAAATCTCCCCACCCATGCGACTCAATGGTAACGTCGCTGTAAGGATGAGGGCGATTTACGCGCAACGGAACAAGTGTCTCGCTTTCGGACGTCCCGTTTTTGCACGAACTGTGCTTGGATCCGGTCGTGCGACGTCTCAGTCGCCGCTGTTATTCTGCTGATGTAGCACGAGTTTTGTCGAGGAACTCTGCGCGAACGCGGCCGCTATGCGCGAATTCCTCACGCACCGTGGATGGTGGCAGCGCGTTCTCCGCGACAATCACTGGCGCGGCGGCCGCCGTTGGAAGCGGCTCGGCCAGCTCGGCAAAGGCCAGGGCTGGCGCGGCAAGCTTGGGCGACGATGCCCGGGCCGCGAGCGGCTCGGCGCCGCGATAGACCTGTGCAAAGGTGCGTGCGGCGCCGAGGGTGCCCGGCATGCGATAGAAGATATGCGCGCCGAGCACGGCCACCTTGGCAAGCCGCGGTGCCCACACCGGCAGCACCGCATTGGTGTGGTAGTGGGTGGCGAGGCCAACCGGCCCGAACACGCGGCCCGCCAGCGCGTCGGCGGCGATCCGCCGCGCGCGCGTCCAGCCCGCCACGGACGGCCGGCGCGCGAGCGCTCCGTCGCAGGTGAAGCTGAACTGGCAGCCGGTGGTGCGCTCGGAACCCTGGTAGACGACGCCGCAGACGCTGGCCGGGTAGGACGGATGGCGGACCCGGTTCAGGACCACCTGCGCGACGGCGCGCTGGCCGTCGTCGCTCTCCGAGGCCGCCTCGTAGTAGATCGCGGTGGCGAGGCAATCGAGCGAGCGCTGCTCGTCCAGTGCGGTGCCTGCCAGCCGGAAGGCGGAAGCGGCGGGGCCGGTCTCCGGGGCGAGCGGCAGCGCGGCGTTGCGGGCGGCGGCCTCTGCGGGGGCGAGCGGCAGCAGCTCTGCGGGCGACGTCGCGACCAGAGGCAGTGCAGGCGCGGGCGGGGCGATCGGCGCGGAGGACAGGGCGGCGACCTTCCCGACCGTCGCCGGCACGCACGATGCAGCAGACAGCAGCGCGGCGATCGCGCCGCACGGCGGTGCCGCTCTGCTAACCCAGGCGAGCGCACGAATGTAGCGGGCTGCGCTGAACATCGGGTGTCAGTTCCTCCGGCAGCCGCGCATGCCCGATCGCCGCGCGCGAGTCTGCGGGCGCTTCGGGGCTGTGCCGCTCTGGCACGGCCGGGTTCAGAAACCTTGAACGGCCGCCGCGCGGCGTTCGTCGGCGGGGCTTCGCGGTTCGTCGGATCATTGCGGGCTTTGCCGAACGGCGCTCCCGAATCATCGAAGCCCGCGCGCCGGGGTGCGGGAGCGCGGCTATCGAGACGGCGTCGGCAGGAGCGATGCCGGCGACCGCCCCTCACCGGCCCAGCGCTCCTGCCGTCCCCTGACCCTCGCACCGGAAGGACCAGTCCGATGTTCGCCAAGACCCTCCTCTTCGTCGCCGCTCTGGCAGGCACCGCCGCCTCCACCACCCTTGTTTCCGAAGCAGCCTCCGCTGCGCAGGCGGAGACCGTGTCCGTCGCGATCAGCTACGGCGACCTCAACCTCGCCAGCGCCGCGGGGCGCGCCACACTCGACGGGCGCATTCGCAACGCGGTG
>SXGU01489201.1_pt1 | contig 17463 bp, 16 predicted proteins | sample 3174531 | NCBI WGS metagenome assembly SXGU01 (sample SAMN11356863, study PRJNA531348) | freshwater metagenome | isolation source: freshwater sample F1-140 | place: China: Fuxian Lake, Yuxi | collected 2017-12-25 | reverse complement strand
CGTCGTTGGTGATCGTCGGCGCGCCCCACTTCTTGGAGAGCACCACGTTGCGACCCTTGGGGCCGAGCGTCACCCGGACGGCGTCGGCCAACTGGTTCATGCCGGCCTCGAGCTTGCGGCGGGCGTCGTCGTCGAACTGGATCGTCTTGGCCATGGGGTCCTCCGTGGGGGTCGGCTCCGGTTCCGCTGCACCGGTGCCCATCCGGAGGGCGATCTGGTCGACCCGGATTGGCACTCACGCACAGCGAGTGCCAACAACTTAGCAGTCCATGTGCGAGAGTGCTAACCGCCGGCGACGGCCGGGATGATCGAGATCTCGCCACCCTCGGGGACCGCCGTGCCGGTGCCGTCCAGGTACCGGACGTCGTCGTCGGCGACGAACACGTTCACGAAGCGCCGCAGGTTGCCCTCGTCGTCGAACAGCCGCTCCGCGAACCCCGGGTGAGCGGACTCCAGCGCCGTCAGCGCCTCGGCCACCGTGGCCCCCTCGACCTGGACCTCGGACTCGCCGCCCGTGAGCGTCCGGAGGGTGGTGGGGATCCTGATCGTGACCATGGGGACTCCGTCCTGTCGTGGCGCACCGGGGTGGCCGACTCCGTTCCGATCGGGGCGACCGGCGGCGAGAGGCTACAACGCTGTCCCCCGACGGTGGATTCCGGGCAGGCTGGTGGGGTGCACACCCCGGTCGACCCGTCCCAGGCCATCACCACCCCGTTGAGCGTCGTGATCCCGGCCCGCAACGAGGCGGCCACGATCGCCGGGGTCGTGGCCCACGCACGCCAGTCCGGGGCCGGGCAGGTCCTGGTCGTCGACGGGGACTCGACCGACGCCACGGCCGCCGAGGCCACCCGCGCCGGTGCGGACGTCGTGCGACCCGGGGACCTGTTCCCCGAGCTCGGGCCCGTGCTCGGCAAGGGCGACGCACTCTGGCGGGCGCTCCCGCTGACGACCGGGACCACCGTGGCGTTCCTCGACGCTGACCTCACGGTGCTCGACGACCTGCTCCCCCGCCTGCTCGCACCTCTGGAGCAGCCGGGAGTCGTGCTCGCCAAGGCCGACATCCGACGGCTCGACGAGCACGGTCAGCGTCGCTTCGGGCGGGTCTCGCAGTTCACGGCCCGACCGCTGCTGTCCTTGCTGTTCCCCGAGCTCGACCACATCACCGAGCCGCTGTCCGGGCAGGTGGCGGCGGACCGCGACCTGCTCATGTGCCTGCCGTTCGAACCCGACTACGGCCTCGAGGTCGGGATGCTGCTCGACGTCGTCGCCGAGCACGGCGTCGACGCGATCGCGCACCCCGACTGTGGTCGGCTGCTGCACGGCGAGCAGTCGGACACCGACCTCGCCGACATGGCGACGGTCGTCGCCGGCGCGATCCTCCGACGTGCCGGGCTCGCCGCGGGTGCTTCCCGGATCAGGCCGCCCCACGTCACCGCGGTGACGTGACCGGCCGCACGGGCGCTCAACCGGCGGGTCGGCGGTGTCGGAGGTGGACCGGCAGCGACAGGTCCGCTGGCACCTCGACGTCGCCGGCGATCACCGCCCGCATGACGTAGAAGTCGCGCACGGTCCGGGGTTCGTGCACCCGGATCACGTCGTCGGCACGCAGGTCGAGGGCGGCGAGCACGCCGTCCAGACCGGCGGCCCGCTCCGACGGCGGCCGTCGCAGGGTCGCGCCGATCACGTCCTTGCGCGACAGCGCCAGGAGCAGTGGGCGGCCGAGGGAACGGAACGCCTCCAACGCCCGCAGGACCGCCACCGTCTGCGCCGGTGACTTGCCCAGGTCGGGGCCCGGGTCGACGAGCACCTGCGACTCCGAGACCCCGGCGTCGACGAGCCGCTCGATGCGCTCGCGGAGCGAGGCCAGGCCGTCGGCGACCGGGTCGGTGGCCAGCTCGTCGGCCTGCAGGCGGACCTTGGGGCGGGCCCGGTTGTAGGTCACGACCACCTGGACGCCCGAGTCCCGGACGACCGCCAGCAGGTCAGGGTCGCGCAGTCCCGACGGGTCGTTGACGATCGTCGCCCCCGCCGCCACAGCGGCCGCGGCCACGGGCGCTCGGTAGGTGTCGACCGACAGGTCCGGGCCGGCGGCGCCGAACGCCTCCCGCAGCGCCCGCACGAGCGGCACCGACCGTTCGAGTTCGACCTCGACGGCGAGTTCCGGCTCGTCGGTGCGCAGCGACTGCCCGCCGACGTCCAGGACGCTGGCCCCGCCGTCCACGTGGTCCCGGGCCACCTCGACCACCGACGCGGCGTCGACGACACCGCCCGAGAACGACTCCGGGGAGGCGTTCATCACCGCCATCAGTCGGGGCATCGGCACCTCGCCGAGCACCGCAGGCGCCCGATCATCCTCCACCAGACCCAACCTCCACTACTCGAGAACCAGCGCGTCCAGCACGACCGCTTCCAGACAACCTGCGGCGTCGGCCAGCGCCCGGTCGACCCCGAATCGGGCGGCGAGCGAGACCACCGGGACCGGCGAGTCGACCTCGTCGGCATCGCCGACGACCGCCACGCACCGCACGCCGGCCTCGACGGCCAGCTCGGCCACACCACCGACGACCTTGCCGGAGAACGACTCGGCGTCCAGGTGGCCCTCGCCGGTGAGCACCAGGTCCGCATCCTCGAGCTCGTCGGCCAGACCGACGGCGTCGGCGACCAGTTCGACACCGGGAACCAACTCGGCACCGACGCAGGCCAGTCCGCCGGCCAGCCCCCCGGCAGCACCGCTGCCCTCCAGGTCGGCGACATCGACGTCGTAGTCGTCCCGGTAGACCTGCACCAGCGCCTCGAGCCGCCGGGTCAGGAGCTCGACCTGCGCCGGGCCGGCGCCCTTCTGGGGGGCGAACACCCGGGCGGCGTCGACGAAGGTCGTCGACACGTCGCAGGCGACCCGGAGCCGGACGCCGCGCAGTCGGGCGACAGGGTGCAGCGCCCGCAGCGCGCCGAGACCCCCGTCGGTCGTGGCCGAGCCTCCGACGCAGACGAGCACCTCGCGGGCGCCCGCCTCGATCGCCGCCGCGATCAGCTCGCCGGTGCCGTACGTGGATGCGGCCACCGGGTCCGGTGCGTCCCCGACCAGTGCCAGGCCCGAGGCCTGCGCCATCTCGATCACGGCCCGGCGTGAGGACAGCCGCCACCCGGCCTCGACGGGGTCGCCCACCGGGTTCGAGACCATCGTCCGACGGTTGGGTCCCCCGAGCACGTCGAGGGTCCCCTCACCGCCGTCGGCCATGGGCACCTCGACGACCTCGTGGCCGGCGGCCCGCAGCGGCCCGGCGAGCGCGGCCGCTGCGGCGCGCGCGTCGAGCGTGCCCCGGAACTTGTCGGGCGCCACCACGATCCGCACCGGCGCAGCGTAGGGCCGGACCGCCCGGCCCGGCGGCGGCGAACCGGACCGGCTGCGGGACGGACGGCCCTAGGCTCGTGGTGGATGGTCGACCTCCACTCCGACACCCCGGTCGTGATCGCCTCGAACCGCGGGCCAGTGTCCCACCGCCGTGACGGCGATGACCTGGTCGCCGTCCGGGGCGGAGGCGGTCTGATCAGCGGACTGCGACCGCTGCTCGACTCGGGTCGGGCCATCTGGATCGCCGCCGCGCTGTCCGAGGCCGACCGGGCCGCGGCCCGGGATCCGGCGAGCGTCGTGCGCAGCGACGTGGACCACCTCGACGCCGTCCACCTGCTCGATGTGGAACAGGCCGAGTTCGACCGCTACTACGACCTCGTCGCCAACAGTTTCCTCTGGTTCGTGCACCACGGGCTGTTCGACTCGACCCACACACCCGTCTACGACGACGACTGGCACGAGGCCTGGTCCTCCTACCGCCGGGTCAACACCGCCTTCGCCCACGCCATCTGCCGCCACAGTCCTGCCGATGCCGTCGTCCTGGTGCAGGACTACCACCTGACCCTCCTGGCCCCGATCGTCGCGGCCGAGCGGCCCGATCTGCGGATGGTGCACTTCCACCACACCCCGTTCGCCGGTCCCGACGGCATCCGCCTGCTCGAGCCGACGGCCCGGGACGAGCTGCTCCGTGGACTCGGCGCCCACACGGCGTGCGGGTTCCACACCAACCGGTGGGCGACGAACTACCGGCGCTGCCAGGAGGACCACGGCACCGCCGGCGGCCAGCGGGTGTTCGCGTCGTCCCTGAGCAGCGACCTCGGCGACCTGCGCTCGGTGGCCCGCTCAGCGGCCTGCGACCGGGCGCTGGGGGACCTCGAGGGACAGGTCGGGGACCGGCAGGTGGTGGCCCGGGTCGACCGGATGGAGCTGTCCAAGAACGTGGTCCGGGGGTTCCTGGCGTTCGACCACCTGCTCGAGCACCGGGCGGACCTCCGTGGCCGGGTCACGTTCGTCGCCCACTGCTACCCGTCGCGGCTCGGGGTTCCCGCCTACCGCGCCTACCACAACGAGGTCGTGGCCACCGTCGAGCAGGTGAACCAGCGCTGGGGAACCCCGGAGTGGACGCCGGTCCTGTTGAGCGATGTCGACGACTTCGCGGCGTCCGTCGCCACCTTCCGCCGCTACGACGTGCTGGTCGTCAACCCCGTCCGGGACGGGCTGAACCTGGTCGCCAAGGAAGGACCGGCGGTCAACGAGCGCGACGGGCAGGTCGTGTTGTCGACCGAGGCGGGGGTCTCAGAGGAACTCGCCGGTGCCGCCGACGACATCAACCCGTTCGACATCGTTGCGACCAGCGCCGCCATGGCCGCCGCCCTGGACCGGGACCCCGAGGAGCGTCGGGCCCGGGCCGCCCAGTTGCGCCGGGACGCCGAGGCGCGCACGCCGACGGACTGGTTGGCCGACCAGTTGGCCGCCGCCGACTGACCCCGACCCGGGGCGGTCCGCACGACGGCCGGGAACTCAGGCGACCAGACCGGCGAGCAGCATCGCCGCGCCGACGGGCCCGTCGACCACCACGTCCGCCCGGCCCAGCAGCTCGTCGGGGGTCTCGGGGCCGGCGACGGCGACACGCAGCGTCGGGCGGCCGGTGGACGCGAGCCGGTCGAGGGCGTCGAAGGCGGTCAGGTCACCCACGTCATCACCGACGAAGCACACCGGACCCCCGCCCACACGGGCCAGGTCGACCACCACGGTGCCCTTGTCGACGTGCAGCGGCGGGTGGAGCTCCACGCTCATCTTCGCCGGGCGCACCTCCAGCCCCGAGGCGGCGCCCGCCCGGTCGACCAGCGAGCGCACGTCCGCATCCCGGTCGGGAGCGGCGCGGTAGTGGACCGTCGCCGAGGTGCCCTTGTCCTCGAGCGTCACCCCCGTGGGCAGGTCCGGTTCCAGCGTCGCGATCGCTCTGCGGACCCGTTCGCGCCACGCGCCCGCCTCGGGGTGCTCCTCGACGCGACCACCCCGGCGCGACTCCAGTCCGTACAGGCCGACGAGCGTGAGCGCGGGGTGGTCGCCGAGCCGGCGGAGCAGGAACTCCAGCGGGCGACCCGAGACGACCGCGACCTCACCCAGTTGCCGGCTCAGACGATCCAGGACCTCGCCCGCTCCGGCGATCGGGCGGGCGGCGGCGGGGTCGTCGACGATCTCGGCGAGGGTCCCGTCGAAGTCGACGGCGATCAGGGTCCGTCCGGGGTCGCCGGCCACGGCCGAGCGGAAGGCCCCCTCCGCCGGAGTGTCACCCCGGGACGTCGAGGCCGACAGCGCTGCTCCCGGTCAGTTGGAGCCGGTCGAGCCCGATGAGCCGGACCCGGACGAACCGGTTCCGCTCGAGCTGCTGGAACCAGAGCCGCTGGAGCCGCCGGAGCTGCTCGAACCCGAACCACTCGAACCGGAGCTGCTCGAACCGGAGGAGCCGGAGCCGCTGGAGCCGCTCGAACCGGACCCGCTGGAGCCCCCGGAGCTGCTCGAGCCCGATGTACCGGAACCCGAGCCGGAGCTGCCCGAACCGGAGGTGCCGGACGACCCGCTGGAGCCCGAGGTGGACTCGGCGCCGACGATCGTGGCGATCTCCGGTCCGGCGATGATGAGCACACCGAGGTCCGTCGGCTGGTTGTCGGCCAACTCGGCCCCGCTGGGGAGCTCCTGCACCTGCGAGGCGTTCAGCCCGAGCAGACGGGCCAGCGCCTTGGCGCTCGCCTCGAAGCCCGGCGAGTAGTACACGGTCGTCACCGACACCTGCGAGGTGGAGTCGGTGGCGACGGAGTTCGAGTAGCCCTGCTGGGCGAGGAACTGACCGGTCTTGCCCGCCAGACCCGTCACCTCGGAGCCGTTGGCCACCACGACCTTCACCTGCTGCGGTGCCCGGTCGGTGGTCGGGACGGTCGTCGTGGGGGCCACCGTGGTGGTGGTCGTGTCCTCGGTGGCGATGTCCACCGGGCCGTCACCCGACTGGAAGCCGACCCCGCCGGCACGGAGCAGGAGGATCAGCCCGAGCACCACCCCGACACCCACCAGGATGAGCCCACGGGCCGCAGGATCCGGTCCACCGGGGGAGCCCGAGCGCAACGGGGTCCTGGGTCGGTCGGTCGTCGCCATGTCGGAAGACCCTAGCCGTCGGGTCCGGACGGGGTCAGGTCGACCGGCGCCGTGGGCCGATGGCGCCGGTGGGCTAGGAACGGTGCGTGGGACCGACCGAGCCCGGCCGTCGCAGACCCGGCCGATGGCACATCGTCATCGGGATGCTCGCCGCCGTCGGGCTCGTCGCGTTCATCGCGACCGAACGCGAGCAGGTGCGGCTCGCACTCGCCCAGATCCGGACCCTCGACTGGGCGTGGATGACCCTCGGCCTGGTGGCGAGCGTTCTGTCGATCGTCCTCTTCGCCGGGGTGCGCATCGTCCTGCTCGACGCAGCGGGTGGCCGGATGCGGCTGGGGACCGCCACGACGGCCTCGTTCGCGAGCGGAGCGATCGCTGCGACCGTGCCCGGAGGCGGAGCGATCGCCACCGCCTACATGCTCCAGCGGTACCGGGACGCCGGCGCCGATGCGGCGGGTGCCACCTGGGTCACCGTGGCGTCGGGGATCGTTGCCCCTGCGGTGCTCGTGGCGACGACGCTCGCCGGGTACGCGATCCTGGGCGAGGGATCGGCCGCCGTGATCGTCCCGGCCCTGCTCGCCGGGGGGTTGCTCGCAGGATTCGGCCTGCTGACCCGGCGTCCGGGACTGCTCCACCGGCCCACATCGACCGCCGTGACCTGGTGGCGCCGGGTCCGGCGACGACCGATCGACGGGGCCGACGCCGTGGCCGTCGAGTTCGTCGACCGGTTCGGTGACATCCGGGCCGGTTCCGGACGCTGGGCGGCCGCCTGGCTCCTCCAGGTCCTCAGCTGGGCCGGTGAGTTCGTCACGCTGGTGGCCTCGATCCTCGCCGTGGGCGGGACCGTCCCGTGGCAGGCCGTCCTGGCCGCCTACGGCACCAGCCAGCTGGCCGGTGCCGTCCCGCTGGTGCCCGGAGGCGCCGGTCAGGTCGAGGCCACCCTGGTCATCGGGCTCACCGCCGCCGGCATGGACACACCCACTGCGCTGGCGACGGCGGTCGTGTTCCGGATCGCATCGCACTGGCTCGTGGTCCCGATCGGCTGGATCTGCCTGGCGTTCGACCGCCGCACGCCCCGCCCGGCCGACTGAATTCCCTTCGTGTAGTTCGATCCGAGGGGTTCACCGACGCCGCGCGCGACCGATGTCACTCATGGAGGCGGACCGCACCGCGCCCGTCGGGTCCTCCGCAGGCCCGACGACACCCAGTGGGAAGGGTTGGTTCATGGATGACCATCGTCGTTCACTCGTGGTCGACCACGTGCACTTGGTCGACCAGGTCGTGGCCCAGTTGGCACCGACGCTGCCGAATCACCTCGATCGCAGCGAACTGCTCTCGGCCGGACGGCTCGGGCTCACCGAGGCCGCGATCCGCTACGAGCCGTCGACGGGCGTTCCGTTCGGCGCGTTCGCGATCCACCGGATCCGCGGCGCAGTCCTGGACGCCACGCGTTCGTTCGACTACCTGCCCGCACGCGTGCGGGCCATGCAGCGACGGGTGTCCGACGCCGCCCAGATGCACCAGAGCGAGTTCGGTGACGCCCCGACCGACCGGCAGCTCGCCGACGCCCTCATGGTCGACCCCGTCGACCTGCGCCGTCTGCGACGCCAGGTGGCGACCGGGCCGGCCTGCTCGCTGGACGTCACGACCGCAGCCGAACGACCGCTCAGCGAGACCGTGACCGACGCCAGTCAGTCCACCCCCGAGGAGACCGCCGAGGAGCACGAGCTGCTCCGGCTCATCCGCCGGGCCGTGGCGCAGCTGCCGGAGCGTCTCCGGGTGGCGATCACGGCCACGTACCTCGAGGGTCGGTCCGGCCTGGAGGTCAGCGAGCTGCTCGGCGTCTCACCCTCCCGGGTGTCACAGCTCCGGGCCGAGGCCCTGCTCCGGCTCCGGGCGGACCTGTCCCAGATCGTCGACATCAGCTACGACGGTCAGGGCGAACACGCCACGACCGCCGGATCCGCACGGGCCTGAACCCGGTCGCCAGACCGGCAGACCACCCGGCCGGCGGACCACCGGCCGGCAGATCAGGGGACCAGCGCCCGGACTCAGCGTGCGTCCGGGCGCTGCCCGTCGGCGGGCGCCGGTGACGACTGCGTGAGCGGGTCGAGCGGGTCGAGGGAGACGATCCCCTCGTCCAGGAGCGCCTCGGCGATCGCTCCCCGCACCCTCGGGAGTGCGAACTCGGCGAAGCTCTGCGGGCCCTCGAGGTCGAAGTCCTCGACGGCCTCGATCAGCTGCAGGCGACCGCGGACCGCCATCTCGAGCCGGTCCAGGTGTCGGGGCATCGCCGGGGCGAACTCCCGGACCACCCGCTCGACGAGCGGAGCGGCGGAGGCGACCAGTTCGACGCGGCGTCCGTCCACGACAGACCCCCTCAGCCCTGGTGGCGGCGGGCCCGCCGGGCCAGTCCGAGCACCACCACGCCACCTGCGAACAACAGGAGTGCTGCAGCCAGGCGATCGCCGTCCATCCCGGTGGCCGCCAGCTCACGGGGCGGCGCCTGCGAGGCCCCGCCCGACCGGGTGATGGTGACACCGGCCACCGCGGCGGGCGGCGAGGGTGCAGGCGGTGGCGGGGTGGTGTCGCCGGGGACGGTGACGATCGTGGTGGACCCCAGGACCTCGGGTTCGGTGGTCGTGGGGGCCTCCGTCGTCGGGGCCTCGGTCGTGGTCGGGGCCTCCGTCGTGGTCGGCGCCTCGGTCGTGGTCGGGGCCTCCGTCGTCGTCGGCGCCTCGGTCGTCGTCGGCGCCTCCGTGGTCGTGGTCGCCTCGGTCGTGGTCGGGGCCTCGGTCGTTGTGGTCGCCTCCGTCGTGGTCGGGGCCTCGGTGGTCGTCGTGGCCTCGGTCGTGGTGGTCGCCTCGGTCGTGGTCGTGGCGATCGTCACCGTGGTGGTCGACTCCGTCGTGGTCGTCGGCTCAGTGGTGGTGGGCACCGTCGACGTCGTGGTCGTCGTCGTGGTCGTCGTGGTCGGTGGCGGGTAGACGACGACGCACAGGATGACGTGCGAGATGTCCTTGCCGTTCGAGTGGGTGTAGGCGTCACCGACCACCGGGCCGTCGATCAACTGGTTGGCGTCGTCGCCAGCACCGGCCTTGATCACGATCAGGTCCCAGGCGCCCCCCTCGGGCGCCGGAGGAACCTGGAAGGGGGTCGTCACGGGCTCGTACTTGACGCAGTACTCGTATCCGTTGGACTGCCAGTAGTCGACCTGGTTGTACTACGGATCCTGCGGGAGGTACTGGGCCGACGAGTCGGCCACGACCGCCAGGAGGGCGACGAGCGTGACACCTCCGACGGCGACGAGGGCGGCGAGGAGCTTCCGATGCTGCATGGGACCCACGTCGGGCAGAGGCGCCGGAGATTGAGCGCGTGATCGCTCCGAACGCCCGGAACCGCTCCGGGACGAGGGTCCCTGCCGGGCGGAGTGGTCCGACCCGAGGTGCCGGGCGTCGACGCACCCGGACCGCCGGGACGACTGCGTCGCTGACACCCGGGAGGAACCGTGACCCTGACCAGGACCGAACGACCCAGCTTCCGCACCTGGCTCGCCGGCGCACCGCGCTGGACCACCGTGCCCGATCTGAGCGACTGGCTCGAGCGCGACGGCATGCGACTCGAGGTGGTCCGTGAACCCGACGCCGTGGTGCACCGCATCGAGGTTCCCGGGATCGACCCGGACCGGGACCTCCGGGTCGAGCTCGACGACGGCTGCCTCGTCGTCACCGCCGAACGGCGTGAGGAGCACCACGGCGACGGCGACGGGCCGGTGCGATCGGAGTTCCACTACGGGCGCTCCAGCCGCCGTGTGACCGTCCCGTCGGGGACGACACCCGAGGACGTGAGCGCCTCCTACCGGGACGGGATCCTCGAGGTCAGGGTGGCGACGACGGGAACGGGCCCCGAGTCACACCGCATCGCGGTTGCCCGGGACTGAGGGTCCGGAGCCCGTGCGTTCCAGGACGAAGCACACCGGGTCCTGACCGTCCTCGGCCACCGGGGCGCACTGCTCCCGGGTGAAGCGGGCCCGGGTGGCGACCAGCGCCGCCGCCGTGCGGGACGGCACGTCCAGCTTCCGCATGATGCTGGTCATGTAGTTCTTGACGGTCTTCTCGGCCAGGAACAGCTGTGCGGCCACCTCGCGGTTCGACCGTCCGTCGGCGACCAGGTCCAGCACCTGTCGCTCCTGGTCCGTCAACCTGGCGATCGCGGACTGCTCCGGCGAGCGACGCGGCGAGCGGTGCGGCCGGACGACCCGGGTGTCCCCGCTCCGTGGGGCCCGGCCGGTCACGTGACGGAGTTCGTCGAGGAGCCGATCGCAACCCACGTGCTTCAGGACGAGCGCATCCGCGCCCGCCTCGACCGCGGCGTCGGCCACCGCCGGGGCCGCGTCACCGGTCAGGACGACGATCCGGGTGGACGGCAGCTCGCGACGGATCGTCGCGCACAGATCGAGTCCGCTGCCGTCGGGCAGGTGGACGTCGAGCACCACGACGTCCGGACGGGTCGCCCGGATCCGGAAACGCGCCTGGGTCACCCGCTCGGCCTCGCCGACCACCTGGAGATCGTCCTCACCGTCGACGACGAGCGCCAACGACTGACGCAGGACGACGTGGTCCTCGACCAAGAACACCGCGACCGGTCGCCCGTCCGGGTCAGTTCCGGTCAGGTCGATCACCTCCGACTCATCCACCCGGGGGAAACCGATCCGCTCGGGTGGTGTCGACCGGCACCGGGACGGGCACGACGGCGCTCGTGGCGCCGATCCAGACGTACTCGTCGAACTGCTGCGGGAGCACGCCGCGGAGCACCGCCGGCCGATCCGTCGGGGCCGGACCGACCACCGGACCGACGACACGTTGGGGCCGGCGGCCGCCGAGCTCGGCACCGACCCGATGCTGTCGCGTCGCCCGGAGGTCGAGCAGGAACGCCGGGAGGTGACTGGCGTCGAGCAACTCCTCGATGCTCCCGGCCCTAGCCGGTTCGAGCGACAGGACCTCGGTGTGGCCACCCCAGGAGGTGGCCGCCGCCACCGAGCCGGTGCCGCTGCCCATGCCGATCAGGTAGGCGTCGTCGCCGAAGGCGGACCGGCAGGCCTGACCCAGGCTCGAACCGCCGGCGAGGTCGAGGTCGGTGGCGGCGGCATCGCCGACCCGGGCGGCGTGCGACCAGACGACGACGGGCCCCTCGGCCCGATCGACGATCGAGCGCAGGAAGGTCGCCGCCCGCCGCTCCCGCTCGGACCACCAGTCCGGACCGCCCGCCACGGTCGCGGCCACGCTCTGTGGCGTCGAACGCACCAGGTCGTCCTGCGCCGTCGGGTCGAGGAACTCCCTCGGGCCGGACGGGTGCTCCAGGCGCTGCCGGGCGGCCTCGACCGCCCGCTCCACGACACGATCGACCGCAGCTGCAGCTCGTCCCGACAGCGTCGGCGGCCCGACCGGCCCGTGTGCCCACGGGACGTCGGTGACGTAGCGGCGCCGCAACGCGTCCGCGGCAACGGGGTCGCTCCCGTCGAGTGCGTCGAGCACCTGCGACCGCACGCAGTCGCCGGCATCGACGTCGAGGCCCACGAGCCGCACGGGGTCCGATCCGTCGCCGGCCGCCACCCTGCGGCGCAGCCACGCCAACAGGGCTCCGAACTCCTGGTTGCGCCACCGCCACGACGGGAAGGCGGCGCACGGCGGCGGTTCGTCCGGGCTCGGGTCGATCCCGGCGCACCAGGCGTCGAGCGCAGCGACGTCCGGCCAGTCGGCATCGAGCACGACCGTCCGGCACCCGAGGTGGTCGACGAGGGCCCGGGTGATCCGGGCACCGACCTGGACGAACTCCGAGGTCCCGAGGGTCGAGGGACCGAGCAGTACGACGCGTGCGCCGGACAGCCGGTGCAACAGTCCGGACAGGTCTGCGCCGGTGATCGAACTGAACGGCTCGCAGGCTCGGGCCAGGCGCTCCGCCGGGGACAGCTCGGGATCGGCCGCCACCGGCTCGCCGGTGCGGTGCCGGTGCGCACGGACCGGTCGGGTGGCGCGCTCCGGGAGCAGCGGGACGAACTGCACCGGGCCGAGCTCCTCCCGGTCCAGACGGTCACCGTCCCGACGGACGACCACGAGTTCCTGGTGTCCGTCCGCCGGACCCACGGGCATCACGAGCCGACCCCCGTCGGCCAACTGGTCCAGCAGCGGCTCCGGGATCCGCTCCCCCGCTGCCGACACCACGACGACATCGAACGGCGCCGCCTCGGGCCACCCGAGTGCGCCATCGCCCCACCGGACGTGGACGCTGCCGTGGAGGGTGGCCCGCAACGACTCCGAGGCGTCCACCACCAGGTCACCGTGGCGCTCCACGGTCCACACCTCGGCGGCGAGTTCGTCGAGGACGGCCGCGGCGTAGCCGGATCCGGTCCCCACCTCGAGCGCCCGGTCCGTCGGCTGGACGGCCGCGGCCTCGAGCGCCAGCGCGACGACGTAGGGCTGGGAGATGGTCTGGCCCGAGCCGATCGGGAGCGGTCGGTCCTCGTAGGCCGACGCCGCCGACGCCGCCGGGAGGAACCGCTCACGGGGCACCGTCGCCATGGCGTCGAGGACCCGTCGGTCGCTGATGCCCCGACGGACCAGCCCCTCGTGCACCATCCGGTTGCGGGCTGCGGCGAACCTCCGTTGGTCGCCCGTGGCCGGCTGGGTCGTGTCGTCTCGTTCGTCGGTCCGTGCCATCGTTCGATCGCGGGCGTCCCGCCCTCCTCCTCCGCCGTCCGGCCCCACGACCGTCGACAGCGGATGCTCACCACATCGGTTCCCGTCGACCCCGATGAAGCGTCACCGGTGGCGAACCCCGCCGGCCCGGCCCGCCGCCGACCGGCGAACCCGGTGGCGGAGCGCCAGATGGAGGGAGTTCGCCGCCAGCACCGCCGGGATGGCCGCCACGGCGACGATCGCCGCAGGCCAGGACGGGACCGCCTGGCCGAGCACCGATGCGACCGGGGGCACCAGCAGGAACCCGGCGAGCAGGACGACCTGGAGGACGATCCCCCAGACCAGCAGGCGGTTCGACCACCAACCGAGCCGCCACGGCGGTCGGCTCGCACTCCGACAGGCCTGCGCGTTGGCGACCTGCCCCAGCACCACCGCCGCGAACGCCGCACCACTCGCAGCGGCGAGCCCATGTGCGTCCGGAGGTGCACCACCCCAGGTCCATCCGACCACGGCGAGTCCCATTAGGAACGCCAGCATCTCGACGGCGGCTTCGGTCGGGCCCAGGACGCCGAACACCCTGGCGAGGAGGGATCGGTCCACCAGGTGCCGCCCCGTCAGCGGACGGTCGAGCAGCCCCGGGCTGGGCCGCTCGGCACCCAGCGCCAGCGCCGGGACCAGGTCGGTGACGATGTCGAGGCACAGGACCTGCAGCACGCCGATCGCCAGCGGGAGGCGGCCGCCGGTCAGACCCCACAGGACGAAGGGTGTCAGCTCGGCCACGCCGGCCGTGAGGTGGTACGTGAGGAACCGGCGGATGTTCGTGTACGTGGCGCGACCCTCCTCGATGGCGGCGACGATCGTGGCGAAGTCGTCGTCCAGGAGCACCAGGTCCGCGGCCTCGCGAGCGACATCGGTTCCGGACCGGCCCATCGCCACGCCGATGTCGGCGCGTCGCAGCGCCGGGCCGTCGTTGACCCCGTCGCCGGTCATGGCCACCACGTGGCCACGAGCCTGCAGGGCCCCGGCGATCCTGAACTTGTGCTCCGGGGTCGCCCGACTGACGACGAACCCGTCCCGGTCGAGCAGCTCGCCGAGTTCGCGCTCGTCGGCGGGCAGCTCGTCCCCGGTGACGACGAGTGCGTCCGGGCCGCTCACGCCCACCTGACGAGCGATCGCCAGCGCCGTCGCCGGGTGGTCACCGGTCACGACCCCGACCGCGACACCCGCCGACCGACAGGAGCGGACGGCGTCGTGGACCTCGGGCCGCGGCGGGTCCTGGAAGGCGAGCAGTCCGATCAGCTCCAGGTCCGACTCGGCCGCACGCGCGTCGGCAGCGGGGCCGGGGCGACCAGTGGCGACGGCCAGCACCCGGAGGCCGCGCCCGGCCAGTTCGTCGATCGCCGTGCGGGCGGCGTCCCGGTCGGGGCCGTCCCGGCACACCGGCAGCACGGAGTCGGGAGCGCCCTTGCACCACAGGTCCTCGCCACAGCACACCGACGAACGCCGACGAACCGGGTCGAACGCGAACCACCGGTCGACCGGCGGAGGTTCCGGCCGGTCCCGCCGCAACCGCCTGGACAGCGTGTCGATGGCCGCCTCCATCGGGTCACCCACCGGCGCCCAGCCCTCGTCGTCGTGGACGACCCGACCCCGCGACGATGCGAGCGCCGCCATCGCCGTCGTCGACGCAGCGTCCACGGCTGCCGCGTCGCCGGACACGACGGCGTCGAGCTCGTAGCCGTTGCCGATCACCGCCACCGTCCCTGCGGGCGTCCACACCTCGCCGACGGACATCCTGTTCTGGGTGAGCGTGCCGGTCTTGTCGGTGCAGACGAACGTCGTCGACCCGAGCGTCTCCACCGCCTGCAGGTGCCGCACCAGGGCGTGTCGGTCGACCATGCGCTGCGCACCCATCGACAACGACAGGGTCAGGGTCGGGAGCAGGCCCTCCGGAACCAGTGCGACCGTCACCCCGACCGCGAACAGGAACCCGTCGCGCACGGACATCCCGGTCAGGCGGGTCAGGCCGAAGCACAGCGCCCCTGCGCCCACGGTGATGACCGCCACGATCCGGACCACGCGCCGCAGCTCCATCTCGAGCGGTCCGGGTGGCCGCCGCGCCGCCGAGGTCAGCGTGGCGATGTCGGCGAGCCGGGTGTCGCCTGCGATGCGGACGACCTCGGCCAGACCCTCCCCGGCCACCACGAACGTCCCGGCGAACACCTGGTCGTCCGGGTCGACCGGCACCGGTTCGCTCTCGCCCGTCAGGGTGGACGCGTCGACCGTCAGGTCGTGGGCCTCCGTGGCGACCAGGTCGGCCACGACCCGGTCCCCGGCGGAGAGCACGACGGTGTCACCGACCACGACCTCGTCGCCGTCGACCGGCTGTGCCAGACCGTCCCGGACCACCGTGACCGTCGTCGGCAGGAGCCGACGGAGCCGCTCCGAGGCCCGTTCGGCCCGGTGCTCCTGGACGAACGCGAACAGCCCGTTGACCACGACCACCACGACGATCGCCGCCCCGAGCTGGGGCATCCCGGCGAGGACGGCGAGCGCGGCGGCCACCCAGAGCATCACGGCGAAGAAGTGGACGAACTGCGGCCCGAGGACCCGCCAGACCGGTGGACCACGCAGGCTCGGGAGTGTGTTCGGACCCTGCTCGGCGCGTCGGCGCGTCGCCTCGGCCCGGGTGAGACCGGCGGGCCCCGCGCTCATCTGCGCCAGTCCACCCCCCGCCGCAGGGGCGGGGACAGTGACCTAGGTCCCCCCGGGGCAGTTCGCAGCAGCCGTCGGATCAGAGTGCGACGACGTTCACCGGTGTGGTGGAGTTCACCGTGGTGTTGTTGCCGAGCTGGCCCCTGACGTTGGAGCCGAAGCACTGCGCCGTCCCGTTGGCCTTCATGGCACAGGAGTGGTCCTCGCCGCCGGCGACCTGGGTCGCAGCGATCACGGAGGTGGTCCGGGGACTCGAACTCGTCGTGGTGGTGCCGTCACCGAGCTGGCCCGACTCGTTGCGGCCCCAGCACGACAGGAGCACTCCGCCCGTCGCGGCGCAGGCGTGGTCGCTGCCCACACCGATCGCCGTGACGCCGCTCAGGCCGATCACGTCCTCCGGCAGGTTCACCCGCAGGTCCGGCGGCGGCGGATCTCCCGGGCTCGGCGGGGGCGGGAGCTCCGCCCCGTTGCCGACCTGCCCGTAGAGGTTGTCACCCCAGCAGGCGGCGATCCCCGTCGAGCGGTTCACGCAGGTGAAGGCGGAACCCGCCACGACGTGCGTCACGCCGCTCAGGCCGACGACCGGCCCGACCACGTTGGTGTCGACGAAGGTCCCGTTGCCGAGCTGGCCCGAGGAGTTCGCTCCCCAGCACGAGAGCGTTCCGGCCGAGAGGATCGCGCAGGTGTGCGAGTCCCCGGCGGCGATGGCCGTCACGCCCGCGAGCGTCGCCACGCTCCTGGGGGTCGGCCCGGGCGAGTTCGATCCCGTGCCCAGCTGCCCGCTGAAGTTGTCACCCCAACAGGCCACGGCACCCGTCGTGCGGATCGCGCAGGTGTGTGCGCCGCCGGCAGCAATGGCCGTGATGCCACTCAGGTTGAACGGGCTGACGGGCGTGTTCGACGAGGTGTAGCTGCCGTCACCGAGCTGGGCGGCCGAGTTGTTGCCCCAGCAACGGACCTCTCCGGTCACTCGCAGCGCACAGGTGTGGTTGCCACCGGCGGACACCTGCGTGACTCCGTCAAGGCCGACGACCTTCACCGGGATCGACGATGCCGTCGTGGTCCCCGTCCCGAGCTGACCGAAGCTGTTGTCACCCCAGCACCGGACCGTGCCGTCGAAACGCAGCGAGCACGAGTGGGAACGACCGGTGACGATGGTCGGTGTCGTGCTGCCACCGGGCACCAGTGTGGTCGTGGTGGATCCGGGGGCCAGGGTCGTGGTCGGCCCCCCGGGCAGGGTGGTCGTGGTCGACCCGCCGCCCCCGGGGGGCGGGGGCGGGGCACAGGCCGCGGCCAGCAGCACCCCCAACCCGATCACCGCCGTGGCGGCCACCCACCGGTGGCCGCGGCGCCGATGGCCCGCCGGATCAGGACGCACGGTCATCGATCGTGAACGCCAGTGAGTAGTTCCGGGTCGGGTTGGCCAGCGTCCCCACCGCCGAGCCCCGGGCCGAGTTGCCCGAGGGGCTCGCCAGCGACGACAGGAACAGCGAGGAGGCGACGTTGTTGACGCCGTTCGTGGGGTCGTTCACCGTCACGGTGCCGCTG